>Ga0307469_10000635_pt1 | contig 12829 bp, 10 predicted proteins | sample atmos_gasesAM2C__FD_203084 | JGI IMG/M metagenome (GOLD analysis project Ga0307469, IMG submission 203084) | Hardwood forest soil microbial communities from Morgan-Monroe State Forest, Indiana, United States - atmos_gasesAM2C_515 | ecosystem: Environmental > Terrestrial > Soil > Temperate...
GAAACCAGGTTTGATGTCCGCTGAGTGACGCGGGCAGTCCGAAAGCCGGCCCGTACCAGTCGATCGCCCCTGCGACTCCGTAGTCCTGCGCGAAGATGCCGCAGTCGGCGCGCTCGGCCGCCGGAACACGGTTCCAGGCAACCACGACTTCGCTCACGATTTCATGCCAGCCGAACTGGTCCGCGAAATGTTGCGGCAGGGCCGCCGCCATGTGACTGTGCTCGCTACGCGGAACCTTGAAGGGCAGCTTTTCCTGGTAGGCGAGGTATTTGTCGACGGGCAGAACTGGCATGGCGACGGGAGCGATCCACGCGCCGCCGGCCAGAATCACGACGACGGACATGGGTTTCAGCCACCGAAGCCGGGGGCGATCCAGCGTATGTTCATAGCGAACGGCGCCCGCCGCCAGCAACATCGGATAGATGGGAGCGAGATAGTAGTTCTTCCCGTGCAGGACGATAAAAACCGTGAGGCAAACGAGATACGTCCACCCCAGAAAACGGTAGGAACGAAGCGGGCGCCAAAATAACAGCGCCAGGACGCCCGCGATCCAAAGCGGCGCCACTATCGGCTGCAGCAGCAGGCATTGCTGAAGAAAATATTCCAGAGGGCTCAGCACCAGATCGCGCCCTTCGGCCTTGATGTTGTGCATCAATTGGACGAACGGAAAATCGTAATGAATGTTCCACAAAAGGTTGGGCAAAAAGATGAGAAAGGCAGCTAGCCCGCCCAGCCAGATCCACCGATTGAAAAGCACGCGTCGCTGCTCCGTAAGCAACAGGCCTACGACAACTCCGAATCCAAACACGGCGATCGAGTACTTCTCCTGCATGCCGATCCCGGCCACCACGCCGAACCAGAACCAGTAGCGCGCCTGTTCGTATTTGGCAGCCAGAATGGCGAAGTAGGCGCACCCTGTCCAGAGCAGCGGCTCAAGACAGTTGGTCGTGAGCATCGCTCCGTCGTTGAGATAAGACGGGGCGGCGATCACAGCGGCCGCAGCGCAGATCAGGGCAAAGGAGCGGCCTCCGAGTTGGCGCGCAATTTCCGCGGTGAGCACGACCGTGAGCGACATGAAGAGCGCGGGCAGAAAGCGAATGGCGCGGAGCGAGTCACCCAGCGTGGCCAGCGACAAACGAGCCAGCCACGGGATCAGCGGCGGTTGGTCGACATATCCCCAGCCGAGATGGCGCGCGCACGCGAGGTAGTTGAACTCGTCACGGAAAAAGTCGTACCGATTGTTGAGATAGCAATGCACGACCAGCAGCGCGGCCGACATCGCCAGCACCATCGGCATGCCGTCGGAGAGGAATAGCTTTCTTGGCGGAGATGGATTCGTCGCCATGAATCCTGGAAGGATAGCGGAAGGGGACGCGAGTTGTAACCTTGAAGTAGTCCCGCTGGCCGTCCGCGGAGGGGAGTGTCCGCGCCACACCACTACTCCAGGACGCTGTCGTCGAGTTTTTTGCGTCCCCAGTCGGCTGCCGCCTGAATGAACGCCACCACCAGCGGGTGCGGTTTTTTCGCCGTTGAACTCAGCTGGGGCTGGAAGAGCGTGGCCATGAAAAAGCGGTGGGTGGGCGATTCGATGGCTCGCACTTCTCCCTGCGGCCCGCGAGCCGCGATGGGAAATCCGGCTTCGATGGAACACCACTCGAAGTCAGGATTCAGTTCAAAATTGCAGAAGAATTCTTCCTTGATGACGTTCGTGCCATAGAACGTTTCCAGGTAGGAACCCGGACGGATGCGGATTTCGGGAACGACTCCGGAGAGCTTCGGAGCGTCGCCTGCGCGGTCGGGGACGGCGCACGCCACCGGGTAGATGACAATGTTCTTCGAGCCGGAATTGTTCTCGGCGGTGTCGGCATCTTTCATGCCCAGCACATGGCGGGCGCATTCGATAACCGCGTACTGGAACCCTCCGCAAGTGCCGAGAAAGGGCCAATCACGGGTACGCGCGAACTCGATGCCCTTGAGCATCCCCTCCATGCTCTTGTAAGGGCTGCCCGGCGAGGCCCAGAGGCCATCGAAACTCTCCAGGACTTTGCGGGCCGTGGGCTCGACCAGCGTTGCAGTAGGCAGCCACTCGGACTCAACCTTCAGCTTGAGCTTCGAGGCGGCGTGCTGAATCGCATCATTGGTTGCGTGATGGGAGCGGAACTCGGGATTGAAGTCTCCGATAATCCCGATGCGAACGTTGTCGGCCACGTCGTCATTCTAAATAACGGGAAGCAGAAGCAGTCGAGGAATCGGGAACGGTGGGTTAGAAGGAAGGTGACCGCAGTAACTACGCGGGCGTTGAAGACGGATTATCGCCAACGCCCCCCGTGCAGCGCAGTTTATTTTGGGGAGTTCAGCAAAATCGTTCAGACCTGCCCCATGCCACCGTCCACGTTAATGTCGACGCCCGTGATGTAGGACGACTCCGGCGTCGCCAGGAACAGCACCGTATCCGCGACTTCCTCCGGTTTTCCGAAGCGCTTCATGGGCACCTTGTTCACGATGTCGCGCGTGAACCCGTCGACCTGCTCCTTCGTGAGTCCAGTGCGACCGAAGATCGGCGTCTGGATCGGTCCCGGGCTAACCACGTTTACGCGAATGTGTCGATCCACCAGCTCGGTGGTCATGGTTCGCGCAAACGAGCGCACCGCCGCTTTCGTCGCTGCGTAGACACTCGCGCCGGCTGCGCCCGTTTCGTTCACCACCGACGAGTTGATGATGATCGATGCGCCGTCGTTCAGCAGCGGCAATGCCTTCTGAATCGCAAAGTACACCCCCTTCACATTCACATCGAAGGTCTCGTCGAACAGAGCCTCGCTGCTTTCCGTCACAGGAGCGAACTTCGCGATGCCCGCGTTGGCGAACAACACGTCGATCTTGCCGAACTTTTCCGCGACCAGCTTGTACAGCTTGTCGAGATCGGCCAGCTTCGATACGTCGCTGCGCACCGCTACCACATCGCCGCCAATTGCCTTGACCGCTTCGTCCAGCGTATTCTGGTCACGGCCCGAAATCACGACCTTGGCGCCTTCGTCACGGAACCGCTTGGCTGTCGCCAGGCCGATTCCACTGTTCCCACCGGTTACCACTGCAACTTTTCCTGTCAGCCTTGCCATGATGTCGCCTCTTTCAAAGAGTTCATCCGGCGGATTGCCCCGGACCGCCAACGCTACCCATCGACTTCGTCCCGGACGATCGCGCTTAGTTCGATAGTTTGATGAGTATCGAACTATAAAGTTTCAGGACTTCTGGGATCGGCTGTGAAAAAGTCGGTCCAGAATCATGGGCGGTCAGCGTATCCGCTAGAATTGATTGCCGAAACTATGAATACCGCCGAAGTTGCCAAGATCTCGAAAGCCCTGGCCGATCCCACCCGCCTCCAAATCTTCGAGGAGATCGCCACTCATCCCGACATCTATTGCGGGGAAATCATCGAGAAATATGAGCTATCGCCGGGCACCGTCTCGCATCACCTGAAAATCCTGCTGGAAGCCGGCCTCATTGAGTGCCGCCGGGAAGGTCAGTTCGTGCACAATCGTGCCCTTGCTCAAACCATGCGTGAATACACGCAGGCTCTCAATCGGCTGGCACGCCGGGGAAGTAACCAGGAATGAAATATCTCATTTGAAATCTGAAATACTGCTGTTCCGATGATTCGTCGGAGAACGCCGAAAAGCTTCTAACCACAAAGCTCGTAAAGAACACGCAAAGACCGCAAAGAACTGCACCCAGCCTTTCTTCGCGCCTTTCACGCAACCTTAGCGACCTTTGCAGTTAAGAAGATGTTGACTGATTCTGGAGTAGAACGCACCGTAGCGACCCGCACACCATGAAATCCGTACCGCCAAAAACAGTCTTCTTCCCAACCCCAGCAGAGTTCCGCGGCTGGCTCGAGAAAAATCACGCTGTCCACGCCGAACTCTCGGTCGGGTTCTACAAACGCAACTCTGGCAAGCCCAGCATCACGTGGCCTGAATCAGTCGACGCCGCTCTCTGCTATGGCTGGATCGATGGAGTCCGCAACTCGATCGACACCCTCAGCTACCGGATTCGCTTCACACCGCGAAAGCCGACCAGTACGTGGAGCGCGATCAACGTAAAACGGGTGGCCGAGTTGACGAAGCTAGGCCTAATGCACCCGGCGGGCATCAAGGCCTTCGACGCCCGCAAAGGGGACAAGACCGGCATCTATGCCTACGAGCAGCGCAAGACCGCAAAGCTTCCTCCCGCGCACGAAAAGAAATTCCGCGCCAACAGGAAAGCCTGGGCATTTTTCCAGAAGCAACCCCCGTGGTACCAGCGCACCGCCACCTACCGCGTAATCAGCGCCAAGCAGGAAGCCACCCGCGAGAAGCGTCTCGCCGAACTCATCCGAGATTCGGAAGCAGGCCTGTCCATCAAAGAACTGCGCCGGACGAAAAGTTAGCGGAGGCTCAGGGTCAGGGGAGCGACGGGCGTCCCCGCCCGTCTGCGCGGCTTCAGACCTTGAGGCATGCCGTAATTGCGGCCCCGACACCCGAGAACTGTCGCCTTTTAACCGCCTCAGCTTCCGGTAACATTCCTGTCGTCGCCAAGGCATCCACCCTCCCATGCATTAGAATAGGGGAAATGGCCTCCCGCACGTTTACCCTGCAAGACGCGCAAACTCTCCTGCCAACGCTGGAGTCGTTGTTGCGCACCGCCATCAACAGCAAGAAGCTGATCGAAGAAGTCGACGAGGAAACACAAGAGCTGGCGCATCGGATCTTCCTGAATGGCGGCACTCTTGTGAATGTGGTGGCTGTCGCCCGCCGCCGCGCTGAGCGCGAACGCGCTGTGCAGCGCGCCAAGGATGCGGTCGCCGAAATCCACGCCACCGGCGTGCAGGTCAAAGACATCGATATCGGCTTGCTCGACTTCCCTTGCCGGGTCGAAGGCGAAATCGTCCTGCTGTGCTGGAAGCTGGGAGAAGCCAAGATCACGCACTGGCACTCCCCGGAAGAAGGCTTCGCGGGACGCAAGCCCATCGACGAGCGCATTGAGCGCGCCGGGAAGAAGAAGAGATAAAGCGTTGGTCGTTGCTTGTTAGTTGTCAGCAGCAGCCGTCGGTTGTTGGTCGTCGGCTGATACTCGGATTCGTAGCAAGGCACGCCGTCAGGCGTGCCGTACCGTTTGCGAGGGAGCACGTCTTCAAGCGCTGGGGTTTCCCGGCTATCGTCCACTGCTCGACCGACGGTTTACGAATCTGCTTCGCCAACGACCAACGACCAACGACCTGCTTGTAACGACCAACGACCCGCAAGAAAACCGATGTCGAAAGAATGGAATGCCACGCTCTACCACCAGATCTCCGCTCCGCAAGTGAGCTGGGGAAAGAAGGTGCTCTCCCGCGTCTCGCTGCGCGGGGATGAGCGCCTGCTCGACGCTGGCTGCGGCACGGGCCGCCTCACGCGCGACCTGCTGGAAGCTCTCCCCAACGGCCAAGTCGTCGCGCTCGACGTTTCCCAAAACATGCTCGACGCCGCCCGCGCTTATCTCGATCCGGATTTCTGCGGCCGAGTCCAATTCGTCCGCTGCGACCTGCTCGACCTGAAATTCGATAAGGAGTTCGACGGTATCTTCAGCACCGCGTCGTTCCACTGGGTGCTCGACCACGACCGTCTTTTCCGCAAACTGTATCGGGCGCTGAAGCCCGGCGGATGGCTGGTGGCGCAATGCGGCGGTGCAAGAAATATCGAGCGCCTGATGTCCCGCACGCAGGCGCTCATGGAAAACGCCAAATACGCATCCTACTTCGCTGGATACCAGTCGCCTTGGGAATATTCCAGCCCCGAAACGGCCGCCGCCCGCCTGCGCAGCGCCGGCTTTGAGCAGATCGAGACCGGCCTCGAAGAAGCGCCGACCTCGTTCCCCACCGCACCCGAATTCCAGCAGTTCGTCGAAAGCGTCATCTTGCGCCACCACCTGCAAAGCATTGCCGACAACAGCCTGCGCCAGCAATTTCTAGCCGACCTCACACGCGCGTACGAAACCGACAATCCGCCATTCCTGATCGACTACGTGAGGCTGAACATAAAAGCGCGGCGGGGGGACTAGTCGTTGGTCGTTGTTGGTTGGCTACACCACCAACTCCAGGTCAGGGGAGCGTCGGGCGTCCCCGTCCGGCGGACGGGCGAGACGCCCGTCCCTCCACCGTCAAAATCAAGCACACCGCCGCGCTCGAAGGTTCTAGCCGACGACCGACGACCAACGACCGACGACGGTGTTAAGGTCTTTCCCCTGCCTTCCACTCTGGCTTGAAATCCGAATGCACCAGCCACTCGACCGGCGCAATGAGCGATTCGATCGCTTCCGTCATGTGCTTGAAATCGATGTGCGCGACGTCGTCGCTGGGTTGATGATAGTCGCTGTGCATGCCGTAGCTCGATGCTGTTTGCGCCACCACGCCCTTCTTCGCGAGAACGTAATTATCGGAACGCATAAAGAACATCTGCTCCGGGCGCGCGTCCGCCACCAGCTTCGCGCCGTGCGCTGCCAGCGTCGGCCCGAGGTTGGAGCGTTCCCATCCGCTCAGCCACAGCGAGTCCGCCGGATATTTTGGGTCGGGCCGGCCGATCATTTCGAATTCCAGGTTCACCGCGATATCGGCCAGCGGGATCGGTGGATGCTCCCGAAACCATGCCGACCCAATCCCGCCCAGTTCCTCGCTGCCAAATAACGCAAACAATACCGGACGCTTCGGCTTCGGTCCCGACGCCAGTGCGCGAGCCAGTTCCAGCACGGCCACCACTCCGGACGCATCGTCATCCGCCCCGTTGTAAATGGAATCGCCTTTCACCGCTTTGCCCAAGCCGAGGTGATCGAGGTGAGCGCTGAGCAACAGAGCGCTCTTACTCAATGCCGGATCGCTGCCGGAGATTTTTCCAAGAGCATTCCACGTATATCTCTTCTCCGGGGCGCTCATTACCGATTCGACGGAAAACTGCGTGCCTTCGGGAATGTCCTTCAGCTGCGCGACAGCCTGCTCGCTGAGCGCGAATACATTGCCATCGAGACCGAGCCCCGGCCCACCACCGCCTTCCAGCCGAGGCGGCAGCTCCGGCATGGCCTTGCCGCGCGCATCCCAGTTTTCCACCAGCTGCTGGGGAGCAAGCTCCAGCACGGCGAGCGCGCCTTCCTCGAGAGACGCAAAGACAGCAGCACGGATTTGCTTGCGATCCTGGCCCGTAATCAGGACGACTTTCCCCGCCAAGGCCTGGCTGGCCGGCGGGGTCCCCGGATGCCTGGCTCCTTCCTGCGCAGATTTCTGGTCTGCATCCACCCGTTTGAGCGTGCCGCGGAACTTCGTCTGGCTGAGTTGCAAGACCAGCATCTCTTTGCCGTGCGTCCAGGCGACCGGTACGCCCGCGGGGCCGCTGCCGGGCTTTGTAAAGTGCAACTGCGGCGGCTCTTTCAGAGTCTCGCGAATCATCGTGGCCCGTTGCAGATAGGTTCCGTCATCGCCGGCCGGCTCGACGCCATACTGTTCAAGTTGCGCTCCCACGTAGGTCGCGGCCACAAACTCATCCGGCGTCGCGCTGCCGCGCCCGCGCAGAGCATCCGATGCCAGGAAATTCATGTTGGCCCGGATGCAGGCGGCGCAAACCTTGGCCGCTGGGGCGACCGGTGGTGTGATCGAAGGGGTCACGTCGAAATTCGGCGCAGGATTCGCCGGCTGCTGGGTTGCAACCGCCTGGTGCGCAGGCTTTTCGGGGCGACCGGCAGCTGTTTGGGCCGGGACGGCAGCCAGCGCGAACAAGGCGCACACGCATAGAAATTTCTGCAAGTTTGAAAAGAAGGCTCGTTCTCTCATGGGAATGGCGCGGTCGATTATAACGAGTGAGATGCGAAGCTCTTGTGAATCGGCTTGCCGGTCGCGCGAAAGCCCGGGGCCGGTCGGCATGCCGGGTGAGGAGCGCAACGAGATTGTCGGGACTTATCAGGGCGCGCCTTCAGCGTGCCGCAAGCGTCGAGTGCTCGTTACGACTTCGGGCGTTGTGGGTCGTCAGGTCCTGTCGTTCCGCGCCAAATGGACGCGCTGCGCACACCATTCGGACAGCGTGCAGACCGAAACCAGCTAGTTACCCATAGGTCCCTCTGATTCATGGAGATGACCGAACAACCGATGCAGGTCTGCTACAATTTGCTCAGCCCTGAACCGCCCCCATGCGGGCCTGAGTACGAGGGTTTTCCGTTTATGTCGAGTTCCCGTCGCAAGCTTCAACTGGTTGCATCGTTTGGTCTTCTCCTGTTCAGCGCAGTGATTGGCGTGGGCTGCAATGGATTTTTTGTGGATCCGATCCTGCAGACCATTACGGTCGGCCCGACGGGCGTTGGCATCCTCGTGGCCAAGACCCAGCAGATGACCGCCATCGGCACCTATGACGACGGAACCCAGAAGAACATCACCGGCTCGTCGACCACGACGTGGACTTCGAACGATCAGACGATCGCGACGGTATCGGCTGCTGGACTGGTAACCGGCGTCGGTGCCGGCACGGCCACCATCACTGCCACCAACGGAGTAGCGACGGGCTCGGCCAGCATCACGATCTCGTTGACGGGCGTGACCTCGATCACGGTGACGCCGTCGTCGCAATCAGTCTCCGCCAGTGGAGGCATTCCCTTCTGCCTGCAGGCGATTGCGCAGCCGTCCGGAACGGATATCAGTTCCACCGCGACCTGGAACTTTACCGATCCCAATAACGCGGCGGAAACGGGAATTACCAAGACTTCCACCGGAACCTGCACGGGCCAGGCATTCCTGATCGGCACGTTAGCGCCGACTCCCGCACCCACCACGATTACGGCCACGGCTTCCGCTCCTGGAACGAACGGAACGGTGACCTCGACCCCCGTAACCGTGAATATCACTCCGTAAATTTCCGCTTCGCAGGATGGTTTTCGGGGCGCCCGGATTGGGCGCCCCAACGTTTTGGTGTGACGAACCAGGTCTGCCGCACACTCTGACTTCTTCCGGCACGATTTCTCGGGAGGAGCCTTTCCCGAAAAGTATTTTCGAATTTGGGCACCACCGCTGGCCGGTCCGCACTGTTGCGAATGCGCATAATTTGATTCGTCTCACTTTGATTTTCTATTAGCTAAGTTGTTGAAAGTTCGTTCGCGGGCAATCCCCAACTGCAAAACACGGTCCGGAGATCCTCTAGGATGGGCGGGTCGGGCTTCGAAACCTCCTGCCCAATGCCAAGTTCCAACTACCAAATGCCTCGCCCGGTACTCTTGAAACTCAACAGCCTTCCCTTCCCGCGCTATATTGTTACAAGAACCCTGTGAAAGTCTTTCGGCCACTATCCCACAAGAGCGTATGGGCGATCGTGCTGGCGCTGGCCTTCGCTTGCGCATGCGGGCGCGGACGGGGGCGCAACCGCGAGGTCATGTACGTCACCGCGCCGCAAGCCTTCCTGCGCGACCGCGTGGCCGCGGTGTACAGCAAGACCGCGAACGTCAAGAACGGCGACCCCGTCGAGGTGCTCGATCGCGAAAAGCGTTTCGTGAAGGTGCGCACCTCCGCGGGGACCGAGGGCTGGATGGAGCAGCGCTACCTGATCAGCCAGGAGGTGTTCGACAAGTTCCAGGCGCTGACCAAGGAGCATCAGAACGATCCCCCGCAAGCGAACGGCACGACCCGCAACGACACCAACCTTCACCTCGAACCCGGCCGCGAGACCGATCACCTGTACCAGTTGCCCGCGGGATCCAAACTTTTGCTGCTCGCGCGCGGGACGGCCGAACGTACCGGCGTGGTCGCTCCGCCGAATCCGGTGAAGAAGAAAGACCAGCCAGCCGGTCCCGTGCTGGAGGATTGGTGGCTGGCGCGCGACGCGCAGGGCCGCGCCGGCTGGGTGTTGGCGCGCATGGTCGATCTCGACGTGCCGCTCGAAATCGCGCAATACGCCGAAGGCCAGCGCTTCACGGCTTTCTTCATGCTGAATGAAGTGCAGGACGAAGACAAGAAGGTCCCGCAGTATCTCGCGCTGCTGACCGAGCCGAAAGACGGCCAGCCTTTCGACTTCGATAAAGTGCACGTCTTCACCTGGAACGTGAAGAAACATCGCTACGAAACCGCCTACCGTGAGCGCAACATGAATGGCGTCCTCCCGGTAACCGTCACGCACGAGGATTTTGGAAAAGAGGGCAACTTGCCGGTATTCATCCTGCGTGAGAAGGACGAAAACGGCAACGTGGCCGAACGCAAGTACAAGCTGAACACGCCGATCGTGCGACGCGTGCTCGCACCCGGGGAAACACCGCCCAGGCCCGCTGCTACGAAGAAGAAGCGGCGGTAGGGGCGAGCTTTGAGCTGCGAGCTACGCCCTGTGAGGCTTTGACCCACACGTGTTTTGAACCCTCCCCATTATTGTCATCATGAGCAGAGTTAGGGCCTTTAACCGCAAAGGTCGCTAAGCTGCCGGGAAGAACGCGAAGCGCAGTTCTTTGCGGCCTTTGCGTGCTCTTTGCGGATAAAAACTTATGTGGCCCAGGATGACAACTTTGTAGGCGCGGGTAGTGCGGATTTGGTGGTTATGTCGCGGAAAGCGGTTGCTTTGCGCCTCACGTCGTACCGAGCTGTACGTCTATAATGCGTCGCGGTTCTGCCTGATCCGATTCCATCTCTCTCCAGGAGAATTCATGCGCACGATCGTCTCGCTGGTTGTTGCCCTTGCTATATCTGTCGGCTTGTTCGCGCAGCAGCCTGACACCACCAAACCTCCCGAGGCTCCGCGGGCTCGTGAGAAGAAAAAGCCTGAAACTCCCGCCACGCCGAACTCAGAGACCAAGCCCTCTGAGCAGCAAGCCGCGTCTCCTGAGGCCAGGCCCGAGAGCAAGCCTGACACCAGAGTCGAGTCCGGCAAAGAAGGCGACGAGCACTACGACATGACCGAGGTTCCACCGGTCGTGACCCATCACCAGACCTCGGTCGACGGCAAACAGCTGCGCTACACGGCCACCACGGGGCGGCTCCCCATCAAGCGCGGCGACGGCAAGATCGACGCCGAAATGTTCTTTGTCGCCTACACGCTCGACGGGCAGGAAGCGGCGAAGCGTCCGCTGACGTTCTGTTTTAACGGCGGGCCGGGATCGGCGACGGTCTGGCTGCACATGGGCGCCGTAGGACCAAAGCAGGTGGTGCTTGAGCCCAACGGCTTTATGCCACCGGCTCCTTACACGATTGCCGACAATCCGAACACGCTGCTCGATCGCAGCGACCTGGTGTTCGTGGATGCGATCTCTACCGGCTTCAGCCGCGCCGCCCAGGCCGAGGCCACCAAGAAGTTTCTGGGCGTGAAGGGTGATATCGAAGCATTCGGAGAATTCGTCCGGCTATACGTGACGCGTTACGACCGCTGGTCGTCAGCGCTGTTCATTCTCGGCGAAAGCTACGGGACCACGCGCGCGGCGGGCATCGCGGCGCACCTCGCGGGCCGGGGAATTTCTTTCAACGGCATCACGCTGCTTTCCACGGCCATGGATTTCGGCACGCTGGAGTGGGCGAAGAATAATGATGTTCCCTACTTCCTGCTGGTGCCGACCTTCACGATGATCGCCGCGTACCACAAGCGGCTTCCGCCGGACCTGATGCAGGACCTCGCGAAGACGCGGCAAGAAGTGGAGCGCTGGTCGATGACCGACTACGCAGCGGCGCTACTGAAAGGCGATGGGCTCTCGCCCGAACAACGGCAGAAGACCATCGATGCTTACGCGCGCTACACCGGGCTCGACAAGAAGTTGATCGACAACGCCAATTTGCGCGTCAACGTCGAACAGTTCACCCACAACCTGCTGCTGGATCAGAAACTGCGCGTGGGCCGGCTGGATGGGCGTTTTACTGGAGTGGATCCGGAGGGCCTGCTGGATCAGCGGTTCTTCGATCCGACGAGCGCAGCCATTCTGCCTCCCTATACAGCAGTGTTCAACAACTACCTGCGCACGGAACTGGGCTACAAGGTGGACATGCCGTACAAAGTGTTTGCCTGGGACGAGCCTGCGTTTCAAAAGTGGGATTGGGGAGAAGCAGACAAGGGCTTTCCGAACACTGCGCCTGGCTTGCGCGCGGCTCTGGTGGAGAATCCGTACTTGAAGGTTCTGGTGATGGAAGGCTATTACGATCTCGCGACGCCGTACTTCGCGGCGAACTATTCCGTCGACCACCTGAACCTTGGTCCGGAGTACCGCAAGAACGTTTCATTCACGACCTACGAAGCCGGGCACATGGTGTACATCGACAGCGCGTCGCATGGGAAGATGAAGAAGGACCTGGTGGAGTTTATGGGGAAGTGTTTGCGGTAGCGGCGAGCCGCGATCGTGCGATTCGGGTTTGTGGTTAGGTACGCCTTCAGGCGTGCCGGCCTGCTTTTTTCCTTCTGAGCCGAATTTCAGGCGCTGGCCTGCCCTGCAAGTCATTCATACCATTCAGCAAAGAAAGACTGGCCGATCCTGACGCTATCGGCGAAACTTTTGGGTGGACTGGGACTCCAATGCAATGGTGAATGGCATGCGTTCTTGGAAGGGTAACCAAATGTCAAAATCATGGTGGATTCGTGGATTTAGGGCGGCTTTGCTGGTGGCGTTCGCGGTGTCACTGGCGCTCGCCAAAGGTTCCAAGGAAAACCAGATCCCCGCTCCGTCAGACGACGCGGCTCTGGCCGCGAAGTCGGGAGAAGAGTCGGTCGTGTTCTCGGGCGGCTGCTTCTGGGGAGTTCAGGCCGTGTTTCAGCATGTGAAGGGTGTTCGGAGCGCGATCTCGGGATACTCCGGCGGCGAAGCGAACACGGCCCGCTATGAGTTGGTG
>Ga0307469_10000636_pt1 | contig 12829 bp, 8 predicted proteins | sample atmos_gasesAM2C__FD_203084 | JGI IMG/M metagenome (GOLD analysis project Ga0307469, IMG submission 203084) | Hardwood forest soil microbial communities from Morgan-Monroe State Forest, Indiana, United States - atmos_gasesAM2C_515 | ecosystem: Environmental > Terrestrial > Soil > Temperate forest...
TTCCGACGGCGACGGCGTGCCGGATGGCATCGATCAGTGCCCCAACACGCCGAAAGGCGCGACGGTGGACGCCAAGGGATGCCCGATCGATTCCGACGGCGATGGGGTGCCTGACGGCATCGACCAATGCCCCGGCACGCCGGCGGGCACGACCGTGGACGAAAAAGGGTGCCCGATGGACTCGGACGGGGACGGCGTCCCGGACGGCCTCGATAAATGCCCCAACACGCCGAAGGGCGCGGTGGTCGACGCGAACGGCTGTCCGCTCGATTCCGACCTCGACGGCGTGCCTGACGGACTCGACAAATGCCCCAACACGCCCACAGGCACCAAGGTCGATGCCGTGGGGTGCCCTCTGCCCGTCGAGGCGGTGACCCCCACCCCCACCCCCACCCCCACGCCACCTGCGGCGGGAGCCGCTAAGTGTCCGCCGGCGCCGCCCGGGAGTCAGGTCGACGCCAACGGGTGCCTCATACTGTTTGGGCCCGAAGCGGCGCGGTCCCCGACCCCGGGCGCTCCGCCGCGGCCTACCCTGATCTTGACGGGCGTGAACTTCGAGACGGGCAGGTCGGTCCTGACGCGAGATTCGTACCTGGTGCTCGACGCGGTCGCGGCGTCGCTGCTCGCGAACCCCGACATCCGGATCGAGGTGGCCGGCTACACCGACAGCACCGGCAGGAAGTTCATAAACTTCCGGCTATCCCAGGCGCGCGCCGCCGCGGTGCGCTTCTACCTCGCGCGCAAGGGCGTGCCTCCTGCCCGCATGATGGCGAAGGGTTACGGCGCATCGGGTTACATCGCGCCGAATAGTACCGCCGCCGGGCGGGCTCAGAACCGGCGCGTCGAGCTGCACAAGCTCCCGTAGTCGCGCCGCCGGACGGCGCTCGGTATTTTCCCGTGCCCGTGTCCCGCGCACTCGCGATGCTCTTCGCGGCGGCCATCGCCGCCGCGTCTCCCCTCCCGGGGCAGCAGCCGCCCCGGCGTTCGGCGCGGCCGCATCGACCTCCGTCCCCTCCCCGCACTGCCGCCCAGCGGATCCCGACGCCGCGATCGGTCCTTGGCTTCGAGCCCGGCGACGACAAGAAGCTCGCGGATTGGCCGACCCTGCTCCGGTACTATCAGGCGCTCTCGAGCGCCAGCGATCGGATGCGCTACCGCGAGCTCGGGCGCACCACGCTCGGCGTACCGCTCGTCGCCCTGGCGATCTCGAGCCCGCAAAACCTGCGACGCCTCGACCACTATCGAGACCTGAACGCTCGCCTCGCCGACCCGCGCGCATTCAAGACCCCAAAGGACGCGGCGGCGGCCCTGCGAGACGGGAAGACGGTCGTCCTCATCACCTCGGGGATCCACTCGAACGAGGTCGGCGGCCACCTGACGCCGGCCATCCTCGCCTATCGGCTGGCCACCGATACGGGTGCTGCGACGCGAGCGATCCTGGACAACGTGATCCTCTGGCTCGTGCCGTCCCTCAACCCGGATGGCGTCACGATCGTGACCCACTGGTACAACCGCACGCTCGGGACCCCCGCGGAAGGCACCGATCCACCCGAGCTGTACCATCATTACGCCGGCCACGACAACAACCGGGATTGGTACGCCTTCACGCAGGTCGAGACGCAGCTGGTGGTAGACTCGATCCACAATGTCTGGCACCCGCAGATCGTGCACGACATCCACCAGCAGGATACGGACGGCTCCCGCCTGTTTCTCCCGCCGTACCTGGACCCGGTCGAGCCCAACGTGGATCCGCTGCTGATCGACGGCGTGAACGCCCTCGGCACGGACATGGCGTGGACGCTCGCGGGCGAAGGGAAAACCGGCATCGCCATCAACGCCGTCTACGACGCGTGGACGCCGGCGCGCGCCTACCAGCACTATCACGGAGGCGTCCGCATCCTCTCCGAGGCGGCGAGCGCGAACCTCGCATCGCCGATCGAGGTTCCCTTCGACCAGCTCGCGACGCGCGGGCGCGGTTTCAACCCGCGCGAGCGCTCCTGGAACTTTACGAGCCCGTGGCCGGGCGGCCGGTGGACGCTCCGGGACATCGTGACCTACCAGACCGACGGCGCGTACGCCCTGCTCGAGAACGCGGCGCGGTATCGGGATCGGTGGCTCGCGAACTTCCTCACGGTCGAAGGGCGGGCCGTGCGCGGATGGAAGGGCTGGCCGTACGCGTATGTCCTCCCCCGTCAGCATCAGGACTCGGTGGGACTCGCCACCCTCCTCGGCATTCTGCATCGCGGCCAAGTCGAAGTTCGGACCGCGCTCCACCCCATCACACTCGGCAGCCAGCGCTTCGCGGCGGGAAGCTACGTGGTGGTGTTGCGACAGCCCTACGCCGCGTTCGCGAAAGCATTGCTCGAGCCGCAGCACTACCCCGATCTGCGGCTCTATCCCGGCGGCCCGCCGCTCCCACCGTACGACGTCACCGCGCACACGCTCCCGCTCTTGATGGGCGTGACCGCGGTGCCGGCGCGCGACTCGCTGCGGATCGGTCTCACGCCTCCGGTCGAGCCGTCGGTCGCGAACCCGGCGTATCCCGGCTTCACGGGGCCGGACGCGCCACGGATCGGCCTGTATCGCTCCTACGTGGCGCCGATGGACGAAGGGTGGACCCGCTGGCTGTTCGACACGTGGAAGGTGCCCTACGTCTCGGTGGTCGATTCGGTAGTGCGCGCGGGAAAGCTGCACGACAAGTTCGACGTCCTCGTCCTGCCCGATCAGTCACCCCACGAGCTGCTCGACGGGCTCCCCCACCAGTATCCCGCCCCCTACGCGGGCGGACTCGGGCAAGACGGCGTGAAGGCGTTGCGTCAGTTCGTCACCGATGGCGGCACCTTGGTCGCGCTGAACGACGCCAGCCGCTTCGCCGTGGAGCAGCTGCTCCTCCCGGTACGCAACGTGCTCGAGGGGGTGGCGGATGACGAGTTCTACGCCCCAGGCTCCATCTTCCGGCTCGAGCTCGACTCGGGCGACCCGATCGCGCGTGGCGTGCCCGCGCAGAGCGTCGCGTGGTACGAGAGCGGTCCGGCGTTCGACGTGCTCGACTCGAGCGCGGTCCACGTCGTGGGGCGCTATCCGGCCGAAGCGGATAAGGTCCTGCTCTCGGGGTGGGTGTTGCATCCTGAGCGCGTGGCGGGTCGGGCGGCGCTCGTCGAGGTGAAGGCGGGATCGGGGCGCGTGATCCTGTTCGGCTTCCGGCCGCAATACCGGGGCCAGAGCATCGCCACTTACCCATTGCTATTCAACAGCTTACAGCTGACTCCGCGGTAGGGTGACCGCCGTCTCTTGTCCGATTTGATGGTGATTCCTATCGTGTATCCCCCTTATGGCTGTGGTCCGGCAGGCATTCGCCCTCTTGCTGGCCGCGCTCCTCACGAGTCGCGGCCTTTTTGCACAAGACGCCGCCGACTCGACGCCGCCTGCCGCCATCCCAATTCCGCCCGCCGGCGCCGTCGAAAGCGCCCCGGTGGATCAGCTGAAGGTGCTGCTGCGCCCGACCGAGATCCGTTACGTCCAGCAGGAGTCGGTCCTGCTGCCGCCCAGCGCCAACATCAAGGGGCTCTACGTCAACGCGTGGGCGTTCGGATCGCCGAAACTCTGGCAGCTCGTGCGCCTCGCCGACGAGACCGAGATCAACGCCTTCGTGATCGACGTGAAGGACGACACGGGGTGCCTGCTGTACCCGTCCACGGTTCCGACGGCGGAGCAAATTGGAGCGAACAACTGCGTGCGGGCGAAGGACGCCAAGGCGCGACTCGACACGCTCGCCGCGCATGGCATTTACACGATCGCGCGCATCGTGGTCGCGAAGGACCCGCGCCTGGCCGAGCGCAAGCCGCAGTGGTCGGTGAAGGAGCGGGGGACCGGGGGGTTATGGCGTGACCGGATCAACATCGCGTGGGTGGACGCGTACAATGACTCGGTGTGGATCTATTCGGCTCAGCTCGCCCAAGAGGCCGTGCGGATGGGATTCCAGGAAGTCCAGTTCGACTACGTCCGCTTCCCCGACGAGCCGCGCGAGCGCATGGCGACGGCGATCTTCCCCGCGCACAAGGCCGGTCAGACCCAGCGCGAGGCGGTCCGCGAGCACGTCGCGCTCTTGAAGGATCGCCTGAGGCCATACGGGATTCCGGTCACCTTCGATATCTTCGGGCTCACCGCCTCGACGACGTCGGGCGATCTCGGGATCGGACAGGTGTGGGAGGACTTCGTGAGCGTCGCCGACGTCGTGCTCCCGATGGTGTATCCCAGTCACTACTATCGTGGCGCGTTCGGATACGCGTGGCCGAACGGCCAGCCCTATCACATCGTGCGCTCCGCGCTCAAGGACGCCCTGCAGCGTTCCCGCCCCTTGCCCGGCTCAGCCGAGATCCGTCCATTCCTGCAGGCGTTCACGCTGGGTCGCCGCCTCCCGCGCTACACGCCGTTCGAGATCCGCGAGCAGATCCGCGCCGCGGAGGACGTCGGGATCACGTCGTGGGTGCTGTGGAATCCGCGCAGCGTCTATCAGCGCGGTGCCTTGCGCCCGAAGGGCGGCGGGGCCTCGCCGGTGGAGCGCACCGCTTCGAACGCGAGCGGCGGCCGCTAGACTACGACCGCGCGAGGACGCTCCCGGGCTCCCAGATTGTGATGTAGCCCGCGATGGCCGACGCCGCGACTGTGTAGGGATTGGCGAGGTACAGCTGCCCTGGCCCTGAGCGGCCGGGGAAGTTTCGGTTGATCGCGCTGATCGTCACTTCCTCGCGCGTCTTCGAGACCCCAGGGCCGGCATTGATGCACGCGCCGCAGGACGGTTCGAGAAACGTCGCGCCCACTTTCCGGAACAGCTCGAGGTATCCCCGCTCTTCGCAGTAGCGCTTCACGTCCTGGGAGCCGGACTGAATGAAGAACCGCACCCACGGCGCCACGCGCTCGCCGCGCTCGGCGGCTTCCGCCAATACACGGGCGTACATATCCATGTCTGCCTTCTTCCCCGCGGTGCACGAGCCGGCATAGGCGATGTCCACCTTGATGCGCGCTGCCGCTTCCTCGATGTGCTGCCCATTTCCCGGATCGCCCGGCAGGGCGATCATGGGCCGAATCGTGGACGCGTCGATCTCGATCACCTCGCAGTACTCGGCGCCGGGATCACTCGCTAGATCGCGACACAGGCGCGTCGCGTCGCCGCGCGACATCCCGCGGTAGTCCATGAGGTAGGCGGCCGTTTTCTCGTCGGGCGCCACGTACCCGGTGAAGCCCCCGACTTCGGCCGTCATATTCGTCATCGTCGCGCGTTCGTCCACCGACAGCGACTCGACAGCATCCCCACAGTATTCCACGAGCTTCCCGATCGCCTGGCCGCTCTTCACGTACGGGTGCCGCAGAATCTCCAGCATGAAGTCCTTGGCGGTCACGTTGGCGGGCTTGGCGCCGCGGACTACGACTTTCACTGTTTCGGGCACCGTGAGGCGGACATCCTTCGTGATCCAGGAATTGAAGATGGCGGTCGTGCCCACGCCGAACGCAACGCAACCGACGGCGCCCGCGTGCGGCGTATGGGAGTCGCTCCCGATGATCATCATCCCGGGTTGGGCGTGACCCTCGAGGATCTTCGAGTGGCAGATCGCCTCGGAGCCGTGGTGTCCGAGGCGGAGCTCGCCGTAGAGCTTGATCCCCTGCTTTTCCGCGAAGGCTCGCTGTTTTTTCTCGAGCTCGAGGGCCACGTCGAGCAGGCCTTCCTTGACCCGCTCGGGGGTCATGGCCTCGCCCAGGAACGTGAGATGATCCCGAAACATCAGGATTGACCCCGGGTCGTACACCTTCTCGTCCGCGCCCACGAGCTGCTCGAAGAAGATCGCGGCCATCGGTGTGACGTACTCGTGGCTGAAACGGATGTCGGTGACGACGAACCCTTCGTCCCCGGGTTTGACCGCGGGAACCCCCACTTTGCCCTGGGACGGGTCCACGACCCAGTGGCGGGCGATGATCTTCTCGCCCAGCGTCATCGGGCGCCGCGGCGTGCCTGGCGGGGTGAGGACGACCTTCCCCTGGAGTCGGGCGACGTTGAAGTTGAACAGCCCGCCGTACTCGATGATTCCGCGGGTGATCTCGCCCTCGCCCGCGGTGAACGCGCTCAGCGGGATCGCCTCGCCACGCCGTATCTTGTCGATGATGGCGAAGTCCGTCGTGGTGAGTACGCCCAGATTCTGGCAGTTCTCGCGATAGATGCGCTCGATGTTCTCGGCGATGACGAGGCGGATTCCGGCGCACATCTCGGCGTAGGGCGACTGCTCGCGGGAGGAGCCCTTGCCCCGCCGTTTGCCGCTCACCGAAGCGACGAACCCGCCGCGCTTGACGGATCCCCGGGTGATGGGAAACTCCTCCCCGCACTTGAGTCCCAGATAGGGGAAGTCGCCCAGGGTATCGTCGTAGTAGTAGCAGATGTAGGCGGGAGTGATTTCGTCGGTGGAGATGTTATCGCGCAGGGGCGTTCCGGGACGCCAGTCGAGGTCCTGGCCTTCGAGCTGCCGGCGAACGAGGTCGGCGTCCTCGGTGAGGAACAGAATGCGCCCGTTCAGGCGGACCTGAGCGGGTAGTTTCTCGACGCGACGGCCGCGCAACGCCTCGAGCATGCATCAAAGATACCGGATTTCATCACGAGAGGAACGCATCCGATGCGCATCGTCACCCTTCTTCTTGCCGGCGCCGCGGCGTGCGGTCGCGCCACAGCGCCGGCCTCCCTGCCCGTGCCGTCCTCATCGCCAGGAGCGCTTCCCCTGGTGAGTACGGCGGCAATGGACGCGCACCTCAAGTACTTGGCCGACGATCTGCTCGAAGGCCGCGCCCCGGCGACGCGGGGCGGAGCGCTCGCCGCCACGTACGTCGCGACCCAGTTCGAGGCACTGGGTCTCGAGCCCGCGGGCCCCGACGGGTCGTACTTCCAGCCGGTGGCGCTCGTCGGCATGGTCCCGCATCCGTCGCTCGCATGGGGCAAGGCGGGCGCGTCGCGGCCACTCACGTATCGGGAGGATTTTGTGGCGTGGGCCGAGCGACCGGAGAGCCACATCGTGGTGGACGGCGACGTGGTGTTCGTCGGCTACGGGGTGCAGGCGGCGGAATGGCGATGGGACGACTACAAGGACGTGGACGTCCGCGGCAAAGTGCTCCTGATGCTGGTGAACGATCCGGGCCTCCAAGATTCGACGATCTTCAACGGGCGCGCACTCACCTATTACGGCCGCTGGACCTACAAGTTGGAGGAGGCCGCGCGGCGCGGGGCGCTGGGCGCGATTCTCGTGCACACGACAGAAAGCGCCACATACGGTTGGGAGGTGGTCCGGGGCTCGTGGTCCGTGGAGCAGTTCAAACTGGACCGTCCGGTCGCTCAGAGCATTGCGTGCGCGGCGTGGGTGACGCACGACGCGGCACAAGCCGCACTCGCCCAGGCCGGCTTGAGCCTCGACTCGCTCACGCGGGTCGCGGCGCGGCGCGAGTTCCGTCCTGTCACGACGGGGCTGCACGTCAACGTGGACGTGAAGAGCGATCTCAGGCGCGTCCACTCCGCGAACGTCGTCGCCCGGCTTCCGGGAAGCGACCCGACCTTGGCCCGCCAGGCGGTGGTATTGAGCGCCCATTGGGACCACAAGGGGATCGGTCCGGCGATGAACGGCGACTCGATCTACAACGGGGCCGAGGACAACGCGTCGGGCGTCGCCGCGATGCTGGCCATCGCGCAGGCGGCCGCGCAACTCCAGCCACGCCCTCGACGCACGCTGTTGTTCATCGCGACTACCGCGGAGGAGAGCGGGCTGCTCGGTAGCGAAGCGTATGTCCGCGAACCGCTCGTCCCGCTGGCGCAGACCGCTGCCGTGCTCAACCTCGACGTCACGAACGTGCGGGGGGCCACCCGGGACATCGACGCGCTGGGGGTCGACCGCTCGACCATCGGACCGATGTTCGAGGCGGCCGCACGCGCCGAGTCACTGGCCGTGGTGCACGAGCCGGATGTCCGAGGATCCTTCTATCGGTCCGACCACTTCCCGTTCGCCAAGGCGGGGGTACCGGCCGTGTCGATCGAACCCGGACTCGACTTTGTGGGAAAGCCCGCGGGGTGGGGCCGGGAGCAGGCCGACCTCTACAACCGCACTCGATACCATCAGCCGAGCGACGAGTACCGGCCTACGTTCACCTACCAGGGCATGGCTCAGGAAGCCCGCGTGGCCTTGCGTCTGGCCGTGGCGATCGCGAACGCGCCGAGCATGCCGGAATGGCTTCCGAAGTCCGAGTTTCACCGGTCAACCGGGCCACCATCGCAATGAAGTGCAATTTGTTGCATCGCAGTTAATACAAAGCAAAACAATGACATAGCCTGCTGCCCCGCGGGCCGGCCGGAGTGCCTCTGGCCTATTCCCCGGGACGCGGGTAAGTTTGCGCCCGTTTTTGGGGTCGCCGTTTCCCCCACTTCGGAGCACGCACCTGGAACTCCCTTCGTCGCATCGGCTGCCGCTATCCTGGTTGGGCGAGGCGGCAAGCCCGCCGCTCGTCTACCGTGCCTACGTCGAAGTCGTACCGGACTCGCAACGAGAGCCGGAACGGCTCGCGGCGTTGCGGCAGCAGGTCCTCGAGTACAAGCCGGCCCAGGCGATCGCTCGCAAACAAAAGGTCAACGGGCTGTGGGCCGGGAATCTGTTGGCGCCGGAGCCGTCCAAGGCGTACGGGTGGAGCGAGCCCGGGACGGTCTATCAGTATCGGCGGCTGGTCGAGCTCGGATGGCCGCCCGGTGAGCGCCCGTTCCGGGACGCCGACCGCTTCCTCTTCCAGCTGCTCTCGCGCATCGAGCCCGACGACCCGGACCGGGCCGTCGCGCAGCGGGCCCAGGAGCTACTCGTCGAGTTCCAGAAGGTCTCGAAGGGAGATCCCGGGCTGGGGCGGTGGGTCCGGCGCGTGGGCCGCGAGGCGGCGGCATGCACCCTCGCCCGGGGCGGCCATAGCGACGATCCGCGCGTCCGTGGGACCGCTCACACGATCGTGAGCAACATCTCGCAATACCTGCGGAGTGAGCTCGCGGCGAAGCCGTTCAAGAAGGCGCAGGGCAAGACGGTGCTCGACCCGCTCGCCTGTCCCCCGACCATCTTCGCGGTCGAGATGTTGGCCTTTTTGCCGCCGGTTCAACGGGAGCGCGCGGGGTTCATTGACCGCCTGGGGCACTACTTCTCGTCGCCGGCGCCGCGCCGGGCGTTTTTTGTCCTGGCGGGGAAGAAGCTCCTGAAGCCCTTGTTCGAGCTGCTCGGCGACCCGTTACGATCCGATGCCCAGGGGCACGTCACGGACATTCCGTTCGCGCTCTATTGGCTCGAGCTCCTGACCCGGCTCGGCCTCGTGCGGCAGATCCCGAGTGCCAGTCGCGTGCTCGCCCGCCTGTTCAGCGAGTGCGACGACCAGGGGATCTGGAGCCCAAAGAGCCTGCGCGCGATGCCGAAACCGATCAGCCCGCTCACCGCGCATTACTTCCCGCTGGAAGGCCCCGGCAAGAGCCCGGCCCAGCGTCAGACGGATGCCACGTTCCGTCTGGCACTCATCGCCCGGCTCATGGGACTCCCGATCGAAGTCGTTTGACTGGTCTTGCTACAACCGTATATGCGTAGTAGTAATTGCTACTACGCATATGAGCGGACCGCTCGACCTCACCCCGTTTGGGTTCACACCCACTGAGTCCCGCGTATACGCCGCGCTCCTCCGGCTCGGGCCTTCGACCGGCTATGCCCTCGCGCATGCGGCCCGCGTTGCCCGGGCCAATACGTACGGAGCGCTCGAAGGGCTCGTCGCTCGAACCGCGGCGAGCCGCCTCCCTGGGCGCCCTGCGCGCTACCGCGCGGCTGATCCGCGCGCGCTGATGGCGCAGCTCGCGGCGCAACAAGGCGAGGCGCTCGACCGCCTCAGCGCGGAGCTCAGCACCACGACCGCCCCCGTCGAGCCTGAGACGCGGAGCGTCGTCGGCGCCCGGGCCGCTTCCAACCTCATCCTGCAGGTCGTCGCGCGCGCGGACCAACGGGCGGAGGGCGTGCTGGCGGCCGAGCTGCTCCGGCCGACGCTGCCGGCCTGGCGACGGGCCAAGGATCGGGCGGTCGTCGAGCTGCGCGTCGCCGGGGACGTACCCGTCGAAGCGCAGGCGCTGGTCACCGCATCCGTGGCCCCGGACGCGCCCACCACGTTGCTGATCGACAACGCCCAGGCGGTGCTTGTGACGGGCAGCGGCGAGCTCGCGATGGGCCTCTGGAGCTCGCACCCCGCGATCATCGCGCTGGTACAGGCGGCTTTGCGGAACCGGGCATGAGACGCCTCCGACTCCTCCTCGTCGCCGCGTTGGGATGTCGTGCGCCAGCGATCCCCTCGAGCCAACGGTTTCCGGCGGGAACCCCATTCACCGCCCGTGAGGTCCGGGTCGAAGGCACGCGGATCCGTTACATCGACACGGGGCGCGGGATCCCGGTGGTCCTGCTGCACGGTCTGGGCGCCTCGATGTATGCGTGGCGCAAGAACCTGGGTCCGATCGCCGCGGCGGGGTTCCGCGTGATCGCGTTCGACAACCGGGGCTTTGGGTACTCGGACGAACCGGCCACCGGCTACGACAACGAGAGCTACGTGCGCCTTACCGTGACGCTCCTGGACTCGCTGCATATCGCGGACGCGGTGCTCGTCGGCCATTCCATGGGTGGAGCGATCGCGGCCCAGGTCGCCATCGAACACCCGGACCGCGTGCGCGGGCTCGTCCTGATCGGGTCGGCGGGCCTCGGCGCTCGCGAGCCGATCGCGCTGCGCATCGCCGGTTGGCCCGTGGTCGGACGCGCTGCGGTCGCGCTCCGCGGGCGTGGGATGACGGCGCGCTTGCTCAGGGCGACATATGCCGATCCGGAGAAAGTCACCGAGGCGGACGTCGACCAGTACTATGCGCCCACGGTCCAACCGGACTACGGGCGCGCGCTGCGCGGCGTGTTGCGGGAGTTCCGCTTCGACGCTTTGCAGGCCCGACTCGAGCACGTGGCGGCGCCCACGCTGGTCCTGTGGGGCGAGGAGGACCGTCTCGTTCCGATGGGGCTGGGGCGCATGATGGCGATCGGGATCCCCAGGGCGGCGTTTCTCTCGGTCGCGCACGCCGGTCATTCGGTTCAGGAAGAGGCGCCGGACGAAGTGAATCGCCTGCTCATCAAGTTCTTGCGGGAGGGGCTGCCGCGCGTGCCGGGTGACCTGGCGCACGGACCCAGCAGGCGTATATTTCATCAACCACCTGGTTGAGAAATGGACATCTGAAACCTAAACTAAGCAACTCCAGCGCATTACGCATCATCGCAGCGGCGCGCGAGGAGTTCTCCCGCCGGGGTTTCGAGGGCGCACGCGTGGACCAGATCGCCCGGAAGGCCGGCGTAAACAAGCAACTACTCTTCTACTATTTCCATTCGAAACGCGGCCTGTTCAATGCCGTGCTCGCCAAGGGTGCCTCCCAGCTCGAGCAGGAGCTGGCGGGCCTTCCCGTCGCGGGCGGCAGCTCCGATGCGAACCCCTTGGACCGGATCAGGGCCGCATTGCAGATGCAGTTCGACTTCCTGGCCAGGCACCCCGAGCTCGTTGCGCTCCTCACGCAAGCCGGCCGATCCGACGCCCGGCCCTTCGCGCCCGCAATCAAGCGGCTGGTGATCCTCCTCGCCGAGGGGCAGGGCCGCGGTCACGTGCGGGACGATCTCGACCCCCACCTGGCCGCGGCGCAGGCGCTCGTCCTCATGGTCGCCTACCTGGGCCTCGAGTCGCTGATCGCGATGAGCGCCCCGCCCCTGGGCGCCGATGAGCCGGCGCTTCGCGAGCGGTGGAAGGAGGCCGCAGTGCGGCTGGTGCTCGACGGCGTGGCTGCCCGCTGACGGCAGCCGCTTGACAGCGTCGCGCGCCGCGGCCAAGCTACGCCCGTTCCCGCCGTCGTTCGCGTTCCCCTGATCGTTCGAAGAGGCGACTCATGCTCCCGACCCGATCGCCGCTGTGCGCGCTCGCGTTGCTTCTGGTGTGCGCTCCCGTGATTCCTCAGCCGCTCGCCGGCCAGATCGACGCCCGCGCGCTGCGCCAACCCGACGTTTCCGCTACGCAGATCGCCTTCGTGTATGCGGGAGACGTGTGGGTGGTCCCCAAAACCGGCGGCGTGGCGAACCGCCTCAGCTCGCCGCGCGGGGACGAGTCGTTCCCCCGGTTCTCGCCGGACGGCCAGCTCATCGGGTTCACCGGAGACTACGACGGCAACGAGGATGTATACGTGATGCCCGCGACCGGCGGCGTGCCGACTCGGGTCACCCACCATCCTGCCCCAGACCGCATGCTGGGCTGGTACCCGGACGGCCGGTCGATTCTGTTCGCATCCCCCATGGAGAGCGGACGCGACCGGTTCTTCCAGCTGTATCGCGTCTCCAAGGATGGTGGGCTGCCGGTCAAGCTGCCGGTGCCCTACGGCGAGTTCGGCGCAATCTCACCGGACGGCAAATGGCTTGCCTACGTGCCCCAGTCCCAGGATTTCCGGACTTGGAAGCGGTATCGCGGCGGCTGGAACTCGCGGATCTGGCTCTACAACCTCGAGACCGGTGCGTCAAAGCAGGTAGCGCCGAGCGAGGCGAACAACAGCCAACCGATGTGGCACGGCCGCACGCTGTACTTCCTGTCCGATCGGGGTGCCGGCGAGCGGACTAACATCTGGGCGTACAGCCTGGACGCCGACTCCGCGCGGCAGGTGACGCGCTTGACGGACTACGACATTCATTTCCCTGCGATCGGCCCCTCGGATATCGTATTCGAGGCGGGCGGCCAGCTGTAT
>Ga0307469_10000637_pt1 | contig 12823 bp, 11 predicted proteins | sample atmos_gasesAM2C__FD_203084 | JGI IMG/M metagenome (GOLD analysis project Ga0307469, IMG submission 203084) | Hardwood forest soil microbial communities from Morgan-Monroe State Forest, Indiana, United States - atmos_gasesAM2C_515 | ecosystem: Environmental > Terrestrial > Soil > Temperate...
CTAAGGCAACTTCGTTGCGGAGGTCTTGCAGCCATATCCCGCCGGGGACGTTGGCGATATCTCGCAAAGCGCCCTTCAATGTGACCCCGCGCAGATTTTCAGCGCTTCCGGAATTGGAGGACGAAAACCAGATCTCGTCGCCCGTGGGCGACCATTGGATTCCCTCCATCGCAGCCCACCCGGAGGAGAGGATTCTCTCGTGTCCGTCGGGGCCAATCGCGGCCACCGAGCCGCGGTCATCTCCGTCGGGGTTGCCATGGTCGGAAAAGGCGACCCATTTGCCGTCCTGCGAGATCTTCGGATGACTGATCCAGTTGACGCTGTCCAGCAATACCTTGCCGGCGGGATATTCCAGGCGCCAGTGGCTGTCTGCAGGCACATAGCGAACCACCGCCATGGTTTCGCCATCGGCAGCCCAGTCCGCATCCTGCACATTGTCGAGAATTTCGCGCGGGCTTCCGCCGCTCAGGGGCATGCGGGCGAGCGTCCCGCTCCGCGCGTATCCGCCGAGGTCGATGGAGTGGAGGCGAACGGCCAACTCACCCTTCTTCGAAATCGCGAGAAGGGTCGCGTTCTTGAGTCCTAGTTCGCGAGAACCGGGTTCGTCGGTGCGGGCCAAGTACAGCTGTTGATCGCTGCCTTCCCACAATGCGTCATAGACGATCGTTCCGTCGGGCGCGAAACGCGCATTGCCGATGAAGCCGGTCCGGAAGGTGATCTGTTGATACTCCGCTGGGTCCGTGACCGTGCTGCGGCGGCCCAACAACCAGGCCCCGGATGCGACGGCCGCCAGAACCGCTAGTGCTCCGGCGATCAGGCCGAAGCGACGCCGGGAGTCGGCGGTCCGCACCTCCTGCACGGCGGCCTGCGCCCCGGATCTGTTGGTGGAGGAAACCGCGGTAAGAGCTTCAAGTCCGAAGGCCAAATCGCCCGCGGATTGGAAACGCTGCGCGGGATTCTTCTCGAGACAGTGCCGCACAATGCGTTCGAGACCGGGCGGAACAATGGGCGCACTTTCGGAAAGCTCGGGCGTCTCCTCTTTGAGGATCGCGCTCATGGTGTCGGCCGCGGTCTCGCCGTGGAAGGCGCGCTCGCCGGAGAGCATCTCGTAAAGGATGGCGCCGAAGGCGAAGATGTCGGAGCGGTGGTCGGCGGGCTTTCCGCGCACCTGCTCAGGCGACATGTAGCCGACCGTGCCCATCACAACGCCGGGCTCGGTGGCCGCCTGTATGGTGGGGGCGTCCGCACTGTCGCTGGAGGCCTCGGGCCGGGTCAGCTTCGCCAAGCCGAAATCCAGAATCTTTACCCGGTTGTCATTCGTGAGAAAAATGTTTTCCGGCTTGAGATCACGGTGGACGATGCCTTTCTCATGGGCAGCCGATAAACCGCGAGCGATGTGCAGCGCGAAGTCGACGGATTTGCGGAGAGAGAGTGGTCCTCGTTTGAGACAGTCGCGAAGTGTCTCGCCTTCCAGCAGTTCGCAGACAACGTAGGGTGCACCGTTCTGTTCGCCGATGTCGAAGATGGAAAGGATATTGGGATGGTTGAGCGCGGCCACGGCTCGCGCTTCCTGCGCGAAGCGCTGCAGGCGATCCTGATCGGCGGAGAATGACGCGGGTAGAACTTTGATGGCGACGGTGCGATCGAGGCGCGCGTCGCGCCCACGATAGACTTCGCCCATTCCCCCAGCGCCCAGCGACGAGAGAATTTCGTAGGGCCCTAGTTTTGTCCCAGACCCCAGCGGCATAAGCATCGGGATTATACGCGTGGGATCGGGAATTTCCTCGTCCAGTTGCGAAATCTTAAGCTCCAGATGCTAGCTCTTGCTGCGACCGCCTCCGGTGCCGCCACGGATCGCGTCGATCGAGATCGCGCCGGCGCCCAGAAAAATAAGAGCGAAGGCGATCGCGGCGAGACTGAGCGGAAATTCATAGCCGCCATTTCCTAATAGTCCGTGCTTCCAGTGAACTTTTGCAATCGCAACGCACATGTCGATGGAGACGGCGATGGCCGAACAGCGCGTGAGCAGTCCGGCGATCAGAAGTATGCCGCCGACGAATTCGACCAGAGCGGAGACGTATCCGAGCCAGGCCGGCAGACCGAGACTGTGAATGTATCCGGCGTATTCCTGCATGTGGCCGTACACCTTGTGTGAGCCATGAGCCACGAGTATCACGCCGAGGGTCAGGCGCAGCACCAGCAGGCCGAGCGGCTGCATGCGATCGAGATAGCGCAAAGAAAGTCCTCCGCGATCAGACTACTGGAGCGAAGTCCGGTGATGGAGTGCGAAAAAAGATTCGGGGGAAAAGAAGAGAACGAAAAGGTTGTTGCGGCCCACGCCTGTGCATCGAAGTGGTTCACTCAACACAACAACTAAGTGAGCCGCGTAACGCGTCCTTTTTCATGGTCATTTAACCGAGGACCGGGACCTGAACGGGCCGGAGAGGATCCCAAGTCGCTGTTAGACCCGACAGCAGCCTGCAAACAGGTGGGAGCGAACGGCTAAGTGTGCATGAGGTAGGTGTTGACGTTGGCTAAATAGGGTAAACGCCCGAAGGCGGAAAGGTCCAGGGCGAAGAAAAGGCGAGAGGAGCCCTCAAAAACACCCTGAAACGGGGTGATTCCGGACTCTCCATGAGCCCAGTTAAGTCTATTGTTTTGTGCGGCTTTCCTGCCGTCTTACGACCTTCGTACCGTCGTTAGTACTTTGGTTATGTGAGAGGCCGTAACCGGGCGCTATCTGCAGGGAGACCCCGCTATATTGGACCCATATTAGACCTGACCACAATTAGTAGCAATGACTTGCGTTTATACGAAAGTAATTTTCCAAGAAAACGGTACAAAACCCGACGAAACACGGAAATTCGGCTCGACTCCGTGTTTTCCAGGGTTGAGATATGCTCTGCACACCGAAATCCGCACGAAGGCGAATTTGAACGGTGGATTTCCTCCCAAGGTTTGCTCTTGCTGCCGGAGACACCGGAAAGCGAGGGCTTGATCTGTGGAAGGGAACAAGAACTCTATGGCCGATTCGCGAGAAGTGATGAACATTCGCCAGGCGTCGCAATACCTGGGGGTAAGTCCGGACACGCTCTACAAGTACGTGAATGAGCAGAAGATTCCGGCCTTCAAACTGGGCAATCGGTGGCGCTTCAAGAAGTCGAAACTCGACCAGTGGATGGAAGAGAAGTCGAACGAGGTCGACGACCGGGCGAAGCGGAAGCCGAAGGCGGCGATGAAGGCTGCCGGGACACAGTAGGGAGAACGGCCGAGGGCGGAGCTCTCGGGGACAGCCGGCGGGACGCCGGCGCAACAGACCCGGCGAGAGCCGGCGGAAATTAGAAACCCGGTGAAAGCCGGCGAATAAAGGCGGGCACATGTTTGGATTCGGATCGAAGACGATAGTAGGTCTGGATGTGGGCTCCTCCAGCATCAAGGCAGTGGAGCTGAAGCGTAAGGGCCGGGACATCGAAGTAGCGCATCTCGGGCTCGAGCCGCTGGCTCCAGATATCGTGGTCGACTCCATGATCGTGGATTCGGGCACGGTCTCGAGCGCGATTTCGAAGCTGTTCATCGATCACGAGATCAAGGCGAAGAACGTGGCCACGGCGGTTAGCGGCCACTCGGTGATCGTGAAGAAGATCTCTCTGCCCTCGATGAGCGACCAGGAGCTGGCGGAGACCATTCAGAAGGAAGCCGCGCAGCACATTCCCTTCGATCTGGGCGATGTGAACCTGGATTACCAGATCTTGTCCGAGGACGCCGGCAACCCGCAGATGGACGTGTTACTGGTTGCGGTGAAGAAGGACAAGATTTTGAACTACACCAACGTACTCTCGATGGCAGGCCGGACCCCGGCTATTGTGGACATCGATGCTCTGGCCCTGCAGAACTGCTATGAGTACAACTACGAGCCCGCTTCAGGGCAGGTGGTGGCGCTTTTGAACCTGGGCGCCAGCGTCATGAACATCAACATTGTGAAGGGCACGACGCCGCTGTTCCCGCGCGATGTCAGCGTGGGTGGCCACCAGTACACCGATTCTCTGCAGAAAGAACTGGATTTGAGTTTCGAAGACGCCGAAGCGCTGAAGCTGGGTGCAAAAGTGGGCACCGTCAGCGAAGACGCCAAGACGCCGATTCTGCAGCAGGTGACCGAGATCATCGTGCTCGAGATTCAGAAGACATTCGACTTCTTCCGCGCCAGTGCGGCCGGCGAGCACATCGAGAAGATTTACCTGGCGGGCGGTTCGTCGAAGGTGCCAGGGCTGGTGGAAGGCTTGCGTCAGGAGTTTTCGATGCCGGTGGAACTGTTCAATCCGTTCCAGCGCATCGCGCCTCCGGCGGAAGGAATGGGAGCTGAGCTGATTGAGCAGAACGCGGGCCAGCTGGCGGTTGCGGTGGGCTTGGCTTTGAGGAGTTTTAGCGACCTATGATTCGAATCAACCTTCTGGAAGCACCCAAACCGAAGAACAAGCGATCGGCGATGCCGTCGATGCCGACGATGGAAGTCGGCGACGTCGGATCTCCGCGACTGAAGGTCCTGCTGGCTGTGGGCCTGGCGGCCGCGTTCAATCTCTACACCTGGTATCACCTGGACGCGCAGAAGAAGACGATCGAGCAGAACATGGCGAAGGCCGAGCAGAAGAACCGCGAGCTGGCCGATGTCAAGGTTCGCTACATGGCGCGGCAGCGTGAGGCGGAGAACTACAAGCGCCGGGTGGACGTGATCGATCAACTGCGTTCGAACCAGGCGGGCCCGGTCAACCTGATGGCGATGCTGGGCGAGACCGTCAACAACACCGAAGCGGTCTGGTTGAACAACATGAAAGACCAGGGCGCGACGGTGGACATTGAGGGAATGGCGCTCAGCGAGGACGCAGTGGCCAACCTGATCTCGAATCTGCAGAAGACCGGATGGTTCAAGAATGTCGAGATCAAGGAAAGCATGCAAGACGACACGATCAAAGACATGCAGGCATTTCAGTTCACGCTGACCTGTGAGAAGAGCAAGTCCTAAAGGCAGGAAACTATGGCGACTTTCGGGGAATTGTCGGGCCTGAAGCAGTGGGCGATCGTAGTTGGTGGTGCTGTTCTGGTCACTGCGGCGATGCATTTCACCATCTTCAAGAGCCAGCGCGAACAGAACACCGAGGCCCAGCAGAAGCTGGATGCCAAGATGAGAGAAAACGCCGAGCTGGAGTCGTACCGGCCAAAGCTGGCGGAGATCGAGCGGCAACTGGCAAGCCTGAAGCAGCAGCTCGACATCGAGCGGCGCATCGTTCCGGATGAAAAAGAAGTGGATGGTTTCATGCGGATGTTGAATGCGGAAGCTGCCAAGGCGGGCATTGAGATCCGGCGCTACACGTCACAACCTGTTGCCCAAAAAGAGTTCTATACGGAAGTGCCGTTCGAAATGGAGCTGGACGGTCCCTACTACTCGATGCTGGGGTTTTTTGATCGCGTCGGGAAGCTGGAGCGCATCGTGAATGTCTCGGACCTGCTGGTTTCGACGACACGCAAACCGTCGGATGCGAAGGCGAAGAAGACCTATCAATACGCGCCGAACGAGAGCATCGTGGCGACCTGCAAGGCGACGACGTTCTTCAGTCACGATCTGGATCCTGCGGGTAAACCCGGCCAGGCTGGGGCGAAGAAGTAGGAGACTCTATGAAGCTGACCACTGGAATCGTCGTACTGGCACTGAGCGCGGGAACGCTATGGGCGCAGAATCCCGCTAGCATCATCCAGAATACGAAGTCTTCTTTACAGGGAGCGCAGCAGCAGCGGACGGCGGCCGAGAACTCGGCGTTGCAAGGAACGGGTACTCCGAGCAAGCCATCTGCCGCGACCGCAGCCGGCAAGACGGCTCCCGCCCAAGTAAAGCCCGCGGTTGCACCAGCGACGCCGGCGCCAGCTCCGAAGGTGGTGCCTGCGAAGGCGGCGGTAGCTCCGACAGCGGCGAAGCCCGTTCCGGTTGCGGCGAAAACGACTCCGGCGCCAGTCAAGTCGGCTCCGCCAGTCGCGAAGGCAGCTCCCGCTCCGGCGAAGGTTGTGCCACCGACAGCACCCGCTGCGAAAGTTGCGGCCAAGCCCACGACTCCGGCGACTCTTGCTACGACAGCCGCGGTAGCGACGGCAGCCGCGCCCAAGCCGGCCAAGCCGGAAGAGAAAAAATTCTCGATGACGGGGAAGCGCGATCCCTTCATCAGCCCGGTAGTGAACCGGCAGGGTGGATCGGGTTGCAGCACGGGAAAGAAGTGTCTGGATATCGAGCAGATCGCAGTGCGCGGCGTGGTCAAGTCGGACAACGGCATGATTGCGGTCGTCACCAACGGGTTGAACAAGGCGTACTTCCTGCGCGAGAACGATCCGGTATTTAACGGGTACGTGGTGAAGATCACAGTAGATTCCGTGGTGTTCAAACAGAATTTTCAAGACCGGCTGGGGAAACCGTTCACGAAAGACGTTGTGAAACGGATCACGACGCCGGCTGTGTAATTTTGGCGAGTCCAAATCTGGAACGAGCTTGAGGAAAGACACGCGCAACGCCTTAGGCGAGCGCGTGTGGGGGAGAAGCGAAATGCGAAAGCAACTGCTGAGTGTGGTTCTACCGCTGCTGATCATGGGAATAATCGCAGCAGCGGCTGAGACGCAGAACACGGGCACCGATGCCGCCACGCACGCTGCGCTGCAGCGTATCAACGTGGTCCATGGCGAAGACGGGGTCAGCCTGGAGATCACCGCTCGTGGAGCCGTGACTCCGAAGCTGAGCACGTTGAGTTCGCCCGCGCGCGTCGTGATCGACCTGCCGAACACGGTGGCGCTGACGGACAAGCGTCAGGTGCAGGTGGACAGCGATGGCGTGAAGGACGTGCGCGTCGGCATGAATGGCCAGACGCCACCCAGCACACGCGTCGTCATCGACCTCGAGAAAGCCTGCAAGTTCGAGCTCGTCCCCGGCGAGGACAACAAGATTGTGGTGAGACTGCACACCGGGCCGGCCAACGCGAAAGCGGCGAAGCCATCCGAGACGGTAGTCGCAACCGCACCGAAGGCGACGCCTGGAGCCAAGCTCGTTCGCACGTCGGCGGTGGTCGAGAAGAAAGAAGTAGCGGCCAGCGTTCCGGCAACGAGTGTGACTCCGGCACCGAAGACGGTCGCGTCTGCCCCGGCGAAGCCGGCGACGGACGCCACAAAATCGGCAACGGATTACGTTTTTGTCGAGCCTTCCTATCAAGCGAAGGACGATGCAAAAGCCGATGCAAAGCCCGTAGTCGAGCCTACGGAGCGCGCGACGGAAGCGGCGGCGAAGTTTGCGGACAAGACGGCCTCCGAACTCCTGGCGAACACCACCTCGAGCGCCACGATGCAGCCACAAGCTGCCCAGGCGGCCTCATCGGCGATCCAGCCAGCGGTTAACCTTGCTGCGGAACAGAAGACCCAGATGTCGCAATCCCCCGCGACCAGCGGTCCGAAGTACACCGGCGAGCCGATCTCGGTCAACCTGAAGGACGTCGACCTGAAAGATTTCTTCCGCTTGATTCACGAGATCAGCGGACTGAACGTGGTTCTCGATCCTAACGTGCACGGCAATCTGACGATCGTGCTCGATGACGTGCCGTGGGATCAGGCACTGGACATCGTTCTGAAGAACAACGATCTGGCCCGCGAACTCGAAGGCAACGTGCTGCGCATCGCGACCGTTGACACCCTGAAGAAGGAAGCCGACGGGCGTCGCGCCCAGCAGGAATCGGAAGCATTGGCTGTTGAGAAGGTCACGGTGACCCGCTTCCTCAGCTATGCGCACTCGAAGGATGTGGTTCCGACGATTAAGAAGTTCCTGTCCCAACGCGGCGATGTGATCTCGGATGATCGCACGAATGCCGTGATCATCTCGGATATTCCAACCGTGATCCCGGCGCTTGATCGGTTGCTCACCCAGTTGGATCGCAAGACGCAGGAAGTGGAAATCGAAGCCCGCGTCGTGGCTGCGACTCGCAGCTTCGCGCGTGACATTGGTACGCAGTTCGGCTTTGGGTGGGGCAACGGACACTCGGCTATCGGTGGCGCCTCAGCAGTGGGCAGCTCTCCGACGACCGTAAACGGTTTGACACCTGGGTACATCACGACCGGCAGTGGAGGCAGCGGTGGTTCGTCATCGGGTACCACGATTCCTCTGTTCTCGAACCTGGGAGTTACCAGTCCATCGAGTGGCTTGACCTTCGTCAACGCCAGCAACAACGTGCGAATTGACGCGGTGCTCTCGCTGGCGGAATCGCGCGGCCTTTTGAAGATTCTGTCTCGTCCGCGTGTGGTCACGCAGAACAACATCCAGGCGCTGGTGAAACAGGGCGTGCGCGTGCCGATCGTTACGCAGGCGCAGTTGGGTGGACCGCCAACCGTTACCTACGTTGACGCGTTCCTCCGCTTGACGGTGGTTCCGCAGATCACTTCGGAAGGAACAATCTTCCTGAACGTGGACGTGGAGAACACCACGCCTGACTTCGGCCGCACGGTTCAAGGCAACCCGACGTTGATCACGCAGCAAGCTACGACGCAGGTGCTGGTGACCGACGGCGGAACGGTGGTGATTGGGGGCGTGATCCAGACCAACAACTCGGTCAACATCAGCCAGACACCGTTGCTTGGGGATATCCCGATGCTGGGCAATCTCTTCAAGCACCGCACCGTCAGCACCTCGAACCAGGAACTGATCTTCTTCATCACTCCGAGGATCATCCAGACATAGTTCGAGCTTCCAAGCACTTTAAGCCGCCGGTTCCCTAGAGGACCGGCGGTTTTTTTTGTCCAACGTAGGACCAATCTAACTGGTTCTGTCGGCGACTGCGGCTCAGGTAAACTCGCGACGTGAACTATTCAGTCCGCTTACAGACCCTCCAGAACGAGTCTCTGCGGTCAGGGTTCGATGCTCTGCTGATTAACCACCTGCCGAATGTGCGATATCTGTGTGGGTTTACAGGCAGTTCGGGTGTGCTTCTGCTCGCTGCAAGCGGATCTGTTTTCTTCACCGACGGCCGTTACAAAGAGCAAGCTCGCGAGGAAGTGAAAGACGCGAAGGTCGTGATCGGCCACAGGTCGGCACTGGCCAGCGCAGCGGAGTGGCTTGGGAAAAGACCCAACCGCCCGAGCTCGAAGAGTTTGAAGTTAGGAATCGAAGGCGAGCATCTCACCGTGGCCGAGCAAAGAAGACTGGTGTCAACGTTGCCGAAAAACATGATTGTTCGCGAAGCGCCTCCGCTCACCGAACGAGCCCGGATGATTAAGGATGCGGACGAGATCTCGCTGATTCGCGATGCGGTGAACGTTGGGGCAGGCTTGCTGGATTACGCGATCGAAAGCATTCAACTCGGTAAAACGGAAATCGAAGCGGCAGCGCGAATGGAATTTGCAGCGCGCGAGGCCGGAGCCGATGGCATGTCGTTCGAAACCATCATTGCGTCTGGAGCGCGATCGGCTTTACCGCATGGGCAGGCTTCGAATGTGCCCATCGGCCAGGGATTCGTGGTGTGCGACTTCGGTGTTATACTCCACGGTTATTGTTCCGACCGTACGCGCACTGTGTATGTCGGCTCTGCTACCAAGGACGCCCGGCAGATCTACAGTGCGGTGCTCGAGGCCCAACTAGCAGCAATCGACGCGGTGCGGCCCGGTGCGAGTGTTGGTTCGGTCGATCAAGCAGCTCGTAAGGTGTTGCGCAAGAGTAGCTTGGCGAAGTATTTCACGCACTCCACGGGTCACGGAGTGGGGCTCGAAATTCATGAAGCTCCACGGGTGGCAAAGGGGCAGCCCGAGATTCTACAACCGGGAATGGTGATCACGGTCGAGCCGGGAGTTTATCTCCCGGGCAAATGGGGCGTGCGCATCGAGGACATGGTGGTGGTCACCGAGCACGGTTGCGAAGTGCTGGATCCCACGCGGAAGGAATTCATAGTCATCTAATTTTCAGCTGCTTGAACCGGGTGCGCTTAACGGCCCGGAGTTCACCCGCGTTCAAGAATAGGTGGCGCGGGATGGAAAGCGGGCCCACCGCACACGATGAATCAAAAAGAGCTAAAAGAACTCATTGATCTGATTATCGACAAAGGCATCACCGAGTTTGAATTGGAACGGGGGGATGTCAAGGTTCGAATCAAGCGCGGCGGAGATACCGCCAACGCTCCTATCGAAGCCCGTTATTATGCGGTGCCCGGTGCTCCGCCGCCTTCTGCTGAACTCGGCGCGGTCCCCGCAGTGCCTCCTCCCTCGGTTCCCGCGGCTCCGAAAGAACCTGAGCCCGCCGAGAACCTTCACCTGGTGAGGTCTCCGATTGTGGGCACGTTCTACGAATCGCCTTCCCCGGGATCGCCACCGTTTGTGAAGCCGGGAGACATGGTTTCGCTGGGCCAGGTGTTGTGCATCGTCGAAGCCATGAAGTTGATGAACGAAATCGAATCGGACGTGGCCGGGGAGGTCGTGAAGAAACTGATCGCGAACGGGCAGCCGATCGAGTACGGGCAGGAACTGTTTGCCATCCGGCCCTCGAAGTGATTTTGTGACGTAACCAGGCGCGATCACCGCGCCTTTTTGTGTCTCGATAGCTTTCATGTTCAAGAAGATTCTCATTGCGAATCGCGGGGAAATCGCCTTGCGGATTATTTGTGCCTGCAAGGAACTGGGGATCCGTTCGGTCGCCATTTATAGCGAGGCGGATCGCAACTCGCTGCCGGTGCGTTTTGCCGACGAGGCGATCTGCATCGGGCCCCCGCAACTTGGCCAAAGTTACCTGAATATTCCGGCTGTGATCAGCGCGGCGGAGATCGCGAATGCGGACGCGATCCATCCGGGCTATGGCCTGCTTTCCGAGAACGCAAATTTTGCGGAGGTCTGTGAAACCAGCGGCCTAAAATTCATCGGACCTACGCCCGAGGTGATCCGGCTCATGGGCGAGAAGGAAAAGGCGCGCGCCGCGATGAAGCAACACGGCGTGCCGATCCTGCCCGGATCCGATGGTGTGATTGGATCTGACGAGGAAGCACGCGAGTGGGGCAAGCAGGTGGGATATCCGGTGATCATCAAGGCCTCCGCGGGCGGGGGCGGCCGTGGGATGCGGATCGTACGGAGCGACGAGGAACTCCCGGCGCTCTATCGGCAAGCGCAGCAGGAGGCTGCAGCTGCCTTTGGCAACGGCGACTTGTACATGGAGAAGTACGTCGAGCATCCACGGCATATCGAGTTTCAGATCCTCGCAGATGAGCACGGGAATGTGGTCAGCCTGGGCGAACGCGAGTGCTCCATTCAGCGCCGGCACCAGAAATTGCTCGAGGAATCTCCGTCGTTGCAGGTGACGCACGAGATGCGGAAAGAGATCGGCGATATTCTAAGCAAGACTTTAAGTGCGGTGGGATATAGAAACGCGGGCACGATCGAATTCCTGATGGATCAAGACAAGAAGCTTTACTTCATCGAGATGAATACGCGTATTCAGGTCGAGCATCCTGTGACGGAAATGGTGACCGATGTCGATCTGGTGAAGAGCCAGATCATGATCGCCAATGGCGCGAAAATGCAGGATGTGCTGCAGGGGACGATCGTGCATCGCGGACACGCGATCGAATGCCGCATCAATGCCGAGCACCCGGAGAAATTCACGCCGTCTGCGGGCCGAATTACTACATTTCATCCGCCGGGCGGGACGGGTGTTCGCATTGACACCGCGGCTTATGCAGAAGGAACGATCCCACCTTACTACGATTCGCTGATCGCGAAGCTAGTGGTACGCGGCAAAGACCGCAATGAGGCATGCCAGCGCATGTCGCGTGCGCTCGAGATGTTCATCGTCGAAGGCATTCACACCACGATCCCTTTGCATCGACGTATCCTGGCAGACCCAGAGTTCCGCGCCGGAAAGTTCGACACCGGATTCATTGAGCGCTTTCTGGCGAAGAAGGCGGAACCGGCTGCCTAGGTTTGCTCCGATTCGTTCATTCCAATGATCACACTTCCGCGCCTCTACGCGATTCTCGACCGGTCGCTATTCGCAGATCCGGCGGGTCTTATTCTGGCCGCGAGGGAATTAAACGGCGGCGGCGTGACTCTGCTTCAGTATCGCAACAAGAGCGGCGGCGCCCGGGAGATGCTGGAAGAGGCGCGAGAGTTGAAACGATGCCTGCCAACTTCGGTGAAGCTAATCATGAATGACCGCGCGGACCTTTGCCTGGCGGCGGAGTTCGACGGTGTTCACGTCGGGCAGGAAGATCTTTCGCCGGAGGGCGCACGGCGGGTGATCGGTCCGAACTTGTGGCTGGGCGTTTCGACTCACAATCCCGAACAGCTTCGCGAAGCAGATGCGACATCGGCGGATTATCTTGCGATTGGGCCAGTGTTCTCGACTGTGAGCAAGGTTAATCCGGACCCGGTAGTAGGCCTTGAAGGCGTTCGCCGGGCCAGGGAATTGACTCGTAAACCGCTCGTGGCAATTGGCGGCATTACCCGGTCCAATGCGCGTTCCGTGATGGAGGCGGGAGCCGATTCGGTGGCCGTGATTTCGGACTTGAGTTGCGCCCCTCGTGAATCAGCAGAGGCATTTTTCCGCATCTTGGGTTAAAGTCGTGGCAATTGTTGGGTGAAAGGCGAGGGCAGGACAGCGGGTGAGACTTTCCGGCTTTGCTCAGGGCAGGCTGCCGACCCAACAAAAAGCGCTACGTGGACGTTCGATAGAGCCGCGCGAACAACTGGCGCTCCGGGAGTCACGGAGGGACGTGAGTACTCAAACTAACGAACCTGTTCCGATCGCGAGCGATTGGGACATCCATTCCCATCAGGA
>Ga0307469_10000638_pt1 | contig 12820 bp, 11 predicted proteins | sample atmos_gasesAM2C__FD_203084 | JGI IMG/M metagenome (GOLD analysis project Ga0307469, IMG submission 203084) | Hardwood forest soil microbial communities from Morgan-Monroe State Forest, Indiana, United States - atmos_gasesAM2C_515 | ecosystem: Environmental > Terrestrial > Soil > Temperate...
GAAAGCGGTAGTGTCCGTGCGGGAATGCCTGCTATCAACAGTGGTCCTGCGCAGCAGTGACCGGATCAACTGAATAGGCTACCCGCCTCCCCCGATTGCGGGGAGTTCGAATACATCATCATGGTCGCACGTGATCGGAGAGATGTCTGGTGGACAAACCGAGAGGATGAAGTGACACGGACCGAGCTCGTAGGTTGGACAGGGACAAGAATTCGAGAATTGCAGCGCAGCACTCGCCGAGAAACAAGCGAGACTGCGCGGCGGCAGGTGTGTGTGCGAAAGAAATAAAACCAGAGCTAAACACCCTTGACGAGGCCGACTTCGTTAGAGATGTTGATAAATCCGCTTGTCCCTAGTTATCTCAAAATGGGACACGCGCCCGAACTAAAGGCTTACAGACCGTCGACGACACAGCGAATTTCATTCGCTAACGGACTCAAACGGACTCAAGTTCCAGCGGTCGCAAAAAAGCCCAAGCGACTAAGGAATTGAATTTCCAGGAAGATTTTTGGTGGACGTGACCGGGATCGAACTGGTCACCCCCTGCTTGCAAAGTTAATCCGGAAAGACGATGTGTTCTCTCGTTTAGTCTTGTCTTACACGGTGATGCACGGTTTTAGTTCTCATTTGCCCCTTAACGGACTCTAGTTCCCGAAGAGCAGGTACCGAAAGATTTTTCGATCAAAATCCTCCAGATACTGACTCCTGCTAAGTACCGCAAAGGAAGTCCTCATTCCCCGTGAAAGAACGGCTGGGTTTGTTAGCTGCGCGGGCTGTTTGCAACGTAAATCGATTCACCAAAATTTCACGGTTTCCGCTGTCCTCATGTATGTGTGATGGACCGTTATTCCTTGAGCTCGGCGAGTCCGAGGCGGTGAGATGGCAGACAAACTTTTTGCTTGCAATGAGCTTTGCGCGGAAGTAAACCGCAAGTTGAAGTGGCTAGCGCAAGGAGGAAATTATCGGACCATGACTCCACCCTGCCTAGACTCTTGACAGCCGTTTACACACCGCTCTTGCGGTGCGCTACCGCCAGCGATGCCTGTAACCTCGTCGGTGGGCTACGGACTAAGCAAACGGGGAGCTGCTGTCAGGTTCCCCGTTTTGCATTTCTGGGCATACCAAGCGACGCTTCCATTCTGCCCGAACCTCTTCCAACTGAATCACAAGATACTCGCGAGGTGGTTTACCGCCGTTCGCTGCAGGCGATTAGCAGGTCGCTTCAGCTTATGCTTTGGAACCTTTCTTTCTTCGCGCTGCCCATCGTTTCTTCATCAAGTCCGACAACCGCTTTCTACCCGCCGGTGTGAGATTGTCCCGCTTTTTCTTGGTGCGAGTCACTCGATTGGTAACAGCAGTCATCCTTGCGGAGGATTTTGGTGCCTGGCCGTCCAGTGCTGCTATGGCTCGACTAAGTCGGTCTCTCTCCCTCTTCAGTTCCGCTACGATTCTTCCCGTATCCAAGGTGCTCTCCTCGTACAAGATTTTGAGTCCGCTTCCGTCGGTACCTGAAACGAAAGGCGCGACATCATCTCACGAGCGGTCTGGTTTTGCGATTGCCGGCTTCTGTTTGAGAAAAAGTAGACGGGTGCGCCCAGTCCTAAAGGGTTCTACGCGATGTAGGGTATTGAGCTGACGATCTAGTCTTGCCAGGATGTACTGGGAGTATTTTCGATGATTGCCGAGCAAATGCAGCCGCCCGAGGCTGTACCTTCAGCTGAAAGCGAAGTAAGCGAACCGAAGGTCTCGCCGAAGGAAGACCCCGACAAAATCAGAGGCGAAGTATTCAAGAGAATGTTTCCCGACGTTCCCCCAAAGCCTTCTGAGTAAAAGCCCACGGAAGAAGACTCGCTACCGCTTTGCGCTCCCGTCGTGCCATACCCTGCGCCATCTTGAGCAACAGTTTTCGATCTCGCTCATCCATTCGTAACAGCGCCTTCGCAAGCGCCTGAAATGCGCCGCGCTCCTTGCCACGGTTACCCCACAACGAGCTGTGGCTTTCGGGCTTTGACACCCGCGCCTGCAGCATACAGTTCACTGGTGCGAACGGCTGGTGGGCCATGCTGCACAGGGTTCTGTGAAATCGAGAGGTGCGAGCAATACACAGACGCCGCTGGCCTACTCAGCGGCGACAGGACCGACAATTCCCGGATTACGGCTTCCGCTCTTTCCAAGAGCGATTGAAGCTCGTTGAACGCCGGCGCCGGTAAGTCGCGGAGGCCCGGAGCCATGGCGCGGAGTGTTTTCAAGCGACTCACAAAGATCGGTATCAAGGAATTTCGGAAATCCATTCCAGGACTAGCCATGGGAAACCCCTGTGGAAAACGGTCCATCGGAGGGCTAGGTGTTTTCCATTGGCGCGGAAGGTACCGAAGGGGGACGACTCGCCCCAGCCCAATCAGTTCGAGACCGTCCCCCTTTTATTGGAGGCTACCCGGCGACCGTAGCGCTCTAGTAAGGAATTGTGAACTGGCAAAAGTAACAGGGTAGGGGATGAGAATCATGCCGCACGGCCTAGTGGCCTCTTGCGTTGCGTGGCGGGCGGTTTGCTGCGCTCAGATTGGCTCTTTACCTCGACGAACGCGCCCCAACGTGCCTCTCGAGGTCGGCCTTCGCTTCCTGAAGAATCTTTTCCCGGTCCATCGAACGACGGCGACCTTCGAAACCCGCACTCTAATCGTTTATCCGTGACCATTGCGTTTGGTCCTAGTCCCCTCCCCCTGTTACTTTTGCCAGTTCGCTAAGCCTGATTAGCGCGCTACGGTCCACGACGTAGTTGACTCCCCGGGGCAAGGGGGGCGGTCACTTGGACCAGGGGTCGTCCCCCTTTCCTTCTTATGGCTTATGGTGGTTGGTGGACAACGGCGAACCGGGAGCGAACGACACGGCGTGCTTCGAGATTTACAGCGCGGCCAACACCCCCAATTTCACCAGCAACCCCACCTGCGATACGCTCCATTCCACTGGTCCCGGCGATCATTCTAGACCTCCCGTCGACGAAATTGACCTACGGGAATATCCAGGCTCACCCCGATCAGCACTGGCGCGCAGAATGCAGAAGAGCGGCCGGGCAATCCTGCCGGTGCCGCCCGCTTCTGCGCATGGGCTATTTCTCTCCTTTGAAAAACAAGTACGCTAGGACTGAATTCCGTGTTCGTCGCAGAATCTCGCAAAGTAGGCGAGGGTATTCTTATACGCCATCCAAGTTTTCCGGCGTTTGTTGTCTTTTATGAAGTTGTTGTATTCGGCGATCAAATCAGCAAGATGAAGTTGGGCTTTGCTTTGGTCCGGGACCTCTACACTGACCTTGACTCCCGCCTACTTGCCTTCCAGTTCCGCCTGCTTGGCAATCTGCTTTGCTCTCGCCCCGGCGGGGTCTTTGCCGACAGGCTCGTAAGTCTGCTTGCCGTCAGGTCTCGTGTACCGGATGAAGTAGCCGCCATAATTCCCGCTGTCGAAGGTCCTGCGCCGGTCGTTCACAATGGCTACAGCGGGTTCCACGCGACCGTTTCCAGAAATGGACGCACGGAAAAAACCTCCATTTGCCAGCCTGCCTCGCGTTGATCATCAGGGTAACTTTAGGCATGTCTCCTTCCCTCCCTAGTATTGAGTTCGGTCGGAAAAGCAGCAGAAAAAGTAAAAAGGATTAGTAAAAAACGCTAATACCTTTTAGGTTTCCCTTTGTTTATGCGGGTTTCTTGAAGATTTGGTAGCGATACCGGGACTCGAACCCGGATTTGAGCCTTGAGAGGGCTCCGTCCTAACCTTTAGACGATATCGCCAAAGCGAGCAGGTTCTTACTTCGGCTAGGGCAATTCTAACATTCCTAGCGGCACCAGGAAACGGGATTGGTGTGTGCGCGGCGGTAGCGGCGACACGTGCTTCAACACTACGCATCACTTGGAGCAGCTTCTGGGGAAGAAAAGCCTCCCGGCTAGCCCGTTCGAGCCAGCCGGGCAAGGTCAACTTTGCTTGGGGGGTGCGCCTCAAGCGGGGAGCCTTTGGCGGCCAAGCGGGATGTAATCTAAGGAAGACGTTCAATTGGAGCAATACTGTAAAACCATTAGAGAACCGGCGGACTGGGCGGGACGAATGAAGCATGCACTGGGTTCAGAATAAAATCTCAATTACGAAATACTTACGAGACCGTTGCGGATCGCGTAGACGACGAGTTCGGCTGTCTTATGGATGCCGAGAGTCTCCATGATGTTTGCACGATGAACCGCCACGGTATTGGCGCTGAGCTTCAGGTCGTCGGCAATTTCCTTGTTCGACTTGCCATTCACGATCAGCTGTAAAATCTCGAGTTCGCGGGGGGTAAGGCCCGCGTTTCGCTCGCCCCGGAGGGCGGACGGCCGAGCCAATTGCGCATCGAGCACCACCTCACCTGCAGCTACCCGGCGAATGGCGGCAGCCAATTCCAGATCAATCGCGTTTTTGAGGATGTAGCCGCGCGCCCCCGCTTCCAGCGCCTGTCGCACGAGCGTGTCTTCCGAGTGCATGCTTAGCATCAGAATCGCTTTGCGCGGCGACGTCTCGAGGATCTTGCGCGTAGCAGCCAGTCCGCTTGTGCCGGGCAATGCGCAGTCCATTACGATCACTTGCGGCGCCAGCTCGCGCGCCAGCCGCACTGCCTCATCGCCGTTGCTGGCTTCGCCGACCACGACAATGTCCGGCTCGTCTTCCAGCATGCGGCGGAAACCGCGGCGCACAAGACTGTGGTCGTCTACAAGCAGAACTTTAATCTTACCTGCCATCGGAATCCAGTTTGTTCCGCGGCACTCTTAAACGAACCAACGTGCCGCCCTGCGCCGGCTGCGAAATTGCGATGGCTGCGTCCAGCAATTGAGCGCGTTCCCGCATCGCGACGAGGCCGATACCCCGTTTCGATTTTTGCGTCTCGAAACCCGAACCGTGATCTTCCACTTCGAGTTTCATCTCGCCGGTAAGAAAGCACAAGCGAACCCAGGCCTCACGCGAGCCTGAATGCCGGACGACGTTGTTGAGAGCCTCTTGCAAAATTCGATAGATATGGATCCCGGCGCCGCCATCGATTGGAAATGAAGCGCCTGATTTTTCGTAGTGGACCGTGATACCGGTTTGTTTCTCCATCATTGGAAGGTACCAATCGACCGTGCTCTCGAGACCCGTCTCATCAAGCATGACGGGATGAAGCGCTTGCGAAAGACTGCGTACGCTTTCGAGGGTCTGCTGGGCAATGTCGCGGACTTCGCGCAACTCTTCCCGAACTGCGGAACCCTCGGGCGTCTGCCTTTCGGCGCGGCTGAGCAGCGCGCCGACCGCCGTCAGGGTCTGGCCGAATTCATCATGAAGCTCCCTGGAAATGTGCCGCAAGGTGGATTCCTGGGTGGCGATCAGCTGCTGCGCGAGTTCGCTGCGCTGACGGGAAAGCGACGCCAGTCGCTCGAACAAACGGCGATTCGAGTGAATCAGGTAGAGGCCCGTGGCCAGAATCGCAGCGAGCGTTGCAGCAAGAAAAAGATAGACCTGGCGCTGTACACGATCGTAAATCCGCAGCACTTGCGCCGACGCTTTTTCCTCGCTTTCATAGTTTTCGACAAGCAGCCGGGCCACCGCATTGGTCAGGGATGCCTGGCGCGGTTGCAATGCGAGCCGGACTTGATCGCGAGCCGCATTGTCGACACCGCCGCGCGCCAATGAAAAAGCGCCGTTGGCCGCGTCCCAAAACTGAGCGAACGAATTTGCAAGATACTGGCGCTGCTCGGGCGTCCGCGCGGCCACCGCCAGCTGCGCTTCGAGGCGAAGCGCATCATCAAGATCGGCGTGAATTCGCTCAAATTGCGCTGACCAAGCCGCAAGCGGGCGCGTTTCGTTGCTCTCGAGCATGTCGCGCATCGCGAGGCCGAGAGAGTTCAAGTCGTTCTGAATGCGCAGCAATTGCAGCGAGTCTTTTCGGTTGCGATCGGCAAACTCATTTTGCAATTTTCGTAAGCCGGAGATTTGAGCCGTAGTGTACCAGGCGTAGGCCACGACGGCGGCCACGGTGATGACGAGTCCGAGGATCAAGCCGAAAGTGGGCGACCGGGCAGTTGAGCGCTGCACGTCCGGAGGATATACCGCAGAGCGCTCCGCATCCAACTGCCGGAATTCCAGTCCCCTAACATTATGGGACCATAATACAAAAAGATTAGAGACGCGCTTCGAGGTGCAGTGTACATTCCGCGTCACTCGATGCCTCAAGCAAAACCAATCAAAACTGGATGGAAACTTTTCGCGAGAGTCGCGTTGGCACTCGCCGCGCTGTATGCCGTGTTGACGGCGGTACTGCTCGGAGTGATGCTGCAATCGCCGGATCGTTTTGCGGCGACGATGAAACACGTTCCCTGGCCGGCTTTTGCGGCGCTGCCCTTTAAGCCTCTCTGGCAGGTGGCGCGCGCGGGCCGTGTGAGCATTGGCGACATTGCGCCGGATTTTTCGCTCGAAAGTACCGACCACAAATCGAGCTTCCGATTGTCTTCTTTGCGCGGCGAAAAGCCCGTGGTTCTCGTGTTCGGCAGTTACACGTGACCTCCCTTTCGGCGGGAGGTTCCCGCTCTCAATAAACTCTACGAGCAGTATGGCGATCGTGTGGCGTTCTATGTGGTTTACATTCGCGAAGCGCACACAACCGACGTTTGGCAGGACCCTGACAACCTGGACGACCATGTGGTATTTGCAAGCCCAAAAAGTTTCGACGAGCGTAGCGAGATGGGGCAGCTGTGCGTAGTGAAGCTCGGTATTAAATTTCCGGCGGTCGTCGATACTTTTGATAATGTCACCGAGCGCGCTTACACGGGCTGGCCCGATCGCCTTTACGTAATAGACCGCGACGGAAGGGTGAGCTATAAGTCAGGTCCCGGCCCGTTTGGTTTCAAGCCGCAAGGGGTCGCGGAGACACTTCGGCGCATCGTTCCCGACACGGCTCATTAATTCTAAATAATCGAAATTCCGCTTCGGTAAACCACACATACGCACAAAAAAGGGCGCTCCCAAAGGAAGCACCCTTTAAGTAACTACTTCGTTCGAACTGGCGACCGTTAGCCGGAGCGGCTTACGGCAGATAGTAGCGGAACGAAGTGAAGACCATGTTGTCGTTTGCCGACGGTGTGAAGAACTCGGTTGCTTTCGCATTCGTGCCGGTCCAAGTGTTCTTCGCAACGTAGGAGTATTGGATTCCATACTGCATCCGGCCCTTCGGCCCTTGGTAGAAGCGATACCAGAAGCCGAGAGTACCCTCGATGATGTTGCGGATATCGCCCTGGCAGTTTGCCGGCACGACAGGTGTGTTCTGGTTCCCCGGGGAAAGCTCGAGCGAGCAACCATCATTCCTGAAGCCAACGTTGCCGTAGCCGACAGGGTTTCCTTTCGCATCGAAGTATTGAGCGCGCTGGTCGTACTCGCCGCCGACGTAGGTGTAGACATCAAGCTTTGGAGTCACATGAAATTCAAGTGTTCCAAGGGCTTGATATGAACGAAGAGGAACCAGCGTTCCGTTTGGCCGGGCCGTGACATCGGCGAGAGTAGTGTTCCCATACCGTCCCACGCCGTCACCGCCTAGGAAATGGAATCCGGCGTCGATGTGATGGTTAAAGAAGGGTGCGCGAGCATTGACGCCGATTCCGCCTCCGACGCGGGCATCGTTAGTTGCCAGCGAGCCTGAGTTAGTCGCGCCATTAATAGCACACGGAGTGGTGGCCGAAGCACCTACGCACGGAAAGATCCGCGAGCGGAAAGTGCTCACCACGCCGAAGACCTCGTAGTGGCCCCATCCCGGGTCAAGCGCCGCCTTGACGATAAAATCCGGCGTTTGGTTGAAGGAATAGTTTGCCTGGTTGTTGAACAAACCGGATAGATCGCCCGGTGCAGCAATCAAAAAGTTGTTTGTCGCAACTTTGCCGCCGAAAGTGGTCTGCGGCCCTTCTACCGACATCGCAAGAGTCAACTTGTTATCCATCAAGCTTTTCGATATTCGCAAACCAAACTGACGCTCCCAACTGAAGCCGACGTTATACTGCGCGTCAATCGTCATCGGCCGCGCTTCTGTGAGAGGCTGAGTTCCCTTCTTGGTTTCAGTGGCAAGGCTCCACATCTGCCCTCCGGTGATAGTCCAGCCGCTTTCGAAGGCTGCCTGCCCCCAGAACTGGCGTTGACGGAACGTGTAGCTGTTCGTCTCGTTGTTATTTGAGGTCACGCCGGCTGACAAGAAATCGCCCTCGAAATAGCTTCCGATCTTGACGCCGTCCAGCTTTCCTTGAATCAGTACGTTGATCTGCGACTGGCGGCCGGAAAAGTTCAGATCGTTGAGGTGCGCGTTTGAGGCGCCGGAAAATGGAACGCCCTTGAAGTCGGTATTCACATCGTTGACGATGCCCCTGTTCCGGTACACACCTTCTGCCGCGGCGAAACCACCCGGAGTAATCGTGATCCCCTTAAAGCGAATTTGGTACGCATCCGGCTTATCTTCGTCTGGCGAAGCAACGTAACCAGCAGACAAAGCTGGTTGGGCGGCCAAACTGGAGGCGGGCAATGCTCCCTCATTTTCCAGGGGAGCATTCACGGCCTTCAGATTTGCTTGCATCACTTCCATTTCCTTGCGTTGTTCCTTCAATGCGTCGTTCTGCTCTTGAAGCTGTTTGGACTGTGCCTCAAGCAGTTCGCGAAGTTGTTGGAGTTGGTTTTCCACAGTCGGAGAGGCCGGTTTTGCCGGTGCCTCCGAATTGGAAGAAGCCGTCGACGTCTTGTTGTCTGCTGCCTTGGCTGTATCCGCCGCCTTCTTGGTAGCGGTTGAGTCCTTGTCATCCCCCGTTCCAGCAGCTCGTACGATCGCCGGTGATGCGGCGACGCCAAACGCTAGAATCCATAGTGCAAGTGCTCGCATTCCTCTCCTCCTTGAAATGAACTGCCGATCCATTTGACCCGCGCTAAGCACCGACTTCGGCGAAGCCCGTGGCCCACCAACCCACACGCTAGCCGGCGGGTTACCGCGAATCCGGCATCCACCTGTGAGAAAATCTGGCGGTGGTGCCGGCCTACAGAGATGAAAAAACAACACAAAGAGACGCAGCTATTTCGCCATGACGCGGAGAGGGACCACCCGTGTTCTAACCGCGCCATCCCCTTGACCAATTTTGACCAACTGCGGGGACGGCAAACCTTATGTGTCGGCTTTGAACCACCCGTGACGGCAGTGTTAATTGTGGGTTACAACGGCTGGAAGGGCTTCGATACAGGCTGTTTGGGCGAAAAAGTGGCAGTTTTAGGACGATTCGAACCCGGAAACGGGCGAGGCCGGGCTCGGCTCTTGACCGCCTGTCGGCTTAGCATATCGGCTCGTCGAGGCCACGATTCGACGAAAAGGCAGAACGCTGAAAAATCGCCGCCTGCACGGATCGCAACGGTAGGCGGGAATACCGAGCCAACGCTCCAGGGAGATCACTGTTCCCTGCTCGATGCGGTCGCGAGAAATTTGTGTAAGATCAAAATTTCCGCACTTCGAGCAGTGAGCGTAACAGGCAAACATGCATGCAACGCGCCGAGCGTAGAATCGCCGGTCGCAAGTACGGCATCGCCAGGGCCTGAGGACTACGAACGTAGTGAGTAAATCGAAAACTCCACTCCGATGGGAGCGGTAACAGTCTGAGCTGCGACATTGCGGACAGATCATGCCTATAGCAGGTCTCCGCGCTTCTAATGTCCGGAGGATACTGAAAATCTCCCTAGCAGGCAAGGTGGGACGAATCGCGCGCGAAGTGTAGAATCTATGTTCGTTAGAATAGCTTCCAGAGGACAGAATGGCCCAATACACCGGCGCACACTCACGGGCGGGAATCGACGCCCGGTTACCCAAATTGGAAACGTGGCCCAACCATTTCCCCGGTTACGAGATCACCATCCAATTCCCGGAATATACGTCCGTGTGTCCGAAGACCGGACTTCCGGACTACGGCAAGATCACGATCCGATACGAACCACGCAGAGTGTGCCTGGAGCTGAAGGCTCTGAAGATGTATTTGCTCGCGTACAGAAATCTTGGAATTTTCTACGAGAACGCCGTGAACCGGATGCTCCGCGATATTGTCGGTGCGGCTCACCCAGTCAATTGCCGCGTGACGGGCGAATTCACCCCCCGCGGCGGCCTGACGACCACGGTGGAAGCGATTTGGCCTCGCCGCGGAAGCAACACCCGGCATCGCAAGGCATAGACAACTTCTTGCGCCTCAGCCATAATTCCGCACATCAAAAGAGTAATAAGGCGGCCAGGCCGCCGGAAGGAGATCTATGAGTTTGAGTTCTACGCCCTTGCCGCACCCTCAGCCTGAAGAACCAGTCGCAGAAGTGGCGGCACTGCCTCGATGGGTCGTTCTGCTATTCGTGGTTGCCTTTGTGCTCGTTGGGTATCTATTGTTCGCAAGCTATGCAGAAAGACAGGCCATGAGAAAAGGCCTCGATGACGCGGATAAGAAAAGCCGCGTACTGGGTGCAGAGTTGGAAAAAACAAATACGCAGCTCGCCGACCTGAAGGGCCAGCTGGAAGTCACTTCACAGAAGCTAGGCCTTACGCAGGACGAGTTGGCGCGGGCGCGGTCTCTATCGGCGTCTCTAAAAAAGCAGCAGGAGACGAATAACGCGAAACTTCGCGAGCAGATTGGCGCTGTCGAACAGGACACGTCCGCGAAACTGGGCCAGGTGGCGACGGAAATCAGCGGAACAAAGAGCGATGTCGCTGCGACGAAGGCAGACTTGGAAGTGACCAAAAGCAAACTTCAGAGCACCGTCGGCGATCTTGGGGTCCAGAGCGGGCTGATTGCGCGAAATCATGACGAAGTGGAAGAGCTTAAGCGCCTCAACCAGCGTGATATTTTCGAGTTCGACCTCAAAAAGTCGCAAGGAGTCCAGCGCATCGGCCCCATTCAGGTGAAGCTGAACAAAGTAGACACCAAACGTTTCAAGTACACGATGAACGTGGTGGCTGACGACAAGACGATCGAAAAAAAGGATAAGACTGTCGGTGAACCTGTTCAGTTCTACGTTCGAGGCGCACGAGCGCCTTATGAGATTGTCGTCTTCGAAGTCTCGAAAGATCACGCGAAGGGCTACCTGAGCACTCCGAAGGGCGGTGAGCCACCGGCCGCTTCTGCCGCTTCAAAACCGGCGCCGGGGAACTGAGTTCGGGACAAGCCGTTTGTTGACGCAATTTGAAGGCGATGCCGCGGAGGTGGCGCTTTTGAATAAGATCGGTCTCGTAGCCCGCGGTGCGCGCAAATTCAGAATATTTGTCCCGCTCGTTCTGCTTATTGCAGGAAGTACCCCGCTGCTTGCGCAGGCTCCTTCCCTTTCTGATCGATTGCCTGCCAACACCGTATTCTTTGCTTATTGGCACGGCATGGGAGAGGTGACGAGAGCGGAAAAAACGAATCACGTCGTACAGCTATTTGAGGACCCGGAGTTCGTACGCGCTCGCGCAGCGGTTCTCAAAAGTTTGCGAGATAACATCGCCAAGAATGGGCCGGCGACTTCGGAACGCGAACAAATTGAGGTGCTTTCACTCTTCGATAACCCTGCTGTTGTGGGAGTTGTTCTGAATCCTGACCCTGGCAAAAAGCCCGCATCATCAGATGCGGCGCCGCCTCCGGCCACCGGATTTTTCGTCGTGTACGATGCAAATGGAAAGACGGCCATCGTCGAAAAGCTGCGCGCTGCGAATCGCGCTACCGGCAAAGAAGTGCCGACAGTGATGAGCTACAATTTTCAGGGGACGAAAATCGAAGCGCGCGCCACCGGAACGGACGTTTCCTACACCGCTCTCACACCGAAATACTACTTTCTCGCCGACCAAAAGCCCGTCATCGAGGAACTCCTCGCTCGATTCAGTAGCGCTGAGAAACCTGCCAATTCGGTCACGCAACTTCCCGAGTATGAGTCGGTTCGCCCGTTCGTCGGGGCTGACTCGGCCGTCGAGTTTTTTGCGCGTTTCCCAAAATTGGCAAAAATACTGACTCCGGTGCAATTGGAGAAACCGGCCGCAAAGTTTGCTGAAAATTTGCGTCTCGATCGAATTCGCGTGTTCGGCGGAAGCGTCAGTTTCGCCGGAGAGGCGACACGGTTTCACGGTGCGATGCTCGGGGACGCCACTGCGGGCGGCCTGTTCGACTTTGCCGGTGCAAGCGGCGGTTCGTTCGTCACGGAGCCAGCGGTCAGCGCTGGCCCCATTTTCAGCATTTCGCGATTTAATTTCGTCGCGATCTATCAAATGCTCCGCGCAGCCGCCCAACCATTGTTGACGTCGCAACAATCAGCCGCAGTGGACATGTACGAAAAAATGGCACAGGGATTTCTTGGGATGCCCGTGACCGATGCCCTTCAGCTTTTTTCCGGCGAAGTCGCGTCCGAGACCTCGTTCGCTGATGATGGGTTATCTCTGAGAACCTACGCGATCTCGATTCAGAAACCCCAAGATGTGCTTCGGATCCTGCGCGCCGCCGGAGGAAGTTTTATAGTCGGCGAGGATACGTCAGGCAATACCACCTACCTTGATCTTGCCTATCCGTATACCGATCCGAAGACGGGGGTCAAGCGGCGTGAGTTCTATTATGTGGCGGTAACGCCCACGATGCTTTTTATGGCGCCGCGCAAAGCCCTTATCCGGCAAGCTATGTCGCGGTTGAATGCCAAGGCCGACCCCGCTCCTGCATCCGACATCCTGGCCAGCGGAGAGCTCGCCCATGAGCGTTCCCTTCTGCCGGAAAAGCTTTCCGGACTAAGCGCGGTCGATATTGTCCAAATCCCGTGGGACAAAGTC
>Ga0307469_10000639_pt1 | contig 12801 bp, 6 predicted proteins | sample atmos_gasesAM2C__FD_203084 | JGI IMG/M metagenome (GOLD analysis project Ga0307469, IMG submission 203084) | Hardwood forest soil microbial communities from Morgan-Monroe State Forest, Indiana, United States - atmos_gasesAM2C_515 | ecosystem: Environmental > Terrestrial > Soil > Temperate forest...
CTCTTATACACACTCCGTCCTCACACACCCCGTGGCGGTGCCGAACTCCATCCACGTTTCGACCAAGGTTCGTATCAGGGCATCGCTTCAGCGAGGCCGTATCACCTTGCCCCGAACGCCTCTCTTCACAAATGGCCCTCGGGGCTCACGAACGCCCTAGAGGGTTCTGAAAATAGCCCGGCGCTTCAGCGCCGGGCAGCCGCCAAACCGTGGAGGCGTCCTGGAAGGACGCTTGAAAACCAGAATTTCAGCCGTCCCCACGGAATCCGCGCCATAGCTGTTTTTCTCGCATACAGGCCGCCGTTGAAGGTAACCTCACAGCTCACGGCTCGTTGCCGGAAGCCCGTCATCAGAACACGTTCCCACTCGAAGGGGCAAACTCGCGCAGGAAGGCTCTTCTCCTATCTGTCTGAATCCGGCCCACTTGCCCTTTACAAATCACCTGAACCCCTTGTTCCCTATGGATTTAGCCGTTGACAACCGACGCGAATACGGCGAAACTCCGAATAGCATTTCGGTGGAATCTGTGAGTAGTTCCCCCGGTACTCACTCCAGGTTGATTAGACCTCATGTCGTGCCCGGACCCGTACCGACCGTATAATCCTCTCGAGCCAGCGCCCACCCCCGACGCCGCACTCAAGCTCGACCGCGCCCTTCCGTCCGACGCGGAAATCCGCGGTCTGACCAGCGCACTCGCGGCCAGTGGCGGCGGCGCTGCGTCCGAGGATTTGGCTTTGGACTTGGTTCTGAATCAGATTGTGGAGCAGGCTTGCCTGGCCACCGGCGCCACCGGCGCTGCCATCGCCCTTACACGCGACGGCGAAATGGTCTGCCGCGCCACCACCGGCCGCACCGCTCCCGACCTCGGCGTTCGCCTCGACAACGCTGGCTTCTCGGCCGAGTGCCTGCGCATCGGAACCCTCCAGCGCTGTGACGATACCGAAAACGATCCCCGCGTCGACGCCAGCGCCTGCCGCCTGCTCGGTGTCCGCTCCATACTCGTCGTGCCCCTGTGGTACTGGGGAGAGTTCATGGGGATCTTCGAAATTTTCTCGCCGCGTCCTAACGCATTCGGTGAGCGCGACGAGCAGACCTTGCAGGCTCTCGCCTACCGCATTGTTCGCCACACCAAGCAATCCGGCGGACAGATCACTGGCTTTGCGGCCAGACCCGAAGAGATCCCGGTGGCCGCACCCGTTGCGATCGCTCCGAAACCAGAGCCCCTGCCGCAATCCGATCCAGAGCCTATTCACGAACAACCGCGCACTCCGGTTTACGAGTTCAAACCGAAGCCCGCTGCAAAATCCGCCGAGCCAGTAGATCGCTGGACGACTACGCTCGCCATCTGTGCGGGTGTCATTGCTTGCTTGATCGTCGGACTGATGGCGTGGCGCCTGTCCGCGACTCGAAGCGCGGCGCAGAAATCGCCCGCCGCGCCGGCCCCGCAAGTGCAGGAACTCGACCTCGCCCCCGTAAGCGTTGGAGGCGCCGTTCCCGCTGCGGAAGCCGCCGCTCCACGCGCCGCCGTCGGGCAATCCGGCCAGTCCGCAACCGCATCGGATGTCGTCGTCTCCGCCGCTAGCCGCTCGGCCTCGAGTAAGCCGGCTGCGACCAATCAAGCACCAGCCGACAAAACTACTGCTGCCCCGAATCCAAACAACGAAGATCTCGCCATCTACGATGCCAATGGCAAACTGATTTACGGAAAGCCTGTCCAACCCGATCAGCCCACGACGCCCGCCAAGAAGATTCCCGCGAAGCCTCGGGCCGCTGCCTCGTCACCCGACTCCGGCGTGACACCCGCTTCTTCAAAGACGCTTGTCTCCGCCGCGTCGTCAGTGAAGTCCGCCGCGATGCTCTCGAAATCTCCCGAAACCCCGCTGCCGCTTATCGACGGACAGTTCGTGCGTCTCAACCCCGAACTCGCCGAGAATCTCCTTGATCAGCGCATCGAACCCGATTACCCCGAATCCGCGCGCCGCGCCCACATTCAAGGCTCGGTTGTCCTCGAAACCCTGATCGGCGCCAACGGACGAGTTCAGCAGGTGTCTCCCGTAAGCGGCAATCCTCAACTCGCTGACGCCGCCGTAAACGCCGTCCGCCAGTGGCGCTACAAACCCTTCACCGTCGACGGCAAGAAAGTCCCCATCCGCACCCAGGTCACCGTGACCTTCATGCAAGCCCAGTAGCCGCCCCGTACGGACCCTCTCTGAATCTGTCACCTCTAAATCTGTCATCCTGAGCGAAGCGAAGGACGCATGCATTTCTATGCGACAAGAACGGTCGAGGGTACCCCATCCTAAGCGCGTTCATGTTGCGCTTAGGGTGGGATTCCACGAATGCCAAGTACGTGGGATTTTCCGAGGAGAACCACGCGGGCGCGGGTTCATCGAGAAAGCACGCCGCTTCCAGTCGCACAGCGACGTCAGCCACTAGCCCCGGACGTAAGTCCGGGGAATCGACAGCAAATGCTCCGAGTCCCTTCAGGGACGCCACCCACCTCACCCCGAATACGCTAACTCCTTGGCCCGCTGCGCCGCTTTCACCACCGCCTTGATTAACGTCACGCGCAGCTTCCCCTCTTCCAACTCCAGGATCCCGTCAATGGTGCACCCCGCCGGAGTCGTCACTGCATCCTTCAACAGCGCCGGATGATCTCCCGTCTCCAGCACCACGCTCGCCGCGCCCAGCGTAGTCTGCGCCGCCAGCAACGTCGCCACGTCCCGCGGCAGGCCTACCTTCACGCCCGCCTCCGCCAGCGATTCAATAATGATGTAGATATACGCCGGCCCGCTCGCCGACAAACCCGTCACCGCATCCATATGTTTTTCGTCAACCACTACCGTGCGCCCGACCACGTTGAAAAGCGCAGTCGCAATCTCCAGATCCGCCGCCCCCGCGTGACTCCCCTTGCACAGCGCGGTCATCCCCTGCCCGATCAAGCACGGAGTATTCGGCATCGCCCGCACCACCGCCACCTTGCCGCCCAGCGCACTCTCGATGCTGCTCGTCGGCACCGACGCCGCCACCGAAATCACCAGCTGCCCGGCGCGCACACTCTTGCGGATTTCCTCGAGCACACCCTGCACCACCTGCGGCTTCACGCACACCAGCACCACGTCCGCACCTTTTACCGCAGCGAGATTGTTCGTCCCCACCGGGATGCCCAGCTTCTTGGAAAGCGCGCTCGCGCGCTCTTCATGCTGCACAGTGGCCGTGGTCAACTTCGGCGAAAGCAGCTTCTTCTCCAGAAACGCCTTCACCAGGATCCCACCAATCTTCCCCGCACCCAAAACGGCCACTCGCTTGTTGGCCAGATTCAATCCCATCTTTCCCCCCGTCACCTGCGCATCCACTTATACGTTGTCATCCTGTTATGCGTTGTCATCCTGAGCGAAGCGAAGGACCTTTGCACTCCGGTACGTGGAGCAGGCGCTCCGTCCACATCGCGCAGTCAGATTCTCCACTCTACCAGCTTCGAAGACCGATCGGCCTCGACAACGGTCTCCCGGCTCCAACTCGAAATCGAAGACTGGGCCTCGAAACTCGAAACTCGAAACTCCAACTAACCCCACCCCCACGCGACCGCCGCCATCTCCACCACCGTCCGCCCAATCGCAATCGAAGCCGTCGCCGCCGGAGAAGGCACGTTATACAGATGCAGCATGTTCTTCGTCTGCGAGAACTGGAAATCATCCACCAGCGCACCCGACCGGTGAATCGCCTGCGCGCGCACTCCCGATCCACCCGGCACCAGGTCCTCCGCCCGCACTTCCGGCACCAGCCGCTGCAGTCCCGCCACAAACGACGCCTTGCTCACCGACCGCTGCGCCTCATCTTTCCCCATCCGCCAATGCGTCGCGGCCACGCGCCAGAATCCCGGAAACGTCAGCGCCTCCACCGTATCGCGCAAACTGAAATCCCCACTGCGATACCCTTCCCGCTTGAACGCAAAAATCGCATTCGGACCGGCGTCCACGCCGCCATGAATGCGCCGCGTGAAATGCACGCCTAAAAAAGGAAACCGCGGATCGGGCACCGGATAAATCAGCGCCTTCACCAGCTCCGCCCGCTCCGGCACCAGGTCGTAGTATTCCCCGCGAAACGGGACAATCTGCACCTCCGGCCGCTCGCCCGCCATCCGGCTGATCCGATCGCTGAACAAGCCCGCGCAGTTGATCACCGCCCCAGCCGCAATCGCGCCGCCCGTCGTTTCCAGCACCGTCTCGCCATCCCTCGCACGAACGCCAATCACTTTGATCGAAGTCTGCACCACGCCGCCCTGCGAGACGATCAGTTCCGCATACTTCGCGCAGACCTTCGCATAGTCCGTCACCCCGGTCCCCGGTACATGCAAAGCCGCCACCCCGGTAGCATGCGGCTCAATCTCGCGCAGTTCCTCCCGTCCCAACATGCGCAGCCCGCCCACGCCATTCGCTCGTCCGCGCTCCAACAGGTCCCGCAACCGCGGTTCTTCCTGCTGCGAAGTTGCGACAATGACCTTCCCGCAGATCGCGTACGCGACGCCATGCTCGCGACAGAATTCCACCATCGCGGCCGCGCCTTCGACACACGTCCGCGCCTTGATCGATCCCGGCTTGTAATAAACCCCGGAGTGGATGACGCCGCTATTATGCCCGCTCTGATGCGACCCAACCCGCGCTTCTTTCTCAAGTACCGTCACCCGCATCCGCGGAAACCGCCGAGTAATCTCGCGCCCTACCGCAAGCCCCACCACCCCGCCGCCAATTACAACGATGTCGTACCGTTCACTCATTCGAAAGGCCGGCCTTTTGCAAAGATCGAAGCCACTCTCAGCATAAGCGCACACACAGCCATTTCCGCAAGTACATACGAACATTCGCTGAGCCCATCCAGATTTCAGCTGGATTTTCCGCCAATCCCTACTCCCTACGATTGCATCTAAACCGCGGTCGAACGGAGAACCCCAAATGAAGATTACCGAACTCCTACTCGCCGAACTCGACCGTGAAGCGGTCGGCATTCGCAAGACCCTCGAACGTGTTCCGGAAGGAAGAAACGACTGGAAACCCCACGAGAAGTCGATGCCGCTCGGCTACCTTGCCACGGTGGTGGCCAACATTCCCGCCTGGCTCGACATGGTGGTCAACATGGATGAGCTCGACATCAACCCGCCCGGCGGCCCGAAATTTCGGCCACCCGCCTGGAAAACGCGCCAAGACCTGCTGCAGCAATTCGAGGCATCCTTGAAGAAAGGCCGCGAGGTTCTTCAGAACACCACTGACGATCGCCTGTTCAATACAAAGTGGCGCATGCTCTCCGCCGGCAAAGTGATGAGCGAACAACCGCGCTACATCGCCATTCGCGACGGGGTCCTCAACCACATGGCCCACCACCGCGGCCAATTAACCGTCTACCTGCGCCTCAACGAAGAAAAAGTTCCAGCCCTCTACGGCCCCTCCGCCGACGAAGGCAGACCGTGATCCGTAAAACAAGAACGCGCCGCGGTAGCGCCGGCGTCCCGCCCTCGCAAGCGGAGTCTCGCCCCTTGGTCCTCAATCCGAACGCAAGAGTCGCGCAGCGACAACAGACATTAGCCCCGGACGTAAGTCCGGGGTCCGGAAGCAAAAACTAGCTCGAGTCCCTTCCGGGACGCCACCCTGCGGGTCGTCCGCGCAGGCTGGGTTCTTGTATCCATAGCTCCCGACCAACCACCGTCCGCACCAAGCCAAAACGCTCCTGGCTGAAGACTGACGATGGACGACTTAGTTCCTCACTGCACCACCAGCGTCGCCGTCGTCGTCTGCACCACGCTGCCCGCTGTCGCCGTGATCGTCACCGTATAAGTCCCCGAAGGAGTCGGAGCTTTCAAGGTCACCGTCGCCGATCCCGATTTCGTCACATCCGCCTGCGCCACCGCGCTCACGATCACCGGATTATTTGGGCTCGGTACCACCGCCGGCGCAATATACAAACCATTCGCATCCACCGTCCCTACGCTCGCGTTCCCACCCGACACTCCATTCACCTGCCACGCGACGGCTGTATTCGTGCTTCCGCTGACCGCCGCTGTGAAGGGCTGTTGTTCCCCAGGAAACTTGCTCGCGGTCCGCGGATTGACGCTCACCGAAATCCCACCACCGCCACCTCCACCACCGCTCGTGCCGCCGCACGACGTCAACGCCATCGCCGACGCCATCACTAGAGCGACAACCACTGTTGTCGCTCGCCCGCGCACTACCGGCTTCCACACGAGCCCGCCAATCATCAACCCCACCGCAGGCATCCAAAGAAAGAACGGCATCCATGGCGAACGGTTCTCCGCGCTTGGCCGGATCGCTGTTCCTCCCGGCCCCAGCGTGCTGATCGTCAGCGTCACCGTTTGCGCGCCGTTGGCCCCGGCCGTAATCGCCGGCGCCGAACACGCCGCCCCCGCCGGAAGTCCCGAGCATGAGAAGTTCACTGTACCCGGGAACGACGCGGCCCCCACCGGCGTCACGACCAGACTGTAGGTCGCATTCTGTCCTGCGATCAGACTCTGCTGTCCCGTGGTATTGGTGATGGTCAAAGTAAATAGCGAATTGAACACCGCAGCCGCGGTGTGTGCTACGTGGGCCGCGTCCGTGCCCGTTCCATTCACGCCGAAGTTATACGTCTGTGCGAGTGCGCTCTGTACCGACACCGTGAAGGGCGCTCCGGCCACCGTCGGTGTGACCGACGTCGGCGCGATCGTGCACGTTGGCGGAGCCCCAGCCCCGCACGTCAGATTGACGACACTGGCATATCCGTTCAAAGCCTTCAGCGTTCCGTTGAAGGTCACACTCTGGTTCACCGGAGCCGACTGCGGCGAATTGCTGATCGCGAGCGCGTAGTCCGCCGACGCTGGTGTCACGGTCAGATTCACGCTCTGCGTCTTAGCCGCCGGTGCTCCCGCAGTTGTCGCCGAAATCGTGATCGGAGTCGTGGCCAACGGCGTCGCAGCGGTAGTCGTGAACGTCAACGTCACGGTCGTCGGCAAAGCCGAAACCGACGCGGACGGAGAGAAACTGCAGGTCACGCCCGCCGGCATTCCGCTCGCCGGACACGCCAGTGTTACTGTTCCCGAGAACGCGCCTACGCCACTCACCAGGAATGCGATCCCCGCCGAAGTGCTCCCCTGCTGCACCGACACGCCCGCAGGTGCCGGTGCTCCAAGCGCGAAATCCACGACGTGCAATGTCACCGCCGCATCATGCGTCGTCGTGTCCGCTCCCACGCCGCGCACGTTGAACAGATAGTCTTGCGCCACTCCTCCTGCGCTTACCGTGAACGATGCACCATTGCTCATCGGCGTCGCGCTCGCAGGATTCGGCGTGCACGTGCTCGGCGGTGCCGTCGTTCCCGCCGCACAACTGAGGGTCACCACGCTCGAATACCCGTTTACCGCGGTCAGCTTTCCATTAAACGTCGCACTCTGCGTGGGAAACACCGTCACCGTCGGATTCGAGATCGTCAGCCCGTAGTCCGCCACCGTAGCGCCCAGCAAGTCGTATTGCCAGATGCCCCGCCCGTACGTTGATGCCCGCAGCAACTTCCTTCCGCCGCTGTTGAACAGTCGCAGCGCCGTCACGGGCACGTTCGGCAGATACCCGGAGTTGTTCACCGATGCTGCCGGACCCACTTCCATCCAGCCTGCGACAGTCGTCGGGCTCGAGAACACTCCCACATCCGTTCCCACGTACACCGTGCTGGTCTGCGAGTCGATCACCAGCGCATCTGCCGGAGCATCCGGCAAGCCCGTCGAGAACGCCGTCCAACTCACGCCCGCATTGATTGTCTTGTACACGTGGCCTACGTGAAATCCCATGACGGCGACAAACGCGGTTTGCCCCGTTACATCCGCCGGATCCACTGCAATCGCCGACACCGGAAACTGCCCTGGATTGATCGATCCCGTGCGGTCTGCCATCAGCGCCCCTCCTGCGTTGGTCGTCACAAACACGCGCCCACCCGCAGGATTCGTCGCCCCGCCCAACCCATCTGTTCCGGCGTAGATCACTTTCGATCCGTTGGCATCTTTCGGACCGCCCGCCGCCAACGATCTCACTAGGTTGAACTCGCCACCGCTGCACGTACCAGCCGCGCCGGTATCGAAGTTGTTGCTCAACGCCGCGTAGGTTCCGGTCGTGCTCGTCGCCGGACCGCCGCGCCACACCCGGCACGTGCCCACGATCAACTTCGTCGAATCCTGCGGATCGAGAATGTAAGGGAAGTAGAAAGCGCCGTCATCATTCCCGACCTGTCCGCTCGAAACCACCTGCTGGAACGAATTGTTCCGGCAGTTGATGCCCGCCCCGCAGTAATTGATGTTCAGAGAGTTCGGAGGCAGATCCGGATTCGCCGTGAACCAATCCGTCCCATTCGCCGGGCTGATGGCATTGAAGCCGCCGTCGCCGCCCAGCACGTTGATCCAACTCGAACTCGTCGTGCCCGCCGAAGTTGCCGGAGATCCATTGTCTTGCGTCCCACCCAACAAAATATCCATGTTCGTGGGGTGTGACGAGAACGACACGAACTGCGTCAGCGATCCTAGCGTGCCGTTCAGGTTGTCGAATTGGTTGTGCCCGCCGCAGGTCCCCGTCGTCAGCCCTGTGTACCCATCCGGAGCGCGATATACGCCGCCATCGTTGACGAAATACATCAGCTCCTTGCCACTCACGACGATTCCGGCCAGGTGATGCTGATCCGGATGCACGCTTGCAATCGAGAAGCATCCATACACGTGCGTGAGGTTCAGGAATGTACAACTCGGCGACGCCGGAGTCGTGATCCGGCACTTGTACACGTTGATTGCCCCCGCATATACGTCTGTTCCCGCTCCGTTCGGCAAGGCGGTAATCTCGAGGTTGTACGTGCCTTGCTGCACGCCGCACCCGCCCAGCCCCGGATCTCCGCAGTTGGTGACGCCATCATCGGCAATCGAAGCCCACGAGGTGCCGCCGTTGGTACTCTGCCAGAAACCGCCATCCGTTTCATTGCCTGTATTCGGGTCGAGCGACACCACCCACGTGTACATCTCGGTGCGTCCTGGCACCACCGCCAGTTCCGCGCGATAAATGGGGCATACCGGTGTCGCCGAGGTCGCCGGGCAATTCCCGGTTGTGAGACCAGCACCCGGCTGGCTCGCATCCGCCAGTCGAATCCAGTTGATGCCATCGGTCGACGAATAAATTCCGTGATAGCGCAGCGCGGCGAAAAACTTTCCCGCGACCGCGTTGTACACCACCGACGTCACTGATCCCGGTGATACGACGGTCGTTCCGTCCTTTATGCTGGCGTACTGCCAGCTCAAACCCGCGTTCACCGAGTAGTAGATGCCGCGGTTCACCGTCACCGGACTCTCCAGCCCAAGGGCGAATCCCTCTGTTGCCGCCGCGGCTGCCGCGACCACTACCTGTGGGTTAGCTGTGCTGAACGCAATCTTGCTGAAGCCCAGGCCGGCGAAGGAACGCGTTCCCGTCGCGTCCTGCGTGATCAGCGACCAACTCGTGCCGCCATCGGCCGATCGCAAAATGCCCAGCCCGTAGTAAGAATCCGCCGAGCTATTGGTCTCGCCCGTTCCCACCAGGATCACGCTCTTGGTCGTGTCGGTATTTCCCGGCTGAATCGCAATCGAGCCTACCGCCAGTGTCGACTCGTAATCCAGCACCGGCGTCCAACTGACGTTCGCCGCGCTCGGACTCAGCGATCCCGCATTGCTTGAACGCCACACGCCGCCATGCGCGCCGCCGATGTACACCGTGTTGCCAGTCGCGTCCGCTGGATCGATGGCCACAGCCGTGGCTCGTCCGGAAACCGCGCCGTAATTCTGTCCCGTGCCCGGATCGGATGCGAGCGGCGCAGGCCCCAGCGGAACCCATGCACTCGTACTGACGTGAGGAATCGCGGTAACGCTCCGCGCCGCCAGTTGCTGCCTGCGGAATTGCATTTTTTGCTGGTAGGCCTTGAAGCGCAACGCCGCCGCCGACTCGCCGTTCGGCGCCGTGCGGCCGTGCATGAACCATTGCTCCCGCGCTTTCGGATTGTCGCGGTCCTGTTCCTGCGCCGGCTCGAATTCCGATGTCATCTTCGAACCTTGTCCGAAAACGGAAATCGCCGTCAGCAGCAACAACGAGCCAATCCACAGAACACGCATCCGCGTGCGCCAAAAAATTCTCATCGGAATCGCCTTGCCTGAGTGAGTTTTCGTCCCAGCCCGGGTCGTGCGAGCGTATTCAGCAAGTTAATGCAAACCCTCCACCAGCAACTAGTTACCAACGACATACGCGAGCCCGGACCAGTCGTACGCCGTTCCGCCAAAGCGCGTACTCCAGGCTCATTCGAGCACCACGGCTCTCCCACCCCATGTGGCGATCGTCACCTCTGTTCAAGTATTTTTCCTAAACGGGAATCTGGAGGCGAGCCCAGGCCGAACCTTTGTCTTTGCGCTTTTAGCGAGTCTTAGCGCCCCCTTCGCGGTTAAAGGCTCTTGGGCTATATCGGAATCATTTTGCTTCTACTTCTAGAATAGCAATTTCGACGGGGTATTTGTGCCACGTTCCCGCCAAATATATTTCCTTCCCTTGCAGGCGTTTGCGGGAATTTCGCCCTCCGTGGGGGCTTGACAAGCTCCGCCGCTGATTCTCTCCAGAGCCTTCGCGGAGCGAGTAGAATCGCAAGTCTGCAGGCGCTACGAACTCCATGGCTAGCGATCCCCAACCGACCGAGACCATCGCAGGTGCGACTGCTTCCCCGGCCGCTGCGGAGTCCGTTCCGTACGCACCGGCACTCAACGCCAGTTTCCTGAAAATCCACGCGCGCGGGACGGAATTCCGGTTGGAAGTCGACTTTTCCGCTCCCGCCGGTTTCACCATCGTGTTCGGAGCCTCCGGAGCCGGCAAGACCACTTTGCTCGATTGCATTGCCGGCCTCGCTTCCCCCGACACCGGCTCCATTCGTATCGGCACCCGCGTCTTGTTCGACGTGCACACCCGGGTAAACGTCGCTGTTCCCCAACGCAAGATCGGATACGTCTTTCAGGACCTCGCGTTATTTCCGCACATGACGGTCGAACAGAATGTCGCTTACGGCCTCCATCATCACGACCGCCAGGACCGCGAGCAGCGCGTCAGCGCCATCCTCGAAACCTTTCGCATTCGTGACCTCCGTCTGCGCCGCCCCCGCGAGGTCTCCGGCGGTGAGAGGCAACGAGTGGCACTCGCTCGCTCGCTCGTGACCGATCCCTGCATTCTCTTGCTCGACGAGCCGCTCGCCGCGCTCGACTCGCCCACCAAGAGTCTGATTCTTGACGACCTGCGCCGCTGGAACGATGCGCACCGCATCCCGATTCTCTACGTTACGCACAGCCGCGAAGAAGTCTTTGCCCTCGGCGAGCGCGTGCTGGTGCTTGACGGCGGCCGCGTCCTCGCCCAGGGGACGCCGCACGACGTCATGAACGCGCCCCGCCAGGAAACCATTGCGCAGCTGGCGGGATTCGAAAACATCTTCGACGCCACGGTGAGCGCCGCGCACGAAGATCGCGGGACCATGACCTGTCATCTCGCGGGCAGCAATGTGGAACTCGAGACGCCTCTGGTGCGGACCGGGGAAGGCTCACGGCTGCGCATCGGCGTCCGCGCCGGTGACATCTTGCTCGCCACCCAGCGCCCCGAAGGCTTGAGCGCCCGCAACGTACTGCCGGGGAAGATCACCTCCCTGGTGCGCCGTGATGTGCTCATCGCCGCTCGGGTCGATATCGGTGTCGAAATGGAAGTCCACCTCACGCTGGCCGCGCGCGACGAACTCGACCTGGCCGCGGATCGAGTCGTTTGGCTGATCGTAAAGACGCACTCCTGTCACCTGATGTTGGCGTAAAACGGCGCTGCACCAGCCAGCCGCGCACCCGCAACGTCATCCGCGCACATGCACACCCCAAGCGGCTGTGATCCTGAGCGTAGCGAAGGACGAAGTCGCGAAGCGAATCCCGAAAATAGCCCGGCGCTTCAGCGCCGGGAATATGTCCCGAATATCCAAGCATCCCGTAGGGACGCCTGAAAGGTCTTGCGGCGCTTTCACCAGCCGGCAAAGATGCCGGATCGACGCCCATCCAGCCGGGCATCCAGCGCTCGTTCGAGTTCGATGACCGCGATCCACTGGCCGGTGCTGGCCTCCGTGAACACCACGCGACCGCCGAGCAACTGTGCGACGATGCCCGGCGGCAGGTCGCGATGGAATCCAAAGAAGCGCGTCTTCAACGACACCCAGCCACGCCAGCGATCGAGCAGCGGCCGCGCCGGTTCGTACTTGGTGGAGAACACCAACGCGACATCGAACCGCGATCGATCTTGCGCCGCGGCCAGTACTTCCTCCGGCGTAAAATCCTCAACGCGCACCACGCGCAGCGGGCGCGTTACGTACCCCAGGTACGGCCGGCTGATCTCGTCCGACGCCGGCCACGCCGTCAGCACCCGCGCCGTGGGATACCGCTGCTCGAGAAAGGTCTCCGCATCCTGATGCATGACCACGTAGTCGCGATACGCCAGATTGTCTTCCGGAGCGAAGCTGTAAGGCGGATTGAAGAACAGCGCCATGACGAAAGCCGCACACACCAGGCCAGCCAGCCCAAGCCATTGCCGGATTCTCCGCCACAACGTTGAGATCGCCACCAGAATCACCAGCGGCACAACCGTCAACAAGTAGCGCGCCAGCACCGCGCCCCCCACCACCGCCATGGCCGTCACATAGGCCAGAATCAGCGCCCCAAAGACCAGTTGCACGGAAACATCGATGCGTTTGCGCTCA
>Ga0307469_10000640_pt1 | contig 12787 bp, 9 predicted proteins | sample atmos_gasesAM2C__FD_203084 | JGI IMG/M metagenome (GOLD analysis project Ga0307469, IMG submission 203084) | Hardwood forest soil microbial communities from Morgan-Monroe State Forest, Indiana, United States - atmos_gasesAM2C_515 | ecosystem: Environmental > Terrestrial > Soil > Temperate forest...
GTCGGAAGCAACGTGCATCCAGGCGATGTCATCGCCCACGGTCCAAATGCGGTAACCCTGCTTCTCGAGCGCTGAAACCATCATGGCCAGGTTCGTCTTTCCACAAGCGCTCGGAAACGCCGCCGCCATGTAGGTCACTTTGCCGGACGGATCCTCAAGCCCGACGATCAACATGTGCTCCGCCATCCAACCCTGGTCGCGCGCCATCCAACTCGCGATCCGCAGCGCGAAGCATTTTTTACCAAGCAGCGCGTTGCCGCCGTAGCCCGACCCAACGCTCCAGATCAGCTTTTCTTCGGGAAACTGCAGGATGAATCGCCGCTCTGGATTCAAATCGCCCAGCGAGTGAAGTCCGGGGACAAAATCTTCGGAGTTTGCCAGCCGATCGAGTGCCACTTTGCCCATGCGCGACATGATGCGCATGCTGGTCACCACGTATGCGCTGTCGGTGATCTCGACGCCCACTTTGCTGTAAGGAGAATTCGCCGGCCCCAGAATGTAGGGCACGACATACATCGTGCGCCCCTTCATCGCGCCCTCAAACAGCGGCCGGACTTTGTCGCGCGCGGCATTCGGCGCCATCCAGTTATTGGTGGGTCCAGCGTCATCTTTGTCGCGCGAGCAGATAAACGTCAGGCCTTCAGTGCGCGCCACATCGTTGGGATTGCTGCGGTGAAGGTAACAGCCAGGGTAGGTCTTCTGATTCAGCTCGATGTAAGTGCTGTCGCGCAGCATTTCCTGCGTCAGCCGCTCATTCTCAGACTGCGAGCCATCGCACCAGACAATTTTCGACGGTTTTGTCAGCCGCGCGGATTCTTCCACCCAGCGTTCCAGCGGTGTCGGCACCAATCCTCCTAAGATTTTCTCGCGGGGGACGCTGCTCGGTTCGCTTAGTCCAAACGCGTCACAAAAGGCAATTGAGAGGCACCCACAACCATAAAAGTGTAGGACACGGCCCAGGGAATTGCAAGGCGCTCTCCTCGCGAAAAGGCGACCGCGAGCGCCCGATGTTATACTTGCCCCGCGATGTATGCACGAAAGCTGAAAGCAGACATATTGATTGCGGGCCAGCGTTGCCCCGCGCCACTCGACTGGCTGGATAGCTTTTGCATGCGAAATTTCACCGGCTCCGCCGAATTTGACGATACCCTCCCGACTGCCGAGGGCCGGCTCGAAGCCGGGCTCGGCGTGGACCCAGCGCGCCTGGCCGCCGCCATGAGCGAATGGTTTACAAAGCGCGGCAAAGGCAACGGCCAGCCGGTCGTCGTCGATCTCCAGGAAGTCTCGTAGAACCCGCGCAAATCCACTCCTTCAGAATTTCGGATAGTCGATTTACGAATAGGAGGCGGAGCGTTCAGCGAGGAGGAAGAGCCGAACTCACTCTGCGTATGACTGGGGCGTTGCAGCGGTCATCGCAGCGAGGGTCCGGCTCCTCACAGTGCATTCGACGCGATGCAACAGGGATGGTTAGCAGAGAGTAGAGCCCCGCTGGCACTAGATTTCTTCGCGGGCATGGACGCGGGCCTGCGTTTCTTGAAGTTGACGGCCGCCGCCGGCCAGCAGTTTCTTAATCATAGGCATGGCTGCATGCGCCGCATCTTCTCCGGCGGCGATTAGGAGAGGCGTCTTCACAAATTCATCCCAGAGGACATGGTGGACATTCGGCTCAATCAAGACATCCGTGGCAGCCCGCCACGGTTGATTGGCAACGGTCTGAATGATAGAGAACGACCGGCTGATCACCTCAATCGTATTTCGTGGCTTCGAATCCAGCAGGCCGGGCTCGAGGTGCACTGAGATCACCATCTCAGCCCCCAGTTCGCGCACCGCCGGCGCCGGCACCTGCTCGGTCAAGAAGCCGTCCACCAGAAAATGGTCCTGGTGCTCCACCGGCAAGAACAACCCCGGATACGCACATGAAGCACGCAAGGCCGGTCCGATTTCGCCGGTCGTAAAATGTACGGACTCGCCTTTCAGCAGATCGGTGGCGACAATGCACAGAGGAATTTTTAGTTGTTTGAAGTATTTCGCAGTGGTGAACCGGTGCAGAAAATCTTCCAGCCGTTCGTTCGATGCCATGCCCATCCGCGAAAGCGTCCAGCGCCCGAAATCCTTGAATCGCGTGCCGCTGCCCTGCCGCGCCATTTCTTCTAGCGGCGTTCCGCTTGCGTATCCGGCTGCGATGAGCGCCCCCACGCTGGTCCCCGCGATAAAATCTACTGGAATCTCGTGCTCTTCTAGGGCGCGCAGCACGCCAATGTGGGCGATGCCACGCGCAAAGCCGCCGCCCAGCGCGACGCCCACTTTGGGCCGCTCACCTGCCGGGCCATACGCAAAAGTCCGTAGGCCCTGGAGGGCTTTCCCAAGCCATTTGACGGTTGTTCCCATTTGGTGCAATCACTCCGATCAACAGTTTAGCGTACTTCGGTGGCTCGCGGTCTTTCAGGTTGACCGGCCGTTTCTCGTTTTGTAACCTCGATGTTCGCTTTTGGGCGGGCAAATGAAACGACGGATTGAAAAAGTCGCTGTGCTCGGAGCCGGAACGATGGGCGCGCGGATTGCTGCTCACCTTGCCAACGCCGGCATCCCATGTTACTTGCTCGATATCGCTCCCCGGGAGCTCACACCGGATGAGGCGCGCAAGGGTCTGACGCTTGAAAGCCCGGCGGTCCGGAATCGAATCGTCCTCGCAGGGCTTGAGGCCGCAAAAAAAGCCCGCCCCGCGGCGTTTTTCACGCCCGAGACCGCACGATTAGTCACCCCCGGCAATCTTGAAGACAATCTCGGCTGGTGTGGCCAGGTGGACTGGATTGTCGAAGCCGTCGCCGAAAATCTCGAAATCAAGCGCACCCTTTTTTCGCGCGTCGAAGCTGTTCGCAAGCCTGGCACCATCGTCACTTCTAACACTTCGGGCTTGCCCATCCACCTGATCGCCGAAGGCAGCTCCGAAGATTTCCAACAACACTGGGCTGGCACGCACTTCTTCAATCCGCCGCGCTACATGAAGCTGGTCGAACTGATCCCGGGCCCGAAAACGCGCTCCGAAGTTCTCGAATCGCTCAATGAAATTTGTGACTTCCGCCTGGGCAAGGGCGTCGTCGTCGCCAAAGACACGCCCAACTTCATCGCCAACCGCATTGGCACCTACTCGATGCTCAATGTACTGCGCCAGATGCAGGCGCTCGACATGACCATCGAAGAAGTGGACGCTTGTACTGGTCCTGCTATTGGCCAGCCGAAGTCCGCCACGTTTCGCACAGCCGACATTGTCGGACTCGACGTGCTAGTACATGTCGTCCGCAATATTTACGAAAACATCCCCAACGACGAATCACGCGAAACGTGGCGTGTTCCCCCGTTCGTCGAAGAAATGCTGAAGCGCGGCATGCTCGGCGACAAGACCGGCGGCGGATTCTACAAGCGGGTCAAGAAAGGCGGGGAATCCGAAATCCTCACGCTCGATTGGAAGACGCTCGAATATCGCGCGCGCCAGAAAGCGAAGTTCGGCTCGATCGAAGCGGGCAAAGCCATCGAGGATACGCGCGAGCGCCTCCGCTCGCTCGTAGGCCCGGCACTCGATGGCAGAGGCGGCGACAAAGCGAACCGCTTCCTCTGGGCCTGCCTCGGCGAGAATTGCCTCTACGCCGCGCGGCGTGTTCCGGAAATCGCGAACTCCATTGTGGACGTGGACCGCGCCATGCGCTGGGGTTTCGCCTGGGAACTTGGCCCCTTCGAAGTCTGGGACGCCATCGGTGTGGAGAACATGGCCTCTGCGCTCGAGCGCGAGGGCAAGCAGGCGCCGCCGGTCGTCAAAAGTGTGCTCGCGTCGCCAAAAAAAACATTTTACGAGTACCAGAAGGGCGGCACGCGCTATTTCGATCTCGCCGCGAATTCTCTGCCGCCCCTACCCGAGCCGTCCGGAATCATCATCCTGAAATCTTTGAAGGATCGCTCCGGCGTCGTGCAGTCGAATTCCGGTGCCAGCCTGATTGATCTCGGCGACGGCGTGGTGTGCTGCGAATTTCATTCCAAGATGAATTCGATCGGCGGCGATCTGGTAGCCATGATTCACGCTGGCGTGAACCGCCTCGGCTCCGAATTCGAAGCCATGGTGATCGGCAACCAGTCTCCGAACTTTTCCGTGGGCGCCAACCTGATGCTCGTGCTAGTAACCGCGCAGGAAGGCGAATGGGACGACATTCACATGGCTGTCCGCCAATTCCAGCGCTGCAACATGGCCATCAAGTACGCGCGCGGCCCCGTCGTGGCTGCTCCCCAAGGTATGGCTCTCGGTGGCGGTTGCGAGATAAGTCTGCATTCCGCTCGCATCCATGCGGCTGCCGAAGCCTACATTGGATTGGTTGAAACCGGCGTGGGCCTGATCCCCGGGGGTGGCGGCACGAAGGAAATGCTTATCCGCGCAAACGAACACTCTGCAGGCGGTGAGGACCTCGACCTGTTCCATGCACTCAAGCCCGTCTTCGAAAATATCGCCATGGCAAAGGTTTCCACGAGCGGCGAAGAGGCGCGGTCGCTCGGCTATTTGCGCCCTCCGGATCTGATTGCCATGAACCGCAATCGCCAGATCGCTGACGCGAAGGAGACCGCTCTCGCCATGGTCCGCGCCGGATATCATCCGCCCGCGCCCACTGATATCCGGGTTCTCGGCGAAGAATTTCTCGCCGGCGCGAAGCTCGCCATTCACATGCTCGTCCGCGGCGAGTTCGCTACGGAGCATGATGCAGTTGTCGCTCGAAAGCTCGCGTACGTCCTGGCGGGCGGCTCGATCACCGCGCCGCAAACCGTCTCCGAGCAATATGTCCTTGAGCTCGAGCGCGAAGCTTTCGTGTCGCTTTGCGGCGAGCGCAAAACGCAAGAGCGCATCGCCCACACTCTGAAAACCGGCAAGCCGCTCCGGAATTAGGCATCTGGCGAGGACCGTCAACCCAGCCGAAGTGAAGGAATGCCTCTTCAACGTATCGGTGAGCCCTATCCTCGATGGCTTGTGTATTTGAAATTTTCTTAGGGCAGGCGCGTTCCGGACCGTCCGCACGCTTCAAAAACCGACAACAGATGTGAAAGCCCCAGCAAATCGCGGACCGGCTTGCTCAGGTTCACCAGGCAAAGTTCGCAGTTTGCGTTTTTAGCAGAGATGTAAAGCGCAACCAGCGTTCCCAGGCCCGCACTATCCATGCGCGTTACCTCTATTAGTTCCAGAGCAATTCGGTTTTCGTGTCGGATCAACCCCTTCACATGGTTCTTGAGGTGAGGGGCATTCTCGTTTACCAGTCTTCCAACACAAGCAACGACGACCACGTCTCCCTGCTTCGTGGTGCGTAGCTCCAGGCCCGGCGCGAAAATTGTGGCCGTATCAGATGACATGGCTGCCCCCGGCGGTAGAGTCATTCGGTTTTTGCTGATGCGGACGTTTGCCCGTCTTGACCCTGCTTGATTGCGAGTCTCGAAAAATTCCTGCGGCGCACACCATCACGCTACCATTATTACTTCCGAACGGGCAGGCCGCACGCCGTTCCGAGCTGCGTCGAATCCGGAATTTCAAATTGCATGGATATTTCCCCGGCGTGAAATTCCGCTAATTTGACTTGTACCGTGCGCGCCCGCAGCATTTTCTCCAGCACTGCTCTCGGAATGGAAGCAGACGTTTTTTCCGCGCCCGGGGTCCACTGTTCTTTCCCCTCTTTCCGGTCGTCCAGCCGGTATCGAACGGTAACCTTCGGGAAATACGAAGTCCCCGCCTTGATCTCATCGGGCTCCACGTACTCGATATTCAGCGGGGCGCCCACGTTGACGTATGCCGTCGAAAATTTTCTCCTGGACGCGTGCGGTTTGCAGGTCACCACTAGTGCGAGGGGATCCCCCACATCCTTCTTCGGAGGTGTCAGGAATTTTCCAGGCAATGTAAATTGCGTGGTCGAACTGTCGCGAGCTGCGTCCGTCCATTGGGCTTGCTGCCATCCGCCCGTTGACAGAGTCTGCTGTTGCCCTTGCGTCGTGAACGCGGCCAGCAGGAACGTGAAGGGAGCCAGCAAGAGTAATTGGGGATTTCTCATACATCTCCTTCTCTTGGCAAGCATGGCGGGAATAATACGCCGCGCCGCCACGTGCAGCAAGGAGCGGTCCGCGCCCTCACTCAGCACCCGGCTTGGTTTCCATTCGCGAAACCTTTTTGTGGCTCGCGTGTACCTCCCCATGAGGAAATCTGCATCTAAGCACTGGGGTGAGGTCTTGGCGGTCCACCTGGGAATTCGGGGCTCTGATTGTTCACAATGCGGGAACTTTTTGCCCTAATCTCCACAATAAAAGCTGTGTCCCTAAGGAGAAGATAATGATTCGCAATCTTGGCAGAAAATTATCGGTCGTTTGCGCGCTGGCGCTGTGTTTCCTGGTTGTGCTGTCGGCGCGAGCGCAGTCAACCTCTCTCCCGACGGCCGCCGCATCAGGCCCGAGCGAGGCATCGCCGGTTTATGACCTGGCGAAGGAAATCAATATTCAAGGGACGATCCAGAAAATTGAAACGGTCTCAGGCCCGGGCGTCCTTGGCACTCACCTGCAGTTGCAAACCGCGCAGGGCATCGTGGATGCGCATCTTGGCACGGGCGCCGTCGCCAGCAGCAAGACGCTCGGTCTTGTGACCGGCCAGAGTGTGAGCATCACGGGCATGATGGCCGATGTTGACGGCGCTCTTATCCTACTCGCACGTGTCCTCACCACCTCGAATCACATTTTCATCCTGAGAAACGAGTGCGGGCTTCCTGCGCGCGCCATCATGCCGCGCGGCAGCGCCTCCTCAGCGAATGTGCAGAAGGGGGGCCACTAATGTCATCGCTTTCCTGGATACACTCGCGCCTCCTCTCACTCCCTATCCTCTCAGTAGCGCTTATCGTCTTGATGGTCGGCTGCGGCGGCGGCAATGGCGGGAGCCACATCAATCCCAGCACCTCTATTTCTGTCGCCGTATTTCCCGGAACGGCGACCGCCCCCATTAACGGCATGGTGGTTTTCACCGCCACAGTTTACAACGCCACGAACACCGCCGTGAATTGGGCAGCCACAGGCGGCGGCACTTTCGCCGGAAACGTTCTCACCGCCCCCGCAATGCCTGGAACCATCACGATCACTGCCACTTCGCAGGCGGACACCACCAAGTCTGCGACCGTCTCAGTGACCGTGACTGCCGCACAACCTGTTGCCGTTTCCCCTTCAGCAGTAGCCGTGCCAGCAGGCGGCATACAGCAGTTCCAGGCCTCATCCGGCGGTCTCCCGGTCACGTGGTCCGTGGTTGCTCCCGGAGGAGGGAATCCCGGCTCGATAGATCAGAGTGGCAATTACAGTGCCCCACAGGTTCCGCCGCCCGGCGGAACGGTCACAATTTCCGCCTCCAGCGCGACTGGCGCTGGCACCGCAAATGTGACTGTCCTTTTTTCGGCCGCTTCTCTTTTCGGCCAGTACGCCTTCTCCTATTCGGGTGAAGATGCCGCGGGATTCCTTGCCGTCGCAGGCAGCATCTCTTTTGACGGGCTAGGAAATGTCACTTCCGGAGGAGTTGAAGATGTGAACAGTGGCAATGGGGTGGTGACGAACCCTATTACTGGTGGCACTTACGAAGTTGGGCCCGACGGTCGGACGACTGTATCGTTTACCACCAGCGTGGCCACAGTTACATTTCAGGTGACCATCATCTCTCCGCAACATGCTCTACTCGTCCGTTTTGACACGGTCGCTACTGGCAGCGGCACCGTTGATCTCCAAAACAAGGCAGAACTCTCTGTCAGCGCCATCTCCAATTTCTACTCCTTCGCCGTCTCAGGAATTAATTCGGGCGGCTTCCCGGAGGCCATCGCCGGAAACTTCTTCGCCGATGGCAACGGTAATTTTCCCATCAACAAGGCGATTCAGGACGTGAACAATGCCGGAACGATTACGCAGGCCGACGTTTCGCTGCAGGGCCAAATCGTTACTTTCGACACTAACGCCGGGCGTGGTCTCCTCCAACTCACCAGCACCACCAAGGGCACGCTCCAATTTGCCTTCTATATCGTGGACCACACTCATCTCAAACTTGTCGAGATCGACACAGCTCCGATCCTTGCAGGCGATGCCTTCAGCGCTCCCAATTCCATCACGCTCGCCTCGCTTACCGGCAACAACGCCTTCACGCTTGGCGGCTCGGTCACAAAAGGCGCATATGCTGCCGGCGGGATTTTTGCCTCCAATGGCACGGGCAGCATTACCGGCGGTGTTCAGGATCTCAACGTGGCGGGTCGAGTTCTGACACAATCCATCGCGACATCGGGTTCCACTTACGCAATCACTCCGCCAAGTTCGAATCGAATCCTGCTCAGCGTTTCGACCGGCAGCTCAACCTTCACATATGGCGTGTACATCAATTCCAATGGCACCGCCGAGATGATCGAGCTGGACACCAGCGTCGTTGTAGCCTCTGGTCTTGCCTTCGCACAATCTTCTACGGCCGCACCGCAAGGTGCTTACGCGCTCAATCTCACTGGCGCGGTAGGGCAGGGCGAAGAAGACGTCAACGGTGCCATCGCTTCCTCCGTTGCCGCTGCATTCACCGGGTACCTCGACGCGAACGTGACCGGCTCACTTTTCCCCAACGTGCCACTCTCCGGCAGTTCCACGACGGCTCCAAGCACTCGCGGCCGCGGAACCATCACGCTGCAGACTGCTGCGCCGTCCCCCACTTCGTTCGCTCTCGCCTATTACGTCGTGGATAACCAAACCTACTTGCTTGTCGAAATCGACAGCCAGCGAGTCATGCTTGGGGTTATGTCCCGGCAGTTCTGACCATCATTCCAGCTCCATCCTGTCTTCTTCGGGGGCCCTTTCAGTGGCCCCCTGAAGTTTCTTCTTGTTCCAAATTCAAATCTCAACCCCGCTAACCACGTAACCGAGCTCGCGTCTAATATCCCGAATTATGCCGCCCTGCGTTCCGTTCGCGCTCCTGTCGCGGCCCGCATTTGACTCATCCTCGACGCGACCAGGCCAATCTCCTTCAGGCACCGGGATCATGGCCTTGATTTTGTTGCAGCCTGCCGATAGCATCGAGCGCTTTCAAGTAACGCATCGTTTGTCGTTCTTAACTGCAGAGTCGCACAGAGGAGAGAAATGAGATCTCGGTCTTGTCGCAAACATGCACGGTTGGCTTTGATCGCGGCCTGCATCACCGCAACCCTCGCCTGTGCGCACGCCGCCCGAGGCGAAGGCGGCGAACCTCGCTACTTCGCCATCACTAACGCACGCATCATTCCTGTCTCCGGCCCGGCGATCAACAACGGAACCATCGTCATCGCCAAAGGCTTGATCCAAGCAGTCGGCGCAAACGTGGCCATCCCTCCCGAAGCTTGGGTAATCGACGGCAAAGGCCTCACGGTTTATCCCGGCCTGATCGATGCTGGCACAGACCTCGGTTTGCCCAGGCCTGAAGATAGCTCAGGCGGAGCCCACGCCCGGAAGAGTGCGGTCCCATCAGAAATTGCTTCAGGCCCCGAAGATCGCCCGGGCGCCACACCGTGGCGCCTCGCCGCCGATGAACTGAAGATCGACGACAAACGCATCGCCACCTGGCGCAATGCCGGATTCACCTCGACTCTCACGCTGCCCGACGGCGGCATCTTCCCCGGCCAGGGAAGCCTCATCAATCTCGCGGGCGAGCGCGCCGGCGATTTAGTGGTCAAGCCCGCCGCAGTTCTTTCAGTTTCCTTCAAACCGATCGGTGGTTTTTTCAGCTTTCCGGGGTCACCGATGGGGACAATCGCCTACGTGCGGCAAGTCTTCATCGACGCGAATTGGTTTGCTCAGGCCCAACCTGTGTACAACGCGAACTTCACCAAATTCGAGCGCCTCCCCTACGACCGCACCGACCGCGACGTCAACAACTCTCTCCGAAGCAATGAAATTGTCCTTCTACCTGCAAATAGCTCCGTCCAGATTTTGCGCGCGCTGCGGCTCGCGGATGAGTGGAGAATTTCAGCCGTGCTGCTGGGTGCCCAGCAGGCATACGCCGTGACGGACATTCTTGCCCTAAAGAAAATTCCAGTGCTCGTCAGCCTGAAGTGGCCCGAGCGCCCGAAAGATGCTGATCCGGAAGCCGAAGAAACGCTGCGCGATCTCCGCTTGCGCGACCTGGCACCTTCCACTCCTGCCGCGCTCGCGAAAGCCGGCGTGAAATTTGCGTTTTACTCTGATGGCCTCGCTGCACCGAAGGACATTTTCAAGAACCTGCGCAGGGCGCTGGGCGCCGGCCTCACGGCAGACGCGGCCCTCCGCGCCTTCACTCTTGATGCCGCGGAAATCCTCGGCGTCAGCGACCGTCTCGGTTCGCTCGAGCCGGGGAAAATCGCGAACGTCATAGTCACCGATGGCGACATCTTCAACGAAAAAACGAAAGTGAAGCACGCTTTCCTCGACGGCCGCTGGTTTGAAGTCCACGAGGAAGCCCCGCCCGAAAAACCCGACGAAAAAAAGCCAGAGCGCGGCGGTGATTTTCCGGAAGCGGACGCAGCGGTGGCACGATGAGGCGTCTGCTCACGGTTGCAATTTCCGCCATAACATTGCTCGCGCAACCTCCCGTGCAAGCGCAGACTCCCAATGTCATCCTCATCCAGAATGCAACCATCCTCACGGTCACGCATGGAACCATCGAGCACGGCTCCATCCTGATTCGTGACGGCAAAATTGCGGCCGTGGGCATGGACGTGAAAGCTCCCGACGGCGCCACAGTGATCGATGCCGCCGGACAGTTCGTCATCCCCGGCATCATTGATTGCCACTCCCACATCGCCGTCGATGGCAACGTGAATGAGGGCGGCCCGGCGGTGTCTTCGATGGTGAATATTGCGGATGTGCTAAATCCGGCAGACATAAACATCTACCGCGATCTTGCCGGCGGTGTCACGACTGCCAATATCTTGCACGGCAGCGCGAATCCGATTGGCGGCCAGACTGTCGTCATCAAATTGCGGTGGGGGAAGCAGGCCAACCAGCTTCCGTTTGAAGGCGCGCTGCCCGGCATCAAGTTCGCTCTCGGCGAAAATCCGAAACACTCGAATTTTGGGCCACCGGCGGGAACGCCGGCGCGCTACCCGGCCACGCGGCTTGGGGTAGAAGAGGTCATCCGCCAGGCCTTCACAGAAGCGCGCGAGTACAAGAAACAATGGGATGACTACAACCGGCGCAAAGCAGCCGGCGAGCAGAATCTGCTTCCGCCTCGCCGCGATTTGAGGCTCGAGCCGCTAGTCGAAGTGCTCGAAAGGAAGCGCTACGTGCATGCGCATTGCTATCGCGCCGATGAAATCCTGATGCTCGCGCGCGTCGCAAAGGAATTCGGATTCAAGGTGCGCACTTTTCAGCATGTCCTTGAAGGATATAAGGTCGCCGATGAGATCGCGGCATCTGGCGCCGGCGGCTCCACATTTTCTGATTGGTGGGCCTACAAAATGGAAGCGTACGACGCGATCCCTTACAACGCTGCTCTGATGCAGGAGCGCGGCGTGCTGGTTTCCATCAACTCGGACAGCGCTGAAGAGGCTCGCCACTTGAATCAGGAAGCGGCCAAGAGCATGAAGTACGGTGACCTTTCGGCGAATGATGCGCTCAAGTTGATTACTCTCAATCCCGCAATCCAGCTCGGCATCGACAATCGTGCTGGCTCGATTGACGTCGGCAAGGATGCCGACCTGGTCATCTACAATCACGATCCGCTCAGCGTCTATGCTGTAGCTCAAAAGACTCTGATCGACGGGCAAGTGTATTTCGATCGCGAGCACGACCTGGCCGCTCGCCCCGCGCTCGAGAAAGAAAAGCAAGCGCTCCTCGAGAAAGAAAAAAAAGCGGCCGAGGAAGAAAAGAAGCACGAGGAGAAGTCCAACAAAAGCCCCGAAAAAAAACAGGACCAGAAAAAGAAACCTCTAAAGCCGGGCGATTCGAGTGAAGGTGTCTCGGGAGGTGGGCGATGACCTGGACGACCTTCTCGAACGCATCTCGAGCGCTGAAATTGCCAAGGCGCCTTGCTTCGCTCCTTCTGGCTTCTATCCTGGCGGTGCCCGCACTAGCCCAGCCCGCGACCGGCGTTTACGCGATCCAAGGTGCAAAAATTTACACGCTTGCCGGGCCGTCGATTGACGGTGGCACAGTGATCATCCGCGATGGAAAAATTTCAGCGGTTGGCGCTCACATAGAAATTCCCGCGGACGCGCAGATGATTGACGCGAAGGGCCTCGAAGTTTATCCCGGCTTGTTCGATCCCGTCACCCAGTTGGGCCTGACCGAAGTCGGCCAGGTTATTGCAACGGTGGACGTGAATGAATTGGGAGAGTTCAATCCTGAACTTGTCGCCGCAACGGCCGTGAATCCGGCAAGCGCGCACATCCCCGTCACGCGTGCCAGCGGAATCACCCACGTTGTTGCCGCTCCCGGCGCACCCGGTTTCGAATTGAGCGGCGGAAGCATCATTTCCGGCCAGGCGTCGGCATTCAATCTCGCCGGCTGGACAATTGAGGAAATGCAAATTCAGCGCTCCGTCGCCATGGTGATCAACTGGCCCTCGATCCAAACGCGCTCGTTCGATTTTGCCTCTTTCGGCTTCAAAGAAAAGCCCTACGCAGACGCAAAGAAGGAATATGACAAGTCCGTCAACGATTTGAGCGACTTGCTTGACCGCGCGCGCCACTATGCGCAGGCGAAAGAGAAGGGCTCTCCGGCTCTCTACGAGCGCGACCTGAAACTCGAGGCGCTAATCCCCGTCGTC
>Ga0307469_10000641_pt1 | contig 12787 bp, 11 predicted proteins | sample atmos_gasesAM2C__FD_203084 | JGI IMG/M metagenome (GOLD analysis project Ga0307469, IMG submission 203084) | Hardwood forest soil microbial communities from Morgan-Monroe State Forest, Indiana, United States - atmos_gasesAM2C_515 | ecosystem: Environmental > Terrestrial > Soil > Temperate...
TGGCCGAAGCGCGGGTCCATGTGTCGGCGATTGATCTGTGGCATTTCGGGGCGAACGGTACGCTTGCCTTCGATTCCGTCGTCCCCCCGAGGGACATAATTCCTTGGACATCGCCGGCGAGCCTCTCGATTTCTTTTTTATCCGGTGGACGGCCATCATGCTGTATCAATAGCGTCCATCGACCTGAGCGAAGTCTCTCGGCGAGGACGCATGAGCGGCGATTTCGACGTCCATCCGGAAATGGCGAGTTTGATCGCCGCGAAGCAGGCGGCGGCGCAGAACGCCGCTGCGACGGACGCGCGGGCGGCTTGGGACGCTTACGGCGCGAGCATGCGCCGGCCCTACCCCGAGGGCATGGTTGTACGAGACACGACATTGCCTTCCCGCGAGCGTGCGCGGTCCGGAATCCCGGTGCGGATCTATCGTCCGGCGGGCGTTGTCGATCCCGCGCCCTGCGTCCTCTATTTGCATGGCGGCGCTTTCATCAAGGGCAGCCTCGAGAGCGGCGACGTCGTCGCCTGGGGCGTCGCCGATCAGGCGAAGGCGATCGTGGTCAGCGTCGACTATCGTCTGGCGCCGGAGCATCCGTTCCCGGCGGGCCTCGAGGATTGCTACGCGGCGCTCGGCCATGTCGCCGCGCGCGGCTCGGAACTTGGCGTCGATCCCCGGCGCATTGCGGTCTGGGGCGACAGCGCCGGCGGCAATCTCGCCGCGGCTCTATGCTTGCTGACGCGCGACCGCGGCGGTCCCGCCATCGTCGCGCAAGCCTTGAATTATCCCTGCCTCACCGATGAGCTGACCGCGGCTTCCTATCGAACCTATGCGACGTCGCCCGGGCTCGCGACGGCGACCATGGAGAGCGCGTGGGATCACTATCTCGCGGGCGACAGGCCCACACGAAATCCCTACGCGGCGCCGCTGAAGGCGAAAGACCTCGGGCGCCTGCCGCCCGCGCACATCCATGTGGCCGAGATCGACCCGCTCGCCGACGACGGACGCGCCTATGCCGAACGGCTCGGCACGGCGGGAAGCGTGGTCGAGCTCCGCTCGGCCAAGCGCATGATTCACGGTTTCCTGCGCGCCCGGTTTGACGGGCCGGACGCCGCGGCCGAATTCGCGGCACCCTGCGTCTTCCTGCGGCGACGATTGACCGCGACGTAGACTCGCTGGTGCCCGTCAGGACGGACGGTCGCCCTCCACGGTCACCCGGTGCATGACGCGGCGGTGGCCGTGATAGTCGTTGACGGGATGGTGCATCGCGCAGCGATTGTCCCAGAGCGTGAGTGCGCTCGCGCTCCAGCGGTAGCGGCAGGTGAACTCGGGCCGCACCGCGTGATGCCAGAGATGCTCCAGCAGGCCCCGGCTTTCGGCTTCCGACCAGCCGCCGAAGCGAACGGCGTAGGCGGGGTTGACATAGAGCGCCTTGCGGCCGGTCTCCGGGTGAGTGCGCACGACCGGATGCTCGGTCTCGATGCGAGAAGCCTGCTCCATCACCGCGTCGTTGCGCAGCTGCATGGTCCGATGCGCCCCGAAATTCCCGCTTGAAATCGATTTCGCATAGCTCAGGGGATTGTGGACCGCCGTCATGCCGTCGAGCATCCGGCGCAAGCCCGGCGACAGTGTCTGGTACGCGAGGTACTGGTTGGCGAACAGCGTGTCGCCTCCATAGGCAGGCACCTCCAGCGCATAAAGGAACGAGCCCAGGGGCGGCCTCTCCAGATAGGAATTGTCGGAGTGCCAGACCTCGCCGAAGGCGAGCGTCTCGTGCTTGTCCTTGATCACGATCATGAGCTCGGGAAGTCCGGCGGGACTCTTCATGAAGGGATCGACCATCACTGGTCCGAAGCGGCGCGCGAAGGCGATCTGCTGGGCTTGGCTCAGGTGCTGATCGGGAAACATAACCACGAGATGCTCGAGGAATGCTCGGTGGATTTCCGAAAATGTCTCCCGACCGATCGCACCCGAAAGGTCGACGCCGCGGATCTCCGCGCCGATCGATCCGGACAGGGGCGTCACGTCGATCGTTTCATAGTCCATCGGAGTCAGCGTCCGCGATCGGCCGAGTCCCACAGCCGCTCTGGGGCGACATCGCGCTCCGTCACCTGCAGTTTCCGGATGTCCTCGGGCAGGCCGTCGCCGGCGGCGAGACCCGCGGCCGAGCGCGCCAGCCCCGCCGATGTCTCGATGCCGTAGCCGCCCTGGCCCGCGAGCCAGAAATAGCCCTCCACGGTCGGGTCATAGCCGATGACGGGCACGCGGTCGGCAACGAAGCTGCGCAACCCCGCCCATTTCCGGATGATCCTCTGGACCGGCATCGTCGTCGCGCGCTCCAGGCGCTCCACGGTGATCGCGACGTCGATCTCCTCGGGCTGAGCGTCCGTGGGTGGCGATGGCGTCTCGTCGCCGGGAGAACCCAGGATCGTGCCGGCGTCCGCCTTGAAATACCATGTCTCCTCGGCGTCGATCACGACGGGCCAATGCGCAGTGTCGGTCCCGGTCGGCGGCGCAAAGGCGATCACGGTCCTGCGCTTGGGCACGAGACCAATCGTCCGAGCGCCGATCCGCTCCGCCACCACATCCGCCCAAGCCCCCGCGGCGTTGACGACCGCCGGCGCCGCGAAGTCGCCCGCGGGCGTGCGCACGCGCCACTTTCCCTGGTGCCGCTCGAAGGATTGAGCTTCGGCATTCGTCACCACCTCGCCGCCGGCGGATTTGAGCCCGCGCAGATAGCCCTGGTGGATCGCGTTCACGTCGAGCGACATCGTGTTCGGATCGAGAAAACAGGCGGCGAGGTAATCCCGCCTCAGCACCGGCACCCTCCGCACGGCCTCCTCGACGGCGATCTCATGGATGTTCGGGGACAGCGGCTGCACCGCCGCGAGCTCGTCGTAGAGGGTTTTCTTCTGGTCCTCGCGCGCGACGAACATCAGGCCGTGCGGATGGCAGAGCGGAACCTCGGTGAATCCCTTGGGCGGGCTCTGGAAGAACGGACCACCCGCGATGACGAGCGCGCGTATCACGCGCGGGCCGTAGGCTTCCGTATAGACCGCGACCGAGCGGCCGGTGGTGTGATAGCCCGGCTGCCCCTCGCGCTCGAGCAGCACGACCTTGTGCTTCTTCGACAGGAAATATCCGACCGAGGCGCCGGCGATGCCGGCGCCCACGATCAGGAAATCGCACTCGCGCATCGCGCTCGCCCGCTGCGATCAGGCGGCGAAATCGATGAGCTGGCGCACCGGCACGCCCGATTTCAAGGCCGCGAAGCCCTCGTTGATCTCGCCGAGGGTGATCCGTCCGGTGATCAGGTGATCGAGCTTGAGCTTGCCTTGCCGATAGAAGGAGAGTAGACGCGGCATGTCGACCCGAAAGCGGTTGCTCCCCATCGAGGTGCCCTGGATCTTGCGATCCCGCAGGAAGTCGAAGCCGTGCAGCTCGATCTTCACGCCATGCGGCACCATGCCGATGATCGTGGCGGTGCCGCCGGGGCGCAGCATCGCGAAGGCCTGCTCGGCGGTGGCCTTGGTGCCCAGCGCCTCGAAGGCATAGTGCACCCCGCCGCCGGTCAGCTCCTTCACGTGGCCGACCGGGTCCATGTTGCTGGCATTCACCGTGTCGGTGGCACCCATCTTGCGCGCGAGCTCGAGCTTCGAGGCCAGAGTGTCGATCGCGATGATGCGCTCGGCGCCCGCCAAAGCCGCGCCGTTCACGCTCGACAGCCCGACCCCGCCGCAGCCGATGATCGCCACCGTGGTGCCCGGCTCGACCTTGGCGGCGTTGAACACGGCGCCGACGCCGGTGATGACGCCGCAGCCGACCAGCGCCGCGCGATCGAGCGGAACGTCGGGATCGATCTTCACCACGGCGTTCTCGTGCACCAGCATGTGGTCGGCGAAAGAGGAGAGATTCATGAACTGATGCAGCACCTCGCCCCGCCACGTGAGCCGCCGCGCCGCGCCCGGCATCAGCTTCACATCCGTGTTCTCGCAGAGGTTCGGATGCCCGGTGACGCATTGCGAGCAGGTGCCGCAGAAGACCGAGAGGCAGGTGACGACGTGATCGCCCGGCTTGACGTAGGTCACGTCGGACCCGACCGCCTCGACCACGGCCGAGCTCTCGTGGCCGAGCACGCACGGCAGCGGATAGGGGTAGAGCCCCTCGATGAAGTGTAGGTCGCTGTGACACAACCCGGCGAAAGCGGTGCGCAGCAGCACTTCGCGATTGCCGGGCTTCTGCAGCGCCACCTGCTCGATGGTCAGCGGCTGGTTCTTGGCATGCAGAACGGCGGCCTTCATCGCGTCCTCCCCAGAGCGGTTTTGCTCGATGCTAGTGTGGTTCGCGGACGCGGTCCATGTCGGGTATTCGCGGGCTCCGCGGATCGTCGTAAAATTGCGGCGCAGCGCGTCAGCGCGCCCAGTATTTCAGGAGGACAAGCCATGGACGATCTACGGAAGAAGTCCGAAAACATTCCGGGGAACATCCTCTTCGATCACACCATCCCGCGAATGGAGTACCAGGGCCTGCAGATCAAGGCGGGCCAGGCCGTGCGCGTGATCGATATCGAGGGCGAGCAGGTGATGGATACGGTGACCCTCAACGCGAAGGATCCCACCGAGCACTCCTCCATGCCCTGGAGCAATTTCCTCAACAGGACGTGGCGGCTCAAGAAGGGCCACGTCATCTATTCGATCCGCTGCAATCCCATGTTCAAGATCGTCGAGGACACGGTCGGCCTCAATTATTCGGGCGGCGGGTTCTGCACGGCGGAATCGAATTTTGCCCGCTACGGTGTGCCGCATACGCGCAATTGCGGCGACAACCTCGCCGCCGCCTTCGCGAAGTTCGGGATTCCCCGGCATTATTCCGCCGAATCCGGCGAGTTCGCCATCTTCATGAATGTCGGGTTCGATCCGGACGGCACCTGCGAGATCCGCGCGCCCCTATCGAAGGCCGGCGACTACATGGACCTCGAGGCGCAGATGGACGTGACCTTGGCGCTCTCGGTCTGTCCGCAGGAGCGCAACCCCTGCAACAATTTCCGCGCGAAGCCCATGCGCGTGATCGTCTACCAGCGCTGAGGGGTCAGGAGGGACGCTGCCGCCGTTCCTCCGCGAGCTTCTTGAGCGCGCTGCGATCCACCTTCTTGGCGGGCGTGAGCGGCATCTCCGGCAACAGGAAGATCCGGCGTGGGTGCATGTAGGCGGCGCCGTTGCGGAGAAAGAAGTCCTTCACCTCCTGCTCGCGCACGGCGCCCGGGCTGCGCTCGATCGCGAAGGCGACCGGGACCTCGCCCTTGATGTCGTCGGCCATGGCGACGACGGCGACATCGACCAGGTCCGGGTGCTCCAGGAGCACGTTCTCGACCTCTTTGGGATAAATGCTCTCGCCCGCGCAGCTGATCCGGTCGTCGAGCCGCCCGACGACCTCGATGTAGCCTTGCGCGTCGGCCCGCACGATGTCGCGGGTGCGGAACCAGCCGTCCGGGAGCAGGCGCTCCGCGGTGACCTGCGGCAGGTTGTGGTAGGCGGCGAGGTTGCCGGGCGAGCGCACGAGAAGCTCCCCGAGGTCGCCCACCGGGACGTCGCGCGCGACGTCCTCGGGATCCACGATGCGCAGCTCGACCCCAGGATAAGGCAGGCCCGTCGTGCCCTGCTTGGTGACGCCCCAGCGCGGATTGTTGCAGACGAAGCCGCACTCGGTGAGGCCATAGGCCTCGAGCATCGGCGCCAGTCTGCGGGTGAACTCCTCCAGCAGATCCTCGGGCACCTCCGAGGAACCGCAGATCACGAAGCGCAGCGACGAGCAGTCGGTCTCCTTGAGCAAGGCCTCCTCGCGCAGCATCAGCTTGTACATGGCGGGAACGCCGGTCGTGTAGGTGCAGCGCTCGCGCTCGATGGCGCGGATCATCTCGGCCGGATGCACGTCGTGCAGGATCACGATCGAGCCGCCGCATTCCAGCATCGAGAAGACGCCCGCGAGCATGCCGTTCGCGTGGAACATCGGCACGGCGAGCAGGCAGCGCTCGTCCGGCCCATAGAGCAGGGCGCTCCGCAGACTGCGGGTCGCCCAGTCGATCGCGCGATGCGTAAGGAGCACGCCTTTGGGCTGGCCGGTCGAGCCCGAAGTGTAGGAGAGGAGCGCGATATCGTCCGGCGCTTTGTCCTCGACGCAGCGGTCCGCGCTCTGCTTGGCGAGCCACTCGTCGTAAAGCTGCGTCCCGCCCGGCGCGCTATCCATCACAAAGACGCGCTGCAGCCCCGGCATGGTTTGCGCGAGCTTCTGCGCTTCCTCGGCGAAATCCACGGAGGCGAACAATACTTTGGCGGAGGAGTCCCGCATGATGTGGGCAAGCGTGCTCAGATGCCCCCGCGTCGTCGTCGGCGTCGCCGTGGCGCCCGTGCGGAGCGCGCCGAGCATGGTCTCCACGAAGCGATGGTCGTTCTTTACCAGCACCGCGACGTGATCGCCGGCGCCGATGCCGAGCGCCCGGAGCCCGTTGGCGACGCGGTTGGTGCGGCTCTCGAGCTCGGCGTAGGTGATGCGGTGCGGCCCATAGATCAGGGCCTCCTTTTCCGGCCACATCCTGAGCGGCAGGTCGAAGATGGTGCCGAAATTCATCGAACCGCCTCCCTCGCGGCCCCGTTCGGGTCAGTGATGCTCGACGCGCCCGCCGAACTCGAACACCTCGAGCATGATACCGCCGAGGCTCGATGGTTTCACCCAGTTGATCCGGAGCCGCTCGGGACTGTAGCGCCCGGCGGGAGTGCCCGGCGGCAGCTGCTGCGGCTCCGGAAGGACCCATTCGATCCCGGCCGCCGCCCATTCGGCCATGACCTCGGAGAGGCTGTCGACGCGGACCGCGATCGAATAGGCGCCGGCGCCGCGCTTTTGCAGGAAGCGCTGCACGGCGGAGCCGGGCCCGGTGGGCGCGATGACGGAGATCGCCCCCGACGATCCCAGCGGCATCGTCACATCGGTGATCTCGATCGGCGGCTGCGGCATATGGGCCGGCGGGAGGGTGGTAAGACCGAGCTTGCGCCATTTGGCGAGTGTGCCCTCGAGGTCTGGCGTGGCGACGTTGACGGTGAGGAGCTCGAGGATCTTGCCCATGGGGAACCTACCCTGCCGCCGAGGCGGGCGGCGGCGCCTTGCGCCCGTCTTCGCCCTCGGAATAGATCCCCATCGCGCGGGCTTGATTGCGCATCTCTCGGATGTCCGCCATCACATCCTCCGCGGGGCGCATGAAATTGCGCGGACTCTTGAAGTGCGGAATGACGTAGCGGCCGAACATCTCGATGGATTTCATGATCCTCGGGTGGGAGACGCTGTCGATCCGCATCACGAGCTGGTCGACGCCGCAGGCGCGGAAGCGCTCGATCGAGCGGATGCAGCTTTCGGGCGAGCCGAAGATCGCGGCGCCCGAGCCCTCCTTGAAGTACTCGAAGTCGTCGGTCTTCTTCGCGACCTCGGTGATCTTGTTCATGTAGGCATAGCTCTTCGCCACCTTGGCGAGCCTCGGATAGCCATCGATGGCGATGCGCAGCCACTTGATGTTGCCGTCGCCCGCCTCCGCCTCGGCGATCTCGTCGGTCTCCGCGCAATAGGCCTGGAGCAGGGCGCCGACGCCCTCGTTGACGGGCTCGCCGCGCGCCTTGGTCTCGGCGGCGGCAGTCCGGAACTCGGCGACGGATTTGGCGAGCTCGTCCCAGCCCATGAAATTCGACCAGCTGTAGACGCCGATCCCCAGCGACGCCGCCAGACGATGCGATTCCGCGGAGGTCGCGGCCAGGTAGATCGGCGGATGCGGGCTCTGCAACGGCTTGGGCACGAGCGAGCGCGGCGGAATCCGGTAGTGCTCGCCATGGAACATGAAGGGGTCCTCGGTGAACGCCTTCTTGAGCACCTGGATGCCCTCGCTCACCTCGTCGCGGTTCTTCTCGAGATCGACCTCGAACGCCCTGAGCGCCAGCGTGGTGTTGCCGCGGCCGACGCCGAGCTCGATGCGGCCGTTCGAGAGGATGTCCTGCACCGCGGTCCGCGAGGCAATGCGCAGCGCGTGGTTCATCCGCTTGGGCAAAAGCGTGATCGCGTGCGCGAAGCGCATGGTCTTCGTGAGCGGAAACAGATAGGCGAACAGCACTTCCGGACAGGACGTCGCGATGCCGCCGATCGCGTATTGCTGCTCCGACACGCCGAAGGTATCGAAGCCCCATTTTTCCGCGTGGATGACCTGCTCGACCAGCTCCCAATAACGCGTCTGATAAGAGGCGCCCGGGAGCGTCTCGGCCTCCGAGAAGAACATGAACTTCATGTGGGCTCTCCAAAATCCCGGATCATCGCGAGCTCACTGCGTCCCGTCGGCGCGCTCGCCCGCGCCGAGACCGTTCAGCACGAACGCCACGATCTCGTCCGTCACCGCCTCCTCGCCGTATTTGCCGATCGACCAGAAGCGCAGCGGCCAGATCGTGCACAGGAAGTAGACAAAATTCGCCGCGAGCTCGACGTTGCGGATCCGGAAGTCGCCGTTCCGCGCCGCTTCCGCCAGCAGATCGCGGAACACCGAGATGTACTGCGCGTCGAGCTCGTAGACCTGCCGGCGCGCCTCGGGGGTCAGCGCCTTGGTCTCCTGGAACATGAGCTTGATGAAGCGGTGGTTCTTGTCGAAGACATCGATCATCGCGCGAACGGCGCCCAAGAGCCGCTGCTTGGGCGGCATCTCGCTCGAGCGCCAGCGCTCCAAGGTCGCGACGATGTCGCTCATGAAGAACTTGTAGACGCTGTAGAGAATGTCCTCTTTGCGATCGAGGTACTGGTACATCGTGGCGACCGGCATGTCCGCCGCCGTGGCGATCTCGCGGATCGTCGCCTTGGCGAAACCCTTCGCCGCGATGACTTTGGAAGCGCCATGGACGATGCGCCGCCAGCGCTCGTCCGCCACCGCCGTGGGAGCGGCAGCGCCCGGCGTGCGATCCGGCCGCACCGGCATGCTTCGCTGGGTGGGCGAGAGAGCGCCGGGCTGATTGCTCTCGATCGCCATCTGGGTCTGCGTCACGTCGGCGATCTGCTCCTCGTCGCGGAACACCGCCGCGCGCCAGACCGAGATCGTGCGCTCCATGTGGATCGGGCTCGCCTCGGCTCTGAGCGTGTTGCCGCGCCCGGCGGCCAGAAAATTGGTCTTGGATTCGATGGCGGCCGTGATGCGGCCGTCCCCGGCGTTCAGCGTTGCGCCATAGGTATTGGCGCAATCGGCGAGCGCCATGATCACGCCGCCGCTCACCGCGCCGGCAGCGGCAAGGTGCTCGGGCTCGATGTCGAGCTGAGCCACGACGCGATGCTTGGCCGCGTAGGGGAAGGTGATGCCCAACACCTTGCCGAGACCGGTCGTGTGCAGATCGAAGAAAGCTGCGGGCTCCAAGGCACCTCCTAGGGTCGAGTGAGCGATCGTTCCATGAGCTTGGCTCAGCCGTCAAGAAGGCCATGCAGATCCGGAAAATCGCAAGTTGACAAGACCAGCACCCGAAAAATATGAATGATCGATCACTCGGAAAATGAGCCGGCATGGCACCAGCGAAGCTCAATTCGATTGTCGAGACCGGCGACCGGCTGGTCGATATCGGGGACCTCGATCTCCGGCGCAATTTGAAGATCCGCGCCTATCTGCACCTCGTGCTCGCCCCGGTGTTCCGCGACATGCAACCGAAGCTCCGCTATGTCGAGATGGGCCGGCGCGGCATCACCCCGATGCAGTACTACCAGGATTTCCGGAACCATCCCGCAGTGCTCGGCTATGGGAGTCATTTCCAGGGGCGATACGAGGTGCGGCTCTGCCGCTCGGTGTCCGCGGAGCGCCGCGGCGGCGGCAGGGAGGGCGAGCGTGTTGAAAGGCTCATCCTCGAGACGATGGCGACCCTGACGGGCTCTCCAGCGACCGCGCTCCCGGAGTCCATGGGATTCGAGCCCAGTCTTGGCGCGCCCGTGACCGCCGGGACCGGCCGCGTGCTTCACGTGCTGACGCGCCCGCAAAATCCGCCGGGACAACGCTGGGTCGACGAGGTGCCGGACGAGATCGGCTTCCTCTCCGTGCATCCCTTCGAGGGTCCATTTCCAACGATCGCGCTGCTGCGCGAGGTCGAGGATGGCTTCGCCGAGGTGACCGAGGCTGCCACTCGACTCGCGGGCATCTGGGGGCTCGCGAATTCCGACGTGTTCCAGCACGTCCACGCCCGCGAGTACACGATGGCGATGGAGAACGGCATCGCGCTCGCGCTCGCCGCCGCGGGGCTTCCGCTCGACCGGCACGAAGCGATGCGCGCGCGGGCAATCTTCCGCCGCCCGTCCTTCGTGGGCCAGCGCTACCGGCTGCGGATCAGGCTGTTCCGGCGAGAGGCCGAGACGGTGGCGCTCGGCGCCTTTCACGCGGCCGAGGACGGCGCGACAGCGGATGACGCTCGTGCCTCGGTGTTTTTGAGGTTCGAGGGTCGCCTGGCTTAGCGACGGCGAGCGCTGCTTTGGTATGCTATGCCATCAGCGGGGCGGTACGCGTCCCCTTCAAGCTTAGAGGCAAGTCGTGCGAATCACGGACATCAAGACATTCCTGATGCAGGCGCAGTTTCCGCCGGACGACGCCTATGCGACGGCGCATCGGACGGATGCCGCCAAGAAAGAAAGCAGCACCAGCGCCACGCGCAATTGGCTCTTCATCAAGATCCACACCGACGCCGGCATCACCGGCGTCGGCGAGTGCAGCGGCTGGCCGCGCGTCGTCGAGCGCGCGGTCAAGGACCTGACGCCGCTCCTCGTCGGCGAGGATCCCGGCAACATCGAGCGTCTCTGGCAGAGGTCGTTCAGCGCCATGATGGCGCATGGCATGACGGGGGTCGTGGGGGCGGGGGCGTTGAGCGGCATCGACATGGCGCTCTGGGACATCAAGGGCAAGGCGCTGGGCACGCCGGTCTGGAACCTGTTGGGCGGCAAGGTCAGAGACCGGATCAAGATCTACGGCCATGCCAGCACGCCCGAGGTCGCCCGAAGCCTGCGGGATCGCGGCATCAAGGCGATCAAGACCGGCGGGGTCGCCGACATCGTCGAGAAGGTGGATGGCATCCGCCGCGCGATCGGCGACGAGGTCGATCTGATGGTCGACCTGCATGGTCCGCCCTGGATGACCGCCAAGGATGCGATCATCACGGGCCGGCGCCTCGAGCCCTATGACCTGCTGTTCTTCGAGGATCCGGTAGCGCCCGAGAATTTCGAGGCGTTGGCGCGCATCCAGCAGCGCGTCGACATACCGATCGCCGCGGGCGAGCGGTTCGCGACGATCTGGGGCATGCGCGCGCTCATCGAGCGCGAGCTCGTCGACGTGATCCAGCCGGACACCGGACGCGCCGGCGGCCTCTCGCAGATGAGGAAGATCGCGGCCATGGCCGAGGCACACCACATCACCGTGGCGCCGCACTCCGGCTCGCTGGGTCCGGTGGCGGAATATGCGGCGCTCCACCTGCTGACGGCGATCCCGAACGCGCTCATCCTGGAGCGGCTGGAGGACGACTGGGCCGGCCGCTACGAGGTGATCGAGCCGGTGCCGAAGACGGTCGATGGCTATCTCACGGTTCCCGACACGCCCGGCCTCGGCGTCGACATCGTCGAGGAGGCGGTCGCGCGCTACCCGAGCACCCGCAACCTCTCGGTCGCGGGAGGGCCCACCACCGGCGCTTACGCCGCCGGCACCTTCGACGAGCAGGTCCACTTCCAGACCCGCTTCGGCCGGCGCAAGGCGTTCTCGCCAAGGAAGCGAAGGGCGGAAGAGGCGTAAAATGGATTTCAGCATCGCGCTCGCCGCGGCAGCGGATTCCTGGAAGCTGGTGCAGCGCGCCGAGGAACTCGGCTTTACGCATTCCTGGTTCTACGACACCCAGATGCTGAGCGCCGATTGCTTTGTCGCCATGAGCGCCGCCGCGATCAACACGCGCCGCATCCGTCTTGGCACCGGCGTGCTGGTGCCATCGAACCGCATCGCGCCGGTCACCGCCAATGCCTTGGCGTCGCTGAACCGGCTGGCGCCCGGCCGCATCGATTTCGGGGTCGGCACCGGCTTCACGGCGCGGCGCGCGATGGGGTTCGGCGCGATAAAAATCCAGGCGATGGAAACCTATATCGCACAGGTATACGGGCTGCTGCGCGGCGAGACCGTCGACTTCGAGATGGAGGGCCAGCAACGCAAGATCCGTTTTCTCAATCCCGAATTGGACCTCTTCAACGTCCGCGATGCCATCCCGCTGCACCTGTCGGCTTTCGGCCCGCGCACCCGCGCCCTCGCGGCGCGACTCGGCGCCGGGTGGATAGACTTCGTCAGCAACGTCGAGGCCGGCACGCGCGCGGTGGAAGCGATGCGCCGGGAGTGGCAGCAAGCCGGACGCGCGCTCGCCGATCTCTCAGCCACCGCCTTCGCGTTGGGCTGCGTGCTCGGGGATGGCGAGCCCGCCGACTCGGAGCGGGCGATGGCGCAGGCCGGACCGCGGGCCGCGGTGATGCTGCATCGCGCGGCGGACCAGGCGCTATCAGGATTGGCGCCGGGTACCAGCATGCCCTCGAAGGCCCGCGCCGAGCTCGAGGGCTACATCGCCTTGGCGCGCACCTTCGAACCCGCCGACACCCGTTATCTGCAGAACCATCGCGGGCATCTCCTGTTCGTGAAGCCGGAAGAAAAGCGCTTCGTCACCGCCGATCTGATCCGTGCCACAACCTTCACGGCGACCGAGGCGGAGATCAGACAACGCATCGATGCGTTGCG
>Ga0307469_10000642_pt1 | contig 12774 bp, 9 predicted proteins | sample atmos_gasesAM2C__FD_203084 | JGI IMG/M metagenome (GOLD analysis project Ga0307469, IMG submission 203084) | Hardwood forest soil microbial communities from Morgan-Monroe State Forest, Indiana, United States - atmos_gasesAM2C_515 | ecosystem: Environmental > Terrestrial > Soil > Temperate forest...
CGACCGGCGCGCAGCTCGCGCTCGAGATCACGGTCAAGGACTGCACCGGGCGTGTCTGGATCAACGCGCGCCGCTACCAGAGCCCGCCGGATACCGGCTCGTACAAGACCGACGCTGCCCTGAAGGCACGCGACCCGTTCCAGAACCTGTACTCCGCCATCGCCAACGACATGGTTGCGGCGCGCGAGGCGCTGCAGGCGAGCGACCGGCGCGACATCCGCCGCGTCACGCAGCTGGCGTTCGCGGGCGATCTGGCGCCCGCGGCAATGAGCGGCTACCTCGCCAAGGATCCCAAGGGCCTGGTGAAAGTGGCGCGCCTGCCGGCCACCGATGATCCGATCGCCACGCGCGTCGAGCGCATCCGCCAGCGCGACGCCATCGTGATCGACACCGTCAACGGCTACTACGCGAATTTCAGCGACCAGATGAGCGTCTCCTATGGCCAGTGGCGGCGCGCGAGCTTCGAGGAAATCGAAAAGGAGCAGCGCGCGCTCAACCAGGCGCGCACCCGCACCTATCTCGGTGCGGCCGCGGTGCTGGCGAGCGTGTTCGTGCCCAACCAGTGCGGCGTCTACGACTACAATTGCCGGCGCGTTCAGTCTGCGGCGCGGTACGGCGGCGCCATCGGCGGCACGGCGGCCATCCTGTCGGGACTGAAGAAGTATTCGGACGCCAAAGTGCACGCCCAGGCGCTCAGGGAAATGTCGGACACGTTCCAGTCCGAGGTCGCGCCGCAGGTCATTGACGTCGAGGGCCGCACGCTCAAGCTCACCGGGACCGCCGAGGAGCAGTACCGGGAGTGGCGCAAGATGCTGCACGACCTGTACCTGGAGGAAAACGGCACTCCGGTGCGGGTGGAACCCGAACCCGCGCCCGTCCTGCCCCCGGTACCGGTCGCGGTGGATGCGGCGCACTGATGGAGTCATGAGCGGGGCGATGACTGCTAATCCCGGGCGCGCGCTCAAGGCCCGCTATGTCCTGCACGAACGGCTGGGTACCGGCGGGCAGGGCGAAGTCTGGCGCGCGCATGATCCGCAGCGCGGGCTCGACATTGCGCTGAAAATCCTGCACCCGGCGGCCGGGCGCAGCGCCGCCGCGTGGGCCGCGCTGGTGCACGAGTACGAGAGCGTCAGCCGCCTGGATCATCCCGGGATCCTCAAGGTGTTTGCCCCGGAGCGTGACGGCGCGACGTTGCTGCTGCCCATGGAGCTGGGATCCGGCGGCGATCTGCGCCGGCTGCGGGGCGCCGGCTACCTCGCCGTGGTCCCGGTGCTGCTCGAGATCGCGCAGGCGCTCGAGCACGCGCACGAGCGTGGCGTGATCCACCGCGACCTCAAGCCCGGCAATGTACTGTTCGATGCGCGCGGCCACGTGAAGCTGGCGGATTTCGGTGCCTCCGCGCGGGTGCTGGAGACCGGCACCGAGTCCGTGCGCGCGCTGTCGCCCTTCAGCGCAAGTCCCCAGCAGCTGCGCGGCGAGCCGCCCACGCCGGCAGACGACGTTTACGGGCTGGGCGCGCTCGCGTACGAGCTGTTATCGCGCTACCCGCCGCACTACCCGAATTTCGACGCCCAGCGCGTGCAGCGCGAGCCGGTGCCGCCGCTCGTGCCGGCCGAGCAGATGCCGCTGCAGCTCGGATCCGTGGTGAGCCGCATGCTCTCCAAGAACGCGAGAGTGCGGCCGGCCTCGATGCGCGAGGTCATCGATGAGCTCGACGCGGCGCTCAACGACACCCTCACATTCGACTTCGAGACGGCCGAGCCGCCGCGCGAGGCGCCGCCGGCCAACCCGACGCGTCCGCCGGATCAGGCGCTCGCGGCGCTGCCGCCGCTCGCGCCGCCGGCCGCGCCGCAGACCGCGCCGCCGGCCGCGCTGGCGCCGGGAGTCCTCGACGGTCAGGCACTGTGGGAGGAGTTGCGGCAGACGGCCACCGCGCGGTCCCCGCGGCTCGAGCCCATGCGCAGCGGCGCGCCGCGGGTGCTCCTGGCTCTGGCAGGGCTGGCCGTCGTGGCCTTTGCCGCCTTCTTCTGGCTACCGCGCTTCTCCACGCTGCCGCCCGGTGCACTCCCCACACCCGAGCGCGGCTCATCCGCCAACAAGGCGACCGGGCCCCTCGCACCGGCTGGCGCGGAGGATGGGGCCATGAGGCTCCAGGCCGATCGTGCCCGGCTCGATCGCCGGCTGGCGGTGCTCGAGACGCGCGGCGCGGGTGTCTGGGGCGGAGCGGACTTCGCCGCGGCCAAGACGCGGGCCGCCGAGTCGGCCGGCGCATCCGACGCGGGGAGCCTGGCGCTCGCGCAGCAGCGTCTGGCGGAGGCCTCGCGGCGGCTTGACGCGGTCGAGCGCGCCGCGCCCGCGGCGCTCGCCGCCCAGCTCGCCGCCGGCGATCGCGCGCTCGCCGCCGGCCAGCAGGAGCTGGCGGCCCAGGCCTTCGATCTGGCAGCGCGCATCGATTCGCAGGATCAGCGGGCCGCGATCGGGCAGAGCCGCGCGCGCCGCCTGTCGGGCGTTCTGCCGCTGCTCGCGGATGCCCAGAACGCGCAGCGGCAGCGGCAGTATTCGCGCGCGGCGCAGGACTACGCGCAGGCGCTGACGCTCGATCCGAAGAACGTGCAGGCGCGCACGGGGCTGGCCCAGGCGACCGCCGCCTCCGGCGACGACAGTTACGCCCAGGCGGCGGGCGAGGGCTTTGCGGCACTCGGTGCGGGACGCCTCGATGAAGCGCGCGCCGCTTTCAGGCGAGCCCGCAGCCTGCGCGCCAACGGGGCCGAGGCGCTCGAGGGCCTGCGGCGTGTCGATGCGGCCAGCGGCGAGCGCGGCTTCGCCGCGATGCGCGCGCGTGCCGAGGGTCTCGAGGCGCAGGAGCGCTGGGACGAGGCGCTGCAGGCCTACAACTCGGTGCTGCGCCAGGATCGCTCGCTGGTCTTTGCCCAGGAGGGCAAGGCGCGGGCTACGGCGCACATGCAGCTCGAGGATTCCCTGCAGGCGCTGATCGATCGCCCCGACCGGCTGTCCTCGCAGCAGGTTCGCGATGAGGCGGTCGCGCTGCTGCAGTCGGCGCAGGAGCAGCCCTCGCCCGGCCCGTCGCTGCGCATACAGATGGCGCGCCTGTCCACCATGCTGCCGGAGTTCGACAAGCCCGTGCACCTGTCGCTGCTGTCGGACAGCCTCACGCAGGTGGCGATACCGGGCGTGGGCACGTTCGGCAGTTTCTCCAAGCGCGACATCGAGCTCAAGCCCGGCCGCTACACCGTGATCGGCACGCGCGACGGATATCGCGACGTGCGCCGCGATATCACCGTCAGCCCCGGCGAGCAGAGCCAGACGGTGAACGTCAGCTGTTTCGAGCCTATCTGAGCTTCTCATGAACGACGGCGTGTCGATGCAGCCGGGGGCGTGGGGCCAGGTGCGTGTGCGCGAGCCCGCCGGCGAGCGCGTCCTCGGGGAGACGCTGTCGATCGGCGGTACGGGATCCGACGTCGTGGTGCCGGGGGTGGATGCCGGAGCGGCGCTGTCGGTCAGGCGCCGCGCGGGGCTGTGGCTGGTGCAGCCCACGCCCGGGGCGGTGGTGCGTTTCAACGGCCGCCCGCTCTCCGGCGAGCGCGATCTGCGCCGCGACGACGTGCTGAGCGTCGGGGATGCGCAGCTGCGGGTCACTGACGCCTCGCGCACGCTGTTGCGCCTGTCGGTGGAGCATCTGGCGGGCAACGTGACCATCGCGCCCGCGGCCGCCCTCGCCGCGCTCGCGCCGGGCGATGGCGGCGACCAGGACCTCGAGATCGATGTGCCCGGCGCACTGGTGGTGCCGCGCCCTGGCGCGCTCAGCCCGGCCGCAGCGCTCGGGGCGCCGCGCGCCTGGTGGCTCGCCGCGGCGGCAGCGGTGGGCGCCGCCGGGCTGCTGCTCCTGGCCGCGCGCCTGGGGTCCGTGGCGCTTGACGTACGTCCCCAGGATGCGCGCGTGCGCACCCCCGGAGCGCTGTCGGTGCATCTGGGTGGCCGCCTGTGGGTCTTTCCGGGCCGGCACATCGTGCGCGCGGAGCGCGCCGGCTACCTGTCGGCGGAGGCAGCGGTCCGCGTGCAACCCGGCGGCGCGAGCGCGGTGCGTCTGGTGCTCGCCAGGCTACCCGGGCAACTGCAGATCGACACCGCAGGCGTCGTGGCGGCGGTGAGTATCGACGGCGTCGCCGCGGGCCTCGCGCCCGGTGTCCTCACCGTGCCCGCGGGGGAGCGCACTGTCAGCCTGCGCGCGCCGCGTTATGTCGATTACGCAACGACGCTCACTATCCAGGGAGCGGGTGCGCGCCAGGATCTGCACGTGCGCCTGCAGCCCGCGTGGGGCAGGCTCACGGTGACGGCCGTTCCGCAGGGCGCGCACGTCAGCGTGGATGGCGTGGACAGCGGTTCGGCGCCGCTGACCATTGCCGCGCCTTCCGGGGTGCGCCGCATCCGCATCGCGGCGGGGGGCTGGAAGAGCTGGGAGAGCAGCGTCGTCCTCAAGGGGGGCGAGGCGCTCGCCGTCGGACCGGTCACGCTCGGTCAGCCGGATGCGCACCTCAGTGTGCGCTCGGCGCCTGCGGGGGCGGAGGTCACGATCGCCGGCACGCATCGCGGCCGTGCGCCACTCGCGGTCGAGCTGCCGGCCGGCATCGCTTATGCGGTGGTCGTGAGCCTTCCCGGCTACGCGACCTGGACGCAGGAGGTGTTCGCGACCGCGGGTCGCACACTGAGCGCGGACGCGCGGCTCACCCCCGTGTTCGCACGCGTGAAGGTGGCCGGCGAGCCCGCGGACGCCGAGCTGCTCATCGACGGCGCACCGCGCGGGCAGACTCCACAGTCGCTGAACCTGCCGGCCGTCGAGCACCGCATCGAGGTGCGCAAGGCCGGATTCGTCTCTTTCGAAGGCATCATCACGCCCTTGCCCGAGCTCGAGCGCACCGTGCTGTATCACCTCACGCCCTCGGATCGCGGGCGCGCGCTGCTGGAGAGCGCACCGCTCATCAGAAGTCAGATCGGCTACCTGCTGCGGCTCGTGCCGCCCGGCACGTTCCAGATGGGCAGCGAACGGCGCGAGCAGGGCCGGCGGCCGAACGAGGCTCTGCGCAGCGTCACGCTGCAGCGGCCGTTCTACATCGGGGTGCAGCCGGTCACCAACGGCGAGTTCCGCAGATTCCGCGCAGCGCATGCCTCGGGCTACATCGACCGCCGGTCGATCGATCTGGACAGCCAGCCGGTCACACAGGTGAGCTGGGATGACGCCGCGGAGTTCTGCAACTGGCTCTCGCAGCAGGACGAACTGCCGCCCGCCTACGCGCGCAGCGGCAGCGGCTTCGTGCTGACGCGGCCGGTCACCCGGGGCTACCGGCTGCCGACGGAGGCAGAGTGGGAGTATGCCGCGCGCTACGGCGCGGCCGGCGAGTTGCATCGCTATGCCTGGGGCGATTCGCCGCCGGTCCCCGCGCAGGTCGGCAACCTGGCGGGCAGCGAGACGGGCAGCTCGCTGCCGGCGACGCTTCCCGGGTATCGCGACGATTACCCGGTCCTCGCCCCTACGGGTAAGTTCCGCCCGACGACCCTGGGGCTGCACGACGTGTCGGGCAACGTGTCACAGTGGGTGAACGACTACTACGAGTCGTTCGTGGACGCGGCTCCGGTGACCGACCCGTTGGGTCCTGCGCAGGGTACGCTGCACGGGGTGCGCGGGGCGAACTGGAAAACCGCCAGCGTCTCCGAGCTGCGGCTGGCGTGGCGCGACACCGCGAATGGTCCGGCTCCCACGCTGGGGTTCCGCGTCGCACGCTACGCGGAGGATGCACAGTGAGTGAGGATGGTGTGAAGAAGCTACTACGATCGACCTGGATCCTGGCTGTGCTCATTGCGCTGTGCGCCGCTCTCGCGGGGGCGACCCTGCGCGCCGCCGCGCAATCGGTCATGACCGGGCCGCGCACGCCTGCGACTCCTGCAGGCGCGATCCACGATGATCCGACGGTGGCGCCTGACAAGCGCCAGTCGGCCGACAACAACGTGAGCTTCCCGGTCGACATCTGAAGCGTGCAAAGCCGATGAAGCCGTTTGCCATCGAGCCCGATGATCGTGCGTTTGCTCTGGCGCGCGACGGGGTCGTGCTCGCGAGCTCCCCGTCCGCGGTGTCCGACGGCTCCGCGGCAGGAGCAGCCGGCGCCGACGCCTGGCACTCGGTGCGTCAACTGCCCACGACGACTTCCACACGGCACATCGGCAGTGTGCTGCGCGAGGCGCAGCCCTCGGCGCGCGCGCTGTCGCTGGTCGCGGCGGAGTTTGCCCGGCGCCTCGCCGCTCACCCGCCCGCGGCGGGGGAGCGCATCTGGATCGCCGCTCCGGCGGGTGCCGAGCGCTTCGGCCTGGGCGCGCTGTTGGGCGTCGCCCGCCAGCTCGCCCTGCCGCTGGATGGCTTCGTGGACGCGGCGGTGGTGTCGGCCGCGGCGCTCGGCGGGACAGGCGCCGCGATCGTGATCGAGCTCGGTCTGCACCACGCGGCCGCAACGCTCATCGAGCGCGACGGCGGTCCGGCCTGCCGCCGGCGCTCGCTGCTGAGCGAGCGCGGCGGACTGTGGCCGCTTTGCCAGGCGTGGCTGGATCTCATCAACACGGCGATGGTCAGGCAAACGCGTTTCGATGCATTGCATGACGCCACCACCGAGCAGCAGCTGTTCGATGCGCTCCCCGAGCTGGCGCGCGATGCGATGGCCAGCGGCGTCGCCACGGCCGCGCTGGCCGCGGGCGGGGAGCGCGTCGAGGTGACCCTCACCCGCGACCAGCTGGCGCACGCCGCGCAGCCGCTGTGGCGCGAAATCGCGCGCCTGTTGCACGAGCTGCGGCCGGCGGGCAGCGCCCTGACGCTGTTGGTGCCGCAGGCGGTCAACGCCTTGCCGGGGCTGCGCGAGGCGCTGGCGCAATTTGCCGGCTGCGAGCTCGTGAGTCTGCCGGCCGGCTTCGCCGCCGCCGCCACCTCGCTTCTCGAGCTGCCACCGCGCGGCGCGGGGGAGCCGGTGCGGCTGCTGCGCCGCCTGCCCGCGGCCGCGCAGCCGGCGCTGGCGGCTGTCGCCTCGCGCGAGATACCGGGCGGTCCCGGGGCGGCAGGGCCCGCACCCTCGCACGTGCTGTTCGCGGGCCGCACGTTTGCGCTCGGAGCCGAGCCGCTGGTGGTGGGACGCGCTCCGGGTGCGGCGCATGCGATCAGGCTGGCGGAGGGGCTGGCGGGCGTGTCGCGCCGTCACTGCACTTTCCTGCGCGACGGCGCCGAGCTGCTGCTGCTCGATCACAGCCGCTTTGGCAGCTTCGTGAACGGCGAACGGGTCGCGGAACGCGCGCGCGTGCGTGCCGGGGACGAGGTGCGCATCGGGGACCCGGGCGTCACGCTGGCGCTGATCGCTGTCGGGGAAGCGCTCGTGCCCTAGAGCTTATCCGTGGCGCGACGCCGTACCACCGAAGTATTCACCCTCGCGTTCCTCGACTGCATCTGCTGCGGTTTTGGCGCGGTGATCCTCTTCTACACCATCGTGAGTGCGCAAAGCGGCGTGGTGCGCCTCAAGGAGACGGATCGGCTGAGCTCGGAGGTGAGCCGGCTGAAGGAACAGGTCCTGACGGGCGAGCGCAATCTCGTCGTGCTGCGCGACACTCTGGAGAAGACGCGCAACCAGACCGCCAGCGCGACGCGCGAGACCAACCGCATCGTGACCGATCTCGAGAGCCGGCGTGAGCAGCTCTCGAGCTACGATGCCGAGACGCTGGCACGCCGCGCACACATCGAGAAGCTCAAGGCCGACATTCGCTCGCTCGAGGAGAGCAACAAGCGGCTCGAAGCCGGCAGCCTGGAGCGCGCGCCGCTCGGCCAGGAGGTGAGCGGGCGCGCGGCCGCCGAACGGCGCTACATCACCGGGCTTAGCTTGCGCGGCAAGCGCATCCTCATCCTGCTGGATATCTCCGCCAGCATGCTGCACCAGGATCTGGTCAGCATCCTGAGGCTGCGCAACCAGGACGACGCGCACAAGCGCGCCGCCGCCAAGTGGCGCCGCGCGGTCGCGATCGTGGACTGGCTCATGGTGCAGGTGCCGGCCGCCAGCAGCTACCAGGTGCTCACTTTCAACACCCAGGCGCAGCCGCTGGTGCCGGGCAACACCGGCTGGCTCGCGGGCGGCGACGCGGCGGCGCGCGCCCGCGGCATGCAGGCGCTCGAGAGGCTGGTCCCGGCCAACGGCACGAGTCTCTACAACGCGTTCGCCGCGGCACGCACGCTCAACCCGCTTCCCGATCAGATCGTGCTCATCACCGACGGTCTGCCCACGCAGGGTAAGACCCAGGGACTGCGCCGCTACGTGAACTCCGCCGAGCGCATGCGCCTCTTCGACGAGGCGGTGTCGCAGCTTCCCGAGCACGTCCCGATCGACTGCGTGCTGTTGCCCATGGAGGGTGACCTGCAGGCCGCGCACCGCTTCTGGCACCTGGCGCGCGTCACCGATGGCACGCTCTTGCTGCCCGCGAAGGACTGGCCCTGATGCGCCGGCGCCGCGAAGTGGAGGTGTTCAGCCTGTCGTTTCTCGACTGTATCTGCTGCGGCTTCGGCGCCATCATCCTGCTGTTGGTGCTGAGCGAGATCGGCCAGCCCGCGGCACTGGAGCAGAGCCGCAAGCACCTCGGCGGCGAGGTGCGGCTGCTCGAGGAGCAGCTCAATACGCTTCGCGGACAGACCGAGGAGCTCAACCGTGAGCTTTCAGGCAGCCGCGAGACTCTGGAGCGCGAGCGCGGCCGGCTGACGAACCTCGCGGGCGACCTCAGCAGCATTCGCGGCCGCTACGCCGGCAGCCGCGAAGACGCGGCCGTCACCAACATCATCGAGCGCCAGCTGGTGGCCGCCCAGCAGACGCTCACCGAAGACATGCAGCGGCTGCTGACGCTGCGCGCGCAAAGCCCGCGCAGCGCCGCCATCGGCGGCATTCCGAACGACAGCGATTACGTCATTTTCATCATCGACACCTCCTCGAGCATGACCAGCAATCACTGGGACATAAATCTCGCGATCGTGGACGAGATCCTCAGCCTCTATCCGCACGTGCAGGGGCTGCAGGTCCTGAACGACCAGGGAACGTACATGTACGAGGGAACGCGCGGCCGCTGGCTCGCCGACAGCGCGCAGCAGCGCAAGGAAATCCGCGAACGCGCCCGGCGCTGGCGCGCGTTCAGCCAGTCCAATCCGGTTCCCGGGATGGAGGAAGCGGTGCGCAGCTACTGGGCGCCCGACAGGCGGGTGAGCGTGTTCGTGCTGGGCGATGAGTTCACCGGCGACTCCATTCAGGAGGCGCTCGACTCGATCGGCAGTCTCAACAAGCCCGCGCCCGACGGCCGGCGGCCGGTGCGCATCCACGCCATCGGATTTCCCGAAGGAGCGGACATGTCGCCGTTTACAAATATCCGCTTTTCCGCCCTAATGAGACTGATATGCGAGCAGAACGACGGCACGTTCGTCGGCATGAAGCATTAGGCGCGCTGCGATGGTCGGCCGGCGCCGTCGCGCTGGCCGCTGTTACCGCCTGTGGTGGTATCGCGATCAAACCCGATCCCGTCCTGCCCCAGCCGCTGCTGCAGCCGCTGCCCAGCACCGTCGGCCTCGTTCTTCCCAACGAGCTGCGCAACTACGTGCACAAGGAGACACGCTGGGGTGTCGACTGGCAGATTGCGCTGGGACCGGGGCACGTGCACCTGTTGCGCGACATATTCAAGGACTCGTTCAGCCAGGTGCAGGAATTCAAGGATCTGGCGGCGGCGCGCGCCGGCACGGGGCTCAAGGCGGTGTTTGAACCGCTGATCGATCAGTATTCCTTCGTGACTGACCGCGACACCGGCGGACGTTACGACGCCGTTACCATCCGCTACCGCATCAATGTCTACACGCCGCAAGGGGAGAAAGTCGACACCCTGACCCTCACCGGTTATGGCAGCGCGCTCGCCAAGGGCATGTCGAGCGGCGCGCCGCTCGAGCGTGCAACGCTCGCGGCCATGCGTGATGCGGCGGCGAAATTCCTGGTGCAGTTTCCGCAGCAGGCCGCCGGGCAGCAGCTGGCGCACGACGAGCCGCTGAGTGTGCAGTCAGGCGCCGACACCGCCGACAATCTGCAGATCGAGGCGGTGCCGATCGAGGAGAGCGGTCCGGACGGGGATGCGGGAGCGCCCACCGCCTAGGGCTGGCGTGGCTTCTTCGAGAGCAGCTTTTCCAGCAGCGTGACGCCTTCGGTGTCCATCGGCTCGCCGTTCTGCAGGCGCGGCGCGTAGCGGGCGCGCCTCACTGCGGTCAGCACGAACTTCTGCTGTGCGGCCGTGGCATCGCTGGTGTTGGTGATCACGTTGGCGGTGTGCCCGTCGCGCTTCACGGTGAAGGTCGCCTCCACCGAATGCTCATCGGTGTTGTCGCGCTCGGCGAGCGGCGAGCGTGAAGCCGACGAGGAAGGCGCCCGGTAGGCCAGCTGCCGGGGCACATCGAGCGTTGCGGTCGAGCCCGCCTGCCGGAATTCCTGCCAGGCGTCGCGGTAGCGCGTGAAGCTCTTTTCGGCCTGATCGGCGCACAGGTACCAGTCGCCCAGCTCCATCAGGGTCGTGCCGCGGATCCGGTGATCGACCGGGCGTATCTTGTCGACGGTCTGCAGCGCGAGCAGCAACGCCTTCTCCCCGTCGGGGTTCAGTGCCCGCAGGCCATGCTCCGTGTACACGCCGGGGCCCGACTGCGCGAACGGGTCCATGTACTGGGCGGCTTCCTCGTCGTTGCCGTTCATCGCCTCGAGCCGGTAGGTGCGCGCAATGCCCAGCAGCGGGTCGATCACCAGGCGTGCGGCGCGCGTGCCGGTGCCCTCGGCGACGGTGAGCTCGCGGGCGTACGCGGCGCGGGCCGAGGGGTAGCGGCCCACATGCTCGAGCCAGTGCGCATAGTGATCCACCGGGCGGATGACGCGCGCATCGCTGCCGCCCCAGGCGCTCTCGGCGACCCGCACCGAGTACTGGAACTCACGATCCGCCTCGCTGTGGCGCTCGAGATTCACCAGGCTGCCGATCAGCGGATCGAGGATCGTCAACTGTCCGGGGTTCAGCAGGCCGTCGAGATTGCGGCTCAGGTCGAGCGCGCGCTTCAGGGTGACGCTCGCATCCTCGTACTGCCGGGTGGCGTAGTAAGTTGCGCCGAGCCCCTGCAGCGGGCGCAACAGCAGGCGGTCAGCGTGGCCGCCGGTGTCTGCGGCGATTTTCACACTGCGCAGGTAGGTATCCTCGGCATCCTTGTAGTCGCCCATGCGGTACTGGGTGGTGCCGAGATTGGAGAGGGGATTGACCAGCTCGCGCCCGTTGGCGCCGTACTGCTCCTGGGTGAGCGCCACGAGTCTCTCGGCCAGCGGCAGCGCATCCGGGTAGTGGTGCGCATCGAAGGCCGCACGGAACTCCCGGTACACCGCCACCCGGTCGGCATCGGTCACGGCCATTGCCGCGGCCGGCGCCAGCACCGCCGCAGCGACCATCAGGGGCAGTTTCAAACGTCTCACCGGGCGCGCCCACCGTCAGCGCATAACGCGCTGTAAGAAATGGTAACACCGCGATGCGGCGCGGCGCGGGCGCCAGGCCCGGCGGCCCACGTTCCCGCACCGGCTGCGCGGCGCCCTTGGGCGCTGCGGTCCCGCAACAGCGGGCGCGCCTTGCCGCGGGACGCGCGCACTTCTAAGCTGTGGGAAAAACAACATCCGCGCTTGCGACAGGGGTGCACCGATGGGCGATGTGGAAGGGAAGCTCGCGTTGCTGGCCGGAGCGAGCGGCCTTGCCGGCGGCTGCGCGCTCGATGCGCTGCTCGAGGCGCCGGACATCAGGCGCGTGCTGGCCGTTTCACGGCGGCCGCTCGGGCGCGAGCATCCGCGACTTGCCAATCGCATCGCGCAATTCGAGCACCTCGAGGCACAGATCAAGGGCGCCAGCTGCGACGTTGCGCTGTGCTGTCTGGGCACGACCATCCGCCAGGCCGGCTCGCAGCAGAGCTTTCGCGCGGTCGACATCGACTGCGTGCTGGCGTTCGCGCGCGCCGCAAAAGCGGCGAACGCCCGGCGCTTCGTCGTCATATCGAGCGTGGGCGCGGACCCCGGCGCGCGCAATTTCTACCTGCGCACCAAGGGCGAGATGGAGCAGCGGCTGGTGGAAGCGGGCTTCGAGTCGCTCGACATCCTGCAGCCGTCACTGCTGCTCGGCTGGCGCGGCGAGCTGCGCCCGCTGGAGCTCGCGGCACGCGCCTTCACGCCGCTGGTGAATCCGCTGCTGCGGGGCCGGTACATCCCGTACCGCGCCATCCCTGCGCGGACCGTGGGCGCCGCCATGCTCGGCGCCATTCGCAGCGGCCGACGCGGCGTGCAGCGCTACACGTATGAGGGTATCGAGGCGCTGGCGCGCCTCGCCGTGTCGCGTCCGCGCGTGCCGGCGCAGCCGAAGACGCCCGCCGGCGCACGGTAGTCGCGGGAATCGAGGGACGTCAGGCTTGCGCGCCGCGCTCGCTCTTGCAGTCGCGCTGCTGCTCGCCGCGTGCAGCAGCCTCCCCGCGACGCCGCCCGCGCCCGCTGCGCAAGGCGGGGCCGCGATCGCGCAGGCGGCGGAATCCCTGATCGGAACCCCGTACCACTTCGGCGGTGCCGACGCGGCCGGCTTCGACTGCAGCGGGCTGGCGCTGTACGTGCACGAGCGCGCAGGTCTGGCCATTCCGCGCACCGCCCTGGAGCAGCAGCG
>Ga0307469_10000643_pt1 | contig 12772 bp, 9 predicted proteins | sample atmos_gasesAM2C__FD_203084 | JGI IMG/M metagenome (GOLD analysis project Ga0307469, IMG submission 203084) | Hardwood forest soil microbial communities from Morgan-Monroe State Forest, Indiana, United States - atmos_gasesAM2C_515 | ecosystem: Environmental > Terrestrial > Soil > Temperate forest...
AAGGCCCCGCTCATGTGAGCGGGGCTTTTTTGGTTGTTTTTGAGGCATCGGCTGCGTCGTGAGTGAAATCCAGGATGTGCGGGGGCTTGCGGGCTCACGCCCGCTACGCTTTGTGTCGCCCCTACGGGACTTGCGTCGTTCGCGCGCCTTACCCAGCGCTTACGCGCTGGGCTATCGACTGCCGCCGCTCCGCGGCTTGGTGGTGCGGAGCAAATCGGCTTCAGCTCTTCTTTCAGTTGATTTCCACTCACCTTCTTGTGGTTGATTTCCACTCCTTACAGCGCGATCGGGGAAAATCCCAAATCGCAATTGAATTGGGCACCCTCGGCAAAAACCCCCACCCTACGTCGCACAGTACGCGACGTACGGGTGGGCACCCGGCGCTAGTGGTCCCGGCGTTCCACAAACACGGCGATCGAGCGTGCCGGAATTGTGAACGTTCCGCTGTCGCGGGCGAAGGTTGCAGTTTTCACTACCGGATCCGCGCCCTCAATCTGTACGGGGTGAATGGTCAGACGACGGCTCTGGTAGTCGGATACGCCATAGCTGACCGGGTTCTTGGTCGCGTTGCTTAAGACCACGACGCTGCGATAGTGGGAGTCCAGTCGCGGGCCTTGCTGATCGGAAATCGCGTAGACGATCAGACCGGGCACCTGCCCGAGGCCGACGTTGTAAAACCTCAAGCGCTGCTTCACGTCGTTGCCGGTCGTAAGGCGGAACAACGGTGAGCTTTTGCGGATACGGATGAAGTCCTGGAATACCGCGGTGGCTTGTGTAATGTCGCCATATGCGGGACTCAGAGTGGGGTTGGCGAGGAATGGCTGGAATACCGGCCAGTTGCCTTGGTTGCCATCCCAGGAAGGCGGAAGACCGACGGCCCAGTTGTTGCTCTGGAACGTGAAGTCGATGCGGTTGAACCAGTCGCCTCCGTTGTAGCTGTTGGCGTCGAGAGATTTGGAACGCAGCAGGTCGTCGCCGGCATGGAAGAAGGGAACGCCCTGCGACAGCAGTACCAGGCCCACGCCCAGGTTGTTGACGCGCACACGGTCGGCCATGGACGCCTCGGTCGGCATCTTGAGTTGGTCGTTATCGAACAGGCCTAAGTTATCGTGCGCCGAGATGTAGTTAATAACATCGGGTGGATTCAGGGTATAACCTGCCTGTTGACCGAAGTAGTCGATCTGGGCACCGGTCTTGGTGTTGCCGTCTTTATCGATGAACACGTAGTCCTTCAGGGTTCCAGTAATTCCCAGGCGAATCCAGTCGGCATCGCGGTTCAGCGTGTCCTGCTGGGCTGGTGTCGCGGGTGCGGCTAGATCGTTCGGGTCATACCACAGGCCGTTGATATATCCCTGGTTGATGACGAGGGATGTGCCGCCGTCGAATGGACCGCCTCCGCGGACTGCGTCGCGCATGCGGTCGTTGAAGGTGCCGATGCCGGTACCCGCCATATTCGCCTGGGAAGCCTGCACGAACAGCGCGTTGTTGGCGACCTGTCCGAAGTTCCAGCCTTCCCCATAGATGTAGATGGAGGGATCGATGCGAGCGAGTTGCGACTTGAGAGCGACGATCAGGGGCTTGGGATGGAAGCTCATGATGTCGAACCGGAAGCCATCGACTTTGTATTCGCGGGCCCAGGTCAACACCGAGTCGGTGAGGAGCTTGCCCATCATGTTGTGTTCCGCGGCCGTGTCCTGACAGCAGCTGCTGGTTTCCACCAAGCCGTTCTGGTCGAGCCGGTAGTAGTAGCCGGGGACAAGCTTATCGAGAATCGAGTTGTTGTCCTGACCGGACGACGAGGTGTGGTTGTAGACGACGTCCATGACCACACGCAGGCCAGCCTCGTGCAGGGCCTCGACCATCTGGCGGAATTCCACGATCCGAGCCACTCCATTGGGATTGCTGGCGTAGCTGCCGTCGGGGACGGTGTAAAGCACCGGGTCGTAGCCCCAGTTGAAGCAGTCCTGATCGCGAGTGGGACTGATCGCGGCTTGCTGGTCGGTGGAGTCCGGGGCAGCCGCGGGGACCACGGGAGTCGTACAACCGCTGTCAGGGATGCTGGCGATCTCGAAAGAAGGCAGGAGATGGATGTGGGTCAAGCCCGCTTCCCGTAACGCCTTCAAGTGCTGCATGCCGTCAGAGTTTTCATAGGTGAAGGCTCGGAACTTACCGCGGTCGGCAGCTGCAACCGACGCATCGCTCGCGGAAAAGTCGCGGACGTGGAGTTCGTAGAGGACGATGTCCTGCGGGCCCGCGAGGCGAGGCCGATCCTGTTCGTCCCAATTGCGCGGCTTGGTGCGGTTACTGTCAAGATCGACGATGAGGGTGCGGCCATTGCCGGCGGCGGCGGCGAGAGAATACGGGTCGGCGACGACGTTGGTTTCTACGTTGCCCGTGCTGCGCACGAAGACCTGCACTTCGTAGGCGTAGTACTTGCGGTTTACCCAACTTCCTTTGCCGGTTGCACTCCACACACCCGTCCGACGATTGAAGCTCATGGGGAGGATGGCGGATTCTGGACCGGTGGCCGCGTCATACACGTGCACCTTTGCTGATTGAGCTGTGGGTGCCCAGACATTGAAGCTGACACCTGCGCCGCTTCCTGGAAGAGCGCCGAGTTTTCCGCCGTAGGTGTACAGATCGTCGAGTACGCCGGGAATCTGCAAGGCGGTGGCGTCCAGCAGAGTGTTGGTCGCGTCGAAGCGCGCGACTACCAGCTGTTCCTTAAGGAAGGACGGGACGTTGGCGACATCCGCGGAACCGATCTTCAAGGCGAGCGCCCCGGTGAGCGCTGGGAACTTGGCGAGCACGGCGGGCGAGAGTCCGCCTGCATCGACGGTCAGTGGAGTGGATTGGCCGCCAGAGACTCCGGCCTCTCCGGAAGAAATGCCGCCCGTCAGGGAGTAGTAGAGTCGGAAAGTGTTGCTCGGGTCCGCATTCGGCCAGGCGATGGTGTCGTGGGTAACGAAATGCGCGTGCGCCTTGTGAACATCGCCCACCTGACGAGGTGGCTGTGACGTATAGATGGTGCAATCGTCTTGCAATTGCCAGATTTCCGCACCGCTGGCGGCAAAACCTGTGGGGAAAGAAAAAAACATGTCGTTAGGACAATTCTTGATGTTGCCGGTCACGTCGTGCAGGATGAAGTTCAACCCGGTGTCGGTGGTGATCGCGGGCACGTCGAAGAACACACCAAACGTATCGGTGCCGTCGGGAGGTTGGGCGGGATTCCACTGCGGGCTCGGGTTCAGCGCGCCATACCAGGTGTAGAGTTGCCAGCCGGAATAGTCGCCCGCGGTACGGTTGTAATGGATGCGCACGGTCGCGGGGTTCACGGCGGCGCTTGCCAGTCCAACCAAGACAGCCACGCCGACAAGCAGAAGATAGAACTTGGACAAAGCAGCACGGTTCAGTCGTGAGGTGTACGTCATAACTCCTCCGAAAGTAGGTTCGCGAAACGGCTGTGGTCGGAGTGACCGTGATTCAGGCGCATCTCCGCGCGGTCGTCAACGGGTTCCGCGGAAGAGAGGCGAAGCGGGAGTTTCGTTTCAAGCCCTTGAAGCGGCTTCGAGTCTAGGCCCCAACGGCAGCCCGGTCAAGTGAAAGAGGAAGGTGCAACGACGCGGGATCGGCCGAACGTTTGCGTTGAACGAGTAAGTTGATTTCGGCGTTCTAGTGACGGAATGCATGGGACCCTCGCTTCGCTCAGGATGATAGGGAATAACGAGCACAGCAGAAAGGCTACGTAGTAAGAGTGAAGGATCTCAGGTTTTCAGGACGCGCTGGGAGCAGCCTGGCTCGGTGCAGGCATACGTGATGCGGTTGTGCTGACGGTCGAGGCTGAGGATGAACATAGGGCGGCCGTGCATGTCGCAGCGGGGCTGGTCGGGGATGATGTCGGGGGGAAGATCGCGTTTGGGGTTGACATAGCCGACGCGTTCGCCGAAGCAACGGCCGCAGAATTTCTCGGTGCAGCGGAAGAAGTCGATGGAATAGTCGGGGCTGTAGGGGGCGAGGCAGGCTTCCATGGTGCGGAAATGTTTGTCACAGAGAGGGAGAATGTCCGTCCGCATGCCTCAGGGAGTTTAGCATTGAGGGTCGCACCGGAAGCAGTGGCGAGCGAGTGGACGCGCACAGGTGCGTCAGCAGACGAGCGGACGACAACGAGACGGGCTTCCTCCGGAAGTAGCCGGAGGGCGACGGTGTACTTAATCGTTCAGCCAATGCATCGAACCGTTCTGGATGCCTGCGATTCTGGGGAAAGCGATTCTCCAGCCCTACTGTTTTGTAAGAACGCCCTGCACCGCAGTTCCGGGCGCGGTGTTGATGGCTTTGATTTCTTTGCCGCGGCCTATGATTGTCATGCTCCAAGTGCCGTCGGAATAAGTTGCCGACATTGAGCAGTCCGCATTCACGGTATAGGTTCCGGTATCGCTGATCGGAAAGGTGGCGCCTCCGAAACTCGCCATGAGCGAACGGGATGTGTTTCCCCGACCATCAAACGAGAACGTGCCGGCCGCTGCGAGGGGAAAGAATCTGCCAACCTGCTGCGGGTTGCCGTTGAATGTGTTGCTCACGTAACCACTGGTAGCAATACCGTAGACGCCTCGTACTGTTGAAGCATTGCAGCCGTCGTCATTGGCTTGCGCGACGTTGTGCCTGCCGACCATGAGCACGGCCAGCGCTACCATCGCGGCGATTGCCACCAAGGATCTATGTGCGTTTTTCATGGGCTATCTCCATTTTTCGGACGTGCGATTTATCAGGCCGTGAACTGTAGATCGCTGAATTGCCTGGACTCGTTAGAGAAGGGACCCAACTTCAGTCGGACATCATAAGGAGAGGGGAAATCGTGCAAGCGATGGTACGTCGAGGTTGCAAGGGATTCTAGTCTGCGCCAGTGTAGCGGTCAAGAGGCCGCCAACCTCTGTGCAGGCAGCCCATCTGCTCTGCGAGATCAGCTGAAGACTTTCCGCAATTCGCGGCGGAGGATTTTGCCGGATGGGGTTCGGGGCACGGCGTCGACAAAGTGAATTTCGCGAGGTTGTTTGTAGCTGGTGAGCCGGTCGGCGACGAAGCCGCAGAGGGATTTTTTCATGGCTTCGTCGGAGACCTGGCCATCGCGCAAGACGACGAAAGCGCAGGGAATTTCTCCGGCCTCGAGGTTGGGGCGGGCTACGACTCCGCAATCGCGCACGGCGGGATGCTCCATGAGGACGGCTTCGACTTCAGCGGGGGCGACCGGGAAGCCTTTGTACTTGATCATCTCTTTGCGGCGATCGAGGATGTAGAAGAAGTTGTCGGCGTCGCGGTTGACGATGTCGCCGGACCAGTACCATCCATCGCGCAGGACGGCGGCGGTGGCTTGCGGTTCCTTCCAGTATCCCAACATAAATTGCGGGCCGCGCATGACGAGCTCGCCGGGTTCACTGGCGGCGACCTCGCGGTCGTTGGCGTCGAGCACGCGGCATTCGGTGAGAGCGAGTGGCTGTCCGATGGATTGCGGTCTATGCAACGAAGGCGGGTCGATGTAGCCGAGATGGGTCACCGGGGAGGCCTCGGTCATGCCGTATCCCTGGTTCACGGGGATTCCCGTGAGTTCGGTGAAACGGCGCGCGAGTTCGGGCGCGAGCGGGGCGGCTCCGCACTTTACCCAGCAGACGTGATGGTCTTTCGGGAACTGTCCGACTTCGGCGGCCTGGTTCAGCGCGTTCAGGGCGGGTGGAACGGTGGGCAGCATGGTGACGCGCTCGGACATCAGCAGGCTGAGAAGGTGCGGCACGTTGAAGCGCGGCATGAGCAGGAGGGTCGCGCCCAAGGTGAGCATGAGGTTGAGGGCGACCGTGAGTCCGTAGATGTGATACAGCGGCAAAAAGCACAGCATAACGTCGGCGTCGGTGAGCGGCGTGCCATGCGGCGCCATGAGTTGGTAGACGTTGGCAATGAGGTTGTAGTGCGAGAGCATTACGCCCTTGGGTAGGCCGGTGGTGCCGCTCGAGTAGGGAAGTGCGGCGACCGTCTCCTTTGCGGGGCGGTCGGGAGTGAGGAATTTGGCGGTGACGGGTCGGAGAAGGTCGGCGAAGACTTCGGTTCCGGCGGCTTGCTGGCGCGTGCTGTAGACGCGGCGGAGAGCGGGGAGCCCGCCGAGATGGATGTCGCCGAGCGTGGAGCCGTCGGTAATGAGCATGGCCGCGCCGGAGTTCTCGAGTTGATAGCGGACTTCGCGCTCGCGGTAAGTGGGATTCAGGAGGGTTGGAAAACCTCCGGCGAGCGTGGCGGCGTGGTAGGCGGCGGCGAATTCCCACGAGTTGGGGAGGAAGATGGCGACGACTTCGCCGGGCTTGAGTCCGGCGGCAAAGAGACCACGGGCTAAGCGCTCTACGATGTCCCCGTACTCGGCGTAGCTGAAGCTGCGGTTGATAGAAGCGTCGAAGAGGGCGACTTTATTTGGAACCTTGCGACAAGAGTCAAGGATGAGGTCGTGAAGGAAAAGATTCGCTGGGTCGGCGTAGAGCTGGGTGCGCAACATGGGCCGGGTAGATTGTAGGGCAACTGGGCGCTGGGTGGCGAGAAGAAGACCTGGGGAAGGGAAGAAACCGGAGACTTTCCACCACAGGCTTTACACTGCTTGCCCGCACCCCAGCGTGTGCCGCTTGACTTACATACATGCCCAACAAGCTACGGTTATGTATTTCGCCGGGGGCTACAGAGGAGCAGTGCCAGCCGGAGTACGATCTCTGATCTTCAGCCCAATCCCAACCCACCATCCACTGCCAGAATCTGCCCCGTAACAAAATGCGGAACCGTTGCGAAAAAGTGCACTGCCGCCGCGACTTCCTCTCCTGTGCCGTTGCGCTTCATTGGCGTCACCCGGGCCATCTTCCGCATGAACGGCTTGGCCGCCTTTTCCCCCAAATCAATCATGCCCGGAGCCACTGCGTTCACGGCGATCTCCGGAGCCAGAGCTTTGGCCATCACCCTGGTCAGCATATGGAGCGCCGCCTTCGACGAGCAGTAGTGGGCATGGGTCGGCCAGGGCACAAGTCCGCCAAGCGAGCCCATGTTGATCACGCGGCCACGCCGGGCGCGCAGATGCTTCAGCGCCTCCCGCGTCACCAGGAAAGGACCACGCGTATTCGATGCAAAAATCGCATCCCACCGCGCCACGCTGATCTTCTCGAACTCCGTCGTCTCGTAGTTCGCGGCATTGTTGATCAGAATGTCGATACTTCCCAGTTCCTTCACCGCCTCCTTGATCATCGCGTTCACGCTTTTTTCACTCGTCACATCGCAGGGCAGCGCGAACGCCCGCACACCCAGCCCGGCAAGAGCAATCACCGCCTGCTGCGCTTCGCGAGCGGAGTGGTTGAACGTGATGGCCACATCGGCGCCCGCACGCGCCAAGGCGAGCGCCGACGCCTTCCCCAACCGCTTCGCTCCCCCGGTGATGAGCACCGTCTTCCCCGCCAGCGGCATTGCCAGATTCTCTTTCATGGCTGGATTTTACAGGGTCGATCCCAGCACCGCTTCCGGCGGCACATAACCAATCCGTTATTACGCAGGTGGGATGGGAGTAGCTCCTGCTATAAGTAGCCCAAACGGGCCATAAGTTGTTTGGACTTCTTTACATTCCTCCGATTGAAATTCGGGCGAAAAATGGCTAAACTCCGCCCATGGCTGACGCGCGCCAAGTCCTCGTCTACACCCGCAAAGGCTGCCATTTGTGCGAGATTGTGAAGGAGAGCCTGGTCAAGCTCGAACGCCGCGGCCTGTTTTGCTGGCAGGAGGTTGACGTCGACACCGACGAGCAGCTCCGCCGCCAGTTCACCGACGAGGTCCCCGTCGTCTTCATCGACGGCCGCAAAGCCTTCAAGTACCGCATGGACGAACGCGAATTCCTCCGCAAGCTCGCCAGCTGAAACAGAACAGCTCTGCGTCGCTCCTGATTCCACCGTTTGTTCTATTCACTCCGATAACGTGGCCTGTGCAAGCGGACAAGAAAAGCTTTTTACCGCAAAGGGCGCGGAAGGAGTTCGTTTGAGAATTGAACGAGCAACTAACGTGAAGCGCTTTCGGGCACGTGCTTCCTCGGCCAATCCAATTACGCCACAGGAATCTTCCTTGAGCGGTCTATCACCTCACCGGCGATCGTGATCGTGGTCGGGTTGGTTGTGGCGTCAGGTCCAATATTCCTTCTGCTCGCCTTTGCTGAGCTTCCGGTAATCGCGGTGAGCATCGCGATGGGTTTCGACCACCCACTGGGTGTAGTAGACACGCTCGTGATCGTTCCAGCGGTGATAGTCGTTGTCATACGGGTCGTAGGTTCGATAGCGGTGTTCGGCGCAGCCGAGGGTGGCGAGCGGGAGCAGAAGGGCAGAGGCGAGCAGCGACAGATGAAACCGCCTGGCAAAGTTCATGGTGCCGGTTCTCCTTATTTATGGGATACGCGGCACGCCCGGACCCGATGGGGTGAGTGTGCCCAAATCCAGCCTCATGCGGGATGCGGGGAAGCATGTAGGTTGCTTCGGGCCGCGACATTGCTCCGCCGCACGTCATTGCTGTATTGTGCATTTCACGCGCACTCTATGGGACAAAGGCATTGGAGATGGGCTCTCGTGGTGCTCGCAATTGTCGCGGGCTGGACCTCGGCCGGGGGGGCGCAAGAGGTACCGGAAGACGGCGGCCACGAAGTTCAGATCTGGACGGGCGGAGGATACACGGTTCCGGGGGGAACGAAGAACACCGGGGTCTGGAATCTCGGGGTGCGCTATGGATGGATTCTCTCGCGGCCTCATGGGCCTGGGTTTCTGAAGGGACGGTTCGAGTACGCGGTCGACGCGGTGCCAATGTTTCTTGTCTTTCAGCCGGCGAATACTTCCTATGGGGCTGGATTTAACCCAATCGATTTGAAGTGGGATTTCGCGACGCGCGGGCGCGTGGTGCCTTATCTCGAGATCGATGGGGGAACTCTTTTTACCAATCACACTGTACCGTCAGGAACGAACGCGGTGAACTTTACAACGAGCGGTATTTTCGGAGTGCACTTCCTCCGGGAGCGATTTAACTGGAGCATTGAGGCGCGGTACATGCATGTTTCGAATGCCGGACTGGCTGCGCTGAATCCGGGAATCAACACGTTTCAGGTGCGGATCGGGATTGGGCGGTTTTTGCCGAAGAAGCAGTGAAGTGGGCCGCGATTCGAGAGAAGCTTTTTACCCAAAGGGCGCAAAGAAGTACGCGCGAAGTTCGCAAAGAAACCCGCATCGAGGCGTGTGCATCGGGGGCGGGACAATCCCTGCGGTGGATTTTCCTTCTACCGTACCTCATTCCTGAACAACGGGTGGCATGCATGAAGCGATTCCTCTCCCTGATCGTTCTTCTTCTCTTTTTCTGCTTAGCACTTCCTGGCACCTTGCCGGCGACGGCCCAAGGTGTAGCAGGGGACCCTTACAAACCGGTGCTCGACCGGTTGGAATCCCTGCTCGTACAGCCGCTGGACGGTCTGCGCTACCACACGGACATCGCGCATCCCGAAGCAGTGGCGCTGAATGATTCGAGTTGGAGCACGGTGAAGGTGGACGAGCGCTGGTCGAATGGTTCGCGCGTGCTGCGCCGAACGATCGAGATTCCCGCCAAGTTGAATGGATACTCGACGCAGGGCGCGAAAGTGAAACTCGAGTTGGCCTTCGACAGCGATGCCCCGCTGGTGATCAGCGTGTTTTCGAATGGCGGTTTGGTGTATCACGGCGGCGACAGTACCCAGCAGCCGATTCCACTCACCGAGAGCGCACAACCACGGCAAACGTTTGTCATCGCGGTGCGTCTGGACGCGCAGAATGTGCCGACGCGCATTTCGGCGTGCCGATTATTGTTTGAGCCGCCGCCCGATCGTCCGTCGCCTATGTTGTTCCGCGGAGAAGTGCTGGCAGTTCGCCCAATCATCGGTGCGTACCCCGAGGGAAGGGCCGAGCGGGAGCAGCAAGTAGAAGCTGCGGTCAAAGCCGTGGATCTGGCGGCGCTCGATCGCGGGGATCAGGCGGGCTTCGACGCTTCTCTCCGTCAAGCGCAGACGAATCTGGAGAAGCTGAATCCGTGGCTGAAGCAGTTCACGATCCGGGCGATCGGAAACTCGCACATCGACATGGCGTGGTTGTGGCCGTGGACGGAGACCGTCGAGGTCGTGCGCAACACCTTTCGCAGCGTGCTCGACCTGATGCGCGAGTATCCGGAGTTCAAATTCAGCATGTCGTCAGCGCGGACCTACGCGTGGATGGAGGAGAAGTATCCCGACCTGTTTCATGAAATTGAGCAGCGCGTGAAGGAAGGGCGATGGGAGATCGTCGGGGGCATGTGGGTCGAACCGGATCTGAATATGCCTGCGGGCGAATCGCTCACGCGACAGATCCTGATCGGGAAGCGATACTTCCGCGACAAGTTTGGCGTGGACACGAAGATTGGTTGGAATCCGGACTCATTCGGATACAACGCGCAGCTTCCGCAGATCTACAAGAAGTCGGGCATGGATTACTTCGTGACGCAAAAGCTGCTGTGGGCACACGAATTCACGACCTTTCCGTACAAGATGTTCTGGTGGGAGGCGCCGGATGGCAGCCGGTTGCTAACGTATTTTCCGCACGACTACGCGGGAGGAATTGATGCGGCGGCACTGGGACAGGATCTGTCGGTGTGGGCGCCCGCGATTTATGGGCCGGTACTGAAAGACCAGCCGGAGACAATGCATCTGTTCGGCGTGGGCGATCACGGCGGAGGGCCGACACGCGCCATGCTCGACAACGCAGTCCGTGTGCAGCAGGCCAACGCGGTATTTCCGAACCTGCCATTCAGCACGGCGACGGAATTTTTCGACGACCTGAACAAGAGGCTTCCGGCTATGCAGGTACCGGTCTGGAAGGATGAACTGTACTTCCAGTATCACCGGGGAGTGTTCACGACGCAGGCCGAGACTAAGCGGCGTATCCGGCGGACGGAAGAGACTCTGCTGAATGCGGAGAAGTTGTCGTCGCTGGCGTTTCTGTATGGGCGGCCCTATCCGCAGTACGACTTGCAGCGCGCCTGGAAGGGACTGCTATTCGATCATTTTCACGACATCATGCCGGGGTCGGGGATTGCGGTGAACTATCTGGATGCCAAGCGGGATCTGGAAGATGTGCGGCGCACGGGGCGGGAGATCATAAGCGGATCGCTGGGCGAAATTGCGGCGCAGGTGAATACGCATGGCGACGGTGTTGCGGTGCTGGTCTTCAATTCCCTGTCGTGGGCACGCACAGAACCGGTAGAAATCGAGGCGCAGCTTCCTGCCGCGACGACGGGTGTGCAGGTGGTGGATGGCAAGGGCAAGGTCGCGCGCACGCAGCTGTTGTCGATGGACGCGGAGACTCATCGGGCGCGCATTCTTCTGTTAGCGGACACGCCCGGGATGGGATATAGCACTTACTTTGTACGGGCGGCGATAGGCGCGGACGCCCGTCGCTCCACCGACACGGCGGGGCGTGACGAGCCGGATCGCGGTGCGTTGAACGCTACGGAGACATCGCTTGAAAATGAGTTTGTGCGATTGAAGGTCGATGTGGTTTCGGGTTGTGTGACGAGTTTGTTTGACAAGCGCAGCAATACGGAGGCGCTGGCACCTTCGGAAACGGATACCGGAGGACCTACGCACTCGGTCTGCGGAAACCTTCTGCAGACTTTCGTTGATAAGCCGAAAGAGTGGGACGCGTGGAACATCGATGCCGATTTCGAGAAGAAGCATTGGGATCTGGATAAAGCGGATGAAGTCAAGCTAGTCGAGCAAAGTTCGTTGCGGGCAGTGATTCGCGTGAAGAAACATTTCCAAAATTCGACCTTCACGCAGGACATCACGATGTATGCGGGGATTCCGCGGGTCGACGTGAAGATGCGCGTCAGCTGGCATGAGAAGCACATTCTGTTGAAAGTGGCGTTTCCGGTGAGCGCGCACAGCGCGAAAGCGACCTACGAAATCCCTTATGGGTCGGTGGAGCGGCCGACCACGCGAAATACTCCGACGGAGCAGGCGGAATTCGAAGTGCCTGCCCTGCAGTGGGGTGACATTTCGGATGCGCAGCACGGTTTCAGCCTGTTGAACGACTGCAAGTATGGATACGACGCGAAGGGGAATGTGTTGCGCTTGTCGCTGTTGCGCTCGCCGGAATGGCCCGATCCGCATGCGGATGAGGGCGAGCACGAGTTTACGTATTCGATGTATCCGCATGGGGGCGGATGGCGTGAGGCTTTGACCTTGCGGCGTGGATTCGAGCTGAATTATCGCTTGCTGGCCACGGCGGTCGAGAAGCACACGGGAGCATTGCCGGCTCAGTTTTCGTTCGTGAACGTGGAACCGGACAACGTCGTGCTAACTGCGGTAAAGAAAGCAGAAGACGACGATGCGCTCATACTGCGTTTTTACGAATGGGCCGGCAAGGCGACCGATGTCGTGCTGGGAGTGCCTGCAGGAGCGAAAGCCGCGATGGAGACGAACCTGATGGAGGCGCGGATTGAAGACCTGGGTGTGACGGATGGCAAGATCACGGTTCCCACCAAGCCGTACGAGATCAAGACTGTGAAAATCGATTACGGGCTGACGAGGCGATTCACGCAGCAAGAACTCCCGTAACGAAGTTCGTTGGCGCAGGAACGAGCTCCAGGGAGGTGGCTATGCCTCTGCGCTGGTGGGATCGATGCTGGTGCGGATCTGCGAGATGCGGTTCGCCGGGAAGCCTCCCTGGCGCGCGTG
>Ga0307469_10000644_pt1 | contig 12770 bp, 11 predicted proteins | sample atmos_gasesAM2C__FD_203084 | JGI IMG/M metagenome (GOLD analysis project Ga0307469, IMG submission 203084) | Hardwood forest soil microbial communities from Morgan-Monroe State Forest, Indiana, United States - atmos_gasesAM2C_515 | ecosystem: Environmental > Terrestrial > Soil > Temperate...
CTTCTGCTAGATTTTTGAATCATGGCAATGTGGCTGCAAATCAGCGGTCTCGTGGTGTTCCTGGCCTTGTGGGGCGCGGCCTGGCGGAGGCAGCCAAATCTGGCTCTTGGAATCTTTTTTGGTGTGGCACTTGCGGCGGTGGTCGCGGCACTGGTCAGAGCCTCCCATCTACACAGCGTGCCCCTTTGGCTGCCCCCGCTCCCCTTCGCGGTTGTCGCGATTTCTCTGTTCGGTTTCGGCATCTGGGCCTGGGTTTTGGGAAGAGAACGGTAGCGCAAGACTCTCTCAAGACCGCCAATACCTGCTTCAAATCAAGATCTTGTAGGTGCGTCGCGCCTTCTTCACCGGGCAGCGGTGATTTTCTTCCAAAGCCCGGATTCTTATGAGAAGCTGAACTGGGTTTGGCCTTCGGCGGAGCGAAGATGAGTCTTCCGCCAGAGGCTTTTGCGTAGACGAAGTCGAGGCAAGACCGTGCTCGGTCATCGAGCGAGAGCCCGAACGGCGCTGCAGCACCCACCTCTCGGGCAGGTCGACGCCCGAGGGCGGCGCGACGCCGCCCCTCGTGCCCGTGAATCCCTGAACAGCCGCACTGCCGCTCGTTCGCATCTGCGAGCGGCACGCGCTCGCGGACGCTGCGGCCGATCCGGGACGGCCAGCGAGCCAGGGAGCGATCGCTGATGAAATGCCTTTACTACTTGGCTCGCACCCTAGAGAGCACCCATCGAATTTTCAATGATGTACGCGCAGTTGGCGTCAACGACTCGTTCCTGCACGTCATCAGCAAGGACGAGGCGGGCCTGCAGAAACAGCACATACATTCCAGTAACTATCTCGAGACCCTGGATCTCATTCGCAACGGACTCATCGGTGCCGCGCTCGGCTTCATCGCCGGAGTGATTGGCGTCGCACTGCTGAGGTATTTCGAGCCTTTCGGTCCCCACGTCCCACGCGTCGTCTACTTCGCAACAGTTGCGGTGGCGATATTGTTCGGCGCCTGGGAAGGCGGCTTGACGGGCATAGCCACCGAAAACAGGAAGCTCGCCAGCTTCCACGACGACATCGAGCGTGGTTGGTATCTCATCCTGATTTATACCCCGAAGGATCAGGAGATGGCTGTCCGCGAGATGATGCGCGCCAGACATCCGGGAGCAGTGCTCGCCGCAATCGACCCCCGTTTCATCAATCCATTCAGTGCGGTGAAGCGGACGGCGGAGTCTCCTCTTTCGAGCGATGGACTCTTACAAGAGGAATAACGGATGCCAATGGCAGTCGCCCTGGTCGTGTTGGTTCTCGGGACGATCTTGTTCCACTTCCTCAGTCCGTGGTGGTTTACGCCGATTGCATCCAATTGGAAGATGATGGATGACACGGTGAACATTACATTCGTGGTCACCGGCATCGTCTTCGTCGCCGTCAATATGTTCATGGCTTATGCGATCTTCCGCTACCGCCACCGCCGGGGACAACGCGCGGCGTATGCACCTGAGAATAAGAAGCTCGAGTGGTGGCTGACCGTGGTGACCTCATTCGGTGTCGCGGCGATGCTGGCGCCGGGCCTGTTTGTATGGGCAAAGTTCGTCACTGTTCCGAAAGAGGCGGCGGTCGTCGAGGCCGTGGGCCAACAGTGGACCTGGAGCTACCGCTTTCCCGGCGAGGACGGCGTATTGGGCGCCACTGATCCCAAGCTCATCACCCCTGAGAACCCGTTCGGCATCGATCCAAAGGATCCCCGCGGCGCAGATGACATCCTGATATTGAGCCCCGAGTTGCATCTGCCGCTCAACAAGCCGGTCAAGCTGTTGCTGCGCTCCAAGGACGTCAACCACCAGTGGGCCGTGGCGCAATTCCGCGTCAAGATGGATATGGTGCCCGGCATGGTCACTTATTTCTGGTTCACTCCGACGAGAACCGGGCAATTCGACGTCCTCTGCGAGCAGCTGTGTGGCCTGGCGCATTTCGCCATGCGCGGCCGCGTCGTAGTGGACGAAGAGAGTGCGTTTAAAGCCTGGTTGTCCACTCAACCAACCTACGCAAGCACGCGAGCCCGGCCTGCCGGCAACGCTGCAGCTGGCCAGGCAAGCTATGCCCTGTGCGCCGCCTGTCACGGGTCCCGGGCGGAGGGTAACCGGACGCTGAACGCTCCGAAGTTGAGCGGCCAGGCCGGCTGGTATCTGGCGAGACAACTACGGTATTTCAAACAGGGAATCCGCGGGTCAGACTCCAAGGACATCTATGCAAAACCCATGGTACCGATCGCGGCGACGCTGAAGGACGATACGGCAATAGACAATGTGGTCGCTTATATCGAGTCGCTTCCGGATGAGCACCCGCCATCGACGCTTGCCGGAGATCCTGGAAGAGGCAAGTCCCTCTACACGACCTGCGCGGCCTGTCACGGTGCCGCCGGCCAGGGTATCTGGTCGACGAATGCCCCGCGCCTGGCGAACAGGGATGACTGGTATTTGGCGCGACAGCTGCAGGATTTCCAGCAGGGTATTCGCGGCACGCATCCACAGGACTTCTACGGCGCGCAAATGGTGCACATGGCCAAGATTCTGCCGGATGACCGGGCAATCAATGACCTGCTTGCCTATGTACACACGTTTTGATGTGCCCGCCCGCCGCGTTCCGCTGTCAGGCCGCGAGGCACCAGTGCGCGGCGATCTGATGCGGAGGAGGAGAGATTAATGGCATACGTAGCAATCGCCGACCGCGACCATGCATTGCATGATCCGCAGACCTTCGTCACAAAATACATCTGGAGTCAGGACCACAAGGTCATCGCGATCCAGTACGCAATCACCGCCATTGGCATCGGCCTGGTTGCCCTCGTCATGTCGGTGTTGATGCGCCTGCAATTGGGCTTCCCGCATGCTTTTTCCCTCATCGCGCCCCACAACTATTACCAGTTCATCACCATGCACGGCATGATCATGGTGATCTACCTGCTGACCGCGCTGTTTCTCGGGGGCTTTGGCAACTACCTCATCCCGCTGATGTGCGGCGCCCGGGACATGGTCTTCCCCTACATGAACATGGTCAGTTACTGGGTATATCTGGTCGCGGTGCTGGTGCTGGTGGCCGCTTTTTTCGTGCCGGGCGGACCCACGGGCGCAGGTTGGACCCTGTACCCGCCGCAGGCTGTCCTACCCGGTACCCCGGGGGCGAGTTGGGGCATCATCTTCATGCTGCTGTCCCTGGCGATATTCATCGTTGCGTTCACCATGGGCGGACTGAACTATGTGACCACCGTCCTGCAGGCGCGCTGCCGTGGAATGACTCTGATGCGCATGCCGCTGTCGGTATGGGGCATTTTCATGGCCACAGTCCTTGGGCTCCTGGCCTTTCCCGCCCTGCTGGTCAGTGCCGTCATGATGACGCTGGACAGCCTCCTCGGAACCAGCTTCTTCCTGCCCGCGGTAGTCTCCATGGGGCAGCCACCCACGCACAATGGAGGTAGCCCGCTGCTGTTCCAACACCTGTTCTGGTTCTTCGGTCACCCGGAGGTGTATATCGTGGCTCTGCCGGCCTTCGGCATCGTGTCGGATCTTCTCAGCACGCACGCGCGCCGGCATATCTTTGGCTATCGCATGATGGTTTGGGCGATTCTTGCAATCGGATGTCTCAGCTTCGTTGTGTGGGCGCACCACATGTACGTCAGTGGCATGAATCCGTACTTCGGATTCTTCTTCGCCACGACCACGCTGATCATCGCGGTCCCGACCGCAATCAAGGTCTACAACTGGGTGCTCACGCTCTGGCGCGGTGACATTCATCTCACCGTCCCGATGTTGTTTGCGATCGCTTTCATCTTCACGTTTGTCAACGGTGGCTTGACGGGTCTGTTCCTGGGTAACGTAACGGTGGACGTGCCCCTGTCGGCCACCTACTTTGTCGTGGCTCACTTCCATATGGTCATGGGCGTGTCGCCGATCCTGGTCGTGTTCGGGGCGATCTACCACTGGTATCCGAAGATCACCGGTCGCATGTTGAATGACACGTTGGGCAAGCTGCACTTCTGGGTGACCTTCGTCGGGACCTATGCGATCTACCTGCCCATGCACTATCTGGGTATCCTGGGTGTGCCGCGGCGCTACTACGCCAATGCCGGCACCAACTTCATCCCGCCGTCGGCCCAGTGGGTGAATGCGGCGATCACCATTTCGGCCCTGTTCGTCGCGGCCGCTCAAATGGTGTTCCTGTTCAACCTGATCTGGAGTCTCAAACACGGCAAGGAGGCGGGCGGCAACCCTTGGAGGGCCACGTCGCTTGAATGGCAAACACCCGACACGCCGCCGAAGCATGGCAACTGGGGCGCAAAGCTGCCGGTGGTCTATCGTTGGGCTTACGACTACAGCGTGCCGGGCGCCAAGGAAGACTTCATACCGCAGAATCAACCGCCCGATGCCCTGACGCCCGCAGGACGCGCGCACGGGACCGCGCGGTGACTCTTTCAGCTGCGGTTGTCGCCCTGCTTGCTGGGGTGGTCGTGTGGGTGCTCCTGGCGACCCGACTGACCGCGAGGCCGTGGGAGACGCCCGGATCGCCTGAAGATGTCCCAGCCGGGCTCGCGCCAGGCGTGCCGCCCGCGAAGATCGGGCTCGCGTTTCTGCTGGGTGTGATCACCTCGCTGTTCGGACTGTTCCTCTCCGCCTATTGGATGCGCATGGAGCACGCGCACGGGGATTGGCAACCGCTCAACGTACCGCGGCTGTTATGGCTGAACACCGCAACGCTGATTCTGAGCAGTGCACTGATGCAGTGGGCGCTCGTGGCGGCGAGACGGGCCCGGGCCGGCCGTATGAGGGTCGCTTGGATCGCGGCGGGTGTTCTCGCCTTCGCGTTTCTCGCCGGACAGCTCGTGGCGTGGCACCAGTTGCAGGAGTTGGGCTATTTTGTGGCGAGTAGTCCCGCTAGCGCCTTTTTCTACCTGCTCACCGGGGCACACGGGCTGCATTTGCTCGGAGGCCTGATCGTGTGGGGTAAGACCGTCGTCAGGATGGTGCAGCCGGACGTTGAGGTGATCGATCTGTGCTTGAGCGTGGAGCTGTGCACCGTCTACTGGCACTACCTGCTGCTGGTGTGGCTGGTCCTGTTCGCTGTGCTGCTCTCCACCTGACTGTGGTCAAATTTGTATGGCAGAAAGTGCCGTGACAACTACCGAAGCATCCACTTCAGCGCTCCCGGGCTTGCCGGGAGTCGTTGCCGACTGGTCCGGGGACAAGAATGCGTTTCCGGTCCCCTGGGGCAAGGCGATGATGTGGATCTTCCTCCTCAGCGATACCTTCATCTTCACCTGCTTCCTCACCTCGTACATGAATGTACGAATATCGACCACAGTGCCCTGGCCGAACGTGAGTGACGTTTTCGCGCTGGACATCGGGGGCAGGCGCATTCCGCTGATCCTGATCGCGATCATGACCATGGTTCTGATCACGAGCAGCGGGACCATGGCTATGGCGGTGAACATGGGCTACCGGCGCCACCGCGCCAACACCACGGCGCTGATGCTCATCACGGCAGCCTTCGGCGCCATATTCGTTGGCATGCAGGCGTTTGAGTGGACCAAGCTCATCGTGCACGAGGGAGTACGTCCCTGGGGGAACCCTCTGGGCGCGCCGCAGTTCGGCTCGTGCTTTTTCATGATCACCGGGTTCCACGGGCTGCACGTATCGGCGGGCGTGGTGTACCTGAGCGTCGTCGCTAAAAGGGTATGGAGTGGATTTTACGACCGCAAGGGAAGTTATGAGACTGTCGAGATCACGGGGCTGTATTGGCATTTCGTCGATCTCGTGTGGGTATTCATCTTCGCATTCTTCTATCTCTGGTAGGAGGAACCATGGCAGCAGCCGTAGGACAGGAAATTGCCGTTGCACACGAAGCCGCCGCTGCACACGCAGCCGCGGCCGGACTACTTTCATCTGCATGGATATCTGCGATGGTCTCTGATCATCATCTTCATGCTGCTGAAGGCGAGCTTCATCGTCGCGGTCTTCATGCACATGGCATGGGAGCGCCTCGCTCTGAAATTCGCGATCCTCGTCCCGCCACTGTGCTTGCTGGTCCTGATCGGGCTCATGGCCATAGAAGGGGACTACACCTTCCTGACGCGCCTGGCCTCATTCTTGCACTGAGCGAATTTCTGAGCCCATCGTGAGCGCAACCGACGATCGTAGGTTCCTTGATTGGTTCATGCGGGGCGTCGGGATTCTCGCAGGCTTTTTCGCCGGTATGGTTTTCCTTGCCAGTTACGTGGCGAGTGGCGCCGCTCCCGAGCTGAACAAGGACGACGCGGAGTATCAACGACAGGTCGCGGCACGCATTGCCCCGCCGACGAGAGTCGCAATCGCCGGCAAGGACAATAGCGCGCTCAAGACGGGCGATACCGCCCTGGTGCCCCCTTCCCCGGCCGCCCCCGCGGCCGTGCTCACGGGCGAGCAGGTCTACGCCACGACTTGTATCGCCTGTCATGGCGCTGGAGTTGCCGGCGCACCGAAGTTTGGCGACAAGGAAGCGTGGGCGCCGCGCGTCGGACAAGGTCTGGCCGTGCTCCACAAGCACGCGCTCGAAGGCTTTCAGGGCAAAGCCGGTGTGATGCCACCGAAAGGCGGCCGGACAGATCTCGCCGATCAGTCGATCCTCAACGCCGTAGACTACATGACAAACGCCGCAAAATAGGCGTGCATTCCGACGGCCATGTGGTTCCGCGCGGCCGCACCCGCGCCGGGCGCTACCTCGCGCCGCGAGGTGGTTCGAACAGGCAGTCAGTGCGAGTGCGACTTGCTCGGGAACAGGCGGCAGTAGAGGCAGTCGCTGTCGGCCGAGTGTTCGAGCCAGAGGTGCTGAACCCAGTAAGGCCCCCCGTGCTTGGCAGCCGCGTGCTCCCATCCGTGGTTCGCGAGGTCGTGTCCGACAACCTCTTCCGGCCGACCCTGATCAAGAATCTCGGCGGCGCGTGCCGTTTCGATCGCACCGCGTGGAAGCACAGTAACCACTGCTCCGCCGTTATCGACACGCCGGGCGAGCATTTCGGGGTAGTGCCGCTCGTCCTCGCGTCCCAACAACGAGCGGAAATACTGGACGCACTTGCCGTGCGGCGAATCTGCCGGCTCGCACTGGGCACGGCCCAGCTCGCGGCAGGTCGTAAGGTCCACACGATCCGTAGGGAACCCGTCAGTGACCAGCATCACACGCAGGCGTTCCGCTACCTCGCAGTCGCTGAACGTGGCGATTAAGACAGTGCTCATGTCTCCCCCTTCCAGGCCGCTTGCGGTGCAGGAAGTGACCTAGCCAGATTCTACGCCTTGCCCGTGTAAGTACCACGAGTTGGTTTCGATGGGTGTCGCGCCAGGTTATGCGGTTAACCAGGTTCGGACCGAATAAAGTGTCCAATATTAAGTAGCGCTATCTCGGGGAATCAGCACCTTAAGTGCCCGTATCTCGGAGAAATATTGGACGCCGCGGCGTAAGTTTTCTTTGTCATTTCAGCGACATAGTTCGTTTTGCCCCCTGGACTGAAAATCCGCGTGTCGGCAGTTCGATTCTGTCCCTGGCCACCACTTCTTTCACTGTCCCTTACCGGCATTTTGGCCCGTTCATATGCGCGTGTCGGCGCGCGAACGGGTGTCTCTGCTACCGTTCTGCTACCACACAACGCGAATCGTGACTGACCAGCACGCTCAGGGGGGCACAGTGGATCAGGCCGACATCACTTGGCTGCGAGCACTCAAAATTTGGTGGAGCTTCAGCTGGCGAGCATTCGTGCTCATGTTGCTGGTGATGGTTCCGCTGGAGGCCGTTTTCTTCTGGTACGCGATGAGTAACCTTCCGAAAGCGGGTGGCAACCCCGCAGACGCGATGCGGATGGCGGGGACGATGGCCGCCATTTGGCCGATCTTCATGGCAGCTCTAATCGCTCTACAGGCTCAGGCGATGCGCTGGATGCTGAACAAGGCGCGTTGGTCCGATTTTCGAGTCGCTGTGCTACGCCGTGATTACTGAGGACTCTGGGGTTGCGAAGCCCGCCGCAGTGAAGCGCGAACAGCGTCGCACCGCGGCAGCGCTGTTTTGAGATTGATGATCCTTATGGGACAGAATGTATCCGTAGGCCCCCGTGTTACCTACGCGGGGACAAACGACATACACACCGATTGGCAAGCCGACAACCAGATCTGGCGTGCGAGACGCGGTGGTGCTGATCAGCAGCGCCACGATGACGCCTAGTTTTGCGATTGCATCTGCCCCTGTAAAGATCTACGCGGCCCGCAAGTGAGGCCTTGCGACAGGATAGTTTTATTCCCGTTTTTCTATTCAAATCAGAGCGCGTGCTCCGTTTCCACGTTGGTTTCCAATCCAGTGTCACCCACGACCCCTTTCCGGCGCTGGGTAGATCCCTTCGAACGCCTCCTGGTTTAATCAAATGATCCGAATGATCCGGTGTTGGCGTAGGAGTCATACGGGAACACACAACCCAGCACTAGAGGGAATAAAACCTTCAGCGTAAAAGTCACCATTCAACGCAAAGCTAGGTGCACATCGGTCACTGGTGTAGTACCGCTTCCAGGTTTGCGCAGCAGATCAAAGCCGGCCAACTATGCGCATCCGCCTCTCCCCTAAAGGCTCGCGCGCGCTGTTCGTAGGCGTAATGCTCTTTGCATTCGCCGTGCGCGCTCTCATCCCTCAGGGCTTCATGCCCTCAAGCGATCAGCCCTACTCGGTCGAGATCTGCCCTGAGGGCTTTCCACCGCAGCTCCTGGCGCATGCTCACCATCACCACGGGGGAGGTCACTGGCACACCGAACACTGTGTGTTTGGTGCGGCCTGCGCTAACGGACCGCCTTTCCATCCCGCAGCACTCGCAGCCGTTTTGCATGGGGAGCTTGTGCCCCCAGGGTCCTGCGTCGCGGCGCCTGTTATTGTCCGACTCGTCTACCTTCCGCACTCCCGCGGACCCCCTGCCACGGTCTGATTCGACCGTCATGCGCTGGAGCGTTCCTCCGGCGTCCCACTGAGAGCGCGCCCACCACGGGGGAGTTCTCGCTGCTGTATTCGCTTTGGGGTTGCAGGGGATTTCACATGGGTACTCCTTACGACGGCTCGCCGGCTGTTTGGCCGGCGTCGGTTGTGGCCTCGTTTGTCTCGTGCACCAAGCAGGTCGTCGTCGCAAGCCTGATCTTCTTGGCGGGCCTGATTTTACCGTCCGTCCTGCGTGCAGCCGATCTCGGTGACGTGCATGGTGTTGTGCACGACGCGCAGCACCGTCCGGTGGCAGCCGCGATGGTTGAGCTCAAAGCTGCCACGTCCGCCTGGTCATAGGTCGTTCGGAGCGGTGCCGGTGGAGAGTTTTCGTTCCCCGGCGTCCCATTGGGAAACTATCTCTTGACCGTCAGCCGAAGCGGCTTCATCACGGCTGCGTTGCCGCTCACCGTTTTGTCAGGCGCCGCCCCGTCGACTCATATCCAGCTCAACGCCGGGGAGTCTCTGGAGACGGTCACGGTAAGTGCGACGGTCGCTCCCACCGCGGATACGTTCACGCCCAGCACGCTCGTCGATCGAGCCGATATCCGAAGCACTCCTGGGGCCGACCGTACCAACAGCCTCGCTATGATCACCAACTACGTACCAGGCGCTTACTTCGTGCACGACCAGTTGCATGTGCGGGGCGGACACCAAGTGACCTGGGAAATCGATGGCGTCGCGATTCCGAACACAAACATCGCGAGCAACCTCGGGCCGCAGATTGACCCGAAGGACATCGACTACATGCAGGTCGAGCGCGGTGGGTACGGTGCTGCCGAGGGAGATCGGACCTATGGCGTGTTCAACGTGGTACCGCGCACGGGATTCGAGCGCAACGACGAGGCCGAACTCATGGTGAGTGCCGGTAACTTTGGCCAGACCAACGACTACCTGAGCATCGGCAGCCACACCGATAACTTTGCCTACTATGCCAGCATCAATGGCAACCGCAGTGACCTTGGGCTCATGACCCCCGACGCGCAGATTATCCATGATGCGCAGGAGGGCTACGGGGGCTTTTCCACCCTGATCTATAACGTGAGTCCGCAGGATCAGCTGCGCCTCGTCATCTCCGCGCGGCGCGATAACTACGAGATCCCCAATACGCCAGGCCAAATTTCCGGCGACGTGCAGCGCGAGGCGGACGCTTTCACGATCCTTTCGTGGGTCCGGACTTTGAGCGACACCGCGGCGCTGACTAGCTCGCTCTTCTACCACTACAACCGTGCCGACTACGATGGCGCGCCATGGGACTACCCGATCAGCACGACCGTACAACGTTCATCGACCTACTTCGGCGGCGAGGAGAGCCTTCACGTGAGCGCCGGCCGCAACACCGTGGATGCGGGTGTGTACGGATTTGGTCAGACCGACAACCAGTTCTTCCACGTGTTGTTCAACGATGGCAGCTATCCGCCTGTACTCCAGTCGCTCAGACCCTCCGGCAATGTCGTGGCGGCTTGGCTCCAGGACACCTACCGGTTGACCGAATGGTTGACACTCTCGGCCGGTGTGCGGCAGACACACTTCGAGGGGCTCACGACGGAGAATGCGACTGACCCTCGGCTCGGTGCGACTATCAAGCTGCCGCTCGTCGGCTGGGTGCTGCGCGCTTTCTGGGGAAAGTTTTACCAGCCCCCGCCGCTTGCGACGATCTCAGGACCCCTTCTGGCTTATGCACAGAGCAACGCCTTGGGGTTTCTGCCTCTGCAGGGCGAGCGTGACGAAGAGTATCAAGTAGGCCTGACGATACCGGTGCGCGGCTGGACCATCGATGTGAATCATTTCCGCACACAGTCACGTAACTTCTTCGATCACAACCCGATCGGCAACTCGAATGTATTTTTGCCGATCACGATTACGGGAGCATTGATCGAGGGAAATGAGCTCAGCGTGCGCTCACCCCGATTCTGGTCCGGGATGCAAGTCTACCTCACGTATTCCAACCAGACCGCGGACGGGACGGGCACGATCACCGGCGGTCTCACGGACTTCTCGCCTTCAAGCGGCTATTACGCTCTCGACCACGATCAGCGCAATACGCTCAACGCCGGCTTTCGTGCCGAGCTGCCCTGGCAGGCATACGTTTCCATGAATCTGTACTTCGGCTCCGGGTTTTCCAACGGCGATGCACCTCCGAGTCATCTGCCGAGCCACGGCACGCTGGATACTAGCCTTGGTAAAGATTTCGACACGCACCTCTCGGCGGCGCTCACCGTGTTGAACGTGACCGATAAACATCTGCTGATCGACAACAGTCTGACGTTCGACGGGTTCCACTGGAATTATCCGCGAGAGATCTATGGGGAGATCCACTACAAATTCGGTTTTTGAGTATGCACACGGCAGATGACGGTGTGACCAAATACACGCGCAGATTTCTCATAGCTCTCATCTATCTGTTTCATAGAAACGATTCATTTCCTAAATGACGAGTGGAGCACTAGCTTGACGGCGGTTTTCCCCGCCCGTCATCGCATGAGGAGTACTCCCTTGGAAAAACGTACCGTCTACGTGTCAGCTCTGCTTGCGGCGGCAATGTCCTTCCAGCTCGCGATCGCCGGGCAGGCGAGCGTCCAGGAGAGGCCCATGTCCAATCAGGACTGGTGGCCGCAGCTTCTCGATCTCAGTCCACTGCGCCAACACGCCGCCGAGTCCAACCCCTACGGCAGCGATTTCAACTACGCCCAGGAGTTCAAGACCCTGGACCTCGAGGCGGTGAAAAAGGACATCGCGGCGGTTCTCACCACACCGCAGGCCTGGTGGCCGGCCGACTACGGCAATTACGGTCCGTTTTTCATCCGCATGGCCTGGCACAGTGCGGGCAGCTATCGCGTAGGCGATGGGCGCGGTGGCGCCAGCGGCGGCGACTTGCGCTTCGAGCCGCGCAACAGCTGGCCAGACAACGCCAACCTCGACAAGGCGCGTCGGCTGCTATGGCCCATCAAGCAGAAGTACGGACGCAAGCTGTCGTGGGGCGATCTGATGGTTCTGGCTGGCAACGTCGCTCTGGAGAACATGGGTTTTAAGACCATCGGCTTTGCCGGCGGGCGTGTCGACACGTGGGAGCCGGATCTCGTCTTCTGGGGGCCCGAGAAGAAATTCCTGGCCGCAGAGCGAGTCGACCCTAACCAGAAGTTGCAGGGCCCTCTGGCCGCGACGCAGATGGGCTTGATTTACGTCAACCCGCAGGGACCGAACGGCAATCCTGACCCGATCGCCGCCGCGAAGGATATCCGGCAGGCGTTTGGGCGCATGGCGATGAACGACGAAGAAATCGTCGCGCTCATCGCGGGCGGCCACACGTTCGGCAAGGCGCACGGCGCTCACGACGCGGAGAAATGCGTGGGAACGGAGCCCGCCGGCGCCGGCGTCGAACAGCAGGGTCTAGGCTGGGCGAACAAATGCGGTACCGGCAACGGCAGCGACACCGTCACGAGCGGGTTCGAAGGCGCATGGTCGGCGAACCCTATCAAGTTCACGACCCAGTACCTCGACAACCTCTTTGCCTTCGATTGGGTGCAAACCAAGAGTCCTGCTGGCGCGATCCAGTGGACGCCCAGCGACCAGGCTGCGGCCAATCTCGTGCCGGATGCCTACGACCCGACGAAGCGCCACGCGCCGTTCATGTTCACGACGGATCTCGCCCTCAAGATGGATCCGGGCTTCCACGCGATTGCGCTGCGCTTCAAGGAAAACCCTCAGGAGTTCGCCGACGCTTTCGCACGCGCGTGGTTCAAGCTCACTCATCG
>Ga0307469_10000645_pt1 | contig 12767 bp, 9 predicted proteins | sample atmos_gasesAM2C__FD_203084 | JGI IMG/M metagenome (GOLD analysis project Ga0307469, IMG submission 203084) | Hardwood forest soil microbial communities from Morgan-Monroe State Forest, Indiana, United States - atmos_gasesAM2C_515 | ecosystem: Environmental > Terrestrial > Soil > Temperate forest...
TATTGGTATTCAACTTCACGACGCCTTCACGTTCGGCGTCTTTGCCGCGCCCGCGATTATCTCGCCGCGCACTACAACGAGCGCTTGACGCTCGAAAATGGCGCGCAGGAAGCCTACCTTTCACCGTTTCATTTCAGCCGTCTATTCACGAGCGCGTTTGGCGAAACGCCACACGAATTCGTGACGCGAATTCGCATCGAACAGGCGAAGCGGCTGCTGCTCTCCGAGAATCGCAGCGTGACGGATATTTGCCTCGACGTGGGATATGAAAGCCTTGGGTCATTCAGCTCGCGATTTCGCTCGCTAACAGGATTATCGCCCGCCATCTTCCGCCGCGAAGCGCGCATTTCTTTCGGCGGCTTTGCGTCGCACTGGCCGCTGTATTACATCCCCGCCTGCTATCAGCACTTTGTGGTAGGGCCGATCTAGCGCCACCCGCCGTCGTGCAAAAAATCGCAAGAATCGAGAAGCATCCGCCCGCTCAATTCGGCTATCTTTGGCCCACTCAAGGAGGTTCCAATGATTCAACGGCTTTCACATGCAACGTTGTACGTGCTAGACCAAGATGCTGCCAAGGATTTTTACGTGAACAAGCTCGGATTTGATGTTCGGATGGACGCAAGCATGGACAACGGTTTTCGATGGCTGACGGTGAGCCCGAAGGGCCAGCCGGATCTCCAAATTATCTTGATGAAAGTAGACGGGCCGAACATGCAGCCCGAAGTGGGCAAGGCGCTGCGCGAACTGCTGACCGGCGGAAAACTGAACGGCGGAGTGCTGCAGACCAGTGATTGCCGCAAGACGTATGAAGAGTTGAAAGCGAAGGGAGTGGAGTTCACGGCGCCGCCGAAGGAACAATTTTATGGCGTCGAGGCGATCATGAAGGACAATTCGGGGAATTGGTTTAGCATGACGGAACCGAAAGGCGTGTAGTCTTCGCGAAACGCGGAGATAGGGCTATTGAAAGGCGCTTGCCGGGAGATTTTGGGCGCGCATAAGCAGTTCGGGCAGATTCTTTTGCACGGTGGCCGCCTTTTTCCCCAGCAGCATTTCCATTTCGCGGTGGGCAGTTTCGACTGTTTGCTGATTTTCGCCGCCTTTGCCGCCTAGCAGAATTTCTGCGCGCAGATAGCAGGCATAGGCCAATTCAAGGTCGACGCCCCGACGCCTGAGAAATTGTCCGTAGTTGAACCAGTCGAATGCTTCACTGCGCGGATCTTTGAAATTTGCGTCGAGCGAGAGGCCGCGCTGGAAGGAATGTGCCGCGCCTGCAGCGTCGCCAACTTTCTCCTGGTAGTCGCCAAGGTGCGCGAGGGCCAGGCTTTCGAGCTGCAGATTCTTGTCGCGCTCGGCTAGCGCGATCGCCGAGAGATATCCCGCCATCGCTGCTTGTTTCTGATTCATGCGAGCTTCGTCGTCTGCAAGCTGAAGCGTGGCGGAATCCAGTTGCGCGGGCGTGGCGGTAGGATCGTCCGGATGCGCTGCGGCCAGCTGCAGGAATGCGTTCCAGTGGCGAGCGGCGGCCGCGTGTTGGTTCTTTTGATCGAGCGCCTGCGCGAGATAGAGATGGGCATTCGGCTGATTCGGAGCCACGTCCACAGCCTTCTCCCAGGAATCAACTGCTTCTTCGGGATGGCCGAGTTTGGCTGCGAGCAGACCATAATTTACGAGCGCGTCTGAATCGCGCAGAAAAATTTCGAGCATGCGATGGTAGTGCTCATAGGCTTCGGTGTAGCGGCCGTCTTCGATCATGGCGCGCGCGGCGGCGTGCTGCAGGCCGGGATTGTCGGGGTTGATTGCGACGGCGCGGGTGAGAGCCGCAACCGCGTCGTCCTTTTGTCCCGCTTTCGTTGAGGCACTTGCGATGCGGGCCTGGAGCATAGCGTCGTAAGGATTCAGTTGGGAGGCGCGCAAGAGCGAGTGGAGATTGGATTCGTCCGTGCCGAGAGCGAAGTGCAATTGGTCGAGGCCACCCCACAGGAACAGCAGTCCAACCAGGCTCAATTGAAATGCGGATGACGTCAGCAGCTTTTTGGTGCGCGTGGGCGGGGCGGTCGGCGCGGGCTCACGTGGAGCTCGTTTAGCGGCGCGCTTCGCCGGAGCTTGCTGCGCGCCTGATTGTGCTGCGGAGCCGGGATCGATCAAGAGCGAAGCGACGCGCGAATCGCGCAACTTCCAGAGCGCCCCATCGAGCAGGAAATGGTGGATATTCACGAGGGCCGTGAAAATGAGAAAGCTGGTGGTGAAATCGTAATGGAAAATGTAGCTCACCAGCCAAGGACCGGGGATAAACAGCGCAATGCCGCCTGCGATCAGAGTGACGAAATATCCCGCCATTCGCCAGCTTGACTGGCCTGCTGCGCGTGCTTCGCGTCGCTGGTAGTAACTCGTGATCCATAAATATTGCGCGGAGTGGAGAACGGCGAGAATGCCGCTGCTGTAGCGTGTTTGAGGGATTTGATACGTGGCGTGCAGCTCGAGCAGGGTGGGAAGCACGAACCACAGAAATTGCGTGAGCACGAGCGTGAGCGGCGCGGCCATGGCTCGCGTTCCACTTCGCTGGATGAGCGGCTTGAACGCCACGAACGTGAACGCTGCAAACACGATTGCCAGGACGAGGCGCAAGGGGAGCGTGATTTTCGCGGGCAGACCCAGCGAAAGAATCAGCGGGTCATTCGAGCCGCCGGTCATAAAACTTGCGAGCAACATTACGTAGGACGCTACGAACGCGGCGTGCAGCCAGCGGCGCTCGGTGGAGGTGATTTGCGCGCCAGCGCGACGGGTGAACATCATCATCAGGCCGTAGTTCTGGCCGGTGTAATGCCACGGACTCCAGCAGATATAGAGGGTGAAAACCCACGGCACGAGCCGGTACGAGGCGTGGAGCATCACGGCCGTGACGACCATCAGCAGCGTGAGATGGAGCGTGAAGAACTTGTATTTTTCGAACTGCTCGCGCGTGTGATATGCGCGGTAGATGGTGGCCATGAAATGCGGGTAGTTGAAGATGATGGCGAGCAGGTAAAACGCCACGGCCCAGCCATGCGTGTGCGATGGAGTGAGCCATGCAGCAATAGCCAGTAGAGGCGCGGACCATGCGCCGCAGCCGACGATTAGATCGAGCCAAGGGCGATAAATCCACGGGCTTGTGGCTTGCGGGGGCGCTGCGGCAGAGGAACCGGTGGCACCGATCGGATTGGCTTGCGTGGTCAAAAGAAAATCCTCAGGCCGCCAGTCTACTTGGAATGCCGCGTGGGATTCGAGCGTGGCGAGACGAGTTTGCTGAATGCGTAACTTCAGGGCGCTGCTTTGGGGTTGTGCAAGCCGTTATTTTCATCGTGTTGTTTTTCACTGATTCAAGCGGTTGCGCGATTTGCCAAATAAAAAGGCGACGACACCGAGACCCAACACTGCGAACGTCAATCCAACGATTTTTGCAACCGCGAAAAATTTGTGTGGCTCATCGGCCGCGGGCATGACCGAGAAAATAATTGTAACGAGCGTCGTCGTAAAACCAAGTGTGCCGAGAGCGATTGCGACCGGCTTGCCGCCGGGAATCCGGATTACTTCGGGCGATGCCGGCTCGCTCTGAAATCGAATCAGCGCAGCGAAGACAAACAAGTACGGAACGAAATACGAAATGATGCCCATGCTGACCAGAACTTCGTATGCGCCGTAAACGCTGGTTCCAGCCTGGCTCAGAAGAATAAAAATTACGCCGCAGAAGGCTTGCACGAGCAGTGCGACATACGGTGTGCCCCACTTCGGATGAATGCGTGCGAACGCGGACGGAAGGTATCGGTCGAGTCCCGCTACGAACGGCAGGCGCGCCGAAACTGCGAGCCAGGCCCCAAGCGCCCCGAGATTGCTGATCGTAATCAGCAGCGCCGCGAGGGGTCCAATCGCTGTAAAGCCAACTCGATCGGCCGATTTTGAAACGGCTTGCATGATGCCGCCGAGTCCGCTCACTTCACCTGCGGGCAGTGACACGAGGACGGCGATGGTGCCGACAATGTAACCAATCGTGACAAACGCCCCTCCGGCGAGAAGGGCGCGAGGGAGATTTTTTCGCGCGTCGTAAACTTCGTCGCCGAGAAATGACGCCGACTCCGAGCCGCCGAGGGCGAAAATGATCGTGGCGACGAAAAGAACGTCGCGAAAATGCATGTGCGGAACGATGCTTGCTGCGGCGAAGCTCGTGGCCGAGCCGAACCGGTGGAAGGCGATGGCGGCAATCCCGATGAGAATCCCGATCGGCAACCATGTGGCGATCGCTCCGAGATTGTGCAGCCATTTGCCGACGGAGAGCCCGATGAGGTTCAGAAACGTGCCTAGCGCGAGTCCGAGCAGGGCGAAGACGAGGAAATAGGTTTTGTTTTCGGAGAGTGATTGCCAGCGGGCCGGACCGATAAAGAGCGCGTTGCTCGCCGCGAAATAGAGAACGGCAGGGTAGTAAGGGAGATTGCTCGCCCAGTAGGTCCAGCCGGTGATGAATCCCGGAAATTCGCCGAACGCGCGCTTGCTCCAGACGTAGAGGCCGCCTTCCTGCGGGTAGCGCGAGGAAAGCTCCATCACGGAAAGTGCGAGGGGAAGATAGAACGTGCACCAGGCGATCAGCCAGACTATGACGGCGCTTGCGCCGACCGTGGCGGCGGTGGCGATCCAGCGTAGGCTGATGCCTGTGACGATGTAGAAGAGGACGAGATCGCGGAAGCCCAGCGCGCGGCGGGGACGATTGGTAGCGGCGGGTTCAGGCATCGGCGGCAAGCGGGGTTGGATTCATGCGCTTGGCACATGATGCATCGGGCGGAATCTGAAAGCGAGCGAGTTTGAAGCGGCGGCTATTGTGACGGAACACTGTCCATCGCGCCGCTGCCAAAACTGAAGCCGGCTACACCTTGGCTTTTTTGTCGTGCTCGTAATATTCGTAGGCGGACATTGGTTTCTCGCCGCCTTTTTTCCAGATGCGATCATCGGCAGGGATTTTCCCGAGAGCGCGAGCCATTTCGCGGATGTGTGATGCGACCGCTCCGCAACATGCGCCTATGTAGTTGACGCCGAGGTCGCGCGCTTTCGTCGCATAGTCAGCCATTTCGTGACGGCTCAGTTGATAGGGATCGAGTTGGTCGGGAAACGCAGGCAGGCTGGTGAAATCGCGATGATCGTGGGTGGTGCGATATGCGACGGGCTGGCATGCGATGTACGCCTTCACGGCGCGGCGCATTTCTGCGGCAAGGGGCAACGTGTATTCGGGGCTGCGAAGGCAATTCAGTCCGACGATGTCCGCCCCTGCGTCGACAAGCGATCGCGCGCAATCGGCGGCCGACTTGCCGTCGGGCGTCACGTCTTCGTTTTCAAATGACATCGTGACCATTACCGGCAGATTCGTCCGCTTGGCGCGTTCAACGGCTAGCAGCGCTTCGCCAAGCCACGAAAAAGTCTCGCCGATGACAAAATCGATGCCTTCGGAGATTTGTACGTCGAGCTGTTCGTCGAAAGTCTTGCGGACGCGATCGGCCGAGGCTTTGTCGTTCGGCTCGTACATCCAGGTGAGGCTGATGTTTCCAGCGACCAGGCAGCGATTGCCCGCCCCCTGTCTTGCTATGCGCACAGCCGCTCGGTTCAGTTCTTCGACGCGATCGCCCATACCGACTGTGGCGAGTTTGTCGCGGCTCGCGTAAAAGGTGAGGGACTGGAGAACTTCGGAGCCCGCGTCGCGGAATTCGCGGTGCAGCTCGAGCAAAGCTTCGGGGTTTTCGAGCGCCACTTCCGGCGTAAACGGGCCGGCTCGAACGCGGCCGCGTTTTTCAAGCTCGAGCAGGTAGCCGCCATCACCCAGAACCGGACCTTGTGCGAGCTTTTCGAGGATCCCCTTTTTTGTTATGTCTGTCATTCGCGTGCCTTTTGATCGGGACTGTCTCTAGGCCCTCCCGATTTCATGCGACAGCTTTTTTCACGCGGCCGCGTTTCAAATCGCGCAGCGCCCGATGCGCCGCATTGTAGCCCGGAGCGCCCGTGACACCGCCTCCTGGATGTGCTCCGGCGCCGCATAGATAGAGGCCGTTCACAGGTGTGCGATATTGCGACCAGCCTGGAACAGGGCGCATGAAGAAAAGCTGATCGAGTGACAAGTCCCCATGGAAAATATTTCCCTCGGTCAGGCCGTAAGTGCGCTCGAGATCGAGCGGCGTCAGAATCTGCCGCGCGAGCACCGATTTCGCAAAATTCGGCGCATACTCCCCAATTTTTCTCACGACGCGATCGCCCAGCAATTCGCGGTTTTCGTTCCACGTTCCGCGCTTCAACTTGTAGGGCACATATTGCACGAACGTGGTCATGATGTGTTTTCCCGCAGGCGCGAGCGAGGAATCCACATTTGATGCGACGACGCAATCCAGCCACAGCTCTTCCGGGATTTCGCCAAGCTTCGCGATGTCGTAGCAGCGCTGCGCGAATTCAAGCGAAGGCACCAGCGTGAAAAGCGACCGCTGCGGCGAAGTCCAATCCGAAGGCATCCCAGTGACGCGCGGCTCTTCGCTCAATACAAAATTCACTTTCGCGCAGGGACCATTCATCTTAATCGCAGAAACAGCTTCGCGAAAATCATCCGGCAGCTCACTTGCTTCAACGAGCCCGAGAAACGTCCGCTTCGGATCGGCATTTGAGAGAACGATGCGGCTTTTGAACTCCGTCCCATCTTCGAGGAAGACACCGCGAGCGCGGCCGCCGTTCGCGTCAATATTTGCTACGGGACTCGATGTGAGAATTTCGACCCCCAACTTTCGCCCAGCAGATGCAAGCGCCTGCGTGATTGCGCCCATGCCTCCCATCACGTGGCCGTAGAAACCTTGGGTCTCGCCATCGCCGCCACTCAGTAAATGAAAGAGCAGACCGAGCGCGGACCCGGCGTCGTAAGGCCCACCGTGCTTGCCGTATACATTATTCGCGAGGAACATTGTCTTGATTTTCTCGGATTCGTAGTGCCGATCGAGAAAATCGCCAAGGCTGCCAGTAAGGAACGAAACAAGCCGGCCGACCTCCTCCGTCGTCATTCCGCGAAACCGATTCCCAAAGCGCAGAAGTTCCCACCAACCTTCAGCTCCGCGAAACGCTGGATCAGGCGGCGGCTCCAGAAAGAACGGCTGCAGATAGCGCGCGAGTTTTTTTAGCTGATCATCTACGCGCAAAAACGTTTCCGCATCGCGCGGCGAAATCTTGTGAAATTCCCCCACAGCGCGTTCGCGATCCGCCCACCAGGGCACCACACGGCCATCGGAGAACGGAACAACGAGGCTCGGGTCGCACGGAACCATCCGTAATCCGTGCGAGGCAAGATCGAGATCGCGAATCACGGTGGGCCGCAGCATACTCGCAACATAAGATGTGGTTGACGCACGGCACCCGGGCGCGATCTCCTCCGTCACACAAGAGCCCCCGACAATCGCGCGTCGTTCGAGCACCAGGGTCGAAAGTCCGGCACGCGCGAGATAAGCCGCAGCCGTCAGGCCGTTGTGGCCAGCGCCGACGACGATCGCGTCATATCTTTTCCTCGGCACGCTTTTTTCTCGTTTCGGGACTTGCGCACAGCAGGTGTTTTCGACTAGCATGACCGCTAGTCAGGCAATTGTATCGCTGACTGTAGATAACATAAGCGGGGAAGAAATCCAATGACAGCTTCCAGCAATGACCTTGGGTCACGTCAGCGCGTAAGGTCGCGGCGCGCACTACTTGAGCCGCCCGTGCGCTTTCGCCCCGAGCCCGGTCCGCGACTCGAAGCCAAGCGCGCGCGAATTATCGATGCAGCGCTGCGACACTTTGCCGAGCAGGGCTACCATGCGGCGCGCATCGAGGATCTCGCTGCGCAACTCGGCTTCGCAAAAGGTTCGATCTTCCAATATTTCGGCAGCAAGGCCGGACTTTTCCTCGAAACCTACAAGAAAGCAGTGAAATCATTCCCGGCGTACCTCGATTGTCCTGCCAATATCCGTGAAAAAGGTTTCTTCGAAATTGTGCGCTACTGGCTTTTGCGCACCGAGCGGCTCGTGCGCGAAGACTGGATTCCATATCGCGTCGCGCTGCTCGGAAATTACGGCGTGGATTTGAGTTTGAAGCGCGAGATCAATCGTTTCCTGCTTGCCGAGGATCCCTACGGCAGCGCCGCGTTTGTACGACTGGGCGTTGCGCGCGGAGAAGTGCGCTCCGATATCGATACAGCGCTGATCGTTTCGATTCTCGACTGGACGATGGAGCGCTTTCAGGACGCGTTGCTGACCGAAGAACTCGACCCGGGCCTCTTCCCCCATCCTTCGGATCCGGAAAAGAATCAGGTACGCATCACGCAATTCCTGCAAGTGCTGCGCGGCGCAATAGGCGTCTAAAAGAATTTCTCAAAATTTGGAGTGAAAGCAGATGGAACGGCCAGCACAAAAGTCTGTTCAGGAAATTCTCGCCTCCTACAACGCCAACGCCCCGCTGGCGGAAGCGCACACAATTCCCGCACCGTGGTACACCGACTCGCGAATCGCCGAACTCGAAAGGCTCAACGTCTTCTCGCGCTCATGGCAATTTGCAGCGCGGCTCGAGCAGCTTGAAAATCCAGGACAATATGTCACCATCACGGTAGCGGGCGAGCCCATCGTTATCGTGCGTGGCAGCGACAAGAAGCTGCGCGCATTCTTCAACGTGTGCCGGCACCACGCAATGACCGTAATGAACGAGCCCTGCGGCCATGCCCCGCACATGCGCTGCCCCTATCACGGTTGGACCTACAACCTCGAAGGTGAACTCCGCGGCATGACCGAATTCGACGGCGTCCGCGATTTCGATCGCGCTAAGAATGGCCTCGTACCGATTCGTCTGGAAACCTGGGAGCGATTCGTTTTTGTGAATCTCGATTCCAACGCCGCTCCGCTAAAAGAATTTCTAGGCAAGCTGGCCGATCTCGCGAAGCTGCTGGGATTGTCGGAGCTGAAATTCGTCGAGCGCCGCAGTTACACCCTCGACTGCAACTGGAAAGTGTACGTGGACAATTTTCTCGACGGCGGATACCACGTGCCGCACATGCACAAAGGACTGAACAGTGTTCTCGACTACACGAACTACACGATTGAAAATGTCGATCGCTGCTGCGTGCAATCGAGCCCGGTGACGGTGGACAGCACCTCCGAAGCGAATGCCGCAGCTACCCGCAAAGGCGATCGCGCTTATTATTTCTGGCAATATCCGAATTTCATGCTGAACTGGTACGAAGGCTATCTAGATACTAATCTGGTAATCCCTCTCGCTGTGGATCGCTGCGAAGTGATTTTCGATTTTTACTTCGGCAACACGTCCGAATCGGAGATGCCATATATTCGCCAGAGCATCGAAGTGAGCCATCAAGTGCAAATCGAAGACATCGCGATTTGCGATGGCGTGCAGCGCGGCCTCAGTTCGCGCGCTTACCAGGCGGGGCGCCTCTCCGTGCGGCGCGAGGCCGGCGAGCACTTATTTCATCGTTTGCTCGGAGCGGATCTCAAAGACACTCGAGCGGCCACCGCTTCCTGAGGTTGAGGCAGGTCCGGGTAGCCACGACGACGCTCTCCTCGTCGTGCGCCGTCGTGCTGAAAGTGTTAGTGGCCGCAGTTTCTGACCGAAGAGCAATAACCATTCTACGAACTCCCCGTCTAAGCGTGATAACACTCTCTATCGCGAGGCGATACACATGAGATTCAGAATCGTTGCGGCCGCTCAGGTGCTCGTTACGGCCATCTGTGCTCCTGCTTTTTCAGCCGGCGAGGCACCGAAGGCCGCGTTCAAGCAGTTGCAAGCGCTTGCCGGCAATTGGGAAGGCAAGGACAGTGAAGGTGGCGCAGCCAAAACTAAATTCGAGATTGTGGCGGCCGGCACTGTAGTGATGGAAACGATCTCACCGACTGGCATGGGTATGGAGGACATGCTGACGCTCTACAGCGTTGACGGCGATTCGATCGTGCTGGTGCATTACTGTCCGACGAACAATCAGCCGCGCATGAAAGCAACGCCAGGCGCAGGCCGGGTGAAGCAGTTGGCGTTTAGCTTTCAGAGCGCGGGGAATTTGCCGTCGGAGGAAATCGGACACCAGCACAAACTCGTGATTGAATTCGAGGACACGGATCACATCACGGAAACGTGGACGTGGCGTTCGAAGGGAAAAGACACTCCGATGATTTTTCATTTTACGAGAAAGAAAAATTGAAAACTTTTCTTGCGTTGTTACGGCCCGCGCCAGTTAGAGTTAAGCTCCGGCCGCTAAGCTCCCTCATTGATGATCCCGAGGAATCGTGTCGTCCCATGTTTTCGCGTGGATTTCGTTGCCGTTTTCTCTGAGGTGCCGCTCGAAGTGGTAGTAGAAATTTTTCGCATCACTACGGAGATTGAGCGCAATGCTCCACACGAGCGTGCGATTCGGCAGGATCACAGTCGTCGAAGCGTCCGCATGCACCGCGCTGACGGCCGGATCGTTGTCCTGCGCCTCGTAGGTCATCTTCTCGTAATCCTTGGTATCGCCCCAGGGATAGTGGCCTGCGTCTTCGCCGCTCCACATCACGCGCGTTGTGCCAGTCATCAGATCGCGCGTCACGGTCCAATTTTTTGGCGGCCAAATATCCCCGCTTGACGAGACGCCTTCGAGCGGTGGCGATGCTTCGACCGGCGGAAAATGTGGCCGCGCTAGCGGCTCCACTGGAACCAGCGGCAATTCAATCCGCGAAGCCTGCTGGCCTCCGAGATAAAGCGAAGTTGTCATCGCGTAAGGGGTCGGCCAAATCATCGGCCACAATGCATTCGAAATCGCGACCCGAATGCGATGCCCCGGCGGGAAAATCCAGCTTGTTAGATGCAGCTCCACAGGGATCAAATATTTTCTGCCGGGCTCCAGATCGGTCGGATGCCCGGCGGACTCGCGCTGTGCGCCGCTCTGCCCCGCGCCGGTAATCAAAGTGACGGTGCCATCGGGCGCCACGTCCGAAAGACGAACAAACCAATCCGCGAGCGGCGCATCCGCGGACGCCTGCAGCTGGGCGCGCGGCCATCCGAAGATCGCCGTTTCTTTTTCCATCGGTGCCGAATCGTAAACGAGGCTGTACGCATCGAACGGCCGCTGGTCCGTCGAAAAATCGCCCCACCAAAACCCCGCCTCGCCTCCAATCGATGGAACATATTTCAGTTCGTGCTGAGAAATGTCGCGAGAGGCCGGGGGGACCGCGCCGAGTGAGTGATCCCGCTCGAGAAAAAGCGTTTCTCTGCTTGCACCCCGCGGCGGCCATGTCTTTTCCGCGCGCCACTCGCCGGGAATTTCTTTGATATTGGGATTGGGCGGGTACGGGCGTCGCATAAAAACTTCGAAGCGCGGCTCATCCATAATTCCGTTCTGCTTGCCCTTCAGCCAGTAGTCCCACCAGCGAGTGGCTTCCTCGCGCCACTCGATCGCCGGCCCGGGCTCCGCATCGTGCGGGAAAGTGTGATTCCAGGGGCCGAGCAGCGCCTTGATCGGCGCCTTTGATTTCTCAAAGAATCGCGCCAGGCTGTCGCGGTAGCCGTCAAGGAGACCGCCGATCATAAATGACGGAACGGTATATTCGCTGTAGCGATCGGGCGCCACCGAAGCCCGCCGCCAGAAAGGACCGTCGCGCTGCTGGTGTAGGTAAAGCAAGAACCACGGGGAACTATCAAAACGCTGTGCCAGCGATTTTTCGTCGGTGGGAAAATCCGGCGAGCGAGTCAGCCCCAATTCCAGGTCCATTGCAGGCTCGAATTCATCTACGTGCATCAGCCCGTCAATGTAATGAATATCGTCGTGAAACAGTTCCTCGGTGGCGCAAACGGCGATGATCGCTTTCAGCGCCGGCGGATGCCGCAGCGCCATCTGGATTGCGTTGAATCCGCCCCAGGAAATTCCCATCATGCCCACGTTGCCGTTGGACCAAGGCTGCTTCGAAAGCCAGTCGATCACTTCGAGCCCATCCTGCTGTTCTTGATCCGAGTATTCGCGGTCAGGCGGGCTGCCTTCGCTTGCGCCGGTGCCGCGGATATCGACGCGGGCCGTAACGTAGCCACGACGCACCCAATAAAGGTGCAGGTCCCAGTCGCGCGAAAGGGTCCAATCATCTTTGCGGTAGGGTAAGTATTCGAGGATAGAGGGAAATTTGTCCTCCGCCTTTGCGCCGTCAGGCATATACAGACTCACTGCAAGGCGCACGCCATCCTTCAACGGAATCGTTGTCTGAACTCTTTTCATCGTGGCATAGATCGGCGGAATCGCCTGCGCCGCGAGGTTTCTTCCGACCAGGAAAATAAGGCCCAGGATGAGAACTGCGCGGATGGGTAACGATAGGTTGGCCTTCATGAGCGAAGAACAGTAGCATAGGCATTCCTGCCTGTGCTCCCGTAACAACACAAGTGCTCGCGACACCTGGCACACGCAAGACATCGTTCTTTTCGCTGTTGCAGCTTCCGCAGGGGCACGACACGCCGTGCCTGAACGCGATGCTTCGCACAGAGCCTTCCATCCATCACCGACCGGTTGCCCCATTTTGCAAAGAGGCCGCTATTGGACTAGCATCAAAAAGTAAAAGCTGCAGCCCTTCAAGGCCACATGAAAAGAAATTCCACTCGCAATGATCGCGTTCGGCCTAGCCAAACCAAGCCAGCACAGAAATCAGTAAGCTGCGTCGCCTCCAAATCGCTACCAAGGCGCATTTTCCTGCTCTCGCCGGCCAATGCGGCCGGAATTCGCGCGCGGATCGTCG
>Ga0307469_10000646_pt1 | contig 12758 bp, 8 predicted proteins | sample atmos_gasesAM2C__FD_203084 | JGI IMG/M metagenome (GOLD analysis project Ga0307469, IMG submission 203084) | Hardwood forest soil microbial communities from Morgan-Monroe State Forest, Indiana, United States - atmos_gasesAM2C_515 | ecosystem: Environmental > Terrestrial > Soil > Temperate forest...
TCGGGGAATACCTGATGGCGGAGATGCTCGAACGCCAGCCGATCGGGGTTCAGAGCATGCTGTTGCGGACCTCGGTGGCCGATCGGTTGAACGGCGAACTGGCCGACCTGCTGGCCGGCCGCCCGGGCTGTGAGCAGATGCTGCTGGCACTCGAGGACGCCAACGCATTCGTCGTTTCGCTTGACGTACAGCGCACCTGGTTTCGCTACCACCAGCTTCTGGCGGATTTCCTGCGCCTCGAACTTCGCCGAAGGTTGGCCGATGAGGTCGTTAGCCTCCACAGCAAGGCCGCCCGGTGGTTCGCCGACCATGGGGACGTCGTCGAAGCCGTCCGACACACGCTCGCGGCGGGGGACTGGCCGGATGCGGCCCGGCTCCTCGCGGACCACTTGTTCAGTTTGACGCTCGATGGTGAGGAAGCCAGCATCGCCGCGCTGTTGCGGTCGTTCCCCGAGGGGGCGTCGGCCGAGCATCCTGAACTGGCCTTGGCCCATGCGGCAGTTCAGCTGGCGCAGGGGCGGTTGGAGGACGCAGCGGCTCACCTGGAGGTGGCTGCGTCCCACATCGAGAGCGCACCGCCCGCCCGACGCCGTCGCCTCGCGGTAGCGAATGCTTCGCTGCGGTTGGCGCTGGCACGGCGCAGCGGTCAGTTTGCGGAAGTGATGGAGCAGGTGACGCTGCTCGATGCTTCGACCGCACGCAGGTCGAATGGCCGGATCGCGATGGACAGCGAGCTGCGTGCAGTCGCGCTGATGAATCTTGGCATCGTCGAGACGTGGTCGGGACGATTCGAGGACGCCGAACGGCATGTGACCGAAGGCGCGATGCTCGCCGAGGAGATCGGCCGGCCCTACATAGAGGTCGCGTGTCGCGCCTATCAAGCCTTTCCGTCACCGAGCGTCTCGCTCACCAACGCGCGTGAGCGCTGTCGTCAGGCCATAGCCCTCGCCGCCGGCTATGGCTTGAGCGACCGCTCGGTGCTCGCACCCGCGTTAGGGGCCATGGCCGCGATCACGATCTGGATGGGCGAGTTCGAGGAGGGGGAGCATTGGCTCCGCCGCGGGTGGGAAGTCATCCACGCAGAGATCGACCCCGCCGCCGCAGTGATGATGCACATGGTGACCGGCATGTTGCATGCCGGTCGCGGCGAGGATCAACCGGCACTCGAGGCGTTAACCGCGGCGGTTCAAGCGCAGTCGCTTCTGACCGGTGTGCACATCCTCGCACCTGTTATCGCCGAGTGGCTCGCTCGTCTCGGGATGCCGGACGAAGCGCGCGCAGCGCTGAACGAGTTCTCGACCGACCACGGATGGATCGACGCGGTTGACCTCGCGCGAGCAGCGATCAGCCTGGCGGAGGGTGACCCCGCTACTACGCTGGCCGTCCTCGGCGACGTTCAGCGCATGATGCCGGCCCAAGACTCTCCGGCGTACGGGCTCGTCGAGGCTCATCTGCTCACTGGCCTCGCGCACCTCGACCTGGGGGATCGCGACGCTGCAGCTGCGGCGGCCGAAGCCGCGCTCGCCGCCGCCGAGCCAGATCGGCTCATCTTCCCGTTTGCGATGAACAACGCTGCCGAGCTGCTCGATGCGATCCCGCGACATGAGACGGCTCATAGTGCGTTCCTCGCCGATGTTGTTGATGCGCTACGCGCCGCACCGGCGCCGAGCACCGACCGCGAGTTCCTGTCGCAAACCGCCGAGCTCAGTCCGAGCGAACTCCGCGTCCTGCGATACCTGCCAACAAACCTCACGCGGCCCGAGATCGCGGGCGAGCTCTACGTCTCCATCAACACGATTAACACGCACATCCGCAACATCTACAGCAAGCTGGGTGTGCGCGATCGATCTTCCGCCGTGAGATCCGCACGGCAGCTGCGGCTCCTCTCGACGGGGATCTCGCGGACAAAGCCGGGATAGCCCCGCACAATCACCAGATTCCGGCGACGACGACTCACTAGGTCGGGCTGCACCGTGAGTACGTGGCCACACCGCCGCGTTTCTACACGATCCGGATCGACGGCCGGCTCGGAGCCACGGCCTTGTCCGCATTTTCCTCGATGGTGAGTGAGCTCGAAGGTCGCGAGACGGTGCTGACCGGTTGGCTTGCGGATCAGTCCGCGTTGTTCGGCGTCCTTGCGCAGATCGAAGCACTCCGGCTCGAGCTGCTCGAACTCCGACAGATCCGGACGAGGCCGCAATCGCCGGAATCAGGCGATGACCGCTCACCAGAAGGTGGGTGAAGCTCCGGCTAGTTCTGTCCACCTGACGACTCGAGGAAGAGGAATCCATGAGCACTGAGGAAACGCCGATCGTCGATACACGCACACCGGGCGCCGACGCTCTGCCGGACTACGCGCCGGTACCTCGTTCTTCGCTCGGGCCCGCCCCGAACGACCAGGGGTACTACGTCGGACGCGTCGAGCGAAACCTGTATTGGGTCACGGACGGCACCTACCAAGCGGCGTTCCTGACGACGTCCGATGGCGTCGTCCTGTTCGACGCCCCGCCAACCATCGGCCACAACCTACAGCGGGCCGTCGATGCGATCGCGGCCGCCAACGGCGTGAGCAACAAGGTCAACTATCTCGTCTACTCGCATCATCACGCCGACCACGTCGGTGCCGCGTCGCTGTTCGACAAGAACGCGACGCGCATCGGTCACGAGGAGACGAAACGGCTGCTGCTGCGGGACGACGACCCGGCCAGGCCGCCGAACGACGAGACGTTCCAGGATCGCCGCACGCTCGAGATCGGCGGCGAGCGCATCGATCTGGCCTGGCACGGCCCCAACCACTCGCCCGACAACATCATCATCCACTTCCCCGATCACGACGCGTTGATGCTGATCGACATCGTCAATCCGGGCTGGGCGCCGATCTATCTCGCCAACCTCACGGAAGACATCCCCGGCTACATCGAGGCGCCGGCGAACGCGCTTGCCTACTCATGGAAGCACTTCATCGGCGGACACAACGGCCGGCTCGGCACGCGCGACGACGTGACGTTGCATCAGCAGTACATGGCCGACATCTCCGAGAGCTCCAGGCAGGCGATCAATAGCGTCGACCCGACGCGGTATTTCCGGAAGTACGGCCAGAACGCGTGGGCGGCGGTCAAGGGCTACCTAGACGAGATCGCCGCGACCGCAGCGGCGCCTGTGATCGAGAAGTACACCGGCGTGATCGCAGCCGTCGACGTGTTCACGGAGAGCACGACGTTCCAGGTGATGCAGTCGATCCGGCTCGACCTCGGCTACGGCTCACAGGTGCATCCATGAGCACCGAGCAGCGAGAGACGCTCGACGCGATCCTGCGACAGTCGGCCTTCCCCATCGGCAGCAGTGTCGACGAGCAACGTCGACAACTGAACGAGCTGCTGTCGGCGCAGCCGCTCCCGGCCGGCGTGACCGTGACCGCGGCTGAGCTGGGCGGCGTCCGAACAGCAGAGATCACCATCGACGGGATCGAACCTCGCCACGTCGTCCTGTACTTCCACGGCGGGGTGTACGTGATGGGGGACGCGTTTCTCGCCGCCGGCCTGGCCTCTCAGGTCGGCCGGCGGACAAGAGCGAAGGTGATCTCCGTCGACTATCGACTCGCGCCCGAGCAGCCATATCCGGCGGCGGTCGACGACGCTCTTGCGGCCTATGAAGCCCTCCTGCAGAGCGGCACAGCCCCGTCGGACATCGCCTTCGCGGGAGAGTCGGCCGGCGGCGGGCTCGCCATCGCCACCCTGGTCAACGCCCGCGATCACGGGCTCCCCTTGCCGGCCGCGGCCTTCGCCATGTCGCCGTACGCGGACCTCACCCTGGCGGGGGCGACGATGGAAACGAAGCGCGAGGTCGATCCGCTGCTCAGTCGGGAACTCCTCGATGCACGAGTCGCCGACTACACGGCGGGGCAAGATGCGGCTCTCGGCCTCATCAGCCCGATATTCGCCGAGCTGTCCGGCCTGCCGGCCCTGATCATCCAGGCGGGATCGCACGAGGTGCTCCTCGACGACGCCATCCGCCTCGCCGGTGCTGCTGCCACCGCCGACGTCGAGGTCACTCTCGACATCACCCCCGGGGTGCCCCACGTGTTCCAGGCCTATCACCCGATCCTCGACGAAGGCGCTGCGGCGCTGGACAGAGCCGGGCAGCTCCTGTCGGCGCAACTCGCCGGCGCAGGACGCGTCACCGCCTAGCGAAAGGACGTGAGACATGAGCGACCCGCACGACTGGAACGCGAAGACCATCGCGGAGTTTCGAGCGAACGAGGGCAAGGTTGGCGGGCCGTTCGAGGGCGCACCGATGGTCCTGTTGCATCACCGCGGACGCAGAAGCGGGCAGGAGTACGTCACCCCGACGATGTACCTCCCGCACGGATCCGAGCCGGACGTCATCTACGTCTTCGCAACCAAAGGTGGAGCACCCACCGACCCGGACTGGTACCACAACTTGACCGCCGCCGGTGACGGCAGCGTCGAACGCGGAACCGACGCATACAAGGTGAGCGTTCGCGAATTGACCGGCGCAGAACGGGATCGCATCTACTCCGAGCAAGCGCGACGCTACCCAGGCTTCGCCGAGTACGAACGCCAAACCGATGGAGTGCGCACGATCCCTGTGCTCGAACTTCGGCGGGCGTAGCACCCATGAGCGCGATCGAGCGTGCCCTGTGTCTCCGAACCCGGAGCCTGCGCGCTATCCGTTAAGTCACGTGCGGGCTGGCATTGTGTCCCGGCGGTCGGCGACGTAACGTGGGCCGTATCGAGAAGGGCCACTAGGGGACGATGTTCGGGGGAGGCAAACCATGACTGTGTTCCAGCTGCGACGTTGGGGAAGAACGACGCTGCCGCTCATCGTGATGATCGCTGTCGTGTTACTTGCTCTGCCACCGGCGAACGCCACGACGCTCGTTCACTGCGGACAGAGCATCACCTCCAGCATCGTCCTGGCGAACAACCTCGGTTGCTCGTCCGGTGATGGGCTCGACGTGGGGAAGGCGAACATCACCATCGATCTCAACGGTCATCGACTCGATGGGGCCGGGGCATCCAACAACGGGATCGACAATGTCGGATTTGCCCGTGTCGTCATCCGCAACGGCGTCGTTGCCAACTTCGGGAACTGGGGCGTACATCTGAGTGGTGCGTCCAGGAACAAGATCACCGGGCTGGTCGTAACGGGCAGCGGCGACGTTGGGATCAACCTCGAGGCGACCTCGACGCACAATAAGGTGTCGGGCAACACGGTGACCGGCAATGGCGGCAACGGCATCCGGTTCATCGACTCGTCGAACCGCAACACCGCGTCCGGCAACACGGCGGACAACAACGGGGACAACGGCGTCTCGATCGAGAACTCGTCGAGCAACAACACGGTTTCTCATAACGAGACGAATGGGAACGTCAACCACGGCATCCGCGTAGAGAACGGAGCCAACTTCAACACCTTCTCGCACAACGTCTCGAACAGCAATGGTCAGAACGGCATCTCGATCGTGTCGTCAACCAACAACACGGTCACGCACAACACGACGGATGGCGAGAACAAGGGCATCCGTATCGAGGACACATCGACCTACAACAAGGTTGCGCACAACGTCGCTTCGGAGAACAGCGACACCGGCATCTTCGTCAAGAACCTGTCGAGCAACAACACCATCTCGCACAACACAACGAACGCCAATGCTAATCACGGCATATCCCTCGAGGGTTCCTCGAACAATAACGTCATCGCGAAGAACACCGTGAAGGGCAACGGGGACGGCATCCGCCTGACGAACTCAGCGAACAACAACACCATCTCGCGGAACGTCGTCACGGGCAACGGATGTGACGGGATAGACGTGAATACGTCTGCGAACACCAACACCGTCAAACGCAACATCGCTTCGCGGAACTCTTGCCACGGGATCGGCTTCACCAGCACCGCAAACAACAACATCGTCACGTCTAACACGGCCGACGACAACTCTCTGGACGGGATCTTCTCAGACACGAACCTGGTCACCATCAACAAGAACATCGCTGACCGCAACGGGTTCCCGAACGGTGTGTCCAATGGGAACTACGGCCTTACCGCGCCGCCTGGAACTCCGGGCTCACACAACGTTGCAAGGGGTAACGCCAACCCCGGGGAGTGCACACCGTCGACGCTGTGTGCGTAGATCACCGGCGGATGATTCTGCGAAGAGGTAGATCGAGTTCCTTTACGTCGGCGCGCCCGCCGGGACTCGAACCCGGAGCCTGCGGGTTAGAAGCCCGCTGCTCTGTCCAGTTGAGCTACGGGCGCCGGACGACGACCAGTATGACCTCGTCAGAGAGCGGGAGACGAGAATCGAACTCGCATCATTGGCTTGGAAGGCCAAAGCTCTACCATTGAGCTACTCCCGCAACGAGCAGAAACGAGTGTAACTACGCGGTCACGGCGTAGAGGCGCCATGTGTCTGGCACGCCTTTCAGTTCGTGCTCGCCTCGCTCCGCGAACGCGATGCCGGACCCCGCAACCAATCCTTTCACCGTCTCGGACGCGAGCACTTCGCCGGCCCCCGCAAGCGCACCGACGCGTGACGCGATGTGCACGCCGATCCCCGCGACGTCGTTACCCATGCGTTCGATCTCGCCTGCATGGATGCCGATCCGTACTTCGATCCCAAGCGGACGAACCGCTTCGACGATCGCTTGCCCGCAGTGGATCGCACGCGCCGGTCCGTCGAACGTCGCGACGAAACCATCACCGGTCGTATTCACCTCGACGCCGCGGAAGCGTTCCAATTCGGCGCGGATGACCTCTCGCTGCGACTCGAGCGTCGCGCGCCACGTCTTGTCACCGACTTCCGCCGCGCGCGATGTCGAACCAACGATGTCGGTGAACATCACGGTTGCGAGTACGCGGTCCGGCTCGGCGACCGGACGAGCCCCTGTGAGGAACGCCTCGACCTCGTCGATGACCGGATCGGGGTCCGTGACGAAAACGAGATGGTCGATGCCGGGGAACTCGACGTAGCGCGCGCCGAGGATGTGCTCTGCGAGCCAGCGTCCGTGCCGGACGTTGACGACGTGATCGCCGTGGGCGTGCATCACGAGCGTCGGGACGGTGATGGACGACGCGATGTCGCGAACGTCGATCTCGAGGTACATCGTGATGAGCTTCACCACCATCCCGAGGCTCGCACCGAGGCGTTCTTGCTTAGCGGTGAACGCCCTGAGGATCGGGTCGTCGGCGCGGCTCGGTGTGTAGATCTCGGCCCCCAGGTCGCTGCTCCAATAAGGGAGTAGCAGTTCGACCGCGGACTCGCCGTACGCCTCGACCGTCGGCGCGAACGTGTAGTCGTCGGCGTACGTCGTCCGGGCCATCGCTCCCCAGGTGATGAGGGCTGTCGTCCGCTCGGGATAGGTCGCCGCGAAGAGCATCGCCATCGCGCCGCCTTCCGAGATGCCGAACAATGCGGCTCGCTCCGACCCGGCCGCGTCCATCACCGCGCGGACGTCGTCCATCCTGACCTCGAGGGGCGGTGGGTCGTCCACGGGATCGGAGAGCCCCGTCCCGCGCTTGTCGAAAAGGATGAGTCGCGCGATCGATGCGAGGCGCTCGGTCACATGGACGAGCGGACGTTCCCACGCCAAGTCGATGTGCGATGTGAACCCGGGAACGATCAGCAGGTCGAGGGGCCCGTCTCCGACGACGGCGTACGCGATGTTCACGTCGCCGGACTTCGCGTAGCGGACCTGCGGCGGTGCCAGCGTCACGTCGGGGCGGCGGGATTCGAACCCGCGGCCCCCGGCTCCCAAAGCCGGTGCGCTACCGGACTGCGCTACGCCCCGAGGGTCCAATGGTAAGCGGCGAGCGTTCGAAGACCGATCATCCGCCTCCGCTGCGCTCCGGCGTGGACTGCGCTACGCCCCGAGGGCCCATGGTACGCACGCCCCCATGGGTTCCGTCCGCAGGTAACCTTTCTCAACCAGTGAAAACGTCCGCCGAGGAGATCGGCAAGAACAAGGTCAAGATCACCGTCGAGGTCCCAACCGCAGACGTCGAGAAGCTCCTCGTCCGGACGTACAAGCGGCTCGCGCAGCAGGTGAAGGTCCCGGGGTTCCGTCCGGGGAAGGCTCCACGCTCCGTCATCGACCAGCGGCTGGGGAAGGATTACGTCCGGAGCGAAGCGCTCCGCGACAGCCTCCCGGACCTCTTCGCCGAGGCCGTGCGGGACAGCGATCTGGACGTCGTGGCCCCGCCCGAGATCGACGTGAAGACCTTCGAGGCCGGATCCGACCTTACGTTCGAGGCGACGGTCGAGACGCGTCCGACGCCGGAGCTCAAGGAGTACTCGGGCCTCGAGGCCAAAAGGCCCCGGGTCGAGGTCACCGACGCGGAGGTCGACGAGCAGATCGAGCGCCTCCGCACCCGCTTCGCGACCCTCGAGCCGACGGAGCGGCCCCTACAGAAGGAAGACTTCGCCTCGATCGACCTCACCACCTACCGCCACGACCAGACGATCGACGAGCTGACGGCGAAGGACCTGTTGATCGAGGTGGGGGCCGAGATGGTCGTCCCCGAGCTCGACGCCGAGCTCGAGGGCAAGCGCAAGGGCGACATCTTGAAGCTGACGACGACCCTTTCGGAGCGTTTCGGCGACCGGGCCGGCTGGCAGGTCGGGATGCAGGTCCTCGTGAAGGACACGAAGATGCGCAAGCTCCCGCCCCTGGACGACGAGCTCGCGAAGACGGTGTCCGAGTTCGACACGCTCGCCGAGCTACAAAGCGACATCCGGACGCGACTTACAGAGATGAAAGACGGGCAAGCGACGAACGCGCTCCGCGAAAGCGTCCTCGAGGCGTTCGTCGAGCACGGCCTCGAGGTCGACCTCCCACACGGGATGATCGACGTCGAGGTCGACAACCTTGTCACGGGCCTCGCACAGCTCCTCGCGGCGCAGGGGATCCCGATCGAGCGCTACATGCAGGCGCAGAACCTCGATGCGGACGCCCTGCGGTCCCGCTTCCACGAGCAGGCGGAACGGAACCTCAAGACGCGCCTCGGGCTCGATGCCGTCGTGACCGCCGAGGGCCTCGAAGTGACCGACGACGAACGGGAGCACGAGGTCGAGCACATGGCAGAGCGCACCGGACGAACCACCGACGAGATCAAGGAACTCATCGACGAACGAGAGGATTGGAAGTCCGTAGACGGTGATATTCTGAGGGCCAAAGCCCTCGATCTCCTCGTCGAGCGAGCCGATGTCAAGGAGACCGATCCCTTGACAGAAGGGGACGCAAGCGAATGAACGAAGACCGTTTCCGCGACCAGATCGTCCCGATGGTGATCGAGAACACCGGACGCTACGAGCGCGCGTTCGACATCTACTCGCGTCTGCTCAAGGACGGCATCATCTTCCTCGGTACGGGCATCGACGATCAGATCGCGAACCTGGTCATGGCGCAGATGCTCTTCCTCGAGTCGGAAGACCCCGAGCGCGACATCCGCCTGTACATCAACTCGCCCGGCGGTGACATCTACGCGCTGCTCTCGATCTACGACACGATGCAGTACGTCCGGAACGATGTGTCGACGACGGTGATGGGTATGGCGGCTTCGGCGGCTGCGGTCATCCTCGCGGCGGGCTCGAAGGGCAAGCGGTATGCCCTGCCGAACAGCCGTGTCCTGATCCACCAGCCCCGCGGTCAAGCCGGAGGCCAAGCGGCCGATATCGAGATATGGGCTCGCGAGGTCCTCGGTCTACGAGCGCGGCTCGACGAGATCCTGGCCTCGCACACCGGCCAGTCCATCGAGAAGATCAAGACGGACAGCGACCGTGACTTCATCATGACCGCAGATCAAGCCAAGGAATACGGGATGGTCGACGAAGTCATAACTGCCCGTAAGCTGGTTGAACTTGCAGCTGCCGGTAACGGCAAGACCGACGGTAAGAAGGAATAAGGGACCCAGGGGGCGCGGGCTTTGGCCAAATTCCAAGACGAACTCCTGAAGTGCAGCTTCTGCGGCAAGTCCCAGAAGCAAGTGAAGAAGCTGATCGCCGGACCCGGCGTCTATATCTGCGACGAGTGCATCGATCTCTGTAACGAGATCATCGAAGAAGAACTCTCCGACGGCACCGAGACTCGTCTCGAGGAGCTGCCGAAGCCGGCCGAGATCTACGAGTTCCTCGACCAGTACGTCGTCGGACAGGACCAAGCGAAGAAGATCCTCTCCGTCGCCGTCTACAACCACTACAAGCGCATCTCGATGGGACAGTCGCGCACCGACGGCGACGTCGAACTGCAGAAGTCGAACGTCATGATCATCGGACCGACCGGCTGCGGAAAGACGCACCTTGCGCAGACGCTCGCGAAGATGCTCAACGTGCCGTTCGCGATCGCGGACGCAACCGCGCTCACCGAAGCGGGCTACGTCGGTGAAGATGTCGAAAACATCCTTCTCAAGCTCATCCAGGCCGCCGATTACGACGTGAAGCGCGCCGAGACGGGGATCATCTACATCGACGAGGTCGACAAGATCGCGCGCAAGAGCGAGAACCCGTCCATCACACGTGATGTGTCCGGTGAAGGTGTGCAGCAAGCGTTGCTGAAGATCCTCGAAGGAACGGTTGCGTCCGTGCCGCCGCAGGGTGGTCGCAAGCATCCGCACCAGGAATTCATCCAGATCGACACGACGAACATCCTGTTCATCTGCGGTGGTGCGTTCGCTGGTCTCGAGAAGATCATCGAGGGACGCATCGGTCGCAAGGGCATCGGCTTCGGCGCGGACGTCCGAAAGATCGAAGAGAAGGACGTCGGTGAGATCTTCGCTCAGGTGATGCCGGAAGATCTCCTGAAGTACGGACTGATCCCGGAGTTCATCGGACGTCTTCCGATCACGACCTTCGTGCATAACCTCGATGAGGACACGCTGATCGAGATCCTCACTCGTCCGAAGAACGCGTTCGTCAAGCAGTACCAGCGCTTCCTCGAATTCGACGACGTCGAGCTCACGATCACGCCGGACGCGCTACGCGAGATCGCGAAGGTCGCGCTCAAGCGGGGTACCGGTTGCCGTGCGCTCCGCGCGATCCTCGAGGACGTCCTGCTCGACGTGATGTACGAGATCCCGTCGACGCCCGACATCGAGAAGTGCGTCGTGACGAAGGAGACGGTGCTGAAGGAAGCGCCGCCGACCCTCGTTGCTCGCGGTGGCGGCGCCGGGAAATCCTCGCCGCGCCAGAAGCGCGAACGCTCCGCTTAGGTTTCGACGAGTTCGCGCAGCAGTCGGTCGATCTCTGCTCGCGCGACGAGATCCGGTTCGACAAGGCCGGCGAAGAGTTCGGCCGTCCGCTGCGCGTATTCCCGTGTCCGCGGCAGCTGCGTCTCGATCCCGGCTTCGGCGAGTTCGTGTCGGAGCAGCGCGAGGAAGCGGCCGACGAACGAACCCATCGGTGCAACTCGCGACGTCGCGTCAAGAACGACGGGCTCGAGGAGTCGGGCAGCACCGGCGAGGTCCCCCTGCCGGAACGCGATGTACGCGAACGCAGCGAGGCAGTCGTGGTCGAGGAGCGGGTAGCCGTCGCGTAACGCGGCCCGGCTGATCGCCACCGCGCATTCGCGGGCTTCGTCGAACCGGCCCAGGTCCGCGAGGGCCAGAGCACGGACGACCTCCGGGAAGCGCGCGAGAGAGCCGAACCACGCCTCAGGGTCCTGCGCCCGCGCCGCTCGCTCTTCCAGCAGATCGATGTACCTGAACGCGCCGGCGGCGTCGCCGTCGGCGATCCGAGCGAGCGCTGCTCCGATCGACGCGAAGAAACTGTCCCAAGAGATGCCTCCTTCGGGCAGTTCTTCGACGACGGCGTCGAGCTCGGCGAGTGTCCCCGATGGATCGGGTCCGATCCGGACCCCGGCCGCCCAGGCGCGTAGGAATCTATTGAAGGACAAGAGCCCGAGGCGCTCGCTCAGGTCGATCGCTTCGGCGAAACGCCCTAACAACCAGAAGGCCCCGGCCAAGGTTGGGCGCTCCGAGGAGTCGAGCTCGAGCGAGCGCTCGGCGTTGGCACGGATGCTGGTGATATCGCCGATGACGATCGCCGCGAACGCGAGGCGCTCGAACGCATCGGCTCGAGTTGTTGCCGGCTGGTTCTCGTCCTCGGCGATCAGTTTCAAGAGCCGACGCCCTTCGTCCACCTTGCCTGTGGTCGCGACCCAGCCTTGCCCGGCCGCGAGGATCAGACGCGCGAGGATGTCCGGGCGCTCTTGGTCGACCGTCCAGTCGACGGCGGCGCGGATGTTGGGGTGATCGTCGAGGAACGCCTTGATGCGGGTCATATCCGCGAACTCGTCGAAGGGGACTTCCTCGCAGCGCGCGAGATACCAATCGCGATGCGCGTCGCGACGAACGACGGCTTCATCCGACTCGACGAGGCGGTCCTGCGCGTACAGGCGAACGGTTTCGAGGAGCCGGTAGCGTGCGACCGGGGCGGCGACAACCTCGACGAGCGACTTCGACACGAGTGAACGCAACAGCTCGAGCGTCCGGCTGGAATCCGAGACCGCTTCGGCGGCCGCAAGGATGAAGGGTCCGGCGAACACGGCGAGAGCGCGCATCATCGCTCGTTCGTCTTCTGTCAGGAGGGCCCAGCTCCAGTCCATCGCAGCCTGCAGCGTCTGTTGTCGCTGCGCGCGGCGGCGTCGCCCGCCGATGAGCAGCTCGAAGCGGTCGTCGAGCCTCTGCGCGATATCGGCGATGCTCATGTGATCGACGCGCGACGCCGCGAGCTCGATGGCGAG
>Ga0307469_10000647_pt1 | contig 12743 bp, 16 predicted proteins | sample atmos_gasesAM2C__FD_203084 | JGI IMG/M metagenome (GOLD analysis project Ga0307469, IMG submission 203084) | Hardwood forest soil microbial communities from Morgan-Monroe State Forest, Indiana, United States - atmos_gasesAM2C_515 | ecosystem: Environmental > Terrestrial > Soil > Temperate...
GCTTCGTCGCGTGGTCGTTCACGATCGCGCGGAACACGTGCATCGAAGCCCTTCGCCGCGAGAAGCGGACGCCGATGCCTCTCGAGGAGATCGACGCCGGCTCGCATGATCCGTCCGACAACCAGGTGTTGCGGGGCATCGTGAACGACGCCCTCCAGAAGCTCGAAGAGCCGTTCCGCTCAACGCTGATCCTTCGCGAGAGAGGTCTCGCGTACGAGGAACTCGCCGAAACGATGGAGATCCCCGTCGGGACGGTGCGCTCGCGACTTCACGAGGCGCGCCGCCGGATGGCGACGATGCTCGCACCCGTGATGGCAGGTGAGGCATGACAGATCTGATGCTCGACCAACTGTTGGAAGCTGCGATCGAGCCTGAACCGATGGACGACGGGTTCGTCGCCTCGGTGATGGACGAGGTGCACGCGCACGAACAGCGCCGGTGGCGGATGAAGCTCGTCCGGCGTCCGGTGGTCTTCGGTGTCGCGGCTGCGGTGCTCGCGACGAGCGGTGCGGTTGCGGCGCTCGTCGGGACGCACGCTCCTTCTCACAACGCGGCGGTGGCAACGCCCCGCACCGCGACGGTGACGGTTTCCTCGGCGCCGCCTGCTCGAAGCGTCGGCGTACTGCCGCCGTCGGCGTCGTCGGTCGCGTCGCCTTCGTCGAGCGCGACCGGACCGAGCGGACACGCCGGCTTCGCGTCGGTCCACGCGGCGTTCGTCGTCGACCCGACGACGGGACTGAAGCTGACGACCGAGACGTTCACGAATGACTTCCGCACGGGGAAGGCGCAGAAGGTCGCGCTCACCGTGCTGAACACGGGATCGGTACCGATCGCGGTGTCCGGCCTGAACAGCTGCGGCCTGCAAGTCACGGCGACGCCGGCCGCCGGCAACGCGCTGTCGCCGGTCTGCGCGTCGGGCGGCGTGTCGAACACGGACGTGCTGCTCGCCCCCGGTGGCTTCTACACGGCGAACGCGAACATCACGCTCCCGAGCGCCGGCAACTGGGGCATCGTCGGTCAGTGCACGTGCGCGTACTCGCACCCGACGCAGACGAACCTGACGTCGAAGACGAACACGGGGCTCGGCGGCTTGCTTGGGAAACAAGCGCCGCCGGCGCTCATCGCGCACCCGGAGAGTCCGGCGAGCGGGGTCTCGAAGCTTTCGACGCCGGCGATCGGCGTCGACGCGTCCCGCTAGCCTGTACCTTCGTAGGGCCTTCTGAGTTCTCTGGCCCCCATAGTGCAGCGGCCTAGCACGCAGGCCTTTCACGCCTGTAGCACGGGTTCGAATCCCGTTGGGGGTACTCGCATCGCCGTTGTGTCGTCCGGCGCATCTTGCTCGAGTCGATCCGCGAGCCGTCAAGGCTGCTGGACACTTCGTATAGCTGGCTGGACGGCGCGCGAATGTGGGGGACGAGAATTGCGCCTGCGAGTTACGGCGCCGGCGCGTCGGCTTTGAGGAAGTAGCGGGGGCGCCGTGGCTCCTGTGCGCGCCGAGTACCTCCTGATACGTCCGCCACGCGTTCTTGAGTTGGTCCAGGGGGAGCTGCGCCTTCATTGTCAGTCGAACTTCGCTTCGACGGAGGCGAAGTTCCCGGCAGCGAGTACCGACCGGAGCAACTCGTCGACGCGCGCGTCCCGGGCGGCCTATCCTCGGCCCATGGCCTTCACCTGGTCCTCGATGGGCACCGGCTCCGATGCCGTCTTCAAGTTCACCAACGCGTTGCACCGCGGCATCTTCAAAGCCACCAACGGCAGGCTCATGGGCAAGTTCTTCGGCATGCCCGTCGTGATGCTCACGACGACGGGACGCAAGTCCGGACAGCGCCGCACGTCGATGCTCACGTCGCCGACGCGGGACGGGAGCGGCAACGTCGTGCTCGTCGCGTCGAAGGGCGGCGACCCGAAGCACCCGATGTGGTTCCTCAACCTCAGTGCCAACCCGACGGTCGAGGCCACCTTCGACGGCAAGAAGCGGACGATGCGCGCGCGCGTCGCAACGACGGAAGAGAAGCAGGATCTCTGGCCGAAGGTCGTCGCGGGCTACAAGGGGTACGCGTCGTACCAGCAGAAGACCACCCGCGACATCCCGCTCGTGATCCTCGAACCGGCATGAAGTTCGGCTACGGCCTCATCACCTGCCAGCGCCCGCCGGACGACTCACGCACCGACGCCGAGATCTACCGCGACGCGATCGATCGCGCCGTCGCTGCGGAACGCGCCGGCTTCGATTCGGTGTGGGTCTCGGAGCATCACTTCCTGGACGACGGATACATGCCGTCGCTCCTCGTCACCTGCGCGGCGATCGCGCAAGCGACGTCACGGATCACGATCGGGACGGCGGTCCTGCTCGCGCCGCTCTACGACCCATGGCGCCTCGCGGAAGACGCCGCGACCGTCGATGTCATCTCGAACGGTCGCTTCGTCCTCGGGATGGGCGCCGGGTGGCGTCCGGAGGAATTCGACGTTCTCGGCGTCTCGCAGAACGACCGCGGGAAACTCATGAACCGCACGGTCAAGGTGTTGCGAGGCGCGTGGAGCGACGAAGCGTTCGAAGGCGTCAATGTCACGCCGAAGCCCGCGCATCCGATCCCCATCTGGCTCGGCGGCTCCGCGCCCGCCGCGGTGAAGCGCGCCGGACGCATCGGCGACGGCTTCCTCGGGTCGACGAGCGGTATGTCCGGCATCGACGCGTTCGCTCAGGCGAAGCAGCTCGCCCTTGAAGCGAGGGGATCGACCGATGGCTTCACGTTCGCCTTGCACGTGCCGGTGTACGTCGGCGAGTGGGACGACGTGAAGCAGCACTACCACTACCTCCGTTGGAAGTACCCGGACATGGGAGCCGCCCGCGGCAGCACGCAGGCGAAGTCGCCTCCCCCGCTCACGCCGGAGATCGAAGCGCAACTGAAGCCGACGATCATCTGTGGTTCGTCCGATGACGTCGTCGCGCAGGTCGCGCAGTTCCGTGACGCGCTCGGAGACGACACGCATTTCATCTTCCGGAACGACTTCCCGGGCATGCCGCAAGACGAGAGTCTCGAGCAGATCGACCGACTTGCGAAGGACGTCGTCCCTCAGTTCTAATGTGCAACCGGAGGGTTGCACATGAAAATACTGACCATCGGCGGCACGATCTTCATCGGTAGACGCGCGGTACGGATGTTGAAGGACGCAGGGCACGACGTCGCGGTGCTCCACCGCGGCACGCATGAACCGGACGACCTCACCGACATCGTCCACATCCACGGGGACCGGAACGATCTCCCGTCGGTGCGATCGGAGATCGACGCGTTCGGTCCGGACGTCGTCTGGGACAACCTCGCGATGTTCGGCAAGGACGCGCAGCACGTCGTCGACACGCTCGGCACGGACGTCCGTTACGTCGTGACGTCGTCCTGCGACGTCTACAAGGCCTACGGAGCATTGCACGCGGGCGTCGCGACGGAGCCGACGCCGTCGGACGAAGACGCGGCGGTTCGTCCGGAGCGGTATCCGTACAAGGGACAGATCCCCGGGTTCGGGGACGAGTACGACAAGCTCGACGTCGAGGAGATCTACCTCGCCGCCGGCGCGACCGTGCTGCGCTACCCGATGTGTTACGGACCGAACGACGGCCAGCGTCGTGAGTGGTACGTCCTCTCACGCGTGCACGCCGGACGGAAGAAGATCCCCGTCGGTTCCGGCACGTGGCTGACGACGAAGGGCTACGTCGAGGACATCGCGAACGGGACGAAGCTCGCGATCGAAAACGACTCGGTGCGCGGCGAGATCTTCAACCTCGGCGAGCGGCTCGTCTACGACATGGGCCAGTGGTCGAAGATGATCCTCGAGGCGGCGGGCTCGGACGCCGAGCTCGTGCGCGTCGCGGACGACAAACTGCCGGAGGATCTCGGGCTCACGGGACTCGTCCCGCAGCACTTCGTCACGGACTGCTCGAAGGCGCGGCGCCTGCTCGGCACCACCGACTCCGACCACATGGAGGCGCTCAAGGCCACGGTCGCGTGGCACCTCGCGAACCCGCCGCAGCAGCTGAACGACGACTGGAGCGCGGACGATGCGGCGTTAGAGCACGCGCTCTAGCGACGGTTCCTTCGCGACTCGCTCGACGCGGGCACGGTGCTCGTCGTCGTCGAGCGCGTCCGTGGATCCGTCCAGCGGGATCGCTTCTCCGAGCGGGACCCACGACTTGCAGCCGGCGAAGTGCTCCTCGACGGGGACGTCGAAGGTCATCGGGAGAACGTGCGCGCGCACGATCACGACGTTCATCGGCTTCCGCGGTTTGTAGGCCATCCGCATCCGGATGTAGTCCTCGCTCCACGCGTAGAGCTCGGAAAGCGCGAGCAACGCGTCGAGGTCGTGCGTGAGGAAGAGGTCGGACACTTCGGCCCACGCGTCGATGCGGACGATGTCGTCCGGTGGTTTGTCCGCGAGCGTCTTCGCGAAGCCGTCGCGATACGGCTCCTGCACGCTCTCCAGGTTCTGATGCTCGTACGTCGGATACATCAGGAACCGCTTCTCGACGAGCTGGAAGTCGCGCGTCTCCTCGATGATCCCGCCCTTGCGGAGCAGGACCGACTGGCGTCCTGTCTTGAGCGCGTCACAGACCACGGCCCACTCCTTCAGGGCCTTCTGCGGCGCCGCGAGCAGCGGTTCGAGAGGTGGTCGTGCCACGCCGCTATCGTACGCAAGTGAACCATTCGGAAGGGGCGTCTTCTCGACGCATCCGCGCGGAGTGGATCGACACGCTCGAGCGTGAAGGCTGGTTCGTCACGGAGTGGCAGGACGAACCACACACGCGCTACGGCACGCACGCGCATGCCGATTCCGAAGTGCGCGTCGTGATCAAAGGTTCGATGGCGATCGTCATCGACGGCGTCGAACATCCGTTGCGCGCCGGCGACCGCTTCGACGTCGAGCCGGACGTCGTTCACTCCGCCGTCGTCGGGCCGGACGGCTGTACGTATCTCGCGGGGGCCCGCCGTTGAGCGTCCGCGTCGTGACGGATTCGTCCGCGGTGCTGCCGGAGGCGTGGATCGACGCCTACGACATCAAGGTCGTCGCGCTCGAGCTCGCATGGCCGGACGGATCACTCTCGCGCGGCGACGAGCCGTACTCGGTGGTCGCCGAGCGGTTGGCTGCGGGCGCCCACCGATCGGAGCGCCCGCCGACGACGGGCGCTCCGTCGCCCGGCACGTACGAATCGATCTTCGACGACGCGCTCGCCTCCGGCGAGCGCGTCGTCGTCCTCTGCCCGTCCGCGGAACTGTCCTCGACATACCGGAGCGCGCTGCTCGCTGCACGTGAACACGAGTCCACCGATCACGTCCAGGTCATCGACACGCAGACCGCCGCGGCCGGACAGGGCATCGTCGTGCTCGAAGCCGCCCGTGCTGCCGCCGCCGGACGCGACCTCGACGCCGTTGTCGAACGCGCGCTATCGGTCTCGCGACGCACGCAGATCTGGGCGACGCTCCTACAGCTCGAGTTCCTGCGCCGCTCGGGACGCATCCCGGCGATCGCCGCGCTCGGTGCCGGTGCGCTTCGATTGCAACCGATCGTTCGTTACACGCACGGGTCGCCGTCGCTCGTCGGCGTCGTCCGGAACACTCACGCTGCGTACGAACGCATCTTCCGGGAATGGGAGCGGACGTTCGTCGGTTCGACGCCACTGCGCTTCGTCGCGTTCCACTCCGCGCGTGACGCCGAAGCGCAGGACGCGTGCGCACGCGTCCTCGAACGCGTCCCAAACGCCGACGCGAGCGCGATCGAAGTCCCCGCCGCGCTCGCGGCACACACCGGGCCCGGACTCATCGGCCTCGCCTGGTTCTGGGACAACTAAGATTCCGACGTGCACACGGTCAAGCTCATCCACGAGAACTGGGCGTACGTCGTCATCGCGTCCAACCTCGTCGTCGGTGGCATCGGCGCGTACCTGTGGCGCAAGGACCGCATCGCGCCGCGCAACTGGTGGATCGCGCTTGGCGCAGCGTGGGCGACGATCTACGTGCAAGGCCTGCTCGGTCTCATCCTCTACAGCAAGGAAACGTCGAAGCCGTCGCTCAAGCACACCTTCTACGGGTTCTTGTTCGTCGTGATCACGATCGCGATCTATCCGCTCCGCAGTGAAGAGAAGCAACGCTCGCGTCTCGCGGCGTTCGCGTTCGCCACGCTGTTCATCGGCATCGTCGCTATCCGCGCGCGCTTCGCCCCGGTCCATTGAGCATCGCTGCGGTCACCTTCGACTGCTGGGGCACGCTCATCCAGGACCACAACCTGGAGAAGGCGATGGCCGTCCGGACACAAGCCCTCGTCGATCTCACGGGCATCGATCACGACGCCGCACGCGAGCTGTTCGACCTCGCGTGGCGCGAGCACCACACGTCGTGGGTCGGCGGCGTCCAGTACGGCGCCGAGGGCATCGCCGCCTACGCGTGCGCCGCGCTGGGCATCAGGGACGACCTCGTCCGTGAACGCCTCACCGAAGCGTTCGAAGAAGCCGGACGCCACGGCACCCTCGAAGCGCTCGACGGCGCGCCGGACACCCTCCGCACGCTCCGCGAAGCGGGCATCCGGACGGCCCTCGTCTGCGACACCGGACTCACCCCAGGGCGGGTTGTCCGGGACTTCCTCGACGAGCTCGGTCTCCTCGCGAACCTCGAGTTCTGCGCGTTCAGTAACGAGGTGGGTGTCCCGAAGCCCGATCCCCGCATCTTCCAGGCCGCGCTCGAGGCGATCGGGTCCACGCCGGACGAAGCCGTCCACGTCGGCGACCTCCTCCGAACGGATATCGAAGGGGGCCGGGCGCTCGGCATGAAGACCGTCCGCATCACCGCCGTCAACGACGACCTCGCGACACGGTTCTCCTACGACGTCACCGCCGCGATCGGCTCGACGGCGAAGACGGGGAACGCGCCGGAGCACGATGTCGCCGACGCCGACGCCGTCGTTGCATCGCATCGCGACCTGATCGGCGCTCTGCGGGAGCTCGGCGCTTCGCTCTAACATCGCTCCCATGAGCGACCAAGTGGACATCGAGAATCTCCTCGAAGAGCTGCGCACGTTCGAACCTCCGGACGAGTTCCGTCGCAACGCTGTGGTGTCGTCCGAAGCGATCTACGCCGAGGCCGACGCCGACTTCGAAGCTTTTTGGGCCATGCAGGCCGACGCGCATGTCTCATGGTTCAAGAAGTGGGACAAGGTCCTCGAGTGGAACACGCCGTTCGCGAAGTGGTTCGTCGGTGCGACGCTGAACGTCTCCTACAACTGCCTCGATCGCCACGTCGACGCCGGCTACGGCGACAAGGTCGCCTACTTCTGGGAAGGGGAACCCGGCGACAAGAAGGAACTCAGCTACAAGTGGCTGCTCGACGAGACCTGCCGTGTGGCGAACGCGCTCAAGGAGCTCGGTGTCGGGAAAGGCGATCGCGTCGCGATCTACCTCGGCATGGTCCCCGAACTCGCGGCGGTGATGCTCGCGTGCACGCGCATCGGCGCGCCACACACCGTCGTGTTCGCCGGCTTCTCAGCCGACTCACTCTCCGGACGCATCAACGACGCCGAGGCGAAGGTGCTCGTGACCGCGGACGGCGGATGGCGCCGCGGTGCCATCGTCCCGCTCAAAGAGAACGCGGACGAAGCCCTCACCTCGACTCCGACGATCGAGAAGGTGCTCGTCGTGCGCCGCACCGAGCAGGACGTCGCCATGAAGGACGGACGCGACGTCTGGTACCACGACATCGTTCCGCGGCAGTCGGCTTCGTGCGAACCCGAGCAGCTCGACGCCGAACACCCGCTCTACATCCTCTATACGTCGGGCACGACGGCGAAGCCGAAGGGCATCCTGCACACGACGGGGGGCTACCTCGTCGGCGTCGCCACGACGCACCACTTCATCTTCGACCTCAAGCGCAACGACGACGTGTACTGGTGCGCGGCGGACGCCGGCTGGGTCACCGGACACAGCTACATCGTCTACGGACCGCTGTGCAACGGCGCGACGTCGATCATGTATGAAGGCGCGCCGGACGTCCCGGACAAGGACCGCCTGTGGGACATCGCCGAACGCTACAAAGCGACGATCCTCTATACAGCGCCGACGGCGATCCGGACGTTCATGAAGTGGGGAACGTCGTTCGTCGAGCGCCACGATCTGTCGTCGCTGCGACTGCTCGGTTCCGTCGGCGAGCCGATCAACCCCGAAGCGTGGGTCTGGTACCACCAGGTCATCGGCGGCGGACGCTGCCCCATCGTCGACACGTGGTGGCAGACGGAGACGGGGATGATCTTGATCACTCCCCTCCCCGGCATCACGAAGCTGAAGCCGGGATCGGCGACTCGCCCCTTCCCCGGCATCCAGGCCGACGTCGTGAACGACCGTGGCGAGTCACAGCCGCTCGGCGGCGCGGGCTACATCGTGCTGAAGCGTCCGTGGCCGGCGATGCTGCGGACGATCTACGGCGACGACAAGCGCTACGAGGAGACGTACTGGTCGAAGTTCCCCGGCATGTATCTCGCCGGCGACGGCTGCAAGCGCGACGAGGAAGGCTACTTCTGGTTCCTCGGACGGATCGACGACGTCATGAACGTCGCCGGACACCGCATCTCGACGTATGAGGTGGAATCGGCGCTCGTCGATCACGAGACCGTCGCGGAGTCGGCCGTCGTGGGCCGCGTCGGCCAGGACCGCGCGGAGAACATCGTCGCGTTCGTGACGCTGAAGTCCGGCGTCGAAGGGGACGAAACACTGCTCGTCGAACTGCGCGAGCACGTGTCGAAGAAGATCGGGAAGATCGCGCGTCCGGCGATGATCATCTTCACCGACGACCTGCCGAAGACGCGGTCGGGGAAGATCATGCGGCGCTTGCTGCGCGATGTCGCAGAGGGTCGTCCGCTCGGTGACGTTACGACGCTCGCGAACGAGAACGTGGTCGAAGAGATCCGGGACAAAGCCGAGTCGCGCACCGGCGCCGACGACGATTGAGCGACTGCGCCAGCTGCGATCGGTGGATCGACCTCGAGAACCTTCCGCCGCGCGATCGCATCGTCTCAAGCGACGCATGGCACGTCGTGCATTCGTTCAACACGTCGCTGCCGGGTTGGCTCGTCGTCGTCCCGAACCGACACGTCGAAGCGATCGACGAGCTGACCGACGCCGAAGCAGCTGAGCTCGGTCCCCTGCTGATCGATCTCTCACGAGCGCTCCGCGACGTCGTCTCGTGCGACAAGACGTACGTGATCCAGTTCGCGGAAGGCGAAGGGTTCAAGCACGTGCACTTCCACGTCGTGCCGCGCATGTCGTGGTTCACTGCGGAGCACCGCGCCAAGAACGTGTTCAGCTTCCTCGGGAAGGATGAGCCGGACCGCGTCCCGATGGAGGAGATGGACCGGATCGCACTCGCGATCCGCGCCTCGATCGGCTGACCGTCAACGGCGAGTGCTTGGCCCGCCAAGCGTATGCTTGGAGCAGCCATGGCGGACGAACGCCTCACGAAGCTCGGCGACTTCATCGCCTCACAGCGCAAGCTCGCGGAGATGTCGATCCGGCAGCTCGCCAAAGCCGCGCAGGTCAGCAACCCCTACATCAGCCAGATCGAGCGCGGCCTCTACAAACCGTCGGCCGACGTCCTACGCGCCATCGCCGGAGCCCTCGGCATCTCGAGCGAGGCCCTCTACCGGCAGGCGGGCCTGCTCGACACCGAGGACGAAGAGCGGCCGACCGCCGTCGAGGAGGCGATCCGCCTCGACTCCCGCCTCACGACGGAGCAGAAGGAAACGTTGCTGTCCGTTTACCGAAGCTTCACGGGCTCGTCGCTCTCTGGGGGTTGACAGACCTAGCGGGTGCTTGGTAAATTTAGCACCGTAAGTTCCCGCCCCCGAAAGGAGCAGCAGATGCCCGGGTACAAGCAGCTCACGCAGGAGATCAGCGAGCAGGTCACGTCGGCCCTCAAGCCGCTGCAGGACCTCTCGATCGACGTCGTGTCGAGCGTCGCCGAAGCCGTCAGCGAGTTCCTCCCGTCGCTCGCCGTCGCGCCCGTCTCCCCCGAGGAGATCACCGACGCGAACTTCGGTCTCGCCGAGACGGTCCTTCAGAACAGCAAGACGTACGCGTCGCGCGTGCTCAAGGCGCTCGAGCCGATCACCGGCAAGTTCGTCGAGTCGAGCAAGCCGAAGTCCTCGAAGGTCGCTGCGGCGTAACGACCGCGAACAGATCCACCGAAAGGCCCCGCTCGACCGCGGGGCCTTTCGCTATTTCGCGTAGTACCAGGTCTTCGCCTGCCAGGCGTAGGTCCCGCTCATCGTGACCGGACGATCGAACGTCCCCGTCATCTTCGTCCCCGGCGCCATGTCGAACGCCGCACCGTTCGTCGCGAGCGTGTAGTACGCCTGACCGTCCTTCGTGATCACGAGGTCGATCTCGCGCTTCGGGAAGTGGAACGTCTTCGACGTCTTGTTCTCGACGGTGACGACGACGTGGATGTTCCCGCTCTGTGCGGTCGACTGCATCGAGATCGTTGCTGCGTTTGGATACGGGGACGGGCTCGGGTTCGTCGGGGGTGTTGTGACAGAGTCCCCATTGTTGCCGTAGGTCGCTTGATCCTTCTTCGAACAGAACTGCGCGTCCGACGGAGCGCTGCAGTTCACGCTCGACACCGCTCGCACGGGATGCGGTGTCGGTGTGGGCTTGGCCGTCGGCTTCGGCGTGCCGCTCGGCTTCGCGGACGCAGCGGCCGATGCGGCCGGACTCGCCGACGGCGACGCAGACGCGGACGCGGAGGGCGACGGCGACAAGCTGGGTTCGAGCGACGCCAGCGCGCTCTCCGACGGTGGCGGAGTCGAGATGGTCACGTCCGGTGTGTTGTGCCGGTGTGCGATGAGCACAATCGCGCCGACGAAGACCAGCGCCGCGACGACACCGCCGATGATCGGCAGCACTACGTTGCGTTGCATGCGCCTTGCTCCTTCGCGTGATACGACGACCGGACGAGCGGCCCGGACGTGACATTACGGAATCCGAGCGATCTCGCGTACGCACCGAGTTCATCGAAGGTCTCGGGCGTCACATAGCGATCCACAGCCGGATGCGCACGGGACGGCGACAGATACTGCCCGAGCGTGACGAGATCGACATGTCCGTCGCGGAGATCCCGCAACGACGACCGCACCTCGTCGTCCGTCTCACCCATACCGAGGATCAGTCCGGCCTTCGTCACCTGCGCCGGACGGAACTCCTTCGCCAGCCGGAGCGTCGCGAGCGAGCGGTCGTAAGAGAACCCCTTCCGGACGAGACCGTGGATGCGCCGCACGGTCTCGAGGTTGTGCGCGTACACGTCGGGCTCGGCCCCCACGACGATCCGGATCGCTTCCGGCTCAGCGCGGAAGTCCGGCGTCAGCACCTCGACGCCGCATGAGGGGTTGTATCGCCGGATCGCGCGGATGGTCTCGGCCCAGATCGATGCGCCCTGATCGTCGCGGATGTCGTCGCGTGCGACGCCGGTGACAACCGCGTATTCGAGCCCGACCGCGGCCACGGCTTTCGCCACGCGCTCGGGTTCGTCCCGGTCGACGATGCCGCCGGGTTTGCCGGTGATGACGTCACAGAACGTGCAGCGGCGCGTGCAGACGTTGCCGAGGATGAGGAACGTCGCCGTCCGTTGCTCCCAGCATTCGTAGATGTTCGGACACGGCCCCGATTCCTCACAGACCGTGTGCAGGTTGTGCTCGCGCATCAAGCGGCGGAGCTCGAGGAAGGCCGGGCCCTGCTTCACCTTGACCTTGAGCCACTCGGGTTTGCGCTGCGGTCCGGTGACGCGCGCATCGTGCAGACGGGCGCGCGAACCGGAGATAGGGAGCGTCCGCCTCATGACCGGAACACCCGCACGAACTCGTCGGCGACGACGTCGGCGACCTCGTCGAGCGTCGCGTTGGAACCGAGGACCCGCATCGACGTCACACCCTTGTCTGTGATGCCGCATGGGACGATGCCGGCGAAGTAGCCGAGATCGGTCGAGACATTCAGCGCGAAGCCGTGCTTCGTCACGTTGCGCGTCACCCGGACGCCGATCGCGCCGATCTTCGCGCCCGCGACCCAGACGCCGGTGTTGCCCTCGTCGCGTCCGGCGTCGATGCCGAAGCGGCCGAGCGTGGAGATCATCACGTCTTCCAAACGGCGCACGTAGCGCACGAGGTCGACCGCCGGGCCGAGGTCGACGATCGGGTAGCCGACGAGCTGCCCGGGGCCGTGATAGGTGACCTGTCCGCCGCGGTCTGTTTCAACGACCTCGACGTCGCGACGATGCACGTCCTCGTGCGTCCCGCGACGACCGATCGTGTAGACGTGGGGATGTTCGAGCAATAGCAGCGTGTCGCCGATCTCACCGCCGACGCGCTCGTCGTGGAGCTCGTTCTGGAGCGTCCACGCGTCGGCGTACGGAACGAGCCCGAGGCGCCGGACCTCTACAGCTCGTGTGAGAAGTCCCACGTTTCCAGGTTCTCCTTGAGGCGCTGCAGGAAACGCATCGCGTCGGCGCCGTCGAGCAAGCGGTGGTCCCACGACATCGAGAGGAAGGTCCGGTGGCGGATCCCGATCATGTCGTCGACGACCACCACGCGCTTCTCGACGAGTTCTGTCGAAAGGATGGCGACGTTCGGTTGGTTGATCACGGGGAGCGAAACGTACGAACCGAACGGACCGGGGTTCGTGATGGAGAACGTCGAGCCGCCGACCTCGTCCGGCGTGAGCTTCT
>Ga0307469_10000648_pt1 | contig 12738 bp, 9 predicted proteins | sample atmos_gasesAM2C__FD_203084 | JGI IMG/M metagenome (GOLD analysis project Ga0307469, IMG submission 203084) | Hardwood forest soil microbial communities from Morgan-Monroe State Forest, Indiana, United States - atmos_gasesAM2C_515 | ecosystem: Environmental > Terrestrial > Soil > Temperate forest...
GGCGCTCTACAGCGCGGGCTATGTTCCAGCCGGCGCGTTCGGCGAGCGCGGCAAAGACGGGCAATCCGCGGGGGCGCGTCTTGGGAGTAGTCGTCTTGCGGAGTTGTTGAACGGGCTGGTCGGCGCGCGTGACCGAGCCCACGACCGCCACAACATGCAGCTGCGCGCGAAGCACTTTAAGCTTGGATTCGATATCTTCATCGGATCCGTACTCGAAGAGGCCGCCTTTGGAAGAGCAGATCGTCAACTCGTCCCTAAAATGCGCTTCGCCCAATAACTTGCGGAGTTCCTCCGCTTGTGTCCAGTCGTAGGGAACGCGGCAGAGCGTGATACGAAAGCCGTGCAACGGACCTCCTGGCGAAGAGAGGGCGGCCCCAGCTGCCGCTCCAAATGCAGGGCCGGTTTCGTCCAGATCCAATACATCGATCGATGTGGGGCGTTGGTTCAGAATGCCCGGCTGTTGCCGGGTTCAGAAGGATCAGCGCATGCAAGGAGTCCATGGCGGGACCGCCGGCAATGTTGATCAAGCGAAGAGGTCGGTTCGGATTACTGCGCAGGAGAGGGAGCAGGGTGTCGGCCAGGAGTTGAGCTGTGTCCTGCAGGCGGAGGCGAACACAGAACGAGGGCAGGGCCGCGGCGATCTGGTGATCGATCGCTTTGGTGTACGCGCTACCTAACATTTCCGGGCCGAGCTTCAGCAGATAGGTGTGCATTCCGGACATGAAGGTGCTGCGCGCCTGTTGGACGCCTTGGGCAAGGATTGATTCGCGCAAGAGGAAGCGCAGAATGAGTTCGCGAAGGCGCTCGGGCAGCATGGCAAGCGGGATGCCTTGACGGAGGAACTTTTCCACCTGAGCTTTTTGTTCCGCGTCGCTGATCGAGATCGCAAAAGCGGGGTGGGTAACATCGACCACGGGGAGTTCGACGCCGTCGCGGGTGACGGCGTAGCAGACACCGGGATACTTGTTGGGTTCGGGGAGTTTCGGGGTTGGTGCACTCGCAGCAGTACGGGACGCCATACCTCTTGAGATGATTGGTGGCCCTGGCGGATGCGACCAGAATATCCATTCGGGCATACGGCCCAAGCATCAATGGGCGGCACCCCCGGAAGCCGTTGCGCGATTTCGGCTTTCTTGTGCCGCTTGCCGGTGGGCTTCACCCGCGATCTGCAAAATCGGCAGCAGAAAACGCTTGTACTTGTCCAGAGTTCGTTCATCGTGTGCGGCAAAGGCGGTCTCGACGGCGTTCGCGGTCGCCGGGGTCACGATTTCGAGCCGACCGACAAAAACACGGACCAAGTGTTCAGGCGCAGGACAGACGGTAAGTGGTAAGAGGCTGTCCACGAAATCGCGGGGCACGATGTAGATCAGGCGGCTGCCCTCCTCGAACCAGGAATCGCGCCAGGTCTGCACCATGGCATGGGCCTCGTCGGAATACAAGCCCTGCTCGGCGAGAACGGACTCCAGTTCCGCGCACAGAGAATCAAGATTGCCGGTCAGCTCCGGAGGGTCGAGAACGGTTTCGTCGGCCAGCCCGCGGGCCCAACGATAGCCGACGTGCGATCCACGCCGCTCGAAAAGAACGACTGCGGGGATTTCGTTTGATTTGAGATTCCGCACCAGCAGCTGCCCGCTGGGGTCCCGGGTTGCAGACAGCGGAAGAGCAGCGGCCGAAACACCCCGGTAAAAAAGGAACTTTTCCTTCTGCGTGCCTGCGGTGGTCTTGACGCTCACAGGGGTCGCAGCGGTGTCGCGTGCGGTGTAATAACGGTTCGCGGAGGACTCGTGCGTGAACTCGGGATTCAGATTTGGCGAAACCGCGACATCATTCCAGGCGATGGTTCCGTCGTTGCGCATATCGCTCAGGCTTGCGTTCTGCAACAAGCTGCGCGGCTGAACACGGGTGGCGCGGGGGTACCATTCCGTAATGACGCCCTTCGAGAAGGCGACTTTCACCGAGACCGAAACATCGCGCGGAGAATAGAAGTAGAGCACCGGCGTCTCCATGCGAATGGTGCCGCGCAGGCCCACCTTGAGATTCATGTTGTTGAAGCGCTCGACAAATCCGGGCAACTCGGCGGGGTCGTAAGAAACCGTCCATTCCGTGGGCCGGCCGTCGTGACCCGCAATGCCGGTAAAGGTTCCCCATTCGTGCACCGTCAGGTCTGGCGCAGTTGGAATTTCACCGGCGACGAGCGAGCCTGGGCAGAAAAAGATAACCGCCAGAACCACAGCGCCAAAAAACTTGAACCTGGTTGCCTGATGTCGATGCTTCATTCGGATCTCACCCCCTTGTTCCTGGAGACGCCAATCGGGGCAGGACTGTTAACAGGGGATAAGAGATCTCATCGCTGGCTGTCGTGGTGATCCCAGGTTAGCGTCCAAGAGGCGGCCGCGAACCTGGGGCACCGGCGGTGACTTCAGTGTTGAAAATTATCGCGTGCGGCCCGGCGTGGCCTCCGGCCAGGAGTGCTCCCAGCGACGCCACGTCGAGATGTCGTCAAAGCCCAGTTCATTCCACCAGCGATCAAGCATGGGCTGATCGAGACGCAAGATTCCTTCCCTGTTCACACCGGCGGGAGATGGAGCAATCTTTTGGAGGCGATCGTAGACCTTAAGGCGATCCGCCGCATCGACGCGGGCCAAAAGATGCCATAGACTGAGCGCATCTCTCTTGCGAGACTCACCCAGGATGATTGTCACATCGGTGGCGCGCTGTTGCGGAGTCCGATCTTCGAAATCGAGACGGGCCAGCGCCATTTGGAGCTTTGGGGACGCGTCTTCGAAATACGGCGTGCCCGGACCAATCTTCGGGCGGGTCGCGCATGCCGCGCCGGCAGGAATAAAAGATTCGTGACCGTTCAACGTGAATCCGACCCAACCCATGGATGTGCGAACCAACCCAGCGCCGGAATCGTCGACGTGCAGGGTGTAAATGCAGCCGAGGTCCACGGTCAGCGCTGAGGGCGTGTCGACCACAAACTGGCCGGGAGGCGCCCAAATTCGCGCGTGGATTGTTCCGCGGTCGAGTGCAATCCGCTGCAGGCCCGCGCCCATGGTGAGCAAGCGGAGCCGTGTGTTCGCCTCTACGTCGATCTGCCCGACATCCGCGGCTCGAAGGCTGGCACGGGACGCCTGATCGGTTTGCAGCGCTTGCCCGACGACCAGACGGGGCGATTTTTGGCTGCTCACAGTGCCGAGGTCGAGTTGGGGCATTCCTTCGACGACAGACACGCCCCAACCCGCCAGGTTCACGGGGGTGGACTTGTTCGAACGCAAAGAGAAAGTCGTTACCGCAACGATTATGACCGCAGCGGCCGTAGTCATCAGCATCGGAACCCAACGAATCCGCCACGGAATCCATGCCCCTCGTGGCTGTGGGGCGATCGCGGGAAAAATGTGGGCGGGGCGCGTGTGCTGAAACCTGCCGAGCAATGCCTCGAGTCCCTGGACTTCGGGATCTGGTTCGCCGGAGCCATCCCATAGGTAGTCGCTAATGTTCTCGCGCTTTTCTTGCGGGTTTCCGGTGTCCATGACTAAGGCGTCTCCTGTTCGGCCGTACGATTCGACATGGGGCTTAGCCGGGCGCGGAGCTGCTGCATGCCGCGATACAAATTGACCCTGACGGAGCCGTGGGTCAGCCCGGTACGAGCAGCGATTTCCGGACCGGTCATTCCTTCCACGAGACGCAGAATCATGGTTTCTCGATACGCCTCCGGGAGGCCTCGGACTGCTTCCAACACCTCGGCGGACGTGTTTGGAGCGGAGGATTGCCTGGAAGCGGCATCAACAGCAGATTCGTCATCCGACAGTTGATCCTCGGGCACTGAGCGGCGATAGTAATCGCTCGCCAGATTGCGTGCGATCGCGGCCAGCCACGGGCCGAAGCTGCGCGCCTCATGAAGTGCTGACAGGCGCTTGAGCGCGATCAGGAAAACATCGTGCACCAGATCATCCACGTCACCGACAGGCACCCGGGCCAACAGAACACCGTGAACCATGCGAGCGTAGCGTTGGTACAGAGCGCCGAAGGCCGCACGGTCCCCGCGCTGCGCAGCACCGACAAGGGATGCATCCTCGGAGATTTCGGGCACCGATCGTTCTCTCTCATGCGACCACGCCAAGCTTGGCCCCAAAAGGTGAAGTCTATCTCCGAGCCTTGCAGTCATCCGCCCAGGACACCCCGAGATAGATAGACGCCTGAGAAGGAGCGAGTGTTAACGCAGGGCACCACTGGTACAAGAACTATTTCGCCGTTGATTGCAGTCTCACCCTGCGCTAGTCTGATTTTGCTCTCGCGATTCTCCCCTCCTTCGTCTTTCCGATACCCTAAAACCAGGCAGTTGCTGCATTGCGTGTGCAATTCAAGGTGGTCCTGCTAAGATACCCACAACATATGGGGTTTTCTTTCTTGACCCGTGGCTTGAATCGCCGTTACAGTAGCTGCAATCCATGCCTTTCCTGAGCACGCCGGGGGAAGGTTTACGTTCGAACGCAGAGGCGGGGCATCTGAGTGGTAAACAGGGCCCTCCCGCGCGTTCCACCAGCCAATTCGTGCCAACGCGCGCCAGCCAGCGCAAGCCAGTAGCGCAGGAAAGATCGGCCCTGACATCGCGCGCGATATCCGCATGATGGAGCGCTGAAGGAGTCGAAGTTGCTCAAACTGAAAAAGCTCCAGATCCTTGGCTTCAAGTCGTTCTGTGACCGCACTGAGCTGAAGTTTCCGGGCGACGGTGTGGCCGCGATTATCGGGCCCAACGGCTGCGGCAAGTCGAATATTGCCGACGCAATTTCGTGGGTGCTGGGCGAGCAATCGGCCAAGACCTTGCGCGGGTCGCGCATGGAAGACGTGATCTTCGCGGGCACACGCGATCGCCAGCCCACAGGCATGGCGGAAGTGTCGCTGACGCTGATCGACGCGGAGCAGTATGACGGTCCGGACAAGAACGCTCCCACCGAGATCGAGGTGAGCGATGCGATGCCGGGTGAGGACTGGGACGAAGCCGAGTTGCGCGCGCGGGCAGCGGAAGAGACTTGCCGGGCGATCGAAGAGGCGCAGCCTGGAAAGGTGGAGGAAGTCGCGGGCTCGATCGACAGTGCGCCCTCCGACACAACCGGAGCACAGCAGCCGGGCTCGACGGCCCTGGCGGTAGCGACCGAAAATCCCCAAGGCCAAGTGTTGGAAGCTGTGCACTCCACGGTTCCGGCGGTCGTTCTCAAAATCCGGCGCCGCAAGTTCAATCAACAGCAGTTTCATACGGGCGAGCTCGTGGTTACGCGGCGGTTGTTCCGCTCCGGGGACAGCGAGTATCTCCTCAACGGAAAGCTGTGCCGCCTGCGCGACATCCAGGAACTGTTCATGGGAACGGGACTGGGTCCGGAGTCCTATGCGTTGATCGAGCAGGGGCGCATCGGGCAGATCCTTTCCAGCCGCCCGACGGATCGTCGGGCGATTATTGAAGAAGCCGCTGGAGTCACCAAGTTCAAGACCAAGAAACGGCTGGCGGAAGCCCGCCTCGAGGACGCGAAGCTCAATCTGAACCGCGTCAATGACATTTTCGAGGAGGTCACGCGGCAGATGAACTCGCTAAAGCGTCAGGCCTCCAAGGCTGAGCGTTATGCGAAGCTGCGTGACGAGATGCGCGCCAAGCTCCGCGTGGTTCTGGCCAGCAAGTTCACGCAACTGGACGTAGAGAGTGCGGAAATCGATGCTCAGCTGAACTCTTTGGCAGAGGAGATGCGGCAGCGCAGCGCGAGTGTGCAGCTTCTCGAAAGCGAGAATGGCGAGCGGACGCAGCGTGGTTATGACATTGACACCGAGCAGCGGCAAAACCGCGACCGTCTGAGCCAGATCGCCATGGAGATTGATCGTGGACAAGCGCGGCGGCGCACCAACCAGGAGCGCTGCGCGGAACTGATGGCGCGAGGCGCGTCATCCGACGCGGAACTCGGGCAAGCGCGAAGCCGACTGGCGGCGCTTGAAGAAGAGCTCGCGTCGAACCAACAAATTCTTGAGTCAGCCAGCGCCGACCTGGCGGCGGCGCAGCATGAGCTCGCGTTGTGCCAGCAGGAGGCCGCGACAGCGACCGCCGATCTCGCGAGTGTGGAGCGCGAAATTGAGCAGGGCCGTGTGTCCATCATGGATGCGGTGGCCGCGGCTTCGCAACTTCGTAACCAGTTGACGCAAGCCGAGGAGCGGCTCGCGGCGGTCGATCGCGAGACGCAACGCCTGCAGACCGAGATTGCCACGGCTTCCTCGCAAGTAGAAGCATTTGGCGGCCAACGTGGACAATTTGAGCTGGAGTTTGAGACGGTATCGCAGCGGGTCACGGGTCTAGCCCATGAGATCGCTGCGCTGAGGACCTCGCTCGGGAACAAGCGTCACGAAGAAAACGAGGCCAAGTTGCGGCTGGATGGCATGCGGGCGGAGTTCGCTTCGGCTCTGGGCAAGAAGGGATCGCTCGAGGCCGTGATTGCGGAACACGGATATTCCACGGAGTCCGTCCGACGCCTCTTCCAGTCGGGGTCGATGCAGGGTGGACTCGCGCCCGTCGGTGTGTTGGCAGATTTTCTGGAGGTAGAACCGCAGCACGAGCGCGTGGTCGAAGATTTCCTTCGGGATGAACTGAATTACATCGTCGTCAAGTCCTGGGATGCCGCCGATGAGGGATTGCGCCTGCTGCGCAACGATGTGGATGGGCGCGCCACTTTCCTGGTGCATCCCGAGGATTCCCAAGCTCGCTTCTCGTTTGTGGTGGATGAGGCGGCGCATTCCGCGCCTCCGGGTCAGTCGATTCTTCCGCTGAAGAACACGATCCGTGTGCTGGATGGATTCGGAAAGTCCCTGGAAGTCATTCTTCCCAAGCTGCGCGATGGCTACATTGTGCCGAATGCGGGGTTGGGCCGTGAACTGGCCCTGGAAAACCCCGACGCTTTCTTCCTTTCGCAATCCGGGGAGTGCTTCCACAACGTTACCGTCACCGGCGGTAAACAGCGCGCGGAGGGCCCGCTCTCGATGAAGCGAGAACTGCGCGAAGTGCTTCGCATGTTGGAAGACCTAGAACACTCCCTGCGCGATGGCGAAGCCCGCGTGCTGATGCTGGGACGCGAGATCAAGGAGATGACTTCCCTGCTCGACCGGCTCGAAGAAGAGAAGCGAGTGGCCGAGAAGCAGGCGATGACGTCCGGCCATATGCTTCGCCAACTCGATGCGGAGATGGACCGGGTGGGCGAGCGTCTGGGCGTCAGCCAATCCGAATTGCAGCGACTGGCTGCGGAACGAGCGGACCAGCAGGCGATCGTGGCAGCCAGAACGAGTGACATCGGTGCTGCCGACGAACGGCGCGCTGCGATCGAGTTCCAAGTCGCGATGGCGCAAGTGCGGGTAGCGGCGCTCAAAGAGCGGCGAGATTTGGCGGCGCAAAAGACGTCCCAGCACGTGGCGCGGGTCGCAGGCCTGGAAGAGCGGCACCGCTCGGCCTCCGCAGTGTTGGAGCGCATTCAATCCCTGGTGCTCGAGATGCGCGAGCGGGTGTACGCGCTACGATCGCAGATCGATGCCTCGGCCGCGGAGAAAGTGCAACGGGAAAACGAGAATCAATTGCTTGCGAATCAACTGGTGGAGTTGGAAGCAGAAAGGAACGCCGGCGAGGTTCGCGAGGGATTGTTGCAGTTCGAGGTGGAACAGGTGCGCGCCCGCCTGGCCGAAATCGACGAGGCCCTGCGCGGCGCCCGGCTGGCGCTGGATCAAGCGCGCGATCGGCGGGGTGAGTTAGCTGCTTCCGCCGCCAAGCTGCAATCCGATGCACAGTATATGGCGGAGTCCTGCCTGAATGACCTGGGTGTGCAGCGCCATGACCTGATGGCGGACACCACCATCCCCATTGTTTCCGGAGAAGAACTGGCCGCTGAAGACCAGGTTTATCGTGAAATGCGTACACGGCTCGATAACATGGGTCCGGTCAACATGATGGCGCTCGAGGAGTACAAGGAAACGGCAGAGCGGCACACGTTCCTGGAAACACAGCGGCAGGATCTGCTGGACTCGATCCAGAACACCATCGCGACCATCAAAGAGATCGATACCGTCTCCCGACAAAAGTTCGAGGAAGCCTTCCACAAGATCAACGAAAACTTCCAGCTGACCTTCCGGAAACTCTTTGGCGGAGGCCATGCTTTCATGCGGCTGACCGATGAGGAGAACAGCGCGGAGAGCGGCATCGATGTGGTGGCTTCGCCTCCCGGCAAAAAGCTGCAAAACGTGCTGCTGCTTTCCGGCGGAGAGAAGGCGCTTACGGCCCTTTCGTTGCTGGTCGGGATATTCCAGTATGCGCCCAGCCCATTCTGCATTCTCGACGAAGTCGATGCTCCACTCGACGAGGCAAACATTGGGCGCTTCACGGACCTGGTGAAGGAGATGAGCGTTCAGACCCAGTTCGTCCTCATTACACACAGCAAGAAAACAATGAGCATCGCCCCGGTGCTGTATGGTGTAACGATGCAGGAGCCGGGTGTATCAAAACTTGTATCGGTGCGGTTCGGGGCCACCGGGTAAATCCGCCGGTTCCGCTCGACATGCCAGTGAGGGGGCGCAGTGGGCAGCGTCCCTTTTTCACGCCTACATTTCCACTTCTGTCCTCAGGTTTTCCACATCCGTAGCTATAAAGACTTACAGGGTGGACCCCGCTTCGCCGCGTATCCTCGACCCTTGAACGTTTGTGACGTCAATGGGATGGATGCGTCACATTCAAGGATGATGGAAGTCGTTGACAAAAAATTTTGGGCAGCTAGAATACGCCACGTTTTTTGCCTGTAAAATTTCTCTCCATGAGCTCACAAGTCCTCGATCCCGTCCTCCTACGAACCGACTTTCCAGATCTTCAACTCCACGCCAGTGGGAAGGTGCGCGACGTATATCGGCTGGATAGCGACCGGCTTTTGTTTGTCGCGACCGATCGAATCTCAGCGTTCGACTACATTCTGGCGACTGGCATTCCCCACAAGGGAAAGGTACTCACCCAGATTTCTCTGTTCTGGTTTGACTTCCTGAAGGACGTAGTTCCCAATCACCTGATCACGGCCGACGTGAACGGGTATCCGGCCGAAATTCGGAAGTATGACGAGCCGTTGCACGGACGGTCGATGGTCGTCATGAATGCCGACATGGTCCCGGTGGAGTGCGTAGTGCGCGGCTATATTTCGGGATCGGCGTGGAAAGAGTACAAGGCATGCGGCCGAGTCTGCGGAATCGAACTGCCGAAAGGGCTGCGCGAGTCGGACCAGCTGCCGGAGCCGATTTTCACGCCGGCGACCAAGGCGACCACCGGTCATGATGAAAACATTCCGTTCTCTGAGATGGTGCGCCTGGTGGGAGCGGAATTGAGCGAACAGCTTCGGGATCTGACGTTAAAGGTGTATAAGAAGGCGGCCGATTATGCTCGTGGCAGAGGCATCATCATCGCCGACACGAAGTTCGAATTTGGCCGGACTTCCCGAGGTATCACGCTCGCGGATGAAGTACTGACTCCCGACTCCTCGCGCTTCTGGCCGGCTGACAAGTACGAAGCTGGACGGGCGCAGGATTCTTACGACAAACAGTACGTCCGGGACTATCTCGAAGAGATTCGATGGAACAAGCAGCCGCCGGCGCCGGGACTTCCAACCGAAGTTGCGCGCAAGACGAGCGAGAAGTATCTGGAGGCATATCAGGAGTTGACCGGACGGAAACTGGATGTTTGAGCGAGGTGCGGTCCGCGAGACTGTGCGATGAACATCGCGGATTGGGCAATTGTGGGCGTAATTGTGCTGTCCGCTGCGGTGGCGGCCTGGGAAGGATTTTTTCACCAGGCATTTGGAATTGCGGGTCTGATTGTCGGATACCTACTGGCCGCCTGGCAGTACCATCACGTAGCAGAATGGTTTGCGCCCCATCTGAAATCGCCGTGGTTGGGCGATATCGCAGCGTTCGTACTCATCTTTGTGACGGTGGTGATGGTGGCAGGAATCGCCGGTCGGATCGCTCGCTGGGCGATGAAAGAAGCCGGCCTTAGCCTGTTTGATCGAGTGCTGGGCGCACTGCTGGGGGTGGTAAAGGGTTCGTTGTTCGTGTCGATCATTCTGATGGGCATGACAGCCTTCACGCCGTCCTCGCAGTGGCTGGAGGGTTCGGAATTAGCGCCTTATTTCCTGGTGGTGGGCAGAGCCGCAATCTGGCTGGCGCCATCCCAGTTGCGGGCGCAGTTTTACGAGGGGTGGGATATGGTGCGCCGTGCGCATCTACCCGCGGTGCCGCCTGGGTTGGCACCGAAACCTCCCCGGTAGGTGCAGACATCTTGAACTGACGTCTTGTGTTGCCAGAGAAAGAGAGAGCCTGTGAAAGATCAACTGGAAGCGCTCATCATGCAGATGTACAAGAGCAACATCCTGTACTCCGAAGCTGTGCGTGAGTTCAAGAAGCGCTTTATTCTTACGGTTCTACAGGAAAACAAGGGGAACCAGTGCCGCGCGGCGCGCGAACTGGGCATGCACCGCAACACACTCAGCCGCACTCTCACCGAGTTGAAGATCGACGTGCGCCAACTCCGGGACGGCGCGAAGCGTCCCCCGCGAAGCGCGCGCCCAGCAGTTTTCGAAAAGAAAGCCGCCCGCTAGAATCGAATCGTTCCCAACAGTTCTTAAGCGCAAAAGAAAAGGCAGCCTTGAAGGCTGCCTTCTTAGGTTCTGCTTGAAGCTGGCTTATTGCGCCGGCTTCTTGCGGGCTGGCGGCTTCTTCGCACCCGCCGGTGCCTTGGCCGTCAGGATAGCGCCGTCCTTCATGGTCATCACGAAGGGTTTAGGCTCGTAGGAGACAGGCGTTCCTTCGAACTGGAAGTCCGCGCCCTCCTTCGGCATCAAGCGAGCAGGGATGGCGGCCGTCATGGTGAGGTCGATATCGGGACGCTTGGCATCGATATCATCCGAACTGCCGGCCAGCTTCAGGTTGGTGTTCGAAACGATCGAGATTACCTGTGCCGCCATCTGCAGCGGCTTCCCCTTCAGGACGCCCCATACCTTCTCCACGTCTTCAGGTTTGCCTTCCGACAGGACCAGTTCCCATTCCGCGAAGCTCATCTCTTCGACTTTCTTCGTCTTCACCAGATCGGCGGCCTGCTCAGCGGGTGTGGGGGGCACGTATTGGGTGATGGTGAAGCCATCGGGAGGAAGTCCGGTGGTTGAAGCTTTGGCTTGCGCCATAATTTCGGTCCAGCCCTGGTCCGAGCCGTGGTACTTGGTGTACTGCGATTTACCGTACTTTTCGATCTGGGGCTGCATCTGTGCGGGCGCGATGCTCGCAGCACGCGCGGCGAACCAGGAACCGTTCACCACGTCGGGCGGCGTCGATTGCAGGTAGGCGAGCGCCAGCGGATAGACGATGCTGAAGTCGGTGGGAGTCGCCTCAGCGGCCACGCGCAGAGACTTGGTGGCAGTCGGAAAATCTTTCTTCTGAAGAGCCGCCACACCGATGGCGGCGTTGAAAATGCCATCCATCTGCTTCTTCAGGTTCTGATAGTCGGCGTCGCTCATGCCATCCGGCTTGGCAAAGTTCTGCAGAGCGGCCAGGCCCTTCTGGCCGTACTGCTCGGCATCGGCCAGGTTCTGCTGCGGATTCTGGCCCGCCTGCGCCGCCACGCGCTTGCTGTAGGCAAGCAGAGCGAGGGCGCGAACGTTATTCGGATTCAGTTGCAGCAGGCGCTGGGCAGTGTCGCCCATCTTGTTGGGATCACCCTTCTGCTGGTAGGTCCCCATGAGGATTTCAAGAGCGTCTTCCTTCATTACGCTGTTGGGGTATTGCGTGAGGAAGGCTTCCAGTCCGCTGATCTTGGCGGCAGGATCCGACTGCTGCACCGCGCCCACGTAGGCGTTGTATTCCGCGGGATCCTTGATTTCTTTCTTCTGTTGAGGTGCGGCCGCTTGGGCGGGCTGCACGGACGGTTGTGCCTGCTGCGGCTGCGCCGCCGGGGCGGTCTGCTGGGGCGCGGGCTGCGCTTGTGGCTGCGCGGGAGTTTGAGCGGCCGCCGCAGCTGCACATCCAAGCACAATCGTGAGAAGAGTCTTGTTCATTCGCATAGCTCCTTGAGTTCTCGGGAAGATCAGAGACGTCATCCTGCCGAAGCCTGCACACTTCATCGTTCCAATCCGCGACTCAGCTCGTGTGCTGCAGGACGCCGGGGTCGCCCGCTCTTCTTCCGGTAAGGTGAAGAGAGCCAAAGCGCTTTTCCGGTGAGCGGATTATAAGTACCTGCTCGTCTTTATGGCAAGCCATCCGAACCCGCCCAATACTTCCCCTCTTGTAAGATGCGGAAAGCTATGGCGGTGGCTGGTTCATCCTGCCATAAGAATTTGGATTTTGAGGCAACCCCATGACGGACACAACTGGAAGCATTGCCAGTCAGGTCGCAGTGGTCACCGGTGGAGGCCGCGGCATCGGCGCGGCGATTGCCCACACGCTCGCCGGCATGGGCGCGTCGGTCTTGGTTTGCGGGCGAACGGCCTCACCGCTCGAGCAGACGGTCCAATCCATCGTCCGCGAGGGACATCGCGCCGAGGCGATGGTGTGCGATGTCACACGCAGCCGATCGATCGACGACGTGGCCCACACGGTGCAGGCGAAGTACGAGCGGCTGGACGTGCTGGTGAACAATGCCGGGATCGGCGGATTCGCAGCTCCCCTGCACGAGTTGCCACTCGATGACTGGGATCG
>Ga0307469_10000649_pt1 | contig 12733 bp, 8 predicted proteins | sample atmos_gasesAM2C__FD_203084 | JGI IMG/M metagenome (GOLD analysis project Ga0307469, IMG submission 203084) | Hardwood forest soil microbial communities from Morgan-Monroe State Forest, Indiana, United States - atmos_gasesAM2C_515 | ecosystem: Environmental > Terrestrial > Soil > Temperate forest...
TCTCGTCCGCTGTGTGCGGTAGCGCCGCTCCCAGATTCACGAGTTTGCCGTTTGCATCGACGTACAACGTGTCTTCAATGCGAACGCCTAGTTTTTCCTCCGGAATGTAGATGCCGGGCTCAATCGTGAAGACCGCACCCGGTCCCAGCGGAGCCGAATAGTCGTTTGGATCGTGCACCGCCAGACCCACGTAGTGCCCGAGTCCATGAATGAAATACTTGCCCAGGGGCTCGCCGTGCATGTCTTTGCCATGCGTATTGATGTAGTCGTACGCCAGTTTGAACAGGCCACTGGGATCTTCTTTGCGCAATGACGACTTGCCCGATTGAAATGCCGCAATCGCCGCCTGCTGAGCGCCAAGCACGATGTCGTAGATTTCGCGCTGGCGGGCCGTAAACTTCCCGTTTGCGGGAAGCGTGCGGGTAATATCGCTGGCATACATCGAGTATTCCCCGGCGGCATCGATGACCACAACATCTCCCGCCTGAATGGTCGCGGAATCGTCGGAATAATGCAGCACGGTGGAGTTGAAGCCCGAGCCGACGATGGGCGCGTAGGAAAGGCGCTCGCAACCGCGCTTTCCCCATTCATATTGCAGGAGCGCGGAAATCTCTCGCTCAGTGATTTGCGGCTTCATCGCCCGCATCGCTGAAAGATGTGCAGCAATAGTCGCGTCGGTGGCTTTCCGAATTAGGGCGATTTCGCGATCGTCTTTTACGGTCCGTAAAGAAGAAAGTAACGGTTTCACGTCCTGGTAGCTGGCAAACGGGATGAAAGCATTGGTCCGCTTGAGCCAGTCCAGGCCGGCGACCGACGCCGAATCGTGCCCATAGCCCGGCATATCGGTGTACACCGTCGGACGCTCCGGCAGAAGCGTGTTAAGTTCGTCCCGCAACTTGTCCATCAATTCCACGCGATCGAATCCTGTGATCTTGGAAGCCTGCGGATCGGCTGCGCTCAGCTTGGGTCCAGTCCACTTCTCCTCCACCTTGTTATTAACGGCCAGAAACAGGATCTCGGTATAAGCCCGGGCCTTGGTATCGCCGGACGCCTCTGCTGCCGGCACGATCAGCAAAGCCGCGCCCGGCTCAACCCATCCCGTGAGGTAGTAGAAGTTATCGTCCTGCCGGAAGCCATATACCGCATTCGGGCCTTCCGACTCCATAGGTGCGAACAGCAATACGGCTGCCCCTTTGGTTTTTTTCGACAGGGCTTCGCGCCGGGCGTGGTAGTCCGCATTCGGTTGCCGCTCTAAAGACCAGGTAATACAACTCGCGCAAACCACCACTAGCAGGATCGCAAGCTTCTTCATTGAAGTCCTCGTGACGCACACGCAGATACATTCGCGTGCCAGAAAATTTTAGAACCGGTGAACCGTCAGACCCCGACCGGGAATGGCTTGGTATGCGTCTCGGCGCCGAGCGCGAGGCCCGTGAAGCGTCCCTGCAACAGGGACATCAGCCCCGTGTACCAGTAGCCAACGACGAAAAGCAGGAGGAAAGGTACCGTAATGTAGTTCTCGTTGTCGAGCGCGTAGTAGACGGTGAGAGCAAAGTAGCTGCCGATCAGCAATTCGACCCAGGGAATCCAGCCGAGGCGTTTCCGGTACTTGTGGGCGCCCACCTTCTGCTTCTTGCGCTCCACTCCGTACTTCGGAGTGCGCGCAAACGCGCTCTGCTGGCCGATCAGTGCCTCCAGCACAGCTTTCGTATTGGTGATCGTCAGTCCAATCCCTAGCGCCATCAGAAACGGCAAGTACAGTAGCGCCCGCGGCCACGTCTTCGGAAAAAGCTCTCGTTGCGAGACCAGGTAGAAACTCGATATCGAAAAGGTCGATGCCATAAACAGCGGCAAATCGATGTACAGCATCTGGAACCAGCCCTGATAGAACCGGATGATCATCGCCGGCAGTAGCAAAACCGACAGGACGATCATGAGCGGATAGCTGAGGTTGGCCGTCAGGTGATACCAGGCTTCGATCTTGGTGTGCAGCGGCGCGTTGCTCTTCATCACGCGCGGCAGGATTTTCTTTCCCGTCTGGATCAGGCCCTTGGCCCAGCGCGCCTGCTGCGTCTTGAACGCGGTCATCTCCACCGGAAGCTCGGCCGGGCACTCGACGTCCTGCAGGTAAATGAACTTCCACCCTTTGAGCTGCGCGCGATACGACAGATCGGTGTCTTCCGTTAGCGTGTCGTGTTGCCATCCGCCAGCTTCTTCAATGGCGCTCCTGCGCCACATGCCAGCTGTGCCGTTGAAGTTGAAGAAGACTCCGCTGCGCGCCCGTCCCGAGTGCTCCAGCACAAAATGTCCATCGAGCAGAATCGCCTCTACCTCGGTCAGGAACGAGTAGTTGCGATTGATGTGCGTCCAGCGGGTCTGCACCATGCCGATCTTCGGGTCGGTGAAATGGTGGATCGTGCGCAACAGGAAATCTTCCGGCGGCAGGAAGTCCGCATCAAAGATGGCGATGAACCCCCCCTTCGCGGTCTTCATCCCTTCCGCCAGGGCCCCGGCCTTGAAGCCCTCGCGGTTGGTGCGATGGTGATAACTGATCGAATGGCCCAGCGCCGCGTACCGCTCAACTACGTTCCGTACGACTTCCACAGTTTCGTCCGTGGAGTCGTCGAGCACCTGGATATCCAACTTCTCACGCGGATATTTCAGCTTGCAGACGCAGTCAATCAGTCGCTCGGCAACGAATTGCTCATTGAACATCGGCAACTGCACGGTGACCCGAGGCAAATCGGCAAACTGCTGAGCCGGTTCTGTGGTGTGGTTCTTGCGATTCTTGTAATACAGATAAACCAGAACGTAGCGATGCAATCCGTACGAGGCCAGCAGGATCAGTACGATGAAGTACGGAATGAGCAGCGCGATGTCGAAGCCGTTCGCGTGGTACAGGCCCTGAAATGTCCGGTCGAGGAAGTGCTGCCGTATGTACGAGCCAATCCCCTTGGAGGCCCAGACGGCAACAAACGACGCCAGATTCGTTGTGCACAGACTAGCCAGGCAAGTGCTCCCGCACAGGCGGATCCCCGCCGCGCTCCTGAACCTTCCATTTTACCCGAAGGGTGCCGCGGGACCGCTCGCTACGATGACAAGCTCAGACTTCAGGGTTGTTCGGAGACCGCAGGAATGACTTTCAACTCCACGCTTTGGTGACTCGACTTTTCAACCTTGATGGCGGTTCCGTGTCCATCAGCGGCCTTCAGAAAATCCGCATCGAGATACTCATCCCCGTCCAAGACCTCCCACGCATACAGGGAGTACGGTCCTGGACGGAGCCCGCGCATAGAAAAGCGGCCTTTCTGATCCGTCTCGACTCGACAGTAGCGGGAAGCTTGCTTGCGAAAGCGTTCTTCCGGAACGGCTATGACGACCGATCCAGGCGCCGGTTCGCCTTTCTTTCCGGCGACCACTCCGTCGACGATGCCCGCTGCTGTACTGACGGTCACGTCCAACATGATGCTTCCCCCGCTTACATTCAATCCGCTGTCGACGTAATCCTTTGTGCCGGCTGTAACCGATTCTACGAAGGTGTCGCGAACTTCCTGGGAATCCCCAGTGAAAATAACCTCATAGTTGCCGGGCGGCACATTTGGTAGTTCGAATGTGCCGTCCGGCTTTAACTTGGCGAAGGTGCGAAAGCCCTCCGTCTCGTCAGTGCTGGCGGTCACGGCATTCTCAAGGTCGTCGCCGTCCAGCGAGTGCAGAAAGACCACGGCAGGGGCCCCTTTCAGTGCGGCAGATTTGCCGGCGAATTGAACCCGGCCGCGAACGTTAGCCGGAGGCTCCGGGGCAAGTTGCACGTCTTCGATATCGGTGGTGCCAATTTCCAGGGGCTCGTGCGCGATCTGAGACTTGCCCTTCACAACTGCAATGGCCGTGAGCGTATAGTTCCCCGGCGCGACATTCAGGATCTCGAATTTTCCATCCTTGTCGATCTCCCCCGTGTTGAACTCACTGTTGGCCTCCTTGTTACGCAGCATGACCGCGCCCCCGTCTCCTGCGGCCAACCCCAACACTCTGCCTCGCACAGACGCCGCGTGTTTCCGCGAAAGAGAAAAGTCCACGGGCATTTCTTCTCCGGCGTGCACTTCGACCATCGACGCTTGCGCGCGATCGAGAACTCCCGGATAGTAGGTCCTCAAATAAGAGGCCCGCGGAGCGGTCGAGACGTGGTCTCCCGTGCCTTTCCCGAGCATGGCGAAAGTCTGGAAGTTCGATGCCGGTGTGGCCGCAACGTAGTACTTCCCTGCCAAAAGGCCTCCCACGCGATATTCGCCGAGATCATTGGTCTGCGCGGATCCCGTTGGCTCGAACGTTTTCCCCTGGTGCCGCAACACGGTCACGTCAACATTCGCCATCGGATCGCCGTCCTCGTCGAGCACGCGCCCCATGAGAATCGCGCCCGCGAGCATGCGCAGAGTCTGCCCTTTCACTTCCTGTCCTGCGTCCACCGACAGCATCATGCCTTGCGAACGCCTGCCCTTTTTGTCGACTTCGATGTAGCCCGTTCGCTCCACCAGGATCCTGTAGCGGCCGGGGATCATATCGGCAATCTTGAACCGTCCTTCGGAATCGGACGTGGCCGCGTAGTTGCCGCTTTCTCCCTGATTCTCGCCGATCACTTCAACGATGGCCTTCTTGATCGGTTCACCGCCGGGTTCCTTCACAACGCTGCCCTCGAGAGACGCCTGGGCGTGCCCTTTCGGAACCTCCGCGGTCTGTGTCTCCAAGCGCAAGGCAAGCGCAACAAGGGCCACGACGATGATGACCAGCTTCATTCGCATTCGACTTTACCGCAGGCAGGGCTTAATTGAGGAAGTACGTCCGGTACAGCGTGTCGCGCTGGACAGGTTTGAAACCCGCATCCCGAATGATGCGCCGGAGTTCTTCTTCCGTCGTACAGTTCGTGACGCCCGCTGCCCGCACCACGTTCTCTTCGAGCATGACCGAGCCAACATCATTTCCGCCGAAGCGCAGTCCCATCTGGCAGACTTTCAAGCCTTGCGTGACCCAGCTCGACTGCACGTTCAGGAAGTTCGAAAGGTAGAGTCGCGAAATCGCAAGGACTTTCAAATACTCAACCGCAGTCGCCTCGTCCCAATGCCGCCCGCCCAGCGCCGTGTTGGCCGGCTGGAAACTCCACGGAATGAACGCTGTGAACCCGCCCGTCTCTTCCTGCAAATCGTAGAGACGCTGGAAGTGGTTCACGCGGTGCTCGATCTTCTCGCCGACGCCGAACATCATGGTCGCGGTCGTCCTCATGCCCAGTTGGTGAGCCGTACGGTGGACGCTGATCCAGTCTTCCGTTAGGCACTTCAGCCGCGCGATCTTGAAGCGGACTTCGTCATCCAGAATCTCCGCCCCACCCCCCGGAATCGAATCCAGTCCCGCATCCCGCAGCCGAGCGATCGTATCCCGCAAATGCAAGCTGCTGTATTCGGCGATCGCGAGAATCTCCGACGCGGAATAGCAATGCAGGTGCACCTTCGGAAAGCGCTGCCGGATCCCGCGCAGCATCTTCTCGTGCCACTCGATCTTGAGATCAGGGTGCAGCCCGCCCTGCATCAGGACGCCGGTGCCGCCGAGTTCCACGGTCTCGGCTATCTTGTCGTAGATCGTCTCGAACTCGAGGATGTAGCCTTCCTTCGCTGCCGGTCCCTTCAAGGGCCGGTAGAACGCGCAGAAGGTGCAGTACTCCGTGCAGAAGTTCGTGTAATTGATGTTGCGATCAATGATGTAGCTGACCACGCCCTCCGGATGCAGCTTGCGCCGCACCGCGTCGGCTTCCATCCCGATGCCGATCAGGTCATCGGAATGGAACATCTCAACAGCCTGTCGTTTTGTCAGGGACATAGAAGCGTTCGGGCCCAACGCTTGATTTTAACGTCGGCCCGACCAATCTCCAAACCGGCGGCATGGTCTATTGACTGCTCTGCGGATGCGCCACTGGGCGGAACGAAGAGTAGACGGCCAGCCCGGCCACGATCACGTTGGCGACAATCACCGGCATGGCGTGCAGCAGAATGCCGTAGGTCATCCAGCACAGCGCCGCACCTGCCTGTACCCAGCGCATGGTCACCGGATTGCGCACGAAGTAGGAAACCGCAAAAATCGCAGTAGCCAGCCACCCGACAAGATCAGACACGCGCTCCCTCCGCTTTGGAGGCCGCCGCCCCCACGTTCGCAGGGCTGCTGTCGAGAATCGTGACCACATCGGTGGAGACCTTATCCCACTCCTGAATCACGAAGCCCTTCGATTCGAGGAATGCCCGGATCTGCGCGCGTTCCCAGCCCACAATCTCCTCAAGGATGGGGATCAGGACTCCAAGCGCATTCGTGCTCAGCACCGTGCGTCTCGCGATCGGAGCCAGGTGTTTGTTCTCCGAAACCGCGATCGTGAACCCATCGCGCCGGTTCACGTGCAGCATTACATGCACGTCGGAACTGCCGTCGCCGACATAGACAATGCGGTCGGAACTGATCTGCATTTCGTTCTGAATGCGATCCAGTACCGCAACCTTGCCGTACCCGGCCGTTACGCGTTCAATGGCCGCAATTTCTCCCGATGCGTGATAGCGAAACTGTGTCCCGAAAATATGATCCGGTGGGACGATGCCCTCCAGCGCCGACTGGATCACTTCCACCGGCGCCGCCGAGAGCACGTAAAACTCAAACCGGTACCCGGCAATCCCCTTGTCCAGAACGCGCTTCAGGAAATCGATGTTCTCCTTCAGTCGAATGCGCTTGCCGACCTCGCGCAAATGCTCCGGACGAACCTTGTCATGAAACTCGGGGTCATGCAGTAGGAGGTAGGACAGCTCTCCGCCCTGCTGCACCAGGTTCAGGCGGGCCATCCCTTCAGCCTTGCGCTCGAATTCCTTGGTGGGGATGCCGAGCAGTTCGCTAAGCACGTACCCGGTATCGTTGTAGCTCAACGTCTGGTCAAAGTCGCTTGCGAAAATGTAATGTTTAGCGGATTGAAGCTTTTCCATATAAATCATTAGATAGAGTGAAGTCTGAAAAGGCTAGTAAAAATATCGTGAATAGGGGGTAAGTTGCTGAATACATTGGGTTAATCAAAAAACTGCTGGCACCTATCAGCGCGCAGGCTGTTGGGCGGCTCCGGCAGGAACCTCGCCGTGGTTGCGATAACGCAGGTAGGCTAATAGAGCCGCAATTCCCGCAATCGCCGACATCGCCACCAGCGCGTAAATCGTCGGCTTGGTGTACTTGTTGAAGAAGCGCAGGAAATGGCGCCCGTACAGCACTCCCAGGTACGCGAGGATGCCGTAGCGCAAGCCTCTTCCCAACGCCAGCGCCGCCAGAAATTTCTTTCGCGAATATTGCATGGCGCCTGCCGCCAGCAAGAATGGCACGAAGGGAACGGGCGGCGGCAACATAGCAGGCACGAAAATCGCCCAGAATCCCCAGCTCTGAAAGCGCGCATAAATCGCCTTGGTGCCCTTCGTCCCCATGCGGTGTTCGAGCATCTCCTTGCCGCCCTTGCGAGCCAGCCGATAAGTGATGTATCCCCCAACGATCGATCCTGCTAACGCCATGGCCGCGTAGTAGTACCACAGCTTGTGATGATGGACGACGAACCAGATGGTCAGCACGTCCATGCTGCCCGGCATCGGAATGATGGAATTGTCGGCGAGGCCAAGCAGCAGCAGTCCCGGTCCGCCCAGGTGGCGGAGCCAAGTCCACAGCTTCGAGGCGACCATCAGTCCAAAGGGAAGCATCATCGGAAATTTACCGGAACCATCTGTGCCTGCTAGCGTTGTCATCCTGAGCGAAGCGAAGGACCTATGTAATTGCCTGCGGCGCCCAACTCGGTTGCGTTCGAACGAAGCGACCCGTCGATCATTGCCTGGAAAAAGCCCTGTATCAGTCTGGGCGCAGAAAACGGGAAATAGGGACCGGCTTCAGCTGTTGAAGGTCGCTCTGAGCACACCTGTTTGCGCAGCGATAAGAAGTGGGCTTGTTGGAAGTGTCTCCGAAGCAAAGCTACGTAGTCGCGAATTTTGCAGCCTCCACGAACTGCAGCGCCGGCGCGGCCGGAAGGGCGCCACACTCGGAGGCATAACGATAGAACAGTTGCAACCCTTCCATGCATCCCGAATCAAGGTGGTAGTGAATGTTCTCGGTGAGATACGAACGAACTTCATTTTCGGAAAGACCGACTCTCGGCGCCCAGATGCGCGCAATCTGCGAGATATTGTCAGGCTGCGTACCGTGGTCGCGGGATGCCTGGAATATGGCTGCCAGATCTGCAGAAGTCTTCAGCAGCGCGGCGTTCCGCACCGCCCAGAATGCGAACACGAACGGCTTGCCGGTGAAGCGAATCCACTCCTCGGCGAGATCGAGCGTAAGGTACTTGCAACGGTCGACCTTGAGTGCCGTATCTCCGATCACCAGGCAGGCATCGTGCTCGCGCAACATCGCTTCGACATCGGGCGCCATCGCAGTGAACGTTCGCCCTCCGCCCAACCAGCGCTCGAACAAGACCTTCGTCAGCGCCACGGAAGTCATAGACGACGTGTCGAGTGCAATGCTCTCGATCTTTTCGGCCGGAACCTGGCTGACCAGCAGAATCGAACGCACCGGCCTGCGGGCGGCGATTGCCACTCCTGGAAGGATGGAAAGGTCGGGAATCTGCGTGTAGGCCGCGGCCGGAATGATCCCGATATCGGCACGCCCAGCCTGCAATTCCGCGGCGCACGCGGAAGGCAAAGTGTAAGAAACATCGAAGTCTGCGCCTGCAGTTCCGTGTTCGAAATCCCACATCAAAGGCACAGTGTTCAAAAAGGATATGGCGGAAATACGAAGACGATTCATCACTCTGTGTTTGATTCTAACAAAGGCCTGTGCGGCTCTCCCTTGACAGCGTTTTTCGGCGGCGTGTAGACCGGGAATGGAGGCCGCTCTTGTCTACAGCGATCTCGGTAGTGGATCCCGGTGTCCGGGAACAAACTCTCCAATGGCTCGCGCTCACGCCCGGTCTTGGCCCCACCCGAGCCAGCCGGCTGGTAGAACATCTCGGAGGCGTCGCCGCCGTCTTTCCTGCCTCCTTGACCGAACTCGAGGCAACCGGTTTGCTGGCCATTTCCGCGCAGTCGCTGGGAACGGGCAAGCCCCTTGAACTAGCACAAGAAGAGATGGCCCGCGCGACATCCGCCGGCATTCATCTGGTCTGATCTCCGAATTCCCGCTGGACACGTTCGCCGCACCCCAGAACTTCCCCATTCGCAATCGCATCATCGGCGGCATGTCGATGGGCGTGCTGGCAGTCGAAGCCGCCGAGTATAGCGGGACGCGCATCACGGCGCGTTGCCCCCTCGAGCAGAATCGCGAAGTCTTTGCCGTACCCGGTAATGTCACCAACAAGAACGCCTGGGGACCGAACACCCTCATCAAGCAGGGCGCAAAGTTAGTCGCCACCTGGGAGGACCTATGGGAGGAACTGCCCGAGAATGTGCGACTTGCGTTAGCTCCGGCCCCCCCCGATGAATCGCAGCAGCCAGAGACCGCATCTCTATTCCCAAGCGGTGACAACCCACTGAGTCCGCACGAGCGCAAGATCTACGCCCTGCTCAAGGCGGACGAAGCCACTCACATCGATGCCATCGTGGAGCACCTGGAGCAGGACATGTCCTCGTCCGAAATCCTCGCAGCGTTGTTCGAACTCGAGCTCGCGGGAAAAGTGAGGCAGATGCCGGGGAAGAATTTTGTAAAGAGCTTTTGCGATGCGAGCTTCGGGCTACGAGCGAGCAAGTAACCGGAAGATGTGGGGAGAAGGAATCAGCGTTGAAGGATTTCAAGGAACTCAAAGTTTGGAGTTAAGCGCACGAGACAACACTGCAGCTGTATCGACTGACTCGGCAATTTCCCCAGGAGGAGCTGTACGGCCTGACATCTCAAATTCGCCGTGCAGCATCTTCCATGGGGCGAATATCGCAGAAGGCCTGGCCGTAGATCAGACGGCGAGATGTCCCGGTTCCTTCATAGCGCACGCGGGTCAGCAGTTGAATTGGAATACCATCTGCTGCTAGCCCGCGATCTGGAACTGTTGCCCGCTTCAAGTTTCACTGCTCTGGGGCGACAAGTGGATGAAATCCAGAAGATGCTGACAAGCCTGATCCAACGCGTTCAACCCGTCGGTCGAAGTGTGTCAACTCGAGTGGAAAACTGTCGTGGGCAGGTTCGTAGCTCGTAGCTCGAAGCTCGAAGCCTTTTCCGCGTAACTTGTCCCCGTCGCCAGCTTCGTGCTAGCTTCAAAACCAAGTAAACGCATAAAGAGGAAACATTGTCCAAAGGTTTAGTCATCGTTGAGTCGCCCGCCAAGGCGAAAACTATTCAGAAATATCTCGGCAAAGGATTCACCGTGGAGGCCTCGCTCGGTCACGTGAAAGACCTGCCCAAGAGCACTCTGGGCGTCGATACCGACAACGAATTCGATACCGAATACATCGTCATCCCCGGCAAGGAGAAGGTCCTCGCCAAGCTGAAGAAGCTGGCGGAAGGAGCCGACCACATCTTCCTCGCGCCTGACCCGGACCGCGAAGGCGAAGCCATCGCTGCGCATCTTGCAGACGAGCTTGATAACAACGGCACAAAAAAGAAGAAGGCCAAAAAGGGTAAAGATAAGGATAAGAATGGCGACGCTCCGCGCATCCAGCGCGTGACTTTCAACGAAATCACGCAGCGCGCCGTCCGCGAAGCCTTCGAACATCCCCGCGAAATCGATCAGAACCTGGTCGATGCGCAACAAGCCCGCCGCGTTCTCGATCGCCTGGTCGGCTACCAGGTTTCGCCGCTGCTCTGGGACAAGGTCCGCCGTGGCCTTTCCGCCGGACGTGTGCAGACCGTCGCCCTGCGCCTGATTGTCGAACGCGAGCGCGAAATCAAGGCCTTCGAGAAGAAGGAATACTGGACCATCGATGCGCACCTGGCAGCCGCGAAGCCGCCCGCGTTCGATGCCCGCTTCGTCGGCAAGGGTGAAGAGAGGATCGAAGTTCTCAATGGCGAGGAAGCCGAAAAGATCCGCGCTTTCGTCGAAAAAGCGGACTGGCTGGTTCGTTCGGTCGATCGAAAAGAGCGCCGTCGCAACGCCGCGCCGCCCTTCACCACCAGCAAGCTGCAACAGGATTCCGCCCGCAAGCTGCGGTTCAGCGTGAAGCGCACCATGATGATTGCCCAGCGCCTGTACGAAGGCGTGGAATTAGGCGAAGAGGGCCTGGTCGGCCTCATTACTTATATGCGTACCGATTCGACCCGCGTTTCGAACGAAGCTCTGACCGAAGTGCGCGAGATGGTGGGGAAGGAATACGGGCCGCAGTATTTGCCCGAGCAGCCCAACACCTTCAAATCGAAGAAAGGCGCGCAGGAAGCGCACGAAGCCATCCGTCCCACGTCGGTCATGCACACTCCAGACTCGGTCAAGCAATATCTGAAAGAGGACGAGTTCAAGGTCTACAAGCTGATCTGGCAGCGTTTTGTGGCTTCGCAGATCAACCCTGCTGTCTTCGACCAGACGACGGTTGACATCGACGCCAAGCAGGGTGACGACAGCTATTGGTTCCGCGTGACCGGATCCGTCCTGAAGTTCGACGGCTTCCTCAAGGTCTACGAAGAATCCAAGGAAGGCAAGGACGAAGAAGACGAGGAGCTGAAGCACAAGCTGCCGGCGCTCGAGCCCGGTCAGAAGCTCACTCTGAAAGAATTGAAGCCCGAACAGCATTTCACCGAGCCGCCGCCGCGCTATAACGAGGCTTCGCTGGTGAAGGAACTGGAAGAACGTGGCATCGGGCGCCCGTCCACGTACGCGACCATTTTGACGACCATTCAGGAACGTCAGTACGTCACCAAACTGGGCGGCAAGTTTGCGCCGACTGAAATCGGCCTGGTGGTCACGGACCTCCTGATCGAGAACTTCCGCGACATTTTCGACGTGGCGTACACGGCCCGCCTCGAAGAAGAACTCGACGAAGTCGAAGACGGCAAGGAGAAGTGGACCGACGCGCTCGCTGAGTTCTACAAGAAATTCCAGAAGGACCTCAAATACGCTGAGAAGCACATGGAAAACATCAAGCGTATGGAGAAGCCCACCGACGAGAAGTGCGAGCGCTGCGGCTCACCGCTCGTCATCAAGTGGGGCAAACACGGGTCCTTCTACGCCTGCAGTTCCTACGAGAAGGACAATCCGGAGAGTTGCACCTTCACCAAGGAAAACCCGATCAACCTGCCCGACCTCGACTCCGCCGACATGCAGGAGACGGCGCAGGAAGAATATTGCGAGAACTGCGGCCGCGTGATGGTGCTGAAGCGCGGTCGTTTCGGGCAGTTCATGGCCTGCACCGGTTATCCCGACTGCAAGACCACGCGCCGTCTTGATCAAGGTAAACGCGTGCCTGATATTCCACTCGACGAGCCTTGCCCGAAATGCGGCCGCAACCTGATGATCCGGCACGGCCGTTATGGCGAGTTCACTGCGTGCTCCGGATATCCCGATTGCAAGTTCGTGAAGCAGAACTTCATCGGCGTGAAGTGTCCGCTCTGCAAAGACGGCGACCTGGTCGAGAAGAAGGCGCGCAAGGGGAACACGTTCTACGGTTGCTCGAACTATCCGAAGTGCAAATTCACCTCAGCCAATAAGCCGATCGACGAGAAGTGCCCGGCTTGCGGAAACGAGTTCCTGGTCGAAAAGAATTTGAAAGCTGGCCCC
>Ga0307469_10000650_pt1 | contig 12709 bp, 10 predicted proteins | sample atmos_gasesAM2C__FD_203084 | JGI IMG/M metagenome (GOLD analysis project Ga0307469, IMG submission 203084) | Hardwood forest soil microbial communities from Morgan-Monroe State Forest, Indiana, United States - atmos_gasesAM2C_515 | ecosystem: Environmental > Terrestrial > Soil > Temperate...
CACTTATGCGCCATTCCGTCCCTGCACTGCGTGACCGAGTGCGAAGAATCATGGAAACCGGGGATGGGTTGGAGTCGACGAGTGACACAAAACTGACACACTCAAGCGCAAACTCCTCGCAAGTTGAAGAAAAGATGGCAGCCAGACCTGTAAGCCGAATTCTGTCCGCCTTGCGGCGGGACGGTCATTCCTCTGGGCCGCGCATTGCTGCGCGGCTCTAGCGACCTACCCGGAGGTTTGACGCACCGAGCCGGCACGTGCCCGGCCGAAGCCGGGCTTCCTCCCTATTTGGTCTTGCTCCGTGTGGGGTTTGCCTTGCCCGCTGCATCGCTGCAGCGGCGGTGCGCTCTTACCGCACCTTTTCACCCTTACCTCGCCGTCGCTCTGAGCCCCAGTTCATCCGACTGCTCGTTAAATATCGGATCAAACAGATCGGGCCCACAACGACGACGAGGCGGTATGTTTTCTGTGGCACTTTCCGTCGACCGGGCTTGAACCCGGCCTCCCGGACGTTATCCGGCACACTGCCCTGCGGAGTTCGGACTTTCCTCCCTCCTTGCGGAGAGCGACCGTCCGGTCCGGCTGCCAACACTCTTCATTATATGCGATGGTTCACGGATCCATGCTTCCCAGCCCGGACTAGTATCCTGTAGGCAGACTCGGCGCGTGACCCAAGCACTTGGCAAAATCGTGGCAGAGGTGACCGGAGCGTGCGCGCTGGCCGGAATCGGCTACTACGTCACTTCTCTCTGGAGCGCATGCGCCTACACGCAAGACCGCAAAACCTCGACTGCCCAAGAGAAAGGCTTCACGGCCGACACTGCACCGCCCGTGTCAATCCTGAAACCCTTGAAGGGGCAAGATCCGGATATGTACGAAAGCTTCCGGAGCCATTGTCTGCAGGACCATCCGCAGTACGAAATCATCTTCGGGGTCAGTGATGCGAACGATCCCGCCGTTCGCGAAGTCGAGCGCCTGCGCTCAGAATTTCCCAATAGCTCTATTCAACTGATCGTGTGCGACGAGCAACTGGGGACGAACATCAAGGTCAGCAATCTTGTCCAAATGGTGCGGGCCACCCGTTACGATCACTTCGTCGTCAGCGACAGCGACATTCGGGTTCGGCCCGACTATCTCCGCAAAGTGGTGGCTCCCCTGGTAGACAAGAAAGTGGGCATGGTCACATGTCTTTACCGCGGGGTGCCGGCCGGCACGTTGGGGTCGAAACTCGAATCGCTCGGCATCAGCACGGATTTTTCTGCCGGCGTTCTGGTGGCACGATTAGTGGAGGGCACCCTGAAGTTTGCATTGGGCTCGACGATGGCGTTTCGGCGCAGAGACCTTCAGGCCATCGGAGGCTTCGAATCTTTCGTCGACTATCTCGCCGATGACTACGAACTTGGCAGGCGCATCGCCGGGTTAGGCCGGGAGGTCTGCATTTCGGAAGTTGTGGTGGAGACTTTTCTTCCGCCTTACACGATGCAGCAATACTTCGCGCACCAGCTACGCTGGGCGCGAGGCGTGCGGGATGCGCGGCCGGGTGGATACGTCGGGCTGCTTTTTACCTTTGGGTGGCAGTGGGCCGCACTGGCAGTCCTTGCTTCCCGGGGGGCGGACTGGGCGTGGGGACTCGCGGCAGCGGCCATCTTCTTGCGGATGGTGAGCGCGTGGGTGGTTGCAGCCGGCGCTCTCCACGATCGCCAAGTGACGCGTTTCCTTCCTCTGATTCCGCTGCGGGATGTCGCGGGAGTCCTGATCTGGCTGGCCAGCTTTGCCGGCAACACGGTGGTGTGGCGAGGAGAACGTTTTCAATTGAAACGCGGGAAACTCAGCCCATCCATTTGAAGTGAGTCATCGGACGACGCGACCACCCCACAATCACTTCGCCTCGCCGGGGGTGCTCGGCGCGGGCCTTTGCTCGGAGGCGATTCGTCCACCCTTGCCGAATGCGTATGTCTCCCCACGCCAGTAAAAGCGGCGGCTCGTATAGCTGCCTACCCAAACGAAAAATCCTGCCAGGTCGCGCAATGGATACAGCCAGCACAAAAGCGCTGAGCGCGGATCGCGCGCAATTCCCCAGCCCACAATCAATGACTGAACCATTCGATTCAGGAAAGCGGCGCCCAGGAGCGCAAGACCAATGTCCCAGTGTCCCAAGCCGGCGGCGCCTATGAGTCCCAGAAGCCCAAACGGCATGGCGTAGGTGAGTCCCGTGCCCAGGTGTCCCGCAGGGCGGGAATAGCGCGTGCTCTTCATCCAGCGTAACTGGTCGCCGAGAGTACGCATCGCAGTGCGTGGCGTGAGGACGTTCTTCACAATGTGATGGGACAGAACGACCTTGTATCCCTCGGCCCAGATGCGATTGCCCAGCTCAAAGTCATCGGAATAGTAATCAGCCGTGGCTGCAATGCCGCCGATGGCGTCGATTGAGTCCCGGCGCGCCGTCATCGCCGGGCCGAGTGCAAATCGCATTCCTTCGAGCATGTCCGCCACCAGGACACCCGACGACATCTCCACCGACAGACCCAGCGCTTCCAGCGAGGACCAGAAATCCGAAGAGGGAATGCCGCGGTACATGCACGTTACTAATCCGACTTTCGGGTCCAGTAGTGGAGGAATAGTGTTTCGGAGAAAGTCGGGAGCTACGCGCACATCGCTGTCGCTGATGACAAAATAGGAATTGTGCGCGGCTGCGATCATCTTGTGCAGTGAAAACACCTTCGCATTCGGCCAAGTTGGAAATCCCGACAGTACTACCTGGCTCCTCACGTGCGGATAGCGGGCGCGAAGGCGTTCTGCAACGCTCAGCGCAGGATTTTCGGCATCCCGCGCTCCGAAAATGATTTCGAAATTCGGATAGTCCTGCTGGAAGAAGCTTCCCAGATTCTGCTCCAGCTCTTCTTCCATGCCATGGATCGGCTTCAGAATCGTTACTGGCGGCAAGGCACTGGTGGGAACGGCCAGCGCTTCTGCTTGTGCTCGCGCAGCCAACATCCGGTAGCGAATCGCCGCCACCAGAGTCATGATCAGAAAAACAGTGGAACTCACGGTGCCGATGACGGCGACCGCGACCGCAAGCTGCAGCACGATGGCCAGTGCAGACCCACCAAATATCGCCCGATTCATAGAGGAACGGAAATCACTTGCGCACAGAAAGGCCGGCGTCGAACCTGCGTATTACGGCTGCCGGTTGGTCAGTATCGATTTTCCGCCATTGCGCGCCAGAAGAAAAGAAGGCATCCCCTGTAACTCTTTTGGATTCTCCTGATCCGTCCACAAGAAGACGCGCCCTGGGCCGTTCCACAACGCAAGAAAAGATTCCGGCGTTTCAAACACATGCGGCGCGTCCGGAAATTTCGAGCCATACCACAGGTTGCCACTCGCTGCATGGAGCACCCGGAGCGGGTACCCAGTGTAGAAATTTAGAGTCGAAGCTTGATGGTACTCCCCATCCACCACGATCGCGTCTTCCGGCCGGTAGTTTTGCCGGATCGCGACTGCTAGTTTGTAAGACGACAAGATCGGCGAGAACGTGCTGAAAGAGGAATGCACGCAGGCAAACAGTCCGACCATCATGATCGCCAGCGCCATGTTTCCCTGCTCTGGATGACCGCGCCGACGCAAGATCCAGTTCAGTCCGGTACCCAGCAGAAAGGCCAGCGACGCACCCAGCAGCGGCCCGCGGAATGCTCCCAGCGCCCTGGGTGTGAGATCGAGCACATGCCCCAGCGAAAAATCGTAGTCCTGCGGATTCCTCTTCAGTTGATCGGCCAGGTCCGCACCCGGCGACGGGAGGTGCGAGATCGAAAGCAAATACATGCCGGCCACGAACGCGGTCACTCCGAAAATAAACAGCGTAGTCGAGGAAATCCGGCCGGCCCGGCGGGGCTGGTCTTGTGGAGAAGTACTTGATTCTCGCGCCAGCCATCCGCCAACCAGCAGCGCCAGTCCAGGTAGTGCCGGAATGGTGTAGTACTCCTGGCGCGTCGAGAAGCTGAAGAATCCCACGATCACCAGCGCCCAGAGGAAGAAAAGCAGATTCGCCTTTTGCGGCCGGGTAAGGCTTCCCCGCAATTGCCGAAGTCGCAACGGAATGTCGCGGAGAGCCTGAGGTAGAAACACTCCCCAAGGCAACAGCCACGCCAGCAACAATCCCCAAAAAATCAGGAGAGGCACCGTGTCATACCCCGCGGGCACGCGCTTGTTCAGAAAGCGATTCACGTGTTCATTGATGAAGTAGAACCAGAGAAATCCGCGCACCGCGCCCTGGGTTGGGTTACGAATCGCTGCCAGAATGTGCCAGGGCGCTGCAACGGCCAGGAACACCAGCGTGCTCGAAACAATCCTGAGCTTTAACAGATGGCGAAGATTTCCCGTCAGGATCAAATACAGACCAATGGCCCCCACGGGAAAGACCAGACCGATGAGCCCCTTGGTGAGGACGTTCAACGCACAGACTGCCGCAAAGCCCCAGCAGGTCGAGCGCGACGGACTCTCCTCTTCCAGCGAGCGCAGAAAGAAGTAGTAGCCGATGGTCAGCCACAAGCCGACCAGAACATCGGGAATCAGGAAGCGCGTAAAAATGTATGGGCCAATCGAAGTCGCGACCACGACGCCCGCGTACATTCCCCCCATTTCTCCATGGGCATACCGGCCTAGCCGATAGGTGGTGAGCAAGAGCGCAAGCACGCCGAGCATCAAGGGCAGCCGTGTGCTCCAGTCGCTGATGCCGAACAGGCTGTAGCTGGTCGCCAGGCTCCAGTACATCAAGGGAGCTTTTTCGAGGTAGCGAATGCCGTTGGTGTACATCGTGACCCAGTCGTGCCGGACCAGCATCTCGCGGGCGGCCTCGGCGTGGATCGTGTCGACATCGTCGAGCAATGCCGGCGTGAACATCCCGGCAAAATAAATCATGCCCCACAGCAGGCAGATGATCAGGTAAGACCTGGAACTCGAGAGAGGATGGGAAATCGGATTAGCGGAGGGATTACTTTGACCGGAGCTCTGGTCCCGCGCGGTTACCGACAGACTCATGCAGGGTTTCCGCAAACCGCGCAATTATACGGGGCACCGAAACGTCCGATCAACTTGGCTGGATTCAGTGGCCCGCGCTCGCCGCGGCCGCCGCCCGGTTGTCGAGCGTTTCCCGGATCTTGGCGGCCAGTGTTTTCAGCGTGAAGGGCTTTTACAGGAAGTTGCTGTGCAACGTTCTGGCTCTGCGGAGGTCCGTCTCCCTTGGCGGGTTCCGGCGTCGGAAGGAACGGCAGCGGAATCTTATGGTCGAGTCGTCGCGTCTCTTCGAGAGCTTTCTGCGTTTGTGGATGGGCGGGATCGATCGCTATCAGGAGCAGATCGTAAGTCTTGCGAACCAGTTTCTGCTTTACCTCTTCCAGGCACGTCGTCTCCTCCACCCGCGCAGAAAATCCTCGCTACATGCGGCCAGGAACTGCTTCAGAATCGCGGCGTGATATTTCTCACTGGCCAGCAGCAAACACCGCATGGGTCTGGATCGGTGCTGGCTCAACTCTCCGGTCCCCATCATAATCTTGGCAAACTCCGGTGAGTCATATATCGGAAGAGGTGGGCCCATACCTTGCCTGCAAGACGGCAGTCACCAAAATAACTTGGACATATTTCCGCGAACGAGAAGTGTCCCAGCACGGGAACGTTCGCAGCTAAAGTGGCGCGGGCACTCCTGCCCGCGGACTTGCGATCTCAGAAAAACGTCTGCTCAAGCCGCAGAAAACTTCCCACGTCTTTACGGAGACGTATAGTACCCGGCCCGCGAGCGCATGCGTGAACCGTCACCCTGTACGGGAATCACGCGTACCCGGCGGAACGCGCGCACCCCAGGATTCTCCGATGCCCGATAATACAGAAGGTACGAACTTCGCAATTCGCCGTAGATCTGCGCGAGCGCTTTTTCCAGCTGCTGCGCATCTTTCACGACGAAATCCAACCCCCCGGTGCTGGCGGCCAGCGCGTGCAGAACTTCATCTCCCGGAAGTCGTTTCTTCGGGCTGTGCGTCGTGACGGTGTAGATCGCGACTCCGGCGCGCTCGGCCTGCGAGATCGCATCGCCCAATCCGTGCGCGCTCAGGTCGTCTTCCCCGTCGGAGAAAAGGATCAGCGCCGAACGATGAGGCTCGTGTCCCGCAAATACCGCGTGGTCGCATACCCGGTAAAGCGTGTCGTACAAGGCCGTAAGCCCGCCCGCCGGGGGATTTCGCAGCGCCACTTCCAGTTCCGCCGGGTGTGCCACCGTGCGGTCCAGTTCAATCCGGCTGTTGAAGCCGATGACCAGCAGTTCGTCATCGGCGCGCATGAGTCCTTGCATCGAACGACTGAGGGTTGTGCGCACCGTAGTCCACAACTTGCGGGTGGACTCGCTGAGATCCAGGACGATCCCCACGCGCAAACGAAGGTCTGCGGCCGCCCGCAGTTCAAATCTCGGCACCGGCCGCCCGTCTTCCAGCACCGTGATGTCTGCCGGAGAAAGGTTCGGCAGGGGACGGTCGTTCTGATCCGTCGCGACAACCGTCAGCTGCACTTCGCTGACTCGCTTCTGGATTACGCTACCCGGCTCGGCGCACCAACCGGTAAAGGACAAGGTCAACAGCAGCGGAAGAACACCCAGTTTTTGCCTCACTCCTCGGACATCGGCACCAAGTACTTCCGCCTTTCGTGCTTGAGCAAACCGAGGTAATGCCGACCGCCCTTTTCCCTTCCCGGCCTTCCCAGACCGCACGGTCAGCCAGCGCCAAATCCCCCGCCGCCTGTGGAGAAAACCACGACTGCTTCCGGCGCCGAGGCCATGGCCGGTACGCACCGCCCGTAAATCGTTGAAATTAAGCCACATTTCAAGTTGAACCGAAGCCCAATTTGGCAGTGCGGATGCCCTCTTGACCTTGTCGGACAGACCTCCAGGTCCGGAGCCAACAAGAATGTCTCAACACCCCAGGGATGCTACGGTTCACGATGAGTTATGGCGGCCAACGGTTGTGTATGGAATGGCAACCCTTTGCCTCGTGCTCGGGCTGGCCATCGGCTATCTTCTGCGCGGTTCGCAATCTCCGGCGGCCCGGAGCGAGCCGACTGTTCGCCCCCCGACGCTCTCCCAGACCGAGGGTTCCGGCCAGATGCCGAGTGTCGAACAGATGAAAGCCATGGCCGACAAGCAGGTCGAACCGCTCCTCGCACAAATAAGAAACGACCCGAAGAACAAGGAAGCGCTTCTTCAAATCGCCTACTTCTACAAATCAGCTCATCAATTTCGCGAGGCCGCCAACTATTTCAGCCGCGCTGTGCAACTCGATCCCAAAAACATCGCCATTCAGACGGAGATGGCCTCGTGTCTTTACTATGACGGCGATGTGGACGGAGCGCTCGCCGCGCTGCAATCGTCGCTGAAGCTGAAACCAACCGACGCCAATTCTCTTTTCAATCTTGGGTTCATGCGCTGGAAAGGAAAGAAGGACGCGACCGGAGCAATCGCTGCCTGGAAGCAGTTGCTGAAAACCAATCCCAACCTGGATAAGAAACCGATTGTCGAACAGATGATTGCGGAAGCACAGGGCGCTTCGCATTAACGTCGCCTGGCAGATCGGCGAAAAAAGTAAGGAGCCAAGAAAATGTCGAACGTCGAAAAGACCTCCAACGAGTGGACCAGCTTTCAGGCCTACGCACTCTCCGTGGTTTGCCTGGCCGTCGGCCTCGCGGGCGGTTGGCTGATTCGAGGATCGCAAACAACCGCCGCTCTTGCTCCGAATCCTTCGGCGGCTGCTTCGGAGGCAACCGGACAACCCACCCCTGAACAGCTCCGCCGCATGGCCGACAAGCAGGCTGCCCCGTTGCTCGATGAACTCCGGAAAGACGAGAAGAATCCGGATCTACTGGCAAAGGTCGGCAACATCTATTACGACACCCAGCAACACTCAATCGCCATCGACTACTACCAGCGTGCCCTGAAGGCAAAGCCCGCGGACGCGTCGGTACGGACGGACATGGCGACCGCGTACTGGTACACGGGCAGCGCCGACACCGCCATTTCCGAGTTCAATCGCGCACTGGCGGACGAACCGAACAAGCCGAATGCGCTGTTCAATCTGGGGATCGTTCAGTGGCAAGGCAAGATGGACATCAAGGCTGCCCTGTCGACTTGGCAGAGACTTCTCGACACCAATCCGAACTATGAAGCCAAAGCCAAAGTCGTCGAATTGATGGCGCAAGTGCGCAAGCACTCCAACCTCAAGCCGGGCACGCAAGCAACAGCGTTTTCGGAGTAATTCAGCAGGCCTCTAGCGCTGCCGTCCTGGTGGCTGTCGTTGGGACAGGCCCGCGCGACTCCGAGCCTGAGACGCCCCTAAGACTGAGGCAGGATGCCGGCGTTACTCCTGCGGGCCGGCTTCTGAAAGACAGCGTTTCAGGCGCCACAGAACCGCGACCAGTAACCCAATCGCGACTCCCCATACCGCGAAGGCCAGGTCCACCACCCAGCGTGGCGCGTCACCAACGCGGCGCAAGACAAACGGCAAGAAGTTCCAGGTCGTAATGTGTATATAGTCCCACGGGTCTGTCAGCATGTCGTCATTTGTCAGGTCCCACGCCTCTCTCTTGCCGAGAGCGAAGGCGACGATGTTCTTAAAACGCAACCACACCACAAAGGTGGGATGGCCCAGGCTGCTCATCTGATAGAGCTCCAACGGAAGCCAGAACGCGACCGAGGCCAACTGAACCACCACGGCGAACGCAATCACCGCTAGCCCCGCACTCCAAACCACGCGCCCCAGTTCCCGCCGATACCGCAGCCACACGGGAGCGGAAAAGAACGCCGCCAGTTGCGCAGCGCTCGACACGTACCGGTCTCCCCACGCGGAATCTCCGCTCCACACCGTATAGCGCGCATAAAAGCAGAGGTAGACCAGCAACAACACGGATGCACTGACGATGTAGGCCTTGACCGCCGGACTGAAGCGCTTCCACCCCACTGCAACCACAAGGACAGTAAGAATCAGCAGAGGATCAAAGAGAAAAATAGATTTCTCGGGCGCCAACAGGGCACCGAGAAATCCAACGTGGAAGGGCGTTTCGAACGGATAGTTCACCGGAAGCGATGGGTTCACCAATCTTTGCTGTTGTGCAAAGATCGCGACATAGGTATTCGTGAACGAGCCGAACCGGTAGTACTGGTAAACCCGGTCAATCAACAGGAAGAACCCATAAATCGGAAAAGCAATTCCGGCGTAGATTCGCGCGCGCCTCCAGATTTCCTGCCATGGCGTATGCGCCCACACCAGCACAAGCAGAAGGAAGAGGCCACCGGCGACCAGGTCCATCCCGGTCGTGAGACGCGTCAGCAGGTTGAGGCCGAAGGCCGCCGACCCCAGCACCAGTGCCCGTCGTTCACCCGTCTGCAACCACTCGTACTGAAACGCAAACCCCGCCAGCGTCAGCAACAGGATGTAGTTGTTCTCCATCATGTTCTGGGTGTAATGCAGGTGGGTCGTGCATAGAAGCAATGCCAACGTCCCGACAGCCGCTTGCCCCGGCGTGAATTTCAGCAGCGTCAAGAAATGCCAGCAAACCAAAGCGGTCAGGACATTGACCAGGATGTTGGTGGAGTAGGCAACCACCATGTTGCGCACGCTGGGATCGTTGCCGTTGTAGTCATCGAAAATCGAGAGCTTCTCGAGGTATGTGCCGGCCATGTCGGCGGGCAGCATCAACAGCGACTGCCCCATGCCATACCACGCGTAAATCTTCTCGCCGCGCCCGCGTAAACCGAATTCCGGATAGTCACCGGCTATGACAGACGGCGCCGACGTCCAGAAGGAATGCGTCGTCTGCAACCGTCGCGCCGTATCAATAGAATCCAGGTCCCCTGACTGCACCACGAAGGCGAGCAGCCCAGCCGTCAAGGCCAGCAGGAACTTGGGATGGCGGATCCACGCGCGCAAGTTTCGCAGCATGGCTGGTGATGGTAAACGAGCAGGATGCGACTCTCCAACCTCAGTCAGGCGTCAGTGGCTTTTTCCATGGCAGGTGAGCGCACAGCTACCGGTGGCCCGGTTGTAGCTAATCGGGGACGCTCCACTGGGAGCGACGACGTTCACGTCGAAGTTCACCAGGCGCTCGCCCGTGTTGCCTCCGCTTGCGCCCAGCACGCCGTGCGCCGAGTGGCATACGGAACACGAGGCTCCGATTTCGCTTACGTGCTTGTTATGCAGCGGAAAGCTGGCGGAGGACAATACGATGGAGAGATCATGGCACTTGCCGCACAACGCATACGGACCATTCACGCTCAGGTCCGGATTCGGGTAGGAGCTAAGCAAGGGTCCGCCCGGCGTCGCAGCGGTCGTGGCCTCGTACCGCCGCTCCAGAATGTGGTTGAACTTCGAACCGTGGGGTCCGTTCGGCCCGACCCCGCCGAACTCGCGGTTGTCGTCGCTGTTATGACAGTCGGTGCACAGGATGCGCACGCCCATCGCCCTCGCCGCCGTGACTCCATCCAGGCTCAACATGCTGGGAAGCAGGCTGGGTTGCGGCAAAGCGCTGGAACGGTCACGCATGACCGGGTGTGTTGAACTTGCCGTGAGTGCGAAGTCCGGCAGAATGTTGAGCGGATCGGCGGGCGAAGCCGCGCGGCGTGGCAACGGCCCGTAATCAATCGCTGTTGTGCCTTTACCTGTGCTCGTTCCATGGCAACGCAGACAGGTCTCATACTGGTTGATCGCCGGCCGAACGACCGTATTGCCATCCACCGCGCTGACGCCGGTGACGTCGATTTGCGAGTTCCGAATTCCCGGTGGCAGTCCGAAACTGAGCAGGGGTTGGGCCGCGTGCCCGTTGTGGCAGTCCACGCAAGTCGTGTGGCGATTCTGATTCAGCACGCCCGCTTCCGTGGCAGTGTGCAGGTTGCTCACGTTTGCATATGGATGACCCTTCTTGGGCGTCTCATATTCTCCAAATACATTGAGACTTGGTTGCAGCAGGGAATTGCTCCCGTTGTGACAGGTGAAACAACTTTGGCTCGTGCTGTCGACGTTAGGCTGCGGAGGCGAGGGGTTGTGCAGCAGGCCGGCCGCGCCGCCGGCATTGTGCAGCGAGTGGCAGGACGAACACCCAAATTCTGCCACCGTAGAGTATCCGCCCAGGCCGGAGATTGGATTGACCACTGCCGCCGACGTAGCGTGCACGCTGGTTGTCCAGCGCGCCAAGGGATTGGCGAGTGCGTTCACCGTCCGCGGAGTCGCCGTATGGCACGAAAGGCACAGGCCGCTGTTGGCGTTATCCCGCACCAGAAAATTCGCCGACTTCTTGTCGATCGACTGGTTATGCGGATTGTGGCAGCTGCTGCACTCGACATTGCCATTGATGAGCTTTACCGACTGCGTCGTATCGTGGGTGGCGCCCGTCACCACCAGGCCTTCCACCAGGTTCGCGGCGTCCTTCAGGGGAAGCTTGAGACTGAACGGGTGGGATGAATCCAACCGCTGCATCAGGCCCGCAGACATCGGCTGCGACATCGTGGTCGCGCCGTACGCGATCATCTGCCCGGGGGCAACGGTGCCGTCATGGCAGCTCAGGCAGAGCGTGCTGCGATCGTCGAAGGTGGGCTGCACTTCCGCATTCTGCACCGTGTCGCTCGTGTACAGCTGCGTGTAGTTCTGGGTCGATAACGTCTGGTTCCAGAGCGCCTTGGCTCCGCCCGAGTGCGGCGCATGGCAGTACAGGCACGCCGCCGACATCGCGCCTCTCACCGGCGACGCTGCCGTCGAGAGATCATGCACTCCCAGCACATCGCCGGTCTGCGCAAACGCGCGGCACGCGAACCAGAGCATCCACGCGATGCTGATTTTCCTCACGGCCTCGCTCCTTCCACTTTCGCCCGGAGACCGTGATACTGAAATACCTGAACCCGCCGGTTGTAGGAATCCACGACGTATACTGCGTCGTTGCTATCGATGAACAGTCCCGCCGGAAGCTGGAAGTCCCCCAGCCGCGTTCCCCGCTGGCCGAAGGTATAAAGCAGTTGTCCCTCGCGGTCGAAGACCTGCACGGTGCCCCAAAGACCCTCGACCAGATAGATGTGATCCTCGGAATCAATCGCGATCCCCTTCGGGCGATACACCTGACCCATGGAATCGCCCAGGCGCCCGATCTTTCCTACCAACTTGTCCTGGGCGTCAAAGATCTGCACGCGGAAGTTCATTGCGTCCACCACCGCGAGCAACCCGTTCCTTAACCGCAACTCCGTCGGGAAGTTGAACTCGCCGTCCCCGCTACCGTGTTTTCCGATGGTGCGCAACACCTGCCCGCTCTTGTCAAGCACGTACACCCGGTCGCGCAGCGTGTCGGTCACATAGATATGCTGGGTCGCATCGTCGATCGCAATGCCGGTGGGCCGCTTGAAGTATCCCTCGCCACCGTTCAGGCTGCCCAAGGCACCCTGGTACTTGCCATTCGCGTCGAAGACAAAGATTTTTCCGGTGCGCGAGTCCGTAACGTACAGATTGTCTTGGGCATCCACGGCGACGCATTGCGGCTCGAACATGTTGTCCCTGGTCTTGTCCGAGCGCTCGAGGAACTTGTACTTGTGCTGGGCCGGGTCGAAGATGTGAATGCCGTGCAGACCAGGATCGGTCACGATCACGCGTCCACGCGAGTCGACGGCCACGCTGTAAGGCCGCACCATCTCTTTGTAGTCGGG
>Ga0307469_10000651_pt1 | contig 12699 bp, 15 predicted proteins | sample atmos_gasesAM2C__FD_203084 | JGI IMG/M metagenome (GOLD analysis project Ga0307469, IMG submission 203084) | Hardwood forest soil microbial communities from Morgan-Monroe State Forest, Indiana, United States - atmos_gasesAM2C_515 | ecosystem: Environmental > Terrestrial > Soil > Temperate...
GGGCTCGCTCACGGTTACGTGATCAACCCCGAATGGGCGGCTGTGTATGCCCGAGCATGGAACAACTATGTTTTCGAGCAATACTTAAAGAAAAGCCCGCAGTTCAAAGCAGTGGCTCTAATTCCTATGCAGGATGTTTCTGCCGCGGTCACCGAGCTTAAACGAGCCGTGAAAGAACTAGGGATGGTGGGAGCCTATATTCCGTCTAACGGTTTAAGGAAACATCTCAGCGCGCAAGAATTTTGGCCGGTTTATGCGGAAGCAGAAAAACTGGATTGTCCTATCGGTATTCATGGCGGTTGGTACAGGGACCTTGGGTTCGATACCTTCACGCGATTTCCGGGAACACGCGCATTGGGTATGCCATTTCCCCTGGCGATTGCCATGACAGGAATGATTCAAGACGGTGTATGGGATTCGTTTCCGAAGCTTCGAGTCGGTTTTCTTGAAGGTGGCACAAGCTGGATTCCGTTGGTCATCGACCGGTTAGAGCGCGAGCGGGAGTACGGAGAGCTTCGTTGCGAGAAACCAATTATCGATTACTTTACAAGCGGTAAATTTTTCGTTGGTTGTGAGGGGAACGAGAGCGCGCTGTCATATGTCATTGAACGGATCGGACCTCAAGCCTGCATGTTTGCGTCCGACTTTCCGCACGAAATTCCCATGGAAGATGCCTTGCATGAGATCAATGAAATCCTGGAGCGAAAAGATATCAAGGATAAGCATAAATCCTTGATCCTGGGAGATAACGCGAAGAAATTCTATAAGATTAACTGAGACTCTCTTTTGCCCGTTGCTCTCACTTTATGCCTATGAAGTCCCTACCGAACGTGTTGTTCAGCGCCCCGTTTGCGAGATGAGCCCTTAGATTCAGGGGCGTCTGCACCTATCGCGCACCCGAGATGTAACTGACCGCGCTTTCGCACTGGCGGTTGAGATCGGTACGGAGAGCAAACACGTCATCCGCAGTGCATTTTTCTTGGCGGCAGGCGAGCGCCATGTCGATGGGTTTGAGGTCGAGTCCGGGAGGTTGGACTTGGTGGAGATATTCGACGGCACGGTCGTTGGAATCCATCGCCAAGTTATCCCAGCTGTAAATCAGCCGCGCGGCGTAGAGAATGGCCCGAATGTAGGGCTTACGATTTTCCGGTGCCAACTCGGTCAAGCCGTTTAGCTCGGGCAGTCTGGGTTTCCAACTTTTTTCGATGCTGCGCAGCAATTCGCCGCGAATCTCACTTTTGGTTGGCCGGGAAAACTTCGGCTTGTACCCGGCGAGCAGCGGTACGCCATGATCCAGCAAATCGAGGCGGTCCAAGTTAGGCAAGCGGCCCCAGGCACAATCGGGATTGCCCCAAAATACCGAAAGTTTCTTACCGTATTCGCCGTCCAACAATTTCGCCTCTGCGATCAGCTCACTCATGCGCTCCGGTGGCTCACCGGAATTCAGCAGTAACCCGACGTCGATATCGCTGTAAATGTTGCTGAAACCGCCATGAGCAAGGCTGCCTAGCTTGTAGACCTCAACCAGCGCTGATCCGAGCTGAGAATTGAAGTAATCAGCAACGCGGGCGACGTAGTTGGTAATGTCAGAATGTGCGTTCATAACATGACCGGGATCCGCATAGAGAAGCCGCTAAGATCGCCGGTGGAATAAGCTGACGAAAGTAACAACATCGGTCTTTTCGTCGACCGAGAATTCAATCAGAAATGGCCCTGAGCGCACAAAAGAAGTTGGCAACGCCGGATCGTAAAATGTTGGGAAACGTTCTGGGAGGTATGGATCAATCAGGATTCGCGCCAGCGTTTGCTCTAAAAGCCGCTGTTCTATGGCCGACGCATTCTTTTCAAGTTCGGCAACGCGTTTGAGAAAGGATGGAGTAAAGCTCGGTTCAGCCACTCCGCGCCTTGAGAACGCCTTTGTTGCGAGCCAGCTGCACTAATCGCTTGACGGTGGGCGTGCCTTTAAGACGAACCGTGCGTCCGGTGCGCACTTCTTCGTGCGCCGCACGGATATGGCTCAGCGACTGTGGATCCTGCCATAAACGCGCCAGTTCTGAAAGTAATTGATGGCGCTCGAAATCAATTACCACCGCCTCAGGCTTACCCCGTCGGGTAATGATTACCCGCTCGCCCTCTTTCACATCGTCGAGAAGTCGTAAGAACTTCTGTCGCGCCTCTGATGCAGTCAGGAATCGCTCCATATGTACAAGTTAATGTACTTCAACATGCTACTATGGTCAAGACAAGAAACTGCTCAAAGCCAGCTATAACTGCAACTTGTTAAGTCTCAATGCATTACTAATCACCGATACCGAGCTAAAGGTCATGGCGACGCTGGCGATGATCGGACTTAACAGGACGCCGAAGAACGGATAGAGCGCACCGGCGGCGATGGGGATGCCGAGGACGTTATAGACGAATGCGAAGAAAAGATTCTGCCGAATGTTGCGCATGGTGCCGCGGCTGAGCCGGCGCGCTTTGACGATGCCGCGCAAGTCGCCTTTGACGAGCGTAATGCCAGCGCTCTCGATCGCCACGTCCGTGCCCGTGCCCATTGCTATGCCCACATGAGCCTGCGCCAGCGCGGGCGCGTCATTGATGCCATCACCTGCCATCGCGACCATGCGGCCTTTCGCCTGAAGATCCCGAATCACTTCTATTTTTTGCTCGGGAAGAACTTCGGCCTGAACGTCATCAATCCCGAGCTTTCTCGCGACCGCTTCGGCTGTCGTTCGATTGTCGCCGGTGAGCATCACGATTCTTATTCCATCATCATGCAGCATTCGAATTGCTTCCGGTGTGGATTCCTTTACCGGGTCAGCGACGCTGATCAGTCCAGCGAGCGCTCCTTCTACGACGACATACATTACCGTCTGTCCGTCTTTTCTAAGCTGTTCCGACAGATCTGATCCCCCCTCTGTATCTCCCCCCGATAACGGGGGGAGAATGAAAGAAGGGGGCACTTCGATATTTAGCTCCTCCAACAGCTTAGCGTTGCCGAGCGCAACTCGCTTTCCATCGACTGAACCAATTACGCCTTTTCCCGTTATGGAGCGAAAGTCGCGGGCATCGGCAAGCTTCACCCCTCGTTCTTCGGCGCTATGAACAATGGCCGCCGCCAGCGGATGCTCGCTGCCGCGTTCGAGACTAGCCGCGAGGAATAGAAGTTCGCCCGCGTCTTGTCCCCGCACCGGAGCCACGGAAACCAAGCGTGGCTTGCCCTCGGTCAGTGTTCCCGTCTTATCGACCACCAACGTGTCGATCTTCTCCAGAACCTCCAATGCTTCGGCGTTCTTGATCAGTACGCCAGCAGTCGCGCCTCGGCCTGTGCCGACCATGATCGACATCGGCGTCGCCAAACCCAATGCACACGGGCAAGCGATGATCAACACGCCGACGGCGTTGACCAGCCCATAAGCCATTGCAGGCTCGGGCCCGAACAAGGTCCAGATAATGAACGTGATCACGGCGACCAGTACCACCGCAGGCACGAAATAACCGGCGACGACATCGGCCAACTTCTGGATCGGCGCGCGGCTCCGCTGTGCTTCGCTCACCATGCGCACGATTTGTGCAAGCAGCGTATCGCTGCCGACGCGCTCCGCCTTCATGATGAAGCTGCCGTTCCCATTGACCGTGCCCCCCGTAACCTTGTCGTCTTTTGATTTTTCAACAGGGATTGGCTCGCCGGTAATCATCGACTCATCGACCGAGGTCGATCCATCGAGAACGATTCCATCCACGGGAATTTTCTCTCCGGGGCGAACACGCAAACGATCGCCCGGCTTGACCTGCTCCAGAGGGATGTCCGTCTCCGTACCATCGTCGCGCACCAGACGTGCGGTCTTGGGCGCGAGGCCCAACAATGCTTTAATCGCTCTGCTGGTCTTGCTGCGGGCGCGCAGCTCCAATACCTGTCCCAGCAGCACTAACGTCGTGATCACCGCGGCAGCATCGAAGTAAACCCCCACTTCGCCGCCGTGTCCGCGGAACGATTCAGGAAAAGCTTCCGCGAAAAGCGTTGCGGCGACGCTGTAAACGTAGGCCGTCCCAACGCCGATGGCAATGAGCGTGAACATGTTCAAGCTGCGGTTGATAATCGACGCCCATCCACGCTGAAAGAATGGAAAACCTCCCCAGAAAACGACCGGTGTGGCCAGCGCCAGTTGAAGCCAGTTAAGAACCCGGGGAGCAATCAACCGCTGCATCGGTTGACCCGGAATCATGTCGGACATCGCGAGGAAAAAAATCGGCGCTGTCAGCACCAGGCAGATCCAGAACCGCCGAGTCATGTCGACCAGTTCAGGATTTACTTGCTCTTCCAAGGTGACGGTTCTCGGTTCAAGCGCCATGCCGCATATCGGGCATGACCCCGGCTCTTGGCGCACAATTTCAGGATGCATAGGGCAAACGTATTCAGTCTTCACAACTGGCGCGGACGGAGCTGCCGGTTCCAGAGCCATACCGCACTTGGGACAAGCGCCAGGTTTGGACTCCCGTACCTCGGGATCCATGGGACAAACGTAGGTACCATGCTCGGCTTGATCCATCTTCCCCGGACTCACGTCTGCGTGATCGTGATCGTGCGCGCGGTCGGCATGCTCATGCGCCTGCGGCTTGAGGAAACGCCCTGGGTCTTTTTTAAAAGTCTCCAGACAGTGATGGCTGCAGAAAAGATACGCTTGCCCGTTGTGCTCGTGTTTCCCCGCAGCCGCGTTCGGCTCCACTTCCATCCCACAGATTGGATCAATCATGTTTTAAGCTTACCGTAAAATTTCAATGACCATCGTGTTGAACGTGACTTCCAGTCGCCTGATATCCTCTGAGCGCGTCATAACGCACGAGCTGATCTGCTGTTAACACGGCTCTCTCGGCAAGGTGCGCCTGTAAATGTGCCGCTCGGATTTTTCCTTGAAGGTCTGAAATTTCCGATACGAGATGTAATAACTCAGCATCCGAAATGTTTGCTGCAGCAAAGCGCGAATCCAACAGACGCTCTTTCTCGACAAGCTGTTTGCCGAGGTTAATCGCCTTTGAATTCATCTCGTCAAATACTCGCTGTGTTTTTCGGCGCTGCTCCTCCGAAAGCTGCAACTGATCCGCCAACTGCAGGACATGCTTGGGACCGGGATAATGATTTAGTTCCGCCGCTTTGGCGAAGCCCATGCCGTCTCCTGAAAGATAACCACTGATTTCGTCTCGCGATAGCGCCTTTATCTCACGCGTTTCCTGACCAGAGTATGGCGATGATGTCTCAGCAGCCCATGTGACCGTAGTGCAGAAAAACAATGTCGCTGCTAAAAACCATTTCCATTTCATAAAGATCCCTCCTACTCAATTTAGGCGGACTATGGCACCGGCGGTGTTGGCGTAGCCGGCCCATATTTACTATAGGTTTTTTCAATCTGGAAGCGCATGTCCTTAAGACTTTTGCCCTGATCTATCATCTTCATCACGTCACGCGTGATGCCGATGCAGATCGTTCAGCCGAGACTCATTCGATCGAATACCGGTTTTTCCGATGTCGAATTGTCTTGAAAATAACAAGAAGCGTTGCTCGTGTGACCCTGGTCCCCGCAACCACAATAACAGGGAATGTAGCGAAGTGTATCCCTGTTGGCGATCGCGAAACGATAAGCTTCCCGAACATCATCGGGCGCCTTCCGAATGTCAGCAGGAAGAATCGATTCCGGTGCAAGTTTGTAACGGTGCGTGACGGCTGCCGGTGTACTGCGACGGAAAACTGGGGTGAGTACGAGAGCTGCTATGGCCAGCGCACTCGTTGTCAAAAAAGCCCTTCTCTCGGTTGGTTCATTTCTGTGAATTTCATTATCCCTTTTGTTCATTTCTTTTTCCTTTCAAAAATGTTCTACGGCCCGTATCAAACCTCGAGTTCTGGATTTGCCGGAACGTGCCTCTCTATGATGATGCCGACTTTTATTTTATTCGCTGTCACGATCACTCGGGCGGCGGATCAAGAGGCCGATCAGAGCCAACGTCGTGAAAGTGGCTCCAGCGTAAAACGTTACCTGCGGTCCATACTGATCCCAAAGCCAGCCGGCTAGAAAGCTCGCGATCAGCATGCCAATGCCACTAATGAGGTTGAAAACGCCGAAAGCGGTGCCTCGGATAGGTGGCGAAGTCGTATCAGCCACTAACGCGGCGAGCAAACCTTGCGTCAGTCCCATGTGAAGCCCCCAGAGCGCCACCCCAAGCACAACTTGCGACACGCCAGTAGCAAGAGCCAGCACGAGATCGCTTCCGATCAAGACACCGAAACCGGTCGCCAGTACAAATCGCCGGTCGATTCGGTCAGAGAGACGACCGGCTGGATAAGCAGAGGCGGCGTACGCCAAGTTCATCGCCACCATCACAAGCGGCACGAGGCCGATAGAGAGCCCGATGTTCTGAGCGCGTAATACTAGAAATGCTTCGCTGAAGCGCGCAAGGGTGATTACCGCGCCAATCAACACGAGCCACCAATATGCGGGGCCGAGCTGACGCAAATCTGCGCCTCGAATGGGTGATCGAGCGTCGCCCGCCGACCGAACTGCCTCAGGCTCCTTCACGAATGTCATGAGCGCTAATGCGAGAAAAGCTGGGACTACGGCGATCCAGAACACCGTGCGAAAGCTGTTCAAGGTGAGAGTCATGAGAACGGTTGCCATGAGAGGCCCAACAAATGCGCCGACAGTATCGAGGGATTGACGCAGGCCGTAGCAAGCGCCTCTCAGGTGGGGCGGCGCTATATCACCAACAAGGGCATCCCGAGGAGCGCCTCGAATTCCCTTGCCGATGCGGTCAATGAATCGCGCCGTGATCACCCAGCCTACCGAGGACGCTAGAGGAAACAGTGGTTTCGTGAAGGCGGCCAAGCCATAACCGAGGGCGGTAAGGAACTTTCGCCGCCCGAGATAGTCGCTGAGAGTACCGGAGAACACTTTGGTGATAAGGGCAGTCGACTCAGCGATTCCTTCGATTAGACCGACCGCCAATGTGCTCGCCCCGAGCACTGATACAAGGAACACCGGGAGCAGGCTATGGATCATCTCCGATGAGATATCGGCAAACATGCTGACGAAGCCGAGTGCCCAGATGCTTCCTGGTATCGCTCGCCAGCCAGCGGTCAGAGGCTGCGCAGCCTTAGCCTGTTCAGTTATCGTAGGTGCTTTTGGAAGGAAGTCCTGGTCGGTAGTCATGTTACGCTTGATCGAGTTCTAGGCCGGAACAAAAAAGTTTAGGAATGTTACGAGATAACGGAAAGCTTGGGAGCATTCTCTTACGCCCCGTCTTGGATATATCGGACGCCCCGTTCGATGGAAAGTTCTGCCTTGTTAACTCTTTTCCGAGGTAAGTGCGTGGCTAAATGTCTTCATCCGCTCCATTCTAGTTCAACCCTTGGCTTCCTCGTGCTCCACCTTGCCTCGACCCTCTTCAACGGCTTCACGCCCTTCCCTGATGAGAAAATAAACCATGGCCAATGCAGCAAGAGGATCAGCCCACCACCACCCGAACAGAGCATTTGCTCCAAGCCCCACGACCAGCGTCAGGGAAAGATAGGAACAAGCAAGCGTCTCCAAAGCATCGGCGCGTAAGGCCCGGCTGTTGATTTCGGCTGCTATTTTTTTCTTATACCAGGCCAGCAACGGCATCACGATCAAAGAAACTATCGCCAGGATGATTCCAACCAAACTTTCATCCGGATGCTCGTGCAACAGCAGTTTCTTCCCGGACTCAAACGTTACGTATAAGGCCAGCGCCAAGAACGTAAGCCCAACGAAGAAAATAGCCCTTTTCTCTGCCACTTCTTCCTCCTCATCTCCGAAACCATGCTTGCGCAGCCGCCAAATCAAAACTATTCCCGACGCCACTTCGATATAACTATCCAGGCCGAAGCCAATTAGCGCGATAGAGCCCGCAACAATTCCCGCCGCAATGGCGACAATGCCTTCGATGACATTCCAGCCAACGGTGAAGTATTCAGCAATGAGCGCTTTCTCGTGACCGGTCATCTGATTTTTTCGCCTATCAAAGACTTACCGCTTCGCCTCGATCACGTGAAAGATACCATAAAAGAATCTCTGCGCGTCGAGGATTTTCAAACCTGCTTCTCGCGCGAGATGCTGCGGCTCCCTGTTCCAGTGACAGCCAAGCGGCTTTGCAAACTGATCTGCATGGCCGTCCTGCCAACGAGCAAGCGGCTCGCGATTGCTTCGACCGTGCTCCAGTAGCAAGATTTTCCCAGTGGTTCGGCAAACTCGCGCCATTTCACGAAGTGCGGCCACCGGATTCGGGAATGTGCACGTACTAAGGGAAGAAACCACTGTGTCAAAGCTCTTGTTGGAAAACGGAAGAGCTTCCGCGTCCGTCAGCGAAAAAGAAACGTCCATGGACAATTTTGCTGCACGTTGACTCGCTACATGCAACATTTCTCTGCTGACATCCACAGCGATAATCCGACAACTGCGTGGATAATAGCCAAGGTTCTTCCCTGTTCCCACCGCAACTTCGAGGACTCTTCCCGATGCACGCTGCAACATCCGCCGGCGGAGTTTTCTGATTCCAAGGACATCAGGGATTCCCTCGACGACATCGTACCATCGCGCAAAGCGATTATACTTCTCTGATATTTCGTTTGAAGTTAATTTAATCGCCATGATTCGTCCCAGCTCGATACCCTCTACTATTGCACTGAGCGATATTCGCCTTTACCTTCACCAGCGCTCACAACTCCCCGAAGCGCCTCATCCAATTTCGCAGTGATGATCGGAGCCGTTAGAGCGCCCGCGTGTTTATAAGTAATCCGGCCGCTGCGGTCGATAAAGAATGTCTCTGGAATTCCCCACACGCCATAGTCAACGGCAATCTTGCCGCTCGCATCGCGCCCGTTCAGATAAGTAATACCGAACTCTTTCAGGAAAGCGACAGCGTCCCCTTCTTTATCCTGGATGTTCACTCCCAAAAAACCACGCCTCGTTCCTTGTATTTTTGCCAAGCGCTTTCAAGCGCACGGGCTTCTGCCCGGCAGGGTACGCACCAGGAAGCCCAAAAGTTAAGAAAGACAACTTTGCCGTGAAAGTCCTCGAGCCTGATCACCTTGCCGTCGAAAAGCGTCAGAGTGAACGAAAGGGCTGGCCTGCCAAGCAAAGGAGACTGGATATAGCGCGCGTCACGGGTAAAGCCGTACGCCAGAAGCGCGACGACTCCTGCCACGATAAGAGTCACAAGAGCGAGTCTAATCCAAGATATCAAAATCATCGCATCCCAGTTCTTTATCGCGAATGACCGATCTACTTCTTGTTCTTCATCATCATCCGCATCATGAGGTACATTCCCACGGGGCAGGCGAGCACTGCGGCAATACTCAAGAAGCCACTTGCCAACGCGCCCAGCGAGATTCCGAGAAGTGTAACCGCACCGAAAACGAGAAGAGGTGCCGCGCAGCAGATGGTCATTGCGAGGCCCCCCTTGAGCCAACCTTTTTTCTCCGCTGCGTCGACCTCGGTCCGTTCGATAGCTTCAGCCGTCCGCGACGCTACTTGGCCTGACTGTGTATTTTCCTCCGCCATAAGCTCTCCTTCTTGGTTAAATCTCTCTGAACACCCTTACCACTTCCCCCGATCAGTGCTTTTACCCATTGAAATTATCTTCCCATGTCCTTCTTCCTCTCCTGCATGTTGCGATTCATCATGCCTCCGCCTCGACCTATCATGCCTCTGCCGCCCATCATTCCCGCCATTGCGGCCCTCATATCGATTCGCATCCCATCGACTTCCTCACCGACAAGACCCATCATTTCTCTGGGCTTCTCTTTTGTTGCGATGGAGAGAATATAGGAAACCAGAGACCATCGCTCTCGCGGCGTAAGGGCGTTGAAATAGGAAGGCATGGGAGTTCCATCGAGGCCGGTGCTGAGCGTACGGTAGAGATCCTGCGGCTCAGGACCGGATTTAAAGGGCTTCACCGTCAAGTCAGTCGGTCGGATCGGAAAACCCCAAGAATCTTTGAGACCCTCGGCGGACGAGCCATCTCCATTTCCCTTCGGCCCGTGGCACGACACGCATCCAGCATCTTTATAGAGAGTTTCACCAAGGGCGATAATCTCTTTACCCTCATGAGGCCTGGACGAGATAGAAACGGGCTTCGCGGGTTTTTGGTTTTTGAACCGCGGCGAGAAAGTTTCTAAATACTGAACGACCGATCGCCTCTCCTCCTCTGATAGTTGCAGTTGAGCCAGCATGCTTGTTCCCCTCACTCCTCGGGTAACCGTTCGCATCAAATCGCTGTCCAGCGGCAGCGAACCGGATGGCGTGGAGCGAAATTTAAAGATGCCGCTCGTGAAGTCCCTCGGTTTTGTTTTTAGCTTTTGTGCCTCCGGTCCGTTACCGTCACCTTTTTCCCCGTGACACGCCGCACAGTTTTCTCGGTAAATTCTTTCTCCAAGTTCGGTCTTCGGCTGCGCACGGGCCATAGACTCATCGCCCTGCAAGAACTCGTATACGAAAGGCAAGAGACCGAACATGAGAAAAGCAACGACGGCCCACAACATCATGGTATTAACGTTCCTCGTTGTCTTACGTCCTGTCACAGCTTACCTGCCAGCAATCAGGGGCAGGGACTTTACGCCCCCGCCCCCGATGCATTCCTACTGCTTTTGACTCTCCTTGGCCCCACCCGATTCCTTCGCCGACTCCATCATCGCAGCGCACTGATCCATCATCTTCATCATGCGCATCATGCCGCTCATCCCTTCCTTACCCTTTTCTCCCTTCATCATCTCTTCCATCATGGATGGATCCTTCTTTTCTCCGGACTGCGCTGCCAGAGCCATTTCGGAAAGAACCAAAAGAGACACTAAAGCAATCGCTGTGATTGTTTTCATTGTTTTTCCTCCTGAAACATTAAGAACTGCTCAGCCCTCCCCGTGAGAAGGCCTGTGGGTAAATCTAACTGAACCTTTGAGAATTAGAGCGAAGGGGAAATCAGAGGTTGAGTATCGAGTTTAACAGACGGGCGGATACCTTGTGAGGTCGGTGAACGAGAAATTTATCCCCGGAGTATTTTCCGATTGCGGCCGTTTCTTTTATCGCATCAAATGGAACTTCTCCGATGGACAGATCATGTGCATTTTTAGAAAGATCGTTGTAGCGTGTCGAACTAAAAGCGCCTCGAATGAGGGGATTGGAAGAAGATTCAAATCCGCAAAGATAAGGATGATCGCATCCAGCCATTGCCATCGGCCCGCGGGATTGTGAACAGTCCATTAGTGAGGCAAGAGCTAACCCAGGAGCTGCGTGGGCGGCGCACGAAACTCCGAACGTGAAAAACAAAACGACTGCAAAGATGACAAAAATCTTCGAAGCCCGCTTCATTGATTAAAATCTTCGCTCCCTTTTCGTTCAAAGTCAATTCATCCGCTTCTGCGGTAGTGTCTCAGTTTGGCTTTAAGTTAAGCGCATGAATCAAATATCCTACAGGAAACAACGTGAGACCGAGAACAGCACTCCACAAATCAAGATAATGACCAGCGCTGTGTTCGACTCCCCAATGCATCCATGGAAACAAGCGAAGTGCTTCTGAGACATGAGTAAGAACGACTATCACCAGACACCCTGCGCCGAGTAGCTGTAGGAAAGAGCACACAGCCTTCCCTCTAAAGAACAAGACTACTGAACCGGATAACAGCAGGCATACCGGCACCAACGCAACCAGTGCTTTGATTAATGTGACTTGAAATGCCATAGGTCTTCTTCTCCTATGTGCACGTGTGAGGCACTGGCGGACCGGGCTTCGCTCGCGAGCGCGCAATCTCAAACTGAGACATTACCGCTTCTGCCATTGACTCTGATGAAATCTCAGAGCAGGTCCTTCTTCCTGGCCTCGAATTCTTCTTTATTAATCTCGCCGCGCGCGTATCGCTCGCGCAAGATTTTCAATGCAGGGTCATCTTTTTCTCCCCTGCCTCTACCAAGCAACCAGCGGAGACCGATAATGAAGCCGATTATCACAAGCAACCAAAAGAAAAACATTATCGCCATCATGCCGATTCCCCAGCCCCACCACCACATAGGATGCATTTCCCAGTGCCATTCGTACATGCGGTCCTGGACCAACAAGATTCCAGTCCGTTCCATCAACCATAACGCTGTGCTTTGCATGGCAGCTCCTCCTCTCTCGATTTGGCTCGTATGACGCCGATAGCCGGATATGGGATGGCGTCGTGGGAATCTTAGAGTTCAAAAATATTTGGCGGGTGAATCGAATCGCTACGATACTGATGGTTTTTTGACTATTGAAGGTTTGACCTCCCTTCCTGGTCTGAATAATTGCCAAAGCCCGACCGCCAGCATGCCGATACTGAACCACTGCGCCTCGCTCAAGCCCAAGCTGAGGACCGGATTGATGCGCCAGAATTCGACCACGAAGCGCGCTATTCCGGTAAGCACAAGATAGATCCAGAATACCGTGCCCGGCGCGTAACCCTTTTTTCGAATCGACCAGAGGATGGCGAAGATAATTGCCGATTCAACAAACTCATAGATCGGCGTTGGATGCACCCGTGTCCCCGGAGGATAGGGAATACCGGTGGATGGATCGACCCAACCGATGATGGCGTTCTTGTACTCGACGCCCCACGGCACATCGGTCACTGTCCCCCAGTCGCCATCACCCGCCACATGGCAACCGAGACGCCCGATA
>Ga0307469_10000652_pt1 | contig 12692 bp, 6 predicted proteins | sample atmos_gasesAM2C__FD_203084 | JGI IMG/M metagenome (GOLD analysis project Ga0307469, IMG submission 203084) | Hardwood forest soil microbial communities from Morgan-Monroe State Forest, Indiana, United States - atmos_gasesAM2C_515 | ecosystem: Environmental > Terrestrial > Soil > Temperate forest...
GCCCTCCGCGGTGTGGTTGTAGACGACGTCGAGGATCACCTCGAGGCCCGCGCGATGCAGCGTCTTCACCATCGACTTGAAGTCCTCGTACGAGCCGTAGCGAACGTCCGGCGACAGGAATCCGATCGAGTTGTAGCCCCAGTAGTTGCGCAGGCCGCGCTCGACCAGATACCGGTCGTCGACGAACGAGTGGACGGGCATCAGCTCGATCGCCGTGACGCCGAGGGAGAGCAGGTGATCGACGATGGGATCGGACGCGATGCCGAGGTACGTTCCGCGGTGTTCCTCCGGCACGCCTGGGTGCAGCTTCGTGAGGCCCTTCACGTGGGCCTCGTAGATGATCGTCCGGTTCCACGGCGTGTTCGGACGGCGGTCGTCGCCCCACGTGAACGCGGGGTCGATCACGACGCAGCGCGGCATCCCGGCCGCTGAGTCTCGGTCGTCGAAGGAGTCCTCCTCGGCGCCGACCGTGTAGCCGAAGATGGCGTCCGACCAGTTGACGGTGCCGCTCACCGCTTTCGCGTATGGATCTATCAGGAGCTTGTTGGGGTTGAACCGGTGTCCTTCGGCCGGCGCATACGGACCGTACACGCGGTAGCCGTAGAGCTGACCGGGCCGGACGTCCGGAAGGTAGGTGTGCCAGATGAGGTCCGTCCGGTCGCGCATCGTGATGCGCGATTCGTTGTCACCGTCGAACAGGCACAGCTCGACCGAGTCGGCGTGCTCGGAGAAGATCGAGAAGTTGACGCCTTCGCCGTCCCAGGTGGCGCCGAGCGGATAGGGCGCTCCCGGCCAGATCCTCACGAGAAGTCCAGCACGACGGTGCCTCGCTCACGCCGCACGATGAGCGCATCGCCTCTGATCTCGACCTGCGGCCTGTCGCCGAACCCGAGTTTCGTCCGCATCGCGATCATCTCTTTGTAGAACGCACGCAGCTCGTTGTCCTTGCGGTCGAGCTTGCTCCGTTCGAAGGTCGCGGGGTCGGCGGGGTCCGGCGGGTCCTCGACGCTCGGGAACTCCTTGCGACGGCCCTTACGCACGGCGTCGATCAGCTTCGGATCGCTGTGGTCGACGAAGTACTGGAACGGGTTCGTCTCGCCGTATTCCTCGCCCATGAAGACGAGCGGGACGGACGGCGACAACAGCACCGCGGCGGCGAGGAGCTTCAACTGCTTCGGTGACAGACGCGTCGCCGGACGATCCCCGAGCGCGCGGTTCCCGATCTGATCGTGGTTCGCGGAGAAGACGACGAGCTTGTCCGGCTCGGGCGCGGCGATCTCTTGCGCGACCTGCTCGAGGGAGCCGAAGTCCTTGAGATAACGCTCACGATCGCCGGCGACGTAGGCGATCAGCGCGTGATGGAACGCGTCGTTCCATCGCGCGTCGCAGCCGTAGGTGTCGGTGAGTCGTGGATCGTTCGTCGCGTTCTCCGCGATGAGGTAGCCGCTCGTGCGCTCGGACATCTCGGCGATGATCGTCTTGTCCCAGATGGCATGGACGGCATCCAGACGCAGCGCATCGATGCCGAACTCCTCGCACCAATACACGGCGTTGTCGATGAAGAAAGATCGAACGGCCGGCTCCGTGAAGTTGATCGCGCGGCCCCATGGCGTGCGGTGGCGGTCGGTGAAGTACGGACCGAACTCGTCGAGGTAGCACCCCTCCGGGCCGAGGTGGTTGTACACGACGTCCAGGACGACACACAGGCCGCGTTCGTGGCAAGCGCGGACGAGCGCGCGCAGGCCGTCCGGGCCCCCGTAGGTGTTCTGGGGCGCGTAGGGATACACGCCGTCGTAGCCCCAGTTGCGCGCGCCGGGGAACTGCGCGACGGGCATCAGCTCGAGCGCGGTCACGCCGAGATCGACGAGATCGTCGAGGACGCGTATCGCGCTGGCGAAGGCCCCCTCGGGCGTGAGCGTGCCGACGTGGGCCTCGTAGATGACGTACTCGCCGAGCGGACGCCGGAGCCCGCCGACGGGATCGGACGCGACGAGCTCGGACGGACCGTCCACGCCTTCGGGCTGGAAGCACGACACGGGGTCCGGACGCTCGCGTTCGCCGTCGAGACGGACGAAGTAGCGCGCGCCCGGATCGATATCCAGCTCGCCGCGGAAGTAGCCGTCGTCCTCACGCTCGAGCGCGACGACCTTGTCGAAGGGCGAAACAACGTGCACGTCGACGCGGTCGCAGTGCGGTGCCCACACGCGGAACTCACGCATGCTTGAAGAAGACCACCGCCAGTGGTGGAAGCGTCACCGTGATCGAGCGCGGACGTCCGTGCAGGCCGATGGGAAGCGACTCGACCGAGCCGTAGTTGCCGACGTCCGACCCGCCGTAGATCGCCGCGTCCGAGTTGAGCATCTCCGTCCACGTGCCACCTTCGGGCGTCCCGATGCGGTACGTGTAGCGCGGCACCGGCGTGAAGTTGCAGGCGACGATCACCGACGACCCGTCGCGGGCCTTCCGCAGGAAGGTCAGCACGCTGTTCTCGGCGTCGTTCGCGTCGATCCATTCGAACCCACCGGGTTCGACATCGAGCTCGTACAGCGCGGGTTCGGACCGGTAGGCGCGGTTCAGGTCCTCGAGCCATCGCCGGACGCCTTCGTGCGGCGCTTGCTCGAGCAGCTGCCAATCGAGCTCGTCATTCGATGCCCACTCCCGCCGTTGCGCGAGCTCGGCCCCCATGAACAGCAGCTTCTTGGCGGGTTGTCCCCACATGTAGCCGTACAGCAGGCGCAGGTTCGCGAAACGCTGCCAGTCGTCGCCGGGCATCTTGCCGATGAGCGATCCCTTGCCATGCACGACCTCGTCGTGCGAGAGCGGCAGCACGAAGTTCTCGTTGAACGCGTACAGCATCCGGAACGTCAGGTTCGAGTGGTGGTACGACCGGTGCACGGGCTCGCGCTGGAAGTAGTGGAGCGTGTCGTGCATCCAGCCCATGTCCCACTTGAGTCCGAACCCAAGCCCGCCGAGATACGTCGGACGGGACACGCCCGGCCACGCCGTCGATTCCTCGGCGATCGTCTGCACGTCCGGGTAGTTCGCGTACACCGTCTCGTTGAACTGGCGAAGGAACGAGATCGCGTCGAGGTTCTCGCGTCCGCCGTAGGCGTTCGGGATCCACTCCCCTTCCTTGCGGGAGTAGTCGAGGTAGAGCATCGACGCGACGGCGTCCACGCGGAAGCCGTCGATGTGGTACCTGTCGAGCCACGACATCGCGCTCGACAGCAGGAACGAGCGCACCTCGTTTCGCCCGTAGTTGAAGATGTAGCTGCCCCAGTCGGCGTGGATGCCGAGCTTCGGGTCGGCGTGCTCGTACAGGTGCGTCCCGTCGAAGTTCCCGAGCGCCCATTCGTCCGTCGGGAAGTGGGACGGCACCCAGTCGAGGATCACGCCGATGCCGCGCTGGTGGAGATAGTCGACGAGGAACATGAAGTCCTGCGGCGTCCCGAACCGGGACGTCGGCGCGAAGAAGCCCGTCGTCTGGTAGCCCCACGATCCGTAGAACGGGTGCTCGGTCACCGGCAGGAACTCGACGTGCGTGAAGCCGCATCGCAGGACATGGTCCGCGAGCGGTTCGGCCAGCTCGCGGTAGCTCAGGGATTCGTTGCCCGCCTTGTGTCGCCACGATCCGATGTGCACCTCGTAGATCGACATCGGCGCGTACAAGTCGTTGCGATCAGCGCGCGTCGACATCCATGCACGGTCCTGCCACTCGTAGTCGAGGTCCCAGACGATCGCCGCGGTCTTCGGTGCGACCTCGTAGAACGCGCCGTAGGGATCCGTCTTCTCAAGCGAACCGTTGATGCGGAATTTGTAGAGCGTGCCGTTGCTCGCTTCGGCCACGAGGCCTTCCCAGATCCCGGACGAACCGCGAGGCGACAGAACGTGCGCCTTCGCGTCCCAACCGTTGAAGTCGCCGACGACGCTGACTTCGCGCGCACTCGGCGCCCACACCGCGAAGTGCGTACCGCGCTTCTGGAGCTGCGCGCCGAGCTTTTCGTACATGCGCGCGTGCGTGCCCTCATTGAAGAGGTAGATGTCGTCGTCGGTGATCGGGCTGAGGTTCGTGCGTACCGTCACGATGCCCTCCGGAGTTCGTCGATCTCGGCCATCTCTTCTTTCACTACCCGGTCTTCGCGGAACGATTCGAACGTGCGCGCGGCCTTCCGCCGCCAATTCGGACCGGACGTGTCCCCCGGCACGTTCTGCGGCCGCTGCTCACACCACAGGTCCTCGAGGTTCACGATCACGACGGCCGCCTTCGAAGACGCGAGTTTCGCGAGGGCCGGGCGAAGCTCGCGCTCGCCCCACGCCGCGAAGGTCGCCGTGTCGTGCGTATCGAGGCTCGCGAGACAATCGGCGGGGATCTCACCGTCCGGATCGAACACATAAACGTACGAGCGCAGCAGTCCGTGCTCGCGCATCGCACTCCGGACGCCCCGCGGGACCGTGCCGAGGTCTTCGCCGACGATCGCACAACCGTTGCGCGTCGCCTCGAGCGTGAGGATCGCGTAGAAGTCGTCGGCCGGATATCGCACGTACACGCCGTCGGTCGCGTCGAAGCCGTCGGGGATGACGAACAGCCGGTGCAGCCCCATGACGTGGTCGATGCGGAGGATCGTCGCGACCCGCATGACGGTCTCGATGCACGCGCGGAAGTACTCGTGCCCCTGCTCGGCGCTCTTGGTGGGATCAACGGGCGGGAACCCCCAGTTCTGTCCGCCGCGGAAGAAGCCGTCGGGCGGCGCGCCGACGGACGCGCCGGACACGAACACGTCGAAGGCGCTCACGTCGTAGCCACGCGGGTGCACGCCCACGGGGAAGTCGAGATACAGGGAGCCGAGCTCGCGCAGCTGCTGATCGACGAGGTACTGCGCGGACAGATGCATCTCGGAGGATCCACCTTCTTTCGCGCGGAAGCGCGCGTAGTCCTCGGCATGCGGATGCGACGCGAGCCATGGCTCCGGCGGCGGGCGAAGCGGGATGCGTTCGCGCTTGCGTTCGAGCACGCCCGGCCAGTCGACGTAGTCGCTATCGGCGCCCGGAAGCTCGCCCACGTCGAGGTAGGCCTCGTTCCAGAACAGCCGGCTCACTGGGGAGTACGGACTCGGGTCATCGTCGAACGTCGCGAAGAGCGGGAGCGTCCCGACGAGGCCGTACGTCTCGGTGAGCGTTTTCAGGTCGGTGAGGTCGGCGAGTACCGGAGACCGCTTCGTCCGGAGCGCGTACAGCGGCAGGAACACGCCACTCGAACGCGGCTCGGGAGCTGGCGCCCTCCGCGGTGCGGCGATCAGAAGGAAGCGCTCGTCAAGCACGTGGTAGCCGAGTGGCACCTTCGGCGTGCGGTTGCCGCGCCAGGCGGTCTCGTCGCCGTCTTCGAGGGCGAGCGTGTGTGGTCCGTCCGGCAGCGCCGTCGGTGCGCCGTCCCACGCCACGACGACGGCCGAGGAACGTTCCGGGCCGAACAGGTCGCGCACGGCATCGACGGCCTTGCGCGGCGAGCGGCGACGGATGCCGTCTGCATCGGTGTACGAAGCCTGGATCATGACGCTTCGACGAGTTGTGTCACGCCGAGGAGCGGGATGCGCAGCCAGTCGGGACGGTTGTTGATCTCGTAGAGGAGCTCGTACACCGCCTTCTCGAGGAGCAGCGCCGGCAGGAGTGCATCGACCTCGTTCATCGTCGCCGGAACGAAGGACGAACCGTTCGCGTGCTCGAGGTAGCTGTCGAGGAACGCCGAAGACACGCGCTCGTACCACAAGCTCGCCCACGAGAAGTGGTCCGTCGGGTCGTCCTGCTCGAAGACCCGCGTGTACGCCGCGTAATGGAACGACCGCAACATGCCGGCAACGTCGCGGAGCGCCGGACGCTTGATCTTCCGCTCCGAGAGCGGACGCGCCGGCTCGCCTTCGAAATCGATGATCACGAAGTCACGTCCGGTATAGAGCACTTGGCCGAGGTGGTAGTCGCCGTGGGTGCGGATGCGCGTGGCCGAGATCGGCTGCTGCGTGACGGCCTCGAACCGCGCATTGATCTCGTCACGAAGATCGAGCACCTGGACGACCTCCGGGAACTCGCGACGCTTGTCCGCGAGCAAGCGGAACGCGCGACCCGCGAGCGTACGCATCGACTGGTACATCGACCGCTGGTAGTACGGCGTCATCGGCTCGGGCGCGAACGCTTCATCGGACGGATCCGATGACAACGCGAGGTGGAGCTCGGCGGTGCGTTCGCCGAGCAACCGCGCGGAGTCGATGTACGGACCGACGAGCTCGTCTGTCTCGGCGTCGCTCGTCTCGACGCGCTCGTAATACCGTTCGAGCTCGTCGAGTGTGTACCGCCACGCGTCACCTTCGTTCGGGACGAAGCTCTGCAGGATCGCGAATGTCGTCGGCTGCGAGTCGTTCCGGTGTTCGATCGCGCCGGCGACGGCCGGCGTGTGATCGAAATGCGCGCGCTCGGTGAGGAATCGTCCGATCTCGAGGTCCGGATTCACGCCGCCCTCAGCGCGCCGGAAGAGCTTCAGCACGTAGCGATCGCCGAACGCGATCGACGTGTTCGACTGCTCGGCCCCCAGCACATGGGGCTTCAGTCCGTCGGCACCGCGCCTGTCGCGAAACGCACTCGTCGCCGTGGCGATGAGCTTGCCGGCGCGTCCGGTGAAACGGCGACGGCGTGCGGTGGCGTCGAGGAGCGCTCGTCCGAAGTCGGGCTCCCACGTCGCGTCGACGAGGAGCGAGGAGTCGGCCAGTCGCGCCACGACGGAGTGCGGGAAGTGCTCCTCGAGCTCGCGCGCGCGGTCGCCTTCCACGGTCGTGAACGGCAGGACGTAGGTCTCCGGCTGCCCGTCCGTGTAATCGACGCTGAGATACGCCACGACCGTGTCGCCGACCGGCACCGCCTCCACGATCTCCACCGTCTTCACACGACGGCCTTTGCCGCCGAACCAGCGGCACGCGTGGAGGTAGCGCGGGAGGACGTCCTCGAGCTGCGCCCGCTCGCGATCTTCGAAGAGATCCGTCCACTTCCCGACGCGCAGCGTCCGGGGCGCCACGGCCGGCGAGACCTCGACGCGCGCCGGTGTGAGCGAGAGCCAATAGAAGGAATGGGGGCCGAGCGTGAGGAAGTACGGCAGGTCGCCGATGGGTGGGAACTCCGTTTGGCCGAACAGCTCGACCGGGACGAGACCCTTGAACCGCTCGAGATCGAGCTCGACGAACTGCACCCGGCGCGACAGGTTCGCGACGACGAGGATGCGCTCGTCCTCGTGCTGCCGGACGAACACGAGCACCTTCCTGTTGTTCGGGAGCAGCACCTCGAGGGAGCCGCGTCCGAAGGCCTGGTGCTTCTGGCGCAACGCGATCAGGCGCTTCGTCCACCACCAGAGTGAGTTCGGGTTGTTGCGCTGTGCTTCGACGTTGATCGCTTCCGCGTGGTACTCGGGGTCGATGATCACCGGCAGGTAGAGGCGCTGTGGGTTCGCGCGCGAGAATCCCGCGTTGCGGTCGGCGCTCCACTGCATCGGCGTCCGGACGCCGTTGCGATCGCCGAGGTAGATGTTGTCGCCCATCCCGAGCTCGTCGCCGTAGTAGACGACCGGCGTGCCCGGCAGGGAGAAGAGCAAGCCGTTCATCAGCTCGATCGTGTCGCGGTCGTTGCCGAGGAGTGGCGCGAGGCGCCGACGGATCCCGAGGTTGATGCGCGCCTGCGGGTCGGACGCGTAGGTCCGGTACATGTAGTCGCGTTCCTCGTCGGTGACCATCTCGAGCGTGAGCTCGTCGTGGTTGCGGAGGAACATCGCCCACTGCGATGCGTCCGGGATCTTCGGCGTCTGCTCGAGGATGTCGACGATCGGGAACCGGTCCTCCATCTGGATCGACATGAACATCCGCGGCATCACCGGGAAGTGGAACGCCATGTGACACTCGTCGCCGACACCGAAGTACGCCGCCGCGTCCTCCGGCCACTGGTTGGCCTCGGCGAGGAGCATCTTGTCCTCGTATCGCTCGTCGATGTGCGCCCGCAGCTCACGAAGGAAGTCGTGCGTCTCGGGGAGGTTCTCGCACGTCGTGCCGTCGCGTTCGTAGAGATACGGCACGGCGTCGAGGCGCATGCCGTCGACGCCCATGTCGAACCAGTAGTCGACGAGACGGAGCATCTCGCGGCGGACGACGGGGTTGTCGAAGTTCAGGTCGGGCTGGTGCGAGTAGAAGCGGTGCCAGTAGTACGCCCCCGCAACGGGGTCCCACGTCCAGTTGGACGCTTCGAAGTCCTTGAAGATGATCCGAGCGTCCGAGTAGTAGTCGTTGCGGTCGCTCCACACGTAGTAGTCGCGGTGCGGGTCGCCGTACGGCGCCCGTCGCGCCCGCTGGAACCACGGATGTTGATCGGACGTGTGGTTCATCACGAGCTCGGTGATCACGCGGAGTCCTTGCCGCCGCGCTTCGCGCAGGAGCCCGCGGAAATCGCGCAGGTTCCCGTAGGACGGGTTGATCGTCGTGTAGTCGGCGATGTCGTATCCGTCGTCGCGGAGCGGCGACGGGTAGAACGGCAGCAGCCAGATCGCGGACACGCCGAGCTCCCGCAGGTACTCGAGCTTCGACGTCAGGCCGCGGAAGTCACCGATCCCGTCGGCGTCCGAGTCGTAGAAGGCGCGGACGTGCACCTCGTAGATGACCGCGTCCTTGTACCAGAGCGCGTCGCCCATCAGGCGTAGTACTCGAAGTCTTCCTCACGCGGCATCCGATGTCGCAGGCGAAGGATGTGCGCGGGAACCGAGTTCGGATCGAGTTCCACGTAATTCGACTCCCCTTGCCACACGAAGCGCGCCTCGGTCAGCAGGTCGTGGACCGGGAACGGCTCGTCCGTGTGGATGCCGAGGTCGTCGAGCGGCAAACGGACCATCCCCGACTGGGTGTTGTCCGGATCGAGGTTGACGATGCAGAGGATGACGTTCGCTCCGTCCTCACTGCTCTTCGAGTACGCGATGAGGTTCTCGTTCTGCACCTCGTGGAAACGCAGCGTGCGGTCCGAGTGCAGCGCGAGGTTCTCGTGCCGGATGCGGTTCACGTGCGCGATGAACTCGGCAAGATTCCGGGGGTCTTCCAGCTTCCAGTCGTGCACCTCGAACTTCTCCGAGTTGAGGTACTCCTCCTTGCCCGACGCGAGCGGCGCGTTCTCCTGCAGTTCGAACGCGGGCCCGTAGATCCCGTACGTCGCGCCGAGCGTCGCCGCAAGCACGAGCCGCGCCATAAAGGCGGGCGCGCCCGCGTTCTGCAGGTGATACGGAAGGATGTCCGGCGTGTTCGGCCAGAGGTTCGGACGGAAGAACTCCCGGACAGGCTCGGACGTCAGCTCGGTGAAGTACTGCTCGAGCTCCCACTTCGCGGTCCGCCACGTGAAGTACGTGACCGACTGATCGAACCCGAGCTTCGCGAGCCGGTACATCACCTTCGGCCGTGTGAACGCTTCCGCGAGGAAGATCACGTCCGGACGGGTCACGTGCACGCCGCCGATCAACCACTCCCAGAACGCGAACGGCTTCGTGTGCGGGTTGTCCACGCGGAAGATACGGATGCCGAAGTCGATCCAGAAATCGACGACCTCGCGGAGCGCCATCCACAGCGCCTCGCGATCGTCCGTGTCGAAGTCGATGGGGTAGATGTCCTCGTACCTCTTCGGCGGATTCTCGGCGAAGGCGATCGTCCCGTCGGCGCGATGCCGGAACCACGCCGGGTGGTCCGTCACCCACGGATGGTCGGGCGAGCATTGGAACGCAAGATCGAGCGCCACATCCATGCCGCACGCGTTCGCCTGTGTCATGAAGCGCTTGAAGTCGTCGAGCGTTCCGAGGGACGGATCGATCGCCGTGTGTCCGCCCTTCAGCGAACCGATCGCCCACGGCGACCCGACGTCGTCCTTCGTGCTCTTCGTCGAGTTGTTCCGCCCCTTGCGGTTCGTCATGCCGATCGGATGCACCGGCGGCAGGTAGACCACGTCGAACCCCATGCGAGCGACGTAGCTCAGGTGCTCCTCGGCATCGCGCAGCGTGCCGACCGAGCGCGGGAAGAACTCGTACCACGTCGAGTACTGCGCTTGGTGCGGCGACACGAAGACCGAGAGCACGCGTTCGTACGCACAGATGTTCGACGGCTGGAGGTAGCGCTCCATGAGCGATGAGAGCTCGGGATCGAGTGCGACGTCCGGCTCGCCGCCTCGGAGGCGCTCGACGAACGCGAGGACGAGGCCACGGTCGGATCCCTTCGCGCGCTTCGCGGCGCCCTCCAGGAGCAGGGCGCCTTCGACGAGCTCGAGGGCTACGTCCTGCTGCGCATCGAGCTTCTTCATGAGATCGCGGCGCCACGACGCGAACGCGTCGATGAACCCCGCGACCGTGTACTCGTACGTGCCGAACTGCGTGACGCGGAAGGCACCCTGGAACCGGTCGTTGGACGTCGGCTCCATCCGTGCGTGTTCCCAGGCCTTCGAGCCCGCTTTCCTGAAGCGCAGGACGGCCGCGACGGCATCGTGGCCGTCGGCGAAGACGTCCGCCTCGACGACCACGAGGTCGCCGACCACCCGCTTTATAGGGAACCGCCCGGCATCGACCTCAGGCCGGACGGACTCCACGACTACACGGCCGGACATCATCCAGCCTCCTGATCCGATCCGAGGCGCGCGTCGCCGACGGCAACTGACTACCCGCTCGTCAGGTCGCCCGAAACGCGCGAACGGAACGGCCCGAAGTGGCGTTTACCTCTATGTCCCCCGGAGGGGAGCGCCTGCAACGCTCTCACCTTTACAATCGAACCCGGAGAAACAGGAGGGGGAATGGCCAAGGGACGTGTTCTGATCGTCGATGACCACGAGCTCGATCGTCGCCTGTCGACGCTCGACCTCGAGGACGCCGGCTACTGGGTGTCGCAGGCGGGCGACGTCACGGAAGCCCTGGACCTCATGGGACAGCGACCGTTCGACCTGATCGTGCTGGACATCGTCATGCCGGGAACCGACGGTCTCACGTTCCTTCGAGGCCTCAGGATGTCGGAGCGCTTCGCGCAGATCCCCGTCGTGATGCTCACGGCGCAGGACGCGATCGACGACGAGCTGCAGGCGATGGCCGGCGGCGCGACGAGCTACATCGTCAAGCCGTCGCACCGCGACCTGCTCGTGAAGACGGTCGCGGACGTCCTCGAGCGGGCGAAGCAGCAGCCGTCACCGTCTGAGTAGCGCTCTCAGGTCGTCCAGTACGTCGGCATCCTCCGGCAATTTGTCCGGACGGTACCGACGCACGCGCGCGAAGCGTAGTGCGACGCCGCCCGGATACCGCGTCGAGGTCTGCACGCCGTCGAGCGCGATCTCGACGACGAGCTCGGGCCGGACGAACACCGCGATGCCCTCGCGGTGCGTTTCGAGCTGCAGCAGCGCCTTCGTCTGATAGTCGAGCAGTTCGTCGGTGAGGCCCTTGAAGCATTTCCCGACCATGACGAAATCTCCCGTCGTCGCATCGCGCGCGCCGAGGTGGAGGTTCGAGAGCCACCCGCGGCGGCGGCCGTGGCCCCATTCGGCCGCGAGCACGACGAGGTCGAATGTCCGGTGCGGCTTGACCTTGCGCCACGACTTCCCGCGGCGCCCCGCGATGTAGGACGACGCGAGGTCTTTCACGACGACCCCTTCGTGACCGGCGTCGAGTGCGGCCTCGAGGGTGGTCTGGGCTTCGTCCGGATCGTTCGTGATCGCACCTGGGATGCAGAGGTCGGGGGCGATCGCTTCGAGTCGGGCCCGCCGTGTCGCGAGTGGTGCGTCCAGTAGATCGGCGCCGTCAAGATGCAGCACGTCGAAGAGGAACCCGCGGGGCGCGGATCCTTTCGAGACCGTCTCCTGGAACGTGAGCGGCGTCTCGTCGTCGAAGAAGCCGAGCGCCTCGCCGTCGAGAACGACCTGCTCCACCTTCAGGCTCCGGATCTGGCCGGCGATGCCGGGCATCTCGATCTCGTTGAGGTTCCGGGTGTAGATCCGGACCTCGTCGCCGCGACGGTGTACCTGGATGCGGATGCCGTCGAGCTTCCATTCCACGGACGACATCTCGAACTCGCTCATCGCGACCGTGACGTTCTCGGCCGTCGACGCGAGCATCGGCAGGACGGGACGGAAGATCTCGAATCCGATCGCGCGGAGCCCGTCCTCACCTTCGGTCAGCGCGACGCGAGCCGTCGCCGGGAGGTCGCCCGACAGCATCAACGCACGGCGCGTGATGTCGCCGGGAACGCCCGCCGCTTTCGCGACGGCGTCGATCATCAGCCCGGCGAGCGCGCCTTGCCGGATCTCGCCGGTGAACAGTCGCCGGATGAAGTCGGCTTCGTCCGGCGTCGCTTTGCGCAGGAGGGCGGTGAGGATCTCCTTGCGTTTCGTCACCGAACCGGGGCCCGTCGTCGTCTGCACGACGTCGATCGCACGGTCGACCTCGACAACCTCGATCGACGGTTCGTCCGCGGGAGTGGTGTCGATCTTGTACACCGTCGACCAGCCGACGCCGACCCTCCCCTGCCGCGGCGCGCCGGACAGGAAGCCGACGACGACGGCGATCTCGTCCGGCTCCAGGCGTTTCAACAGGTCGCCGAGCACGGCGATCTTCGCGCTGCGCGATGACGTCGCGGCGACCTCCGCGGACGCGGCGACGACGTCGGCGA
>Ga0307469_10000653_pt1 | contig 12666 bp, 9 predicted proteins | sample atmos_gasesAM2C__FD_203084 | JGI IMG/M metagenome (GOLD analysis project Ga0307469, IMG submission 203084) | Hardwood forest soil microbial communities from Morgan-Monroe State Forest, Indiana, United States - atmos_gasesAM2C_515 | ecosystem: Environmental > Terrestrial > Soil > Temperate forest...
GTGCGCCAGAGATTTCCACCGACGTCTGCTCCCCATTTCCACACATCCAGACGGCCGTACTGGCAGAGGCTGTAAACGATCGGCCGTTTCGTCTTCGCCAGCGCGTCGCCCATGATTTGATAAACCGCGGGCATTTCTTCATCGGTGTAAAGCGTGCGCGCGCCGCACCAATCGTACTTCAAATAATCGATGCCCCACGCCGCGTAGGTGCGAGCGTCCTGCGCTTCGTGGCCGTAGGTTCCTTCGTAGCCGGCGCAAGTGTTTGGACCCGGCGAAGAATAAATTCCCAGCTTCAATCCTTTGCTGTGCACATAATCGGCCAGCGCTTTCATGTCGGGAAATTTCTTGTTGGTCTGAATATTTCCCTGCGCGTCGCGGCCGGCTTCCCAGGTGTCGTCAATGTTGATGTAAGTGTATCCGGCTGCCCTCATGCCGTTACTGGCCATGGCGTCGGCAATACTGCGCACCGTCGCGTCATCGACCCGGCTGGCGAACTTATTCCAACTGTTCCAACCCATCGGCGGAGTCTGTGCCAATTGAGCAGACGCACCACCAGGGGCGGACTGCGCCTCCGCTGTACTATTGATTACGGAAAAAACGAATGATAGAAAGACTGCAACTAGCGCACATCGAAAGATTTTCATTGCGCTCTCCGTGTTCCTTCGTCAAACGAATCGCCATGTTAAGGCGAGTGCGGCAAAAAGACGACCCTATTCGATGACCACAAAAGCGGCGATAGGTTGCGGATGGGAGGCTAAGTAAACACTTTCCCGTATGTCAACTGATTAAAATTGACGTTTAGATTCTGGCCGACTTAACGAATAATTCAATTTTATGGTTTGACAGGCAGCCAGAGCCATTCTTATATTCTCCGATGTTGATGCCCAATTTGGCTACCAATTGGCATTGGTGACACTCAGGACCGGGTTCACCACGGGACCATCCGGCGTAGAGGCTGGACGGAAAAAGTAAAGGCTTGCGATTTCGATCATCCGATCATGGATCACACCGCCAGACCCGCTGTCGTAGCTACTTCCCCCGAGCAGGAGGCCGAAGCACTCGGCCAAGAGGCGAGAGGAGTTACCTCCCGGGCTGGCTATTTTCGCTGGGTCATTTGTACTCTGCTGCTTCTGGGAACCACGAAGAACTATATGGACCGCCAGGTCCTGGGTGTTCTCAAGAGCACTCTTCAACACGACTTGGGATGGAACGAGATTGACTACAGTAATCTGGTTTTTGCATTCCAGGCTGCTTACGCCGCCGGCATGATCTTGGTGGGCAGGTTGGTGGACCGCCTGGGCACACGACTAGGGTACTCGGTGGCAATGGCTTTCTGGAGCCTTGCTTCGATGGGCCACGCCCTGGGAAGCAGCTTCACCAGTTTTGTAATCGCTCGTTCCGCACTGGGTTTCGGCGAGGCAGGTGTTTTCCCGGCGAGCATCAAAACGGTAGCGGAGTGGTTTCCGAAAAAAGAACGCGCGCTGGCCACGGGAATCTTCAACGCCGGAACCAATGCAGGCGCTATTATTACGCCGCTGATAGTTCCCTGGATTACGCTCCACTGGGGATGGCGCTGGGCATTTGTCATCACCGGCGCACTAGGATTTGTTTGGCTGGTTTTTTGGTTAGTGCTGTATCGCAAACCGGAGGAGCACTTCCGAGTCTCGAAAGCCGAATTGGCTTACATTCGCAGTGATCCGTCCGAGCCGATCAGGAAGATCAAATGGATTAGCCTGTTTCCGCATCGCCAAACGTGGGCGTTTGTGATGGGAAAGTTCATGATCGATCCCATCTGGTGGTTTTACCTGTTTTGGGTGCCGGACTTTCTTCAACGGAGGCATGGGTTGGCTTTGATCAAGATCGGTCTACCGATCATGGTCATTTATCTGATCTCCGATGTGGGGAGCGTTGGCGGCGGCTGGCTTTCTTCCTGGTTGATTCAACGAGGCAAAAGCATTAACGCCGCGCGGAAGATCGCCATGTTAGTGTGCGCCCTCTGTGTAGTTCCGATCGTGTTTGCATATCGGACCGACAATATGTGGGAAGCAGTTTTGTTGATTGGGCTCGCTGCTGCGGGCCACCAGGGCTTCTCTGCAAATCTCTTTACCTTGACGTCTGACATTTTTCCAGCCCAGGCAGTAGGCTCGGTGGTGGGAATCGGAGGAATGGCGGGTGCGATTGGCGGCATGCTGATCGCAACCATCGTTGGCCACGTGCTGCAATGGTCCGGCAGTTACATGGTACCTTTCTTCATTGCCGGCTCTGCGTACTTGCTAGCATTGGCCACCATTCATTTGCTTTCTCCCAAACTCGAGCCGGCCAGAATTAGCTGAGCAGATCTGTTTCACGAAGTCATTGGTTGACACCACTCGCCAAAAAACCCCCATCTATAACCAATAAATGTCCAGTAACGAAGCTGGCGGCATCGGAAGCGAGGAACACACCGGCGCCGCCAAGCTCATCGAGATTTCCAAACCGACGCATGGGCGTGCGCATCAGAAATTCTCGGCCACGCTCAGTACCGTTGAGCAGGGCGACATTTAAATCCGTAGGAAAAACGCCGGGAGCGATCGCATTCACGCAAACTCCCGATCTTGCCCACTCGATGGCAAGCGATTTGGTCAGAGCCGCTACGCCAGCCTTACTGGCACAGTACGCAGCCACTTCGTGGAGCGCGACAAACGACGCAATCGAAGCAATGTTGATAATTCGGCCGTAACCATGCTCAACCATGTGCTTTCCGAACACGCGACATGCCCGCAAGGTACCGGTCAAGTTGGTTTCGAGAATTGCCTCCCATTCTGAGTCTGGCAATTCGAGCGTAGGCGTTCGTTTAGTACGCCCGGCTGAGTTCACCAAAATCTGCACGCTGCCAAACTTTTCACAGACGGATTTCAGAAGTCGAGTGAGGCTGGCAGTGTCGGTCACGTCGCAGGTTTGAGCCAGAGAACGCCGGCCGAGGCCCTCCACTTCCATCACAGCACTCCGCACCTGTTCCGCGCGACGGCTGGAGGGAACAACATCGGCGCCAGCCTGGGCAAGCGCCTTCGTGAGGGCGAGCCCGATGCCGCTGGTTCCGCCGATCACAACCGCAGTTTTGTTGGTGAGCTCAAGCAGAGGATGACCCATAAAGAAGTCCTTGCCGGAAAGTTTCAGACGAAATGCTGAATTATAAAGTCAGGAGGGCGCCATGGTTGGTTAAGTCTTTCAGCCCCAGTTTTTTCGCTTTGACAACCAGAAGGGCCGCTTTTATAGTCCGCTACACTCGACCGTCAGTACCACCTGACCAACATCAGAAGCTCCTATAGAAATGGACATCAGATCAGTTAGCCAATCAAAGCGGCCGCAAAATCTGCCTTCAGCAGATGCGCTGATTCTTAGTCAGATCGAACCCGTTGTAAAAGAAGTCTTGGCCTCGACTCCGTTCATCGACGTTCATACCCACCTATTTCCCCCTGCATTCGGGAAACTCGGGCTATGGGGAATCGACGAACTGCTGACTTACCACTATCTTGAGGCCGAGTTCTTTCGTTCTTCTGATATGCCGCCTGAGCTCTACTGGAATCTTTCCAAGCGACAACAGGCGGATGCCATCTGGCAGCTGCTGTTCGTTGAGAACACGCCGATCTCGGAAGCCACCCGCGGAATCATCGCTGTTCTTAAAGCGTTTGATCTTCCCACAGAGACCACCACTTTGGAAGAAGCGCGATCGTTCTTTCAAGCCCAGAGGATCGAATCGCACGTTCCAACAGTATTGGAGATGGCGGGAATTAGCACAGTGGTAATGACCAATGATCCGCTTGACCCCGACGAACAACTGATCTGGATGAATGGGGTTAAGCCTCCCCCGCAATTTGCGTCCGCGCTGCGGCTGGATCGGATTCTGCGGGACTGGGGCAGCAATTGGCAGCAACTGGCGAAACAGGGTTATGCGGTGGATGCTCGGGCATCGGGGAAGACGGCGGACGAGATTCGCAGGTTTCTCTCTGACTGGTACGAGCGCATGCGTCCGGTGTACATGGCGGTCTCGCTTTCAGATAGCTTTCAATTTCCCGAGGACACGATTCAAAGCAAGCTGCTCGCTGAAGCCGTGATTCCATCGTGCCGCGAATTCGATTTGTCCTTGTCCCTCATGATTGGAGTTCGTCGTCAGGTAAATCCGCGACTTCGTTTAGCCGGCGACGCGGTTGGGAGAGCTGACCTTCGCGCGCTAGAGAATTTGTGCAGAGCGTTTCCCGACAATCGGTTCCTGGTAAGTGTCCTGAGTCGCGAGAACCAGCATGAACTTTGCGTGTATGCGAGAAAGTTCAGTAACATGATGCCCTTCGGATGTTGGTGGTTTCTCAACAATCCTTCGATCGTGGAGGAAATTACCAGGGAACGTATTGAAATGCTGGGAGCCAGCTTTATCCCGCAACACTCAGACGCGCGGGTTCTCGAGCAGGTGATCTATAAATGGCAAAACACCCGCACGATTCTGGCCCGCATCCTCACCAATACTTATCAACTGCTGGCCAACGACGGACGTGGCATCCGGCGCCAGGATATCCAGCGCGATGTTACCCGGTTCTTCCGCTCGAATTTCGAAAGATGGATGCACTCGGGCTCAGCAGGTTCCTCCGTCGTTTGATTTGAAGAAAGCACGATAATGAAGCCAACAAAAGCCGGTAACGCGCGCGAAATTTGCTTCGAGGTGAATATACGATGAACCGATCTTGGCTCTTATCTTTGTTGGTGATCCCCCTTCTATCCATGGTTGGCCAAGAGTCAGCGCCAGCAGGTTTCGAACACTGGAGCGCCGCATCGCTGAAGCAACTTGGCCAAAGTTTGAATCAGCAGGCGGCAACTGATCCACATCATGTGGCCGTGAAACAGCTTTCCGATTTCCCCAACGAACTGTTTCTGCTGGGACACAGGGTAGCTGACGGCCAGGTCGAATGGCATGAAACTCAAGCAGACGTGTTTGTCGTGCAATCTGGTTCCGCAACGCTCCTTGTCGGAGGCACCATGGTGAATGGGGAAACTGTGGCGCCCCATGAAAAGCGGAACGGGTCGATTCAAGGTGGCGTGCGGCAGAAGCTCTCGGCTGGCGACATCGTCCATATTCCCGCTCGGGTGCCGCATCAGCTGCTGCTCGACGGTTCTCATGAATTCACGTATTTTGTGATCAAGGTAAAAGGCTACTAGCTCAAGATAATTGTGCGAACGGTGTCGGACGTTTCCATTTGAATATCGCAACGCTGACAGGCGGAGAAGAATGTTGAAATCCACAAATGGTTCTAGAGGCTTGATTACCCTTTTGGCGATCGGAATTGCCGCACCTGCCGCCCATGCTCAGAATTTTCATAACGCTCCGGCATCCGTCAAACAGCTAAGGAACCCCTACGAAGGCCAGCCAACGGCTGCCGTCAGGCGTCTTTTTCATCTCGAGTGTGCTCGCTGTCACGGTGAGAATGGAGAAGGATCTGGCAATATTCCTTCTCTCACCAGCGAAAAAATCAAGTCGGCAACCCAGGGCGAATTGTTTTGGTACATCACAAAGGGAGATGTCAACAACGGTATGCCCTCTTGGGCAACTCTGCCGAAACGGCAAAGATGGCAAATTGTTAGTTACGTGAAATCCCTCGCGGCATCACCGGGTGAAGGCGAGAAGAAGGAAGTCGAAACGCCCCATGCTGCGACAAACTTAAATCTGCCGCCGCCTGCGCCGCCATTCACCGACTTCCGATATGAGAAGCCTGGTAGAACTCGAAAGATTACCGTAAAAGATCTTCCTCCTCCGTTCGTAACCCCTTCAGCCGGCAATGGGCCTAGGGTAGTAGCGCGTCCCGCGAACGCCTGGCCACAGGTTCCGCCCGGATTTAAAGTCGAGCAATATGCATCCGGCCTCGACGAGCCGCGATTGCTTCGCCGCGCGCCCAATGGTGACATGTTTGTCGTCGAGAGCAATGCCGGCGCAATCAAGGTTTTTCGGGGAATCAGCGGTGCAGGCAAGCTGGAACAAATGGCAGTTTTCGCCGGTGGCCTGAAACGGCCTTTCGGCATCGACTTTTATCCGCCCGGACCCGATCCGCAGTGGGTGTACGTGGCAAACATGGGCTCGGTCGTGCGCTTTCCGTATAAGAATGGCGATTTGAAGGCACGGGGCAGCGCGCAGCACATTGTGGACTTGCCCGGTGGCGAACACCACTGGACGCGCGATATTCAGTTCTCTCTCGATGGCAAGAAGATGTTTGTCTCTATCGGCTCTAATTCCAATGTCGACGATCCCGACACGAATTCGTCGGAAAGAAATACTGCCGACATCCTTCAATTCAATCCGGACGGCTCTGGGATGCGAGTTTATGCATCCGGCATCCGCAATCCGGTGGGACTTGCCATTCAGCCGAAGACCGGAGATTTATGGTGCTCAACCAACGAACGCGACGGCCTGGGAGACAACCTGGTTCCGGACTACATCACACACGTGCAGGATGGCGGCTTTTACGGTTGGCCGTGGTGGTACATGGGCGGTCATCAAGACCCGCGGCACAAGGGAAAACATCCTGAGTTGAAGGATAAAGTCATCACGCCGGATGTCTTAGTGCATCCACATAATGCATCGCTTCAGTTGACGTTTTATGATGGCAAACAATTCCCGACAGAATACCAGGGCGACATTTTTGCCGCCGAGCATGGCTCCTGGAATAGGTCGGTTCGCGTAGGCTACGAACTAATTCGCGTTCCCTTGCATCAGACCGGACATGCCAGCGGCGAGTACGAGGATTTTATGACTGGCTTCGTCGTCGACAACAAGAACGTGTGGGGACGTCCAGTAGGCGTAGCGGTCGCGGCTGACGGCTCGCTGCTTGTCACCGACGACGGCTCAAACTCCATTTGGCGCATCAGCTACACCGGAAAGTGAAACGCCTCGTCAGCGCATGCGTTTAACACCGGCTTCCCATCGATTTGACTTTCGTCGAGTCTCGCTCCAGGGAGGAACACGCGACACAGATTAGCCTTACTAAAAATCTTTCATTTCTCGCAAACGCGCCGCTGCTGTCTCGGCCGTGATATCGCGCTGCGGTGTCGCCAGCATTTCATATCCCACCATAAATTTGCGCACGCTCGCAGAACGCAGTAGCGGAGGATAGAAGTGGGCATGCAGGTGCCACTCCGGGTGAGCCTGCCCATCGGTTGGGCGCTGATGAAAGCCCATTGAGTACGGAAAGGAAATATCGAACAGATGATCGTATCGAGTTGTCAGTCGTTTCAAAATGTCGGCTAACCCGTCGCGTTCTACACTGCTGAGATCACTCACTGACGCCAAATGGCGTCGCGGAATCACCAAAGTTTCGAAGGGCCAGATCGCCCAGAACGGCACCAGCGCGGAAAAATGCTGATTCTCAAAGACCATACGTTGGTTCAGTTCGCGTTCTCTCGTCAAGTAGTCGCAAAGCAGGCACGACTCGTGTGCAGTCTGGTATGCCTGCAATGCAGACTGCTCCTTGGAAGGCTCGTTTGGGATGCTGGCGCTGGCCCAGATCTGGACGTGGGGATGCGGATTGCTCGCTCCCATCATGGGGCCGCGATTTTCAAAAATTTGCACGTAATTGATAAATGGCAGGCCACCCAGTTCCTCATACTGCTCAGCCCACACATCAACCACCCGGCGAAGCTCGACCGGTTGCATTCGGGCCACGGTCAAATCGTGTCGCGGAGAAAAGCAGACCACGCGACAAATGCCGGACTCGCTGCGCGCCATAATCAGGCCGCCATCATCGAGGCTCCCTTCGGGGGTCCCAGCTAACAACGCGGGATAATCGTTATCGAAAACCATGGTGCGCTCATACTTGGGATTCCGCGCTCCAGCAGCGCGCGAACTTCCCGGACACATGTAGCAAGCGGGATCGTATTTAGGGGGGACCTCTGCCGCTATCGTCTCCACCTGACCCAACCATGGGCGTTGATTACGATGCGGGGAAACCAGGATCCATTCCCGCGTCAGTGGGTTGAATCGCCGGTGAGGATGTTCCTTGAGATTAAAATTAGCCACACTCATTCTTCTCACCCAACTCGCGAGAGTTGATCATTTCCGAGAGCCTTTTGTTCTGGGCATGAAGACTTGATCATTCCTTGACTTCACCGGCGCCCTCGGCAGCGGGAGACACAAATATCTGAGGCGCACGACCGGTCGATTTTTCGTAAGCGTCGCCGACACGGGATTGAAAATCGCTGACTGCGTCAGTCCTGACGAGATTAACGGTGCAACCTCCAAATCCGCCACCGGTCATTCGTGCTCCGTAAACCCCCTCTTGCTGCCCTGCCAGTTCCACCATCAAGTCGAGTTCAGCGCAACTGACCTTATAGTCATCCCGCAGGCTGCGATGAGATTCGGCCATTAACAATCCGAAGGCAACCAGATCCTCTTGATCCAGTGCAGCCGCAGCTTCGGTCACCCGAGCATTCTCACTGATCACGTGACGGCATCGCGTATAGATGATCTTTGGGAGAGTGCGGGCGCGAGCCTCGAGTTCGGTAAGACTCACATCTCGTAGAGCGCGAATGCCTGGCAAGGAGCGTAACAGCAGGCGCACTCCTTCTTCGCATTCCGCGCGTCTGGTGTTGTACTCGCTGCTGGCATGTTCGTGTTTGACCATGGTATTGCAGATCACCAGGCTCACATCACGCGGAAGCGGAAGTAAACGGTATTCCAGGGATCGGCAGTCCAAGCTGAGGGCGTGGCCTGCCTGACCGCAGCCCGAAATAAACTGATCCATAATGCCGACGTGTGCCCCCACAAATTCATTTTCAGCCTGCCGGCATAATTTCACCAGCTCAAGACGATGGAGCTGTACTCCAGAATTCTCCAGCAACGCGAGTCCGCTGGCCACTTCGATCGCGGCGGACGAACTTAGTCCCGAACCCATTGGCACATCACCCTGGGCCAACAGGTTCGCGCCTTGCAAATGATGGCCGGCGCGCTCCAGTATGACGGCTACTCCAGCCACGTAATCACTCCAGTGCTTTCGTGGCCCGGTGTCGTTCTGCAAATCGATCTCGACGGTCTCGGAGAAATTGGTGGAATGCACTAGGAGCTTGCGATCGCTGCGGGGCGCGATGGCGATCCAGACGTAGAACTCGATCGCGGCCGGCATCACGAAGCCGTCATTGTAGTCGGTGTGTTCGCCGATGAGGTTGACTCGGCCGGGAGCCCGGTAAACACGCGCCCGACCACCGTAATGATCGCGGAATCTTTCCTGCAGATCGGCTGTTATCTTCGTTCCCACGTTTAGTATTTGAAGAAATTGCGCCACCCTAGTGATGGCTATCCGGAGGCTGCTGAACCTGACAGGCTCACCTACTCCTTACTTCGCGGTAGAGCGGCTGTGCCCAGTGAGCACACGGTATTGTAAGAGCGATAGCTTGTCCGCTCACTCCTAGAATCTTCAGTTGAACGAGACTGTTGTGCCCGATTTGCGCGCGGCGGGCAAACGGTTCTTACGCCTCGCAGGAGGCCGGACGGAGCGGATCATGGTCGAGAATGTACGCGTGCTGTGGCAAACTCTTCCCGCAAGTATGCCCCTCGCAAAAGAGCAGGGGCTCTGACGCGCCTGCTCGTACGCAATTTACTTGCACTACTGCGGTGTGAAGCTGCCGATGAACGTGCCCCAGTTCGCATTTGCAGTTCGCGGCGCATTCGGGATGTACTCATTTCCCATCCAGATGGCGCCGTTCTCATCGGAAACTGCGGCGGAGTAGTCGCCCCAGCGTCCGACGCGGTTGCTGGCGCCGAACTGCGCGTACCCGCTAAAGCCGTCTTCCGGCAATGCGCCGGCGCCGGAAATCCGGATTGCGCCTCTGCCGTTCACGTCAATCGGCGCGTACCCTGCACTCGGGAAGAAGTCGTGTCCGACTACACTGAACGCCACCACGCCTTTGCCGCTGCTGTTGACCGCCACCGACGGATACAGCACGCTTTGCTGACTGGGATCGTTGATTGCGATATAGCCCTGGTTGACCACCGTGGCCGACACCGCTCCTCCACCGACCGCAGGCGACAGGATGAACCAGGCCGCCGCCGTCCGCACCGGGCCATTTTGCGTTTTGGCCGAAGTGCTCAGCGCCGTCCACAGCTTGCCATCGGCAAAAACGACCTGTTGCATGCGGTCATCGTTTGAAGAGACCAGTTCCTCGTGGTCCTTCAACAGCGTGCCCAGCGGAAAGGGCCCAGTTTTTTGCTGCGCCTGTGGCGGAGCGCCATAGGACTGCGTGTCCACCACCGCGTTAACCAGCGATAAGGTTGGCGTCGCAGAGTTCAAGGTGTCGGTGCCGGCCAACGCCCAGACCACAAGGCGGTTGTCTACCGTGTTGGTGAAATCCAGCGCGCTGACGAAGTACTCCGTGTTGGTGGCGAAACTACCGCCAGGCGGGACCGTCGCTGGCTGAATCGAGAAAGCGAACGGCATGCCCGCTTCTGTCAGGTTGCTGAACCGGACCCCGGTAATCGCGCCCGCACTCGCCGCTTCCAGCGCTGTCTTCGAGAAAGCGTAGATGTTCGCCCCGCTGAAATTGAAGGTGGACAGCGAGAACGCGTTGGTGCTGACGTAGAAGCCGTTTGCATCGGCACCGATGAGCGGTTGATCTCCAAAGCACGGACAGGCCGCAAAAGGACCGCCATCGTTGGTGACATCCAGAGTCAGGATTGTCCAGTTGCCCGTGGGATCGTTGGTCTGGCTCACCGCAATATAAACATTCACCGGCGGGATGAGCGCACCAGTATCTGACTTTTGGCTGAGCACCAAAGCGGTCAGGAAGAATCGCTGTGTGGGCGCGTCGTAGTATACCCGGGGGTCCGTGGGCTCGGGCCCGAAGACAACCGGTGTTTTGGTGCGATCGATCTGCGGCGGCAGGCCGAGGAAACTATTCAAAGCGGCCGTCGGGGTCAGAGCCGTTCCCGCGTAGTTGAACACCCGCACGGCGTCGTTCACCGCCTCTACCACAAAGCCGTTGCCCACCGCGAGTCCTTGGTCGGGCGGCTCCAGGCTGAACTGGTTGCCGTTGTTGGACAGCCGCTGGTCGCGATGCGAGATCGCGTTGAAGCCGGAAAATACGTCTCCCGCGGTCGTAGCGAACGCACTCCCACGCGGCGTGGGCACGTGCGCCGAAGACACGCGCGCCGGCGAGATCGATCCTGTGATCTGCGGCTTGGTAAATTGCTCATCCACCTCTGGCCCGATGAAGGTCTCATTACCCATCTCCGCCGGCGCCGATCCGGGCTGAGCGGATAAGTTGGTGACTCCCGCTACTGTGATCTGCCGGGTTGAACGATTTTGCGCGCATAGTGTGGCCGTCACGCAGAGTAGGACGAAGGTGGGCCCAATTAGCCGATTCAATCGCATGTTGACTTGCTCCTTTTTGGTGTCTGTGAGGATTTCTTGGGTGGGTGGGGATTTACAGAGCGGGGTAGCTGAACAGATATCCCTGACATTTGACTCTCTGGTTTCCTAGCCTACTGTGTCAGCAGGCCAGCAGAGTACTCGAAATCAATAGCCATTCCAGTAAAACCCAAACAGGATAGCAGGGAAATGGGCTTCCAGCAAGGCTTCCGGCCCCGGTTGTGGAAGTCGGCCACCTCGAATCCCCCAGGCTCCATCCACCGCAAAACTAAGTTGAGTAAGAGTAACATTGCCAAAATCAGGGCTGCCTGGACAGATCTTCGTGAGTATGAACCGGTAAAACTGGCCATTATCTACCGCTGGATCGTCGTATCTGCCTTTGCCGGCTTCTGCGTCACCTGCTGTGTGCTCGGCAATTGCGAACGATCCCACCCCCCGCCTAGGGCCTGCACCAGCGCCACGGCGGAGGTCATCTGCTGCACCTGAAGATTATTCAAAGTCTGCTGGTCCGCCAGTACCGTGGTTTGGGCAATCAGCACGTTGATGTAGGGATCGATACCCGTTTCGTAACGGGCCTGTTCGAGCTTGAGGAAGGTTTGCGCGGAATTCACCGCCTGCTGCTGCTGTTGGATTTCCTTGGACAGGATGCGGACTTCGGCCAGAGCATCTTCCACCTGTTGGAATGCAATCAGCACCGTTTGACGGTAACCGGCGAGATCCGCATTATAGGTTGCGACGAATTGCTGGACGGTAGCGCGGCGAAGGCCCACGTCGAAGATGGTTTCCGGGAGCGAAGCGCCGACCGACCAGAAGCGGCTTGGCCAGGAGAGCCAATTAGTGAAGGACGCACTGTCAAAGCCGCCGTCCGCGCTCAAAGTCAGGTTCGGGTAATAGGCCGCGTGAGCGATGCCGATTGCCGCGTTGGCCTCGGCCATTATGCGTTCGGCTGCGGAAACATCCGGCCGGCGCTCGAGCAGTTCCGAGGGCACTCCGACGGGGATTGGGGGTGGAGCAGTGGTCATCGGCTTCACAGGAATGGAAAAATTTGTGGCTGCCTTGCCTACGAGCACCGCAATGGCGTGCTCAAACTGCGCCCGCGCGATTCCGACATTCGTTGCTCCCGCCTGCGCGCTCTGCAGCGTGGTTTCGGCTTCGACCACCGAGATCTGGTCGTCGATTCCGGTTTCATAAAGGGAGCGGGCAAGATCGAGCGCTTTCTGGTCCGCTTCCACAGTATCGTTGAAAATCTTTTGCAGCTGATCCTGTCCGCGAATCTCAAAGAAAAACT
>Ga0307469_10000656_pt1 | contig 12643 bp, 8 predicted proteins | sample atmos_gasesAM2C__FD_203084 | JGI IMG/M metagenome (GOLD analysis project Ga0307469, IMG submission 203084) | Hardwood forest soil microbial communities from Morgan-Monroe State Forest, Indiana, United States - atmos_gasesAM2C_515 | ecosystem: Environmental > Terrestrial > Soil > Temperate forest...
TCCCCTCGACGATCCCCTACGAATCCCAGATCCTGCGCAAGGGCGCCTATCACCCCATGCGGGAGCTGTCGCTCGAGTCCTTGATCCCGGTCTTCGAGGGCTACAAGAACGCAGTGGGCCTTGGCGCCAGTGCCCGCTTCAGCGATCCGATGGGGTACGACGCGCTCGGCGTCGAGACGAGCTACAGCCCGGATAACCGGTTACCTGCCAAGGAGCGCCTGCACGTCTCAGCCGGTGCTCACCACACGCGCTGGACAGCCGGTGCCGCCTGGAACGGGGCGGACTTCTACGACCTCTTCGGTCCGACCAAGCGCAGCCTCGCGGGCTACAACGGCTACGTCGGCTACGACCTTCCGCTCATCTTCGACCCACCGCAGGCCATGGACTTCGTCGCCAAGGTCGCCTACTACGGGGGCCTCGACACGCTGCCCGGGTTTCAGAACGTGACCTCGCCCTCGAAGAACCTGTTCACCGCCGACGCCGGCTTCGTTGCCACGGACACGCGCGCCTCGCCCGGCGCGGTGGATGTCGAGACGGGCCACAGCTGGACGATCAACGCACACGCCAACGGGGCCGCCGGCGATCTGATCCCGAGCCTCACCGGCACCTTCGACGTCGGCTTCCCCCTGCCGCTCAACCATTCCTCTATCTGGCTGCGAAGCGGGGCGAGCCTCTCCACCGGAGCGCGCGCCAACCCGCTCGCCAACTCTTACCTGGGCGGCTTCGGCAACAACTACGTCGACAGCGGCGGCAACGGCGGCGCGCAGCGCTACCGCGAGCTGCTGAGCATGCCGGGTTTCAAGCTGGACGCGCTGAATGGCAAGTCGCTCCTCAAGTCGACACTCGAATGGTGCCTGCCACCGTTGCGCTTCGAGGCCCTGGGCTCGCCCGGCTTCTACGCCAGCTGGGTCCGGCCGGAGGTATTTGTGAGCGCGCTCGAGACGGATCCCGACAACCGTGCATTGCGTCGCAGCGCTCACAACGTCGGCGCGCAACTCGATCTGCAGCTGCACGTGATGCACCGCCAGTCGATGATGCTATCCGTGGGCGCGGCGCGGGGCTTCGCCGCGGGCGGACTCGGCAGGAGCGAGTTCATGTTGTCGCTGCAGGTGCTGTGAAGAGCGGGCACTGCACACGAGCGGCACGTTGAACATCGATCTGCTGCTGCGCGCGCCGATCGCACTGCTGCCGGTGCTGCTGTTTCTCGGCGCGCTGGTGCAGTGTGATGCCTACAAGCTGCTGCGGCTGAAGGTGGTGCTGGCGGTGGCTGCGGCCGGCGGCCTCGCAGCCGGCGCGAGCTACCTGCTCAACAACTGGGCGTACGCGCATTTCCCGGGGGATTTCGAGGCGTATTCGCGCTACCTGTCGCCGTGGATCGAGGAGTCGCTGAAGGCGGTGTTGATCGTCTTCCTGATTCGCACGCGGCGCGTCGGGCTGGCGGTGGACGCCGGAATCGCCGGCTTCGCGATCGGCACCGGCTTCGCGCTGGTCGAGAACCTGTACTACCTCGCTTCGCGGCCGGAGGCCGCGCTGCCGGTGCAAGTCATCCGGGGCTTCGGCACCGCGATCATGCATGGCGGCACGGCAACGGTCCTGGCAATGATCTCGATCACGCTCTACGAGCGCCGGCCGAACGGCGGTCTGCAGCTGTTGCTGCCAGGGTTCCTGGCGGCGGTGGCGCTGCACAGCGGCTTCAACTACCTGCTCGGGCGGCCCGCGCTCGCGACGCTGGCGACCCTGGTTGTGCTGCCGTCGGTGATCTACCTGGTGTTTCGGCACGGCGAGCGCACGCTGCGCGACTGGCTCGACGCGGATCTCGACTCCAACGTGCAGCTGCTGGAGTCAATCAATACCGGCAGGTTCCTCGACAGCAACCCCGGTCGCTACCTGCAGTCGCTGCGCGACCGCTTCCGCGGCGAGGACCTGGCGGACATGCTGTGCTGTCTGCGACTGCACGGGGAGCTTGCGCTGCGCGCCAAGGGCATACTCCTGCTGCGCGAGAGCGGCATGGACGTGCCGCCGATTGACGCCGAGACGCGCGACAAGCTCGCAGAGCTTGCGCAGCTCGAGCGCGCCGTAGGCAAAGCCGGCATGCTCGCCCTGCGTCCGCTGATGATGGCGACCGGCAAGGACATCTGGCAGCTCACGCTCCTCGGGCGGTAGAGGGTAAACCCCACCGGTCGCCGAAGCGCAAGCTTGGCAATTTTGAAAGGTCGTGACTGAAACTGACAGTCGCAGCGCTGACAACTTGCCCTTTTCGGGCACATCGGTAGCTCGAACGGGAATCGCTACCCGCGCAGGCCAGCGCTCGTGAGCAACCCAATACTTCGTCGAGGTGCAAAAGGCGTTTGCAGAGTGTTTTCGCGCCATGGCTCCAAACGCCCTGTTATGACAACTCTGTCCTGACGAGCGCAGCCACCCCAGGCTCGTGGCGGCCGCAGCCGAGCGATTGACGGCCCGCTGCGCACCGCGTAGAAACTGGCGTTCCGTTTGGCCGTGGGGATGCGAGGCGTTCGTTCGGCGCCCGGGGGGGCACCGTCCCAATGATCAAAGTAAAACAATTGAAGCTGCGCATCTTTGCGCAGTTCGTGATCATCATCGCTCCGATCACGCTGGTGCTGATCTATCAGGCGGTCTCTGACCAGCGGCGCACTGCTGCGGTGGAGAGCGTCGTCGTACGCCATGGCCTGTCGCGGGCGACGAAGGAAGGCTTCGAGTCCTTCATGACGCATGCCACGGACGCCGTGGATATGGGCAGCCTGGGCCAGCGCGCGTATGACGCGCTCCGGCAATCGGCGGCCTCGGCCGCTGCATTGCGCCGCAAGGACCAGGGCGCCGCGCCCGCCGCGGCAAGTCTGGAGGCCCTGGCGGGCCAGATCTCGGTTGCCATGCCGGTCGACCGCCTGCTGGCGCTGGGGCCCCAGATCAGGCAGACGCGCGAGGCAATTCGCACGCTCGAGGAAGGCTACGAGAAGGCAAGCAGTGCGGCCATCTCGCAGGCAATCGACTCGGCACGGCGCCAGAGCAAAATCGTAGCGGCGGCGACCTTGTTCACGCTGCTGATTGCCGCCTGGTTCATCTACAGCATGATCACGGGCGTTACCGAACCGCTCAACGCCGCCGTGGATCTCGCCCAGAGCATCGCGGCAGGCGAATTCGCCGTAGCTGCGGACCATCTGCCGAAGCGCGACCTCGGGAACCTGCTCGCCTCGCTACGGATGATGAGCGAGAAGTTGCGTCGCTCGCAGCTGGAGATCGAGGAGGATCAGCGCAAACTGGAACAACGTGTCGCCGAGCGCACCTCGGAGGTCGAGGCCCGCACGCGCGAACTGATGCGTTCGGTGGCGGAACTGCAGGTGCTGAACGAGGTCGGCCAGGCGGTGAGCTCATCGCTTGACCTCGAGACGGTGCTGGCAACCGTCATCGCCCGCTCGGTGCGCCTGGCGGATGCGGATTCGGGCACCCTCTACCAGTTCGACGAGGCCGATGGGGTATTCGATCCGCGCGCAAACTTTGGCGTCAGCGACGAAATGATCGAAACACTGCGCGGCTCGCGCATCGGCCTCGGGGACGGTCCGGTGGGCATTTGCGCGGTCAACCGCGCGCCAGTCCAAGTCTCAGACACCGAGTTATCCAGGCAAAAAGTAAGCGCCATTTGGGTGCACGACGCCATCCGCGCCGTGGTTGCGGTACCGCTGTTGCGCGACGAGCACGTGACCGGCGCATTGGTGATCCGCCGCAAAGTGTCGGGCGAATTCGCGCCCTCGATCGTGAAACTGCTGCAAACGCTGGCCTCGCAATCGGTAATGGCCATCGAGAATGCCCGGCTGTTCAAGGAAAGCCAGGCGAAGAGTGAGCAGCTGGCGGAAGCGAGCAAGCTCAAATCGCAGTTCCTGGCGAATATGTCGCACGAGCTGCGCACGCCACTGAATGCGATCATCGGCCTGACGGAGATGTTGCATGAGGACGCGCGCGACCTGAAGCGCGCAGAAGAGCTCGAACCGCTGGAGCGCGTACTGCGTGCGGCGCACCATCTGCTGGAGCTCATCAACGACATTCTGGACCTGTCGAAGATCGAAGCCGGCAGGATGGACATGCACGTCGAGGCCTTCGCCATCGCGCCGCTGGTCGACGACGTAATCTCCACGATCAGCCCCGTGGCGACCAAGAACGGCAACGAAATCATCGTCCACTGTCCGCAGGATGTCGGCGAGATGCATGCCGACCAGACCCGAATCCGCCAGGCGCTGCTCAATCTCGTGAGCAACGCAAACAAGTTCACCGAGCATGGCAGCGTGACGGTCGATGTGGCACGAGTCATGAGCAAGGGCGGCGAAGAGATTACGATGGCCGTCACGGATACCGGCATCGGGATGTCGTCCGAGCAGATGGGCCGGCTATTCCAGGAATTTGTGCAGGCCGATCCCTCGACCACACGCAAGTATGGCGGCACCGGACTGGGCCTCGCGATCAGCCGCCGTTTCTGCCAGATGATGGGCGGTGAGATTACCGTCGAGAGCCAATTGGGCAAGGGTTCGACATTCACGATCCGCCTGCCCGCCCGGATCGAGTCGGTCCAGCCGGCGCCGCTGATGCGCCGGGTGCGTTCTGAGCGGCAGTCGACGAAACCGGTCAAGGGCTCGCTGATCCTGGTCATCGATGACGACCAGACCGTATGCGAGGTGATGGCGCGCTATCTCGAGCGCGAGGGATTCGTGGTTCGCACCGCAACGGGGGGCCGGGAAGGCCTGCAACTGGCGCACGAACTCCACCCGGCGGCGATCACGCTCGACATCAATATGCCCGACCTGGATGGCTGGACGGTGCTGGCGGCGCTCAAGGGCGATCCGCAGCTCGCAGACATTCCGGTGGTGCTGGTGACCATCGAGGACAACCGCAGCCGCGGCTACTCGCTCGGCGCGACCGAATACATGACTAAGCCGATCGACCGCGAGCGGCTCATAAGCCTGCTGCAAAACATCAGCAGTCCGATCGCACGCAAGGTGCTGCTGGTGGACGACGATGAGATCATGCGCGAAAGCGTGCGGCGCGTGCTCGAGCAGGAGAAATGGCAGGTCGAGGGGGCGAGCAATGGCCGCTTCGCGCTGGCCCATCTCGCCGAATCGTGTCCCGACGTAATCGTCCTCGACCTGCTGATGCCGGAGATGGACGGGTTCGAATTCCTGGTCGAGATGCGTCAGCGCCCGGAATGGCACGACATTCCGGTGCTGGTTTTGACGGCCAAGGACCTGAGCGTCGAGGATCAAAAGCGGCTGAACGGGTACGTCGAGCGGGTGATGCGGAAAAACGCTTCGGAGCTGGGTGAACTGCTGCGTGAACTGGGCCGAATGCTGCCGCGGTCGATCGAGCGCGGCCAACATGCGAAGGTCAAGGGGGTTCTGGCGTGAAAATCCTGTATGTAGAGGATAATGAGGACAATATCTTTGTCCTGGAGAGCCGCCTCAAGCGCCAGGGGTATACCGTGGTAATCGCGCGCGACGGCGCCAGTGGCGTGCAACTCGCCACCATTGAGCGCCCCGATGTGATTCTGATGGATCTGAGCCTGCCGGTGCTTGATGGGTGGGAGGCGACGCGCCAGCTCAAGGCTGCGCAGCAGACACGGCACATTCCCGTCATCGCCTTGACGGCCAATGCGATGACCGGCGACCGTGAGAAGGCGCTCGCCGCGGGCTGCGATGATTTCGACACCAAGCCGATCGTGATGCTGCGCCTGCTCGAAAAGATTCGTGTGCTGTCCTCTGGAGGCGGTGCGACGTAACGCCCGCCCAGGATCGGCGCATGAAGAAGATCCTGCTGATCGAGGACAACGAGCTCAACCGCGATATGTTGTCGCGGCGCCTGCAGAAGCGAGGCTACCAGGTCGTGACGGCCGTCGATGGCGAAACCGGCATCGCTATGGCTCAGGCCGAAGCGCCGGCGCTGATCCTGATGGACGTGAGTTTGCCGGGGATCGATGGTCTGGAGGCAACGCGGCGACTCAAGGCGGCGCCGGAGACTCGCCATATTCCGATCGTGGCGCTGACCGCGCACACCAATGCCAGCGACCGCGATAGCGCCTTGGCCGTGGGGTGTGACGACTTCGACACGAAGCCGATCGAGTTACCGCGGCTGTTGCAGAAGATCGAGAGCCTGCTCAATCAGGGACCTCGGGTGTGACCACCGATCGCACAACATTGAATCATCTGCGGCACGAGCTGCACACGCCGCTGAACCACATCATCGGCTACAGCGAGATGTTGCTCGAAAGCGCCACCGAAGGGAGCATCGTGGCGATGGAGCCCAGGCTGCGCGAACTGCACGAGCATGCGCAGCAGCTGATGCTGCTCGTCGATGAGGTGCTCGGGCGCACGCGCAAGGACAATGAAATCGATCTGCGCCGCCTCAGCAGCGAGGCGTCCGGGCCCATAAGCGCCATCATCGCAGCCGCCGATGAGCTCAAGGCGCAGGCCCAGCAAATGGGCGCTGCAGAAGTGGGCCAGGATCTCGATCGAATAGCCAGTGCCGCGCACACGTTGCAATCCATGATCGCCGACGGGGTCAGCGCACCGCCGGTTGCGCCGAGCGCCGATTCGGATACGGCGCGCATCGCGGTAGCCCCGCTGCCGACCGCCGAAACCGGAAACATCCTGGTGGTCGATGACAACGCCGCGAACCGGGAGATGCTGAGCCGCCGGCTGGCACGCGCGGGACACCGGGTGCAAGTGGTGGCGAACGGGCCGGATGCGCTGGCGTTGCTGCGTCAGCAGCCTATCGACCTGGTGCTGCTCGACGTGCTTATGCCGCAGATGAGCGGCTACGAAGTTTTGCAGCGCCTCACCGCAGATGACGCGTTGCGCGAGATTCCGGTCGTCATGATATCGGCGCTGGACGAAATGGACAGCGTCGTACGCTGTATCGAATTGGGCGCGGAGGACTATCTGCCGAAGCCCTTCGACCCGGTGCTGCTGCGAGCGCGCATCGGCGCTTGCCTGGAGAAGAAACGCTTACGCGATCGCGAAGCCATGCATTTGCGGCAGTTGGCCGAGTGGAATCAGAAACTCGAGCAGCGCGTCAAGGAGCAGGTGGCGCTGCTCGATCGTCTCGGGCGGCTCAAGCGTTTCTTTTCTCCGCAGCTTGCGGAACTCATCGTAGCGGGTGGCGCGGACGATCCCCTGGCAACCCACCGCCGCGACCTGACCGTCTGCTTCCTCGATCTGCGCGGCTTTACCGCTTTTGCGGAAAGTGTCGAACCCGAGGAAGTCATGGGCGTGCTGCGCGAGTATCACGCTGAAATGGGCCGGTTGGTCATGGAGCACGAAGGCACGTTGGAGCGGTTTACCGGCGATGGCATGATGGTCTTCTTCAACGATCCGGTGCCGGTCCCCAATGCGGCGGAACGCACGGTGCGCATGGCGCTCGCCATGCGCAAGCGGGTCGCCGAGATGATCGTCTCCTGGCGCAAGATGGGCTACGAGCTGGAACTCGGCGTTGGAATCGCGCAGGGTTATGCCACGATCGGCGCGATCGGCTACGAGGGGCGCTGGGATTACGGTGCGATCGGTACGGTGACGAATCTCGCGGCACGATTGTGTGGCGAGGCCAAGCCCGGGCAGATTCTGGTCTCCAAGCGCGTGCTCGCCGCCACCGATGATCTCTTCGAGCTCGAATCGGTGGGTGAGCTGCCTCTTAAAGGGCTGCACCGCCCCGTCACGGCCTACAATGTTCTCGGTAGCAAGGCGTGAGGGTGGTTACGCCAATCAGGCCAGTCCAACGCGGCGCAGCATATCCGCGAAGCGCGGATCGGTGCGCAAGTTGTCGTATCGGGCATTGACCTTCAGGTGAGTCAGCCTGGCGCTTCTGCCGGCATAGGATTTTTCCAGCCAGGCAAACGCGCGCTCCAGATCGCCAGCCCGGGCATAAAAAGACGCAATTTCATCAGGGTCGGGTTGCCCCTGGGCTTCGAGAGAGCGGATGCGGAGCTGCAGAAATCCTCGCCATGAGTCCTTGGCGAAGACCTCCTTGAACGAATCCACCTCTGTTGCGGGCTCCCCATCCAGCTGCTTCTGTCGTGCATAGGCCGCTACCGCCTCCTGGTACATGCCTTTGTTGGCGTAGGCTTCAAACAAGAAATAATGGGTATCGGCAAAGTTGCGGCCAAGTGTCAGAGTCTTTTGCAGTTGCTCGATGGCTTCGTCATAGCGACGGGCGGAATTCAACTGGATTGCCAGCGCCAGATTGGCCACCTGTGACAGCGGGTCGAGGTCAACAGCGTGGCGGCCTTCCGCCAGTCCCGCGTCGAACCGTCCGGTATTGACAAGCAGTTCGCCGTACCGCTGGTGCGGCACGGGGGAATTGGGGCTGAGTTCAATCGCCCGCTGGTACTGACGTTCCGCCGCCAGCCAGTCGAAATCGAAGATCGCAAGGATCAACCCCAACGAGGCGTGCGCTTCTGCCAGGTTATCGTCAATCGCCAGCGCTCTCAGAATCGCCGTTTTTGCCTGCGGCATCGTCTCGGTCGCTTTCGACAGGCGGTCGTAGATGGGCAGCAGACTGTAGCAATCGGCCAGTCCCGTGAACGCCAGGGCATAGTCAGGGTCAACGGCGATGGCTTGCTGAAAGAATGTGATGGCTTTTCTGAACTCTTCCGGCGAGCGTCGATTCCAATGAAAATGCCCGCGCAGGTAGAGTTGATAGGCTTCGGAATTTAGCGAGGCGCTCCGTGCCGGCAGCGCGGCGCTCAGCAGAGCATCGCACAGTGAATGCACTACCGAGCCGGCAATCTCGTCCTGCACCTTGAAGATGTCATCGAGCGTGCGATCATAGGTCTGCGACCACAGGTGAAAGCCGGTGTCGGCCCGGATCAGCTGAGCCGCGATGCGTATCGTGTTGCCGGCTTTGCGTACGCTGCCTTCGAGCACGTGGGCGACGTTCAGCGCCCGCGCAATCTCGGTAATCGTCGTCTGCTTGCTCTTGAAGTAGAAGCAGGAGGTGCGGGCCGGCACGCGCAGTTCGGGAACGCGCGTGAGCAATCCGATGAGTTCCTCCGTCAGACCGTCCGAGAAGTACTCCTGATCCTTGTTCTGGCTCATGTCCACGAACGGCAGCACTGCGATCGACTGTTCCGAGCACGGGTTCTGGGGGACTGAAGGTGTTGGAACTGCCGGCGCCATCGGCCGGCTCGTGGCCGGCGCTGCACCTGCCGGCACGTACCCACCGAACGCAAGCAGGCGCGACACTTGCTCGACGAAAGCGGGCGAGGTCTCCCCGTCGCTCAGCCACGTCCACTGTACTTCGTGGAACTTCTCGGGCACCCGAGCGTCGACCTCATCGGTGGCGTCAATGACGACCGGCAGCAGAAAGGCCTTCTCGGCAGCCATCAGGTGGGAGCGATCAACCGCGAGTTTCCATTCGAACCGGAAATATCCCTCGCCGCGAGCGCGCGAATTTGCGGAAATGATCGGGACGAACAAGGCGCAGGTCCTGATCTGTTTCTTGATCGCGGAGTCCCAGGCAGCGCCGCCACGCAGTTCGTTCTGGTCGAACCACACTTCAATACCGGCGTTACGCAGGCTGGTGCAGATCCGCGCCGCGGCTTCTGCGTCCTCCGAAGCGTAGCTGAGGAAGACGGCTCGATGCCCGTCCGAGGCAGGAACCGGGTCGCCTCTAGGCCCAGATTCGTCGGTCACGGAGTGTTTCGAGGTGACTGTTCTCTTGAAGCCGCAGAATGAACTACGGCGTGTGATTGCGCAAACCGGGCGCCGCGGGCGAGGTAGCAAGCGGTCCAAACCAAGGTTCGCGCGCGGCCGTCGCGACTCATCGGAGGGGAACGAATCAGCACGCAGTTCCGAAGAGAACCTGGATCACGACAAATCAGCGACTTAGATGTTCCAGAAATCGCGGCTCAAGCTGCTGCAGATGGGTCTGCGGGGCCCATTTGAGGATGTACCGCATGTGGTACACACTGCGCTTGCAAGGGAGGTCCATGGGTCCCGCGCAGATCGGGGGCAGTATGAGCGCCAGGCGACAGCCGGTCGAATACAACGAAGCAACACCTGAAGTGCGGGAGATCTACGACGACATCATGGCGACCCGGAAGACCGACTGGATCAACAATTTCTGGAAGGTCCTTGCGCACGACCCGCGGACCCTCAAGCGTATCTGGACCAACATCAAGGAAGTCATGGGTCCCGGAGCGCTTGATCCGTTGACCAAGGAGCTCCTGTACGTCGCGGTAAGCGCCTCGAACGGCTGCCGGTACTGTATAGCTTCGCACGGCGCCGCGGCGCGCAACAAGGGCATGACGGAGGCCCAGTATTCGGAGCTGCTGGCGATTGTCGGCTTGGCAAACGAAACCAACCGTCTGGTCACCGCGCTCGACGTAGCTGTCGACCCGCAGTTTCTCTGAGGGAGGATACATTCATGGGCGTCGCGGACTTCAACAGCGTAAGCCACCATCGCTGGGACCGCATTCCGGAGGAGCCACTCAAAGGCACGATCACGCGGCGCCTGGTCACGGGCGAGCGGATGATGATCGCGCACGTGTACCTGAAAAAGGGTGACGACGTTCCGCGCCACTCGCACGAGAACGAGCAGCTTACCTACATACTCCAGGGCGCGCTGCAGTTCTGGTTCGGGCCCAATGACGAGCGGGAGCTGACCGTATACGCCGGCGAGGTGATCGTCATTCCGTCGAACGTGCCGCACCGTGCTTTGGCGCTCGAGGACACGCTGGATGTCGACGTATTCAGCCCACCGCGGCAGGACTGGCTGGCCGGCACCGACGCCTACCTGAGAAGTTGAGGTGAATCTTGGATTGGAAGGGCGACGAGCGCTCGTGATGGGCGGCTCGCGCGGGCTCGGTAAAGCCATTGCACAGGCGCTCGTTGCAGAGGGCGCGCACGTGGCGATCTGTGCTCGTAACGCCGAACGTCTCGCGGCGACCGCCGTCCAGCTTGGCGTAGAGGGAATCGTCTGCGACCTGTCGACGCCCGGCGCAGCTGCTGCCCTGATCCGTGAGACGGAGGACCGCATTGGGCAGCTGGACGTTCTGGTGGTGAATACCGGGGGACCACCGCCTGGACTGTTCGCTGACTTGTCGGATGCCGCATGGCGAGCCGCCTTTGAAGGCTTGTGGATGAGCAGCGTCGGCGCCATTCGCACCGCGCTTCCGGGGATGCGTGCGCGCCGCTGGGGGCGAGTAATCCTGATCACGTCAATCGCTGCGCGAGAGCCGGTAGCCAATCTGATGCTGTCCAACTCACTGCGTGCGGGCTTGCATGGTCTCGTCAATGCGCTTAGCCGGGAAGTTTCCGGGGACCAGGTCACCGTCAATGCGCTCATGCCAGGATACACACTGACCGAGCGACTCGAGGAACTGCAGCTCGATGCAACCAAGCTGGCCGCCGAGATTCCGGCCGGCAGGTTGGGACGCCCGCAGGACTTGGCCGCGGTGGCGGCGTTCCTGGCATCGGATCCGGCAGGCTACGTCACCGGCCAGGCGATCGCCTGCGATGGCGGGCTGCTGCAGTCAATTTGAAGTCGTTTGCCCGATAACGGAGCCCTCAAGTGCCGACGGCCGACTACCTGGTTCGGGATGAGGTCTGGAAATGCCTCGCGGATTTCAGGCTGCCGGATTCCCTTGGCTTCGGACTGGTAGCCGCACCAGTGATGTACAGCGCGCCTTTCGAGGGCGGGCAATGGAAGCAGGGCGAGCTGCTGCCGTACGGCCCGATCGAAATAATGCCCGGCGCCCGCGCCCTGCACTTCGCGGAACAGGTATTCGAAGGCATGAAGGCCTACCGGGTTGGCCGCGCGGCTGCGAATCTGTTCCGGGCACGAGATAACTACGCGCGCTTCAAGAGATCCGCCGAACGACTCGCAATGAGGCCAGTACCGCAGGAATTGTTCCTTGAAGGCATTCACGCGGTAGTCGGAGCTTGCACCCCGTTTGTACCGGACAAGTCCGGTCAGTCGCTGTATGTCCGGCCCTTCCTGTTCGGCACCGAGCCGGGGTACTCCGTCCGCGCCTCCGCTAGCGCGCGATTCATGGTCATCGCGAATCCGTCCGAGGCCTACTCCGCGGGCGCCATGAAGGTTCTGATCGAGCGAGAGCAGGTCAGGGCGGCCGCCGGTGGGCTCGGAACGGTGAAGGCAGGGGCGAACTATGCGGCTTCGTTGCTTGCATCGACTCGTGCCGTCGAACACGGCTACACGGTCGCTCTATGGCTCGATCCTACGACGCGGCAGAACATTGAAGAGCTCTCCGGTATGAATTTGTTCGCCGTCATCGGCGATGAGCTGCACACGCCGGTTCTCAACGATTCGATCTTGCCTGGAGTGACCCGTGACTCCCTGCTCATGCTGGCGCGTGATTCCGGCTGGCGCGTTGTCGAGAGAACAATGTCCATTGCGGAGCTGCTGCGACAACTCTCGAGCGGAGAGTGCAGTGAGGTATTTGCCTGCGGCACCGCGGCAATCGTTTGCCCGATCAGCGTTATCGGGGATACTGACGGTCGTCAATATCGGCCAGCGGCGGTTGACGATCGCGCGCGGGTGCTGCGGGAGCAGTTACTCGCCATTCAAGAGAGGCGGGCACCGGATCCGTACGGTTGGACGAGTGACGTGATCCCGGTCGTACGTCCCG
>Ga0307469_10000657_pt1 | contig 12597 bp, 11 predicted proteins | sample atmos_gasesAM2C__FD_203084 | JGI IMG/M metagenome (GOLD analysis project Ga0307469, IMG submission 203084) | Hardwood forest soil microbial communities from Morgan-Monroe State Forest, Indiana, United States - atmos_gasesAM2C_515 | ecosystem: Environmental > Terrestrial > Soil > Temperate...
CGGATGGGACTACTTGCTGGAACGTTCACTTCCGTCCGTGCCCTACAAGGGTAGAAAAAAAATCTACCGCACACCGACGAATTTCGAAATGGTTCGCTGGCTCGGCCCGGTCGCAGTCAAAAAGGCCGTTCGTCAACTGGTTTCGCCTAAATTCCAGGTCCAGCACTGGCGCATCGGTATCCGCACCACAGGGCAACTTCTGTTCGAGCAGAAAGGCCACCCCGACCTGAGCGGCTTTCGCTGGCTCGAACCTCCCAGAGGATACTTCTGGGCGGACCCGTTCGTGATCGATCAGGACAACCGCAAATGGGCCTTCTTCGAAGAATATGCCTACCAGCACAGGCGGGCACACATCTCCTGTGCCGAGATCTCTCCCGATGGCTCGTTCCTCTCGCCGACGCGCTGTCTCGTCGACCACCAGCATCATTTCTCCTACCCTCACGTCTTCCGCGACGGGGCGGAACTTTTCATGATCCCCGAAACCGTCGATTCGGAGTCCGTCGATCTGTATCGATGCGAGGAATTTCCCAACAAGTGGGCGCGCCAGGGCACGCTGTTCCGAGGCCGCTTCGTCGATACCAACGTCTGGCAGTACGACGATACGTGGTGGCTCACCACCACCAGCGCCGAACCAGATTCACGCTCCGGTTGCCTGCTTCTCTTTTACTCGGATTCGCTAGCCGGCCCGTGGCACTTCCACCCCGCCAACCCGATTTCCACTGACGTGCGCAATTTTCGCAACGCAGGACGAGTCTTTCAGTCTGCATTATTGCTCGTACGCCCCAGTCAAAACTGCACAGGACTGTACGGGCGCAATCTGGCGCTGAACGAAGTCACGGACCTGACGAAGCTGCGCTACGCCGAGCGGCCCTTGATGACCATCGAGCCCGATTCCGCAACCGGAGTGTGCGGAGTTCACACCTACAACTGGTGCGGGAACGTTGAAGTGATCGACGGCCAAACCAAAACTGCCCTCAAACGCGTCCTGCCCGGCAGCTGAGAAATTCAGCCATCAGCGTCGTTTTACAAAAACATTTCCGGGATTAGTCTCGTACGAGGGTATGCGGGCCTAGGTGCGCGGAACAGGTGGTGCCGGGAGGGGGAGTTGAACCCCCACGAGGGGTGAACCTCGGCGGATTTTGAGTCCGCTGCGTCTGCCAGTTCCGCCATCCCGGCGGCGTGAAACTGTGCGCAGATTATAGCAGTTCACCCCGACTACGAAGCGGCGCTGGTTTCTTTGCGCAGCTCATACTTCAGAAGCTTGTAAGAGAGATCGCTGCGCGAGAGGCCGAGCCTGCGCGCGGCTTCCGCCTGGGCTCCCCGGGTTGCTTGCAACGTTCTCTCGATGAGCGTCTTCTCCACCGCCGCCAAGAAGGTCCGCATATCGAAACTGGGTGGCAACGTCTCCACCCAACTGAGGCTCATCGGATCGGCGTGGCCGTTGCGACGGACTAACTCGGCCTTAAGCCGCGAATTTTCCCGAAGCAGCTGCGCGCGGTCACTGGCGCGTCGCGTCGCTGCCCGCAAGACCTCATTCGCGATCGGCTTCACCAGCAACTCGAAAAAGCCGGCCTGCATGCTCTCCGCCACGGCAGCGGGGGTGCTGCTTGCGCACAGCAGTAGGACGCCCACGTGTTCATCCGCTACACGTGCCAAGGCTAAAACGTCAAGCGCAGTGCCCTCTCTCAACTCCTCATTGGTTAGAATCACGTCGACTTGCATGCTGCCCACGATCTGCCGGATCTCTTCCAGTCCGGCAGTGCGCATGACCTCGTACTGATCCTGCTCGAGGGCGGACATCAGGCTGCGCGACTCTTCCGGTTGGTCGCTGACGATCAAGACTCTTCTCATAACGGATTCGCGATTCCCTTTTCACCGGCGAAGCCAACGTTGGCAACGTCGCGCCCACCCTGTGCGGCCCAAAAGAGCCGTAAGGCAGGCGTCCGGAACCCCCGGAAATTCTGTAGGCATGCCAGCTTCCAATTCTTCGTGGAATCGCAAAAAAATGCGCGCAGCCAATACCGGACAGGGATGTCCATCCCCGTACAAAGGCTTGAACGGCAATCCCCTCGTTCGATTCGGATGGAAACTACCGCCGTGCCTTGGCCGAGTAGCGAAAGCAGGTGACGAGGTGATCGTTGACCATGCCCACGGCTTGCATGAATGCGTAGCAGATGGTCGAACCGACGAAGCGGAAGCCGCGTTTCCGCAAGTCCTTGCTCAGGGCATCCGATTGCTCGGTGCGGGCCGGAACCTGTCCCGACTTTTTCCAGCCGTTCGTCCGGGGCTTACCCCCGACGAACTGCCAGATGTAACCCGCAAAACTCCCGTATTCCTCGGCAACTGCAAGCAATGCCTGTGCGTTGCTGATGGCCGACGCAACCTTCAGACGATTGCGAATGATGCCCGCGTTCGCGAGCAGGCCCCGCACTTTTTTCTGGTCATAACGAGAAACAATCTGGGGGTCGAATCCATCAAAAGCGAGGCGGTAATTTTCCCGCTTCTTGAGAATCGTGTCCCAGCTCAGGCCCGCCTGCGCACCCTCCAGCACAAGGAATTCGAAGAGCACTCGATCATCGTGAACCGGCACGCCCCACTCCGTGTCGTGATAGGCAATGGCCAATTCATTGCGGGCCCACGCACACCGAATACGCTCCTTGACCTGCGTCGGGATTGCAGTTTTTTTTGTCATAGATCCTCATTTCAACCTGAGTTGTGTGTCAGGAAATTCCTGAAATCCGGACCGGGTGGGTCGTATTGTGACTCATGCCTGGGACATCAAAATAAAGGGGAAAGCCCACAAACGATGGCCCTTCCGTGCCATGACCACATGCGTGCTCCTTTTGTAACTTGGAAGTTGCACGGGTCTCTCCTACAGTCTGGGAGTGCGGCCAGCGGCTTTCGGCACACAAAGTGCATCTAATCGTTTGGCGGCACTATAAGCGTGACTTTTAGTGAAAAATTTGGAAACGATGGGCATGAAGTACACGAATCGCACTTTCGGACTGTTGATCTTGACCGCGGCGCTTGCTGCGCTGCCCGCCGCGGCCCAGGCACCATCGTCCGCTTATGTAGCCCGCTCCGGTAATGCAGTTTCGGCCCCGGTCACCAACGACGATCCTCAGGATTCCGTACTCACCATCCGCAAACGGGTGGATGAAGTCAACGTACTGTTCATCGCGACTGACAAGCACGGCAAATTCGTACGCAACCTGAATCAGAACGATTTCAATTTTCTCGACGATCATAAACCCGTCCGGTCGATCGTGAATTTCCGACGCGAAACCGATCTCCCGCTCAAGATGGGATTGTTGATTGACGTCAGCGGCTCCGTGCACACACGCTTCGAATTCGAGCAGGACGCAGCGCTCAGCTTTATGCAACACGTGGTGCGACCGGGCTTCGACAAAGCCTTCGTCATGGGCTTCAACGCCAGTCAGGACATGCGGCAAGAGTTTACCGATAACGTGCAGCTGCTTGCCCAGGGCGTGCACTCCTTGCACGAGGGCGGCGGCACCGCACTGTACGACGCGATCTATCACGCGTGTCACGACAAGCTCGCGAAGGAGCTATCGGATCGTCCGCAGCGCCGGGCGCTGATCATCCTCAGCGACGGGGATGACAATCAAAGCGAGTACACGCTCGCCCAAGCCGTCGAAATGGCGCAGCGCGCCGAAGTGATCATTTACGCCATCTCCACCGATGACAGCGGACTGGTTCTGCGCGGCGACAAGAATCTTGAGAAGGTCGCGTCCGCCACCGGGGGCCGTGCTTTCTTCCCCTTCAAGATGAAAGACATCAAGAATTCGTTCGCGGCGATTGAAGACGAACTGCGCAGCCAGTACGTCGTTTCCTATCACCCCGCCGATTTCGACGCCGACGGCCGCTATCGCAGCATCGAGATCAGCGCGCTCAAGAAAGATCTCCAGGTGCGCGCACGCAAGGGCTACTACGCCCCGCGACAATAGGTCAGTCGCCCGTCCTCAGCCATCAGCCTTCAGAAACAGAGCCACGCCCGTTCGACAGATGTCTTAGCGCACTGCGCGGCACCTCTTCGCGACCTTTGCGGTTAAAGTCTTCAACCGCCCCCTAATCCAATTCAAACGAAACAAACTGCAGCTTGCCCGCGCGCTCGACCTGCAATGCCACCGAGTCCCCTGACTTCAACTGCGAGAGAGCGCTGCGCAGGTTGTCCACCGTATCCACCGGCCGGTTGTTGATAGCGTGAATCACGTCGCCGGTCGCCAGCCCGATGTCAGGCCCCAGCAGATCGGCCGCTCTTCCCAACACGATCACCCCTGTAGGACTCCGGAGATCGCCCAGCATGGAGCGCACGCGGTCGTCGATTCCGATGGCCAGTATCGCCAATTGCGGCACCAGGTTGCTTTGCGGGTCGGCGAGGTCCAAAAGCTGATCCATCGGATGTTTTTCCTGTAGCACCGGAATATTCAGTGTCTTCTTGCCCGTATCGCGCAGCACCTCGAGTTTGAGTACCTGGTCGACTGGATGCAGGTAGAGCGCTCCGGTAAACGCGGGCAGCGTGTCGATGGGACGATCATCCACGGCTAGAACGATGTCTCCGATCTTGAGCCCGGCGGCCTCCGCCGGACTACCCGGTTTTACATCGGCGATCAGCACTCCCCAGCTGCGTTTCAGTCCGAGTCCCGCGGACAGCGACGGAGTGATGGTTTGCGCCCCAGCCTCGATCTCCGATCGATGCACGTGGCCGTATTTCCTGAGGCTTTCGTAGACGAAACGCACGATCCGCGTCGGGATCGCGAACCCGATTCCCTCGCTGCCACCGCTTCCCGACAAGATGAACGTGTTGATGCCCACAACATTTCCGTCCACATCCACCAGAGGTCCGCCGCTGTTTCCAGGATTGATGGGGGCATCCGTCTGGATATAGACCATCGGTTTGTTCGGGTCGGGTTGGCGCGCGACCGAACTGATGATGCCCATGGTGATCGTGTTCTGCAAACCTTCCGGGCTCCCGATGGCGAACACGAGTTGCCCCTGGCGCACCCTCCGCGATGTTTCCAGCGGCAACGAAGGCATGTTTTTCCCATTCACCTTGAGCAGGGCCAGGTCGGTTTCCGGGTGAGTGCCCACCAGCTTGGCTTCGAGAATCCTGCGCTTGCCCTCCGGTTCGAGGGTCGCGCTCTCTCCAGCAGGCACCGGCAAGACGATGCGAATGCGACGCGCTCCCTCTACCACATGCGCGTTGGTCATCACGTACCCACTGGGATCGACAATCACGCCCGACCCGATCGCCCGTTGCCGCGCGATAAACGCCGTTTCGGTGCGCCCATTTTCCTCGAGGGGTCCGTAACCGGTTACCAGGATCTGCACCACGCCCTGCGACACCTTGTCGGCAAGGCTGACCAGCGCGCTGTTGAATTGGGCCAGCGACTCCGTAGTACGGCTCTCGTTGGCCTTTGCGGATCGGTTAGCCGGACCTGGTTGGCGGGCCGGATCCGCGGTATTGCGGCCGGCTTCTTGCGCACTCGCTGTTGCAAACAAAAGAGTTGTCACTAATAGCGAGAGCATCACAGATGTTTCCCTGGGGGTGCGGTTGGCCTTGCTCCGCATGTTGATCTCCTTGAACCGACGGCAACGTCGAAAAGCGGCTGAGTTGTGTATTGTGCCAGAAAGGTCTGGGACCGCGAGATGGCGCACCAGGCGCGCCTTTCCGGGGATGGGCTCCCCGGGTTCCATTCCGGGGGAACCTAGTTCCTACCGGTAACTAACGAGTGATCAGGCTTTTAACAAGGGTGTCATCCGTGATATAACCGCCGATATAGCAGACGTTTCTGCTCCCTCAGGAAATGTGGTAGCGCGCGCCCGTGCCCTTAAGCGAGGCCGCAACACGGAGGAGGGATTGTGTCCGAAGCGCGGACTGGTAAGAGATTTCCGCTAGAACTGCCGATCAAGATCCACAAGGAAAACACCTCTGGCGAAGCCAGCGGCATGACGGGAAACCTCAGCGCGGCCGGCGTCTACATTCGCGCCGACGCTTCTTTGGAAATGGGTTCCCCGGTTGAATTCGAAATCACGCTCCCCCCTGAAGTGACCGGTGGCAAAGAAAACGTGGTCATCCAGTGTCGCGGACGGGTTGTCCGCACCGACGAGTCCAGTACCGATCCCGAGGGCACCCGCGGGGTGGCCTGCGTGATCGATTCTTACGAGTTCGTACGCAACTCTTAACCTCGGAGCGGTGTCGAGATGCTCAAGTTAATACTAGCCGATAACCAGGCTATTTTCCGCGCGGGTATCGCCAAAGTGCTGGCGGTCGAAGACGAGATGCGCATTGTGGCCCAGGCGCAAACGCCTGAGCAGATGTTCATGGCCCTGGACAAGTTCCGCGCCGCTGTCCTCATCGTGGCGGGCGGGTTCCAGTCCGACTTCAACGCGGTCGTGCAAGGCGCCATCAAGAATAAAACCCGCGTGGTCGTCCTTGCCGACACGGGCGAAAGCGCTCAGCGCTACATGACCAACGGAGCGCATGGGGTCGTCTACCGCAACGTCACCAGTCCCGCGCTCGTGGACTGTGTGCGCAAGGTGGCGCGCGGCGAAACGTGGGTGCAGGATGTCGCGGTTCCCAGCGAGTTGACGGAAAACGATATGGTCGGGCTGCGCGTCCGCGACCGGCTTACCGCGAAGGAACTGCGCATCGTGGCCCTGATCGTTCAGGGCTACAAGAACAAGGAAATCGCTTCCCAGCTGGGCACCACCGAGCAGGTGATCAAGAACTACCTGCGCAACGTCTATGACAAGATTGGCGTATCGGACCGGCTGGAACTGGCGCTGTTCACCATTCACCACCGAATTCTGAACGAGGCGGCGGCCGCAACTGCGGCCACGAATCAGCCGCAAGCCGGAGCGGGCGTAGTCACTTCCTGAGATTTGCGGTTCACCAAACTGCAAAGGCTGCCTGCGAGGGCAGCCTTTTTTGTTACCAGCTTTTTTGATTAACGCGAAGGGTGAGAGTCGGACTCACTGCGCGGCCGCGGCCGGTTTCTTCTTTTTCGTCGAGCGCGCCGATGTCGGCTTTTCGGTCACGGGTTTCATTTTCAACGACTGTATCGACGGTTGAAGATCCTTCAGACCGGCTTCGTCCGGACTGACCAGCATGAACTGCAGCAAGATGGCGCCTTGGATAGTGACGTACTGCTGCACATGCTGGGTGGTGCCCTCGGTACTCTGGTTCAAATCGATCGTCCACAGCTTGCTGCCGTTGATGCTGACCTCGGTCGGATCGCCCAGATACTCAACCGCCATTTTGCGCTCAAGCGCAGTTCGCTTGGAATAGTTCAGATACTCCTGCCCCTCGTTGGGACTGGTCTTCTTGATCAAACGAGTGGCGACGATCTGAATCGATTTGCGCTGCGTACTCTTCTTCATGGGGGCGTTCTCGGTGACCACCAGCAGAACGTGGTTGATTTGGGCTGCCTTCATGAGCGCCGCGTCCCGCGAACTCGGATCCGGGGCCACTGGACTCTTCGAAGGGACAACTACCCAGCCCGGGGGCACCTTCATGGAGAATCCATAGATGGAGTTCGTGTAAGTGCCGTTGGCAATTGACCCACCGTTTTCAGCCAGGCCCGTAGGAGCCATCTTGCTCGAGCCTTCGCCTCCAGGTGGCAGGCCGCCCGGCCGCTGGGCCGGTACTGGGGGGGCCGGAGTGGGTTGCGTCTGGCCCCAGGCCGTTCGCAATGTTATGAGGCACAGCGCGATAAAAACAGGAGAAAACCGCCGCAACGAGTTCATAAGTGGAATACCTCGGAGCCTAGCATTTCTTTCCCTTTCCAAACAATCGCAGACCGGGTACCGCACCGGCCCGGGGGACCCACTATAGCGATAGTATGTTGATCCTCTAGGGGTTACCCGATTGACGGCCGGAAGACATGCATGAGACTCTCACGCAAAATTCCTTTGTAAACGGAACCTTACCGCAGACGCTGGCAGGGGAGTCGGGTCGTTGCCGTTCAAGCTGTCGACTCGCTTACTCACTGCATTCCGAGTGGCTTCGCCCCGATCCATGGGGCGGCGCCCTGAGAGGGGTCGGAGCGCCGATGGAGGAAGTGAAGGATAGAGTGTACCGTCAGGAGACTGTTCGGCTCGACGGTAAGCTGTTTTATAACTGCTCGTTCGAGGGTTGCCTGTTGCGCTATGGCGGCGAGCGTTGCGAGTGGGAAAATACGCGCTTCGCCAACTGCCAGGTAGTTCTCGACGGATCCGCCAACAACACCATTCAGGTGTTGCAGGGCTTTGGTTTCCAGGTAATGCTGCCGAACCTCGTCTAGCGCAGAAATGACGCCCTGGGAACGGCTTCGCCGCGAATTGGCCGGTTGACGTCTCGGCAGAAATCGCATACGCTTCGTCCAATCCCCGACCATCCCCGGGGGTCTCAGCTGTCTTTGCATGCACGAATCCTCCTCGCTGCAGCCAGACGGCACGTTGTACCCACAAGGAGACCTACCATGGCTGGAAAATCCCTGCTATTGACCCTAATTCTGTCTGTTTCGGTGGTCGGGGCCCGCGCCGCCTCGAGAGATGAACTCGTGCCCGCCGGAACCATCCTCCATTGCACGATGGATGAACCCAACTTCTCTTCGAAGACCGTACAAGCCGGTGATCCTGTCCTGTGCCATTTGGGACCGATCTCAAGCTTCGGGCATTCCCTGTTTCCGCGCGGAGCCGTGCTCAGCGGCCACCTGCAGGAATACAAAGACCCTGGCCACTTCGTCGGCAAGGGATGGCTGCAGATTGAGTTCGATCGCATCATCCTGCCCGGCGCCGATGTTCTGCCCCTGGCCGCAAAGATCATTGCGGCGCCCCACTTGAAGACGGATCGCGACGGCAAGATTCGCGGGGGCGGCCACCCTACGCGCGACGTGGTCGAGTGGATGATCCCGGTGATGTGGCCCATCAAGATCCTGAACCTGCCGCGTCGCGGGCCCTACCCGGCACTAAAGGGCGAGTCGCGGCTATCGTTGCGCCTGATGGAAGACGTGGTCGTGCCGGGAACCATGCCCGCGCGCGCGGCCGTGCCCTCGCCACCCTGGGCCCAGCCGACGAAATACATTCCTTCGCCCTACGGACTGCTGCGGCCGGCATCGTATGTGAATCGCGCGTCGAACGCTACCAGACCCGCGAGTTCATCGGACGTGGTGCGACCGGACTCTCCCGCGTTCGTGGAACAGATGGAGCAGGTGCCCGCGGAGCGTACGCCTGATGAGCTCACCGCCACGCCGCAACCGAATGCCGCTGCACCCGCGAGCGAAGCTAAATCGACGCTGGTGATTTTGAAGGGTGGCTCGGCGTTCCTGTCACGCGAGTACTGGGTGCAGGGCGGACAGCTGGAATGCGTTTCCGAGAGCGGCGAGCACAAAACATTCGCGCTCGAAAACGTCGACCTCTATCAGACTCTTCGCCTGAACCACGAACGGAATGTCGAGTTCACGTTGCACTCTAAGACTGGAGTCGTGGAGCAGTAAAGCTGGCGCCGCCATCTTGCCAACTGGGGCAGGCATCCGGCCTGCCCCGGGCTCATTATAAGGAGGTCCGCGAGGGCGACCGCGTCGTCACGATTTGCTCATAGCTAAGTCTTTGAAAACTCGTTGCAGCGCCGTAAATCACTGAAAAACACCCAGCCCCACTGCATAGAATGCCCATTCCTGGCGTTTAGAAGCCCGTAGAGCGCCGATCGAGGGCGAGTTGATGGGTTTTTTTTCGGAAGAGCCCTCAGGACGCGCCTATAAGTCCCCTGGCGCGTGGTTTTATCCTGGAGCTAACTAGATCCGGGGAGGCTGTCGCTCGCTCCCTGAAAAGCTTTTAACCGCGAAGGTCGCAAAGTAAGAACCGCCAAGGACACAAAGTTAAGAGCTGCAAAGACCGCGAAAGAAGAGCCGCGAAGTGACGCCAAGATCGTTTGAACCGATGCCACGCTTCCGGTCAAAGTTTCTTTGCGCTCTTTGCGGCCTTATCTTCGCGTCCTTTGCGGTTAAAGGCTTTTCAGATTTTCTCTCCCACCGACTTTCCCTGCGAAAACAGGTACAAGTAATCCGGTCCGCCAGACTTCGAATCTGTTCCCGACATATTGAATCCGCCAAACGGATGCGCTCCGGCAATTGCGCCCGTGCATTTGCGGTTGATGTAGAGGTTGCCGACGTGGAAGTCGCGGATGGCACGGTCGATCTTGTCACGCGACTTGGTGTAGACCGCGCCTGTCAATCCGAACTCGGTGTCGTTGGCAATTTCAAGCGCATGCTCGAAGTTCTTTGCCTTGATCACCGCCAGCACCGGGCCGAAGATTTCTTCCTGCTCGAGCTTCGACTTGGGCGGAATATCGGCGAACACGGTCGGTTGCAGGAAGTAGCCTTCGCCCGCATTGGTGGCCCGTCCACCACCCGTAAGCAGACGCCCGTCTCGCTTCCCTGCCTCGACGTATTCCAGAATCGTCTTCATCGAGCCTTCATTGATCACCGCGCCCATGTTGAAGTTCTCGGCCGGGTCGCCAAGGGTGAACTTCTCCACGCGCGCCTTGAGCATGTCGAGGAACTTGTCGTAGACACGCTCGTCGACGATGGCCCGCGAGCAGGCCGAGCACTTCTGTCCCTGGAATCCGAACGCGGCTTGCGCCACGCCTTCGACCGCCACATCGAGGTCGGTATCGGCGTCAACGATGATGGCGTCTTTGCCGCCCATCTCGAGGACAGTGCGCTTAATCCAGATCTGTCCCGGGGCCTGCGTGGCCGCGCTCTTGTTGATGTGCAATCCCACTTCGCGCGATCCGGTAAACGCAATGTAGCGTGTCTTCGGATGCGACACGATCGCATCGCCGAAGCTTCCGCCAGCGCCCGGGCAGAAGTTCACGACGCCTTCGGGCATGCCGGCTTCTTCGAGGAGCTCAATGAACTTCGCGGCGATGGTGGGCGAATCGCTGGAGGGCTTCAGGATGACAGTATTTCCGCAAACAATCGACGCCAGTGTCATGCCGGCCATGATGGCGCACGGGAAATTCCACGGCGGGATGACCGCGCCCACGCCCAGCGGGATGTAGAATAGATGATCGCGCTCCCCGGGCAATTGCACGACCGGCTCGGCCTTCGCCAGACGCAGTGCCTCGCGGCCGTAGAGTTCGCAAAAGTCGATGGTCTCGGCGATATCGCCATCCGCCTCAGCCCAGTTCTTGCTGACTTCAAACACCAGCCAAGCCATGAATTCGTACTTGCGGTCGCGCAGCAGGTCGCCGACGCGGAATACCAGGCTGGCGCGCTCTTCGACCGAAGTATTCTTCCAGGACTGGAATGCCTTCAAAGCCGCGTTCATCGCGGGCTCGACGTGGTCCTTGCCCGCTTTCTGATGGATGCCCACGATCTGCGAGGGCTTCGCGGGATTCAGCGACTTGATCTTCTCTGCCGTCTTGACGTGCTTGCCACCGATGATCAGGTCATACTCGCGGCCCAGCTGGCTGCGCACCTTCTCGATGGCGGAGCGCATCTTGCGGGCATTTTCTTCGCGGCTGAAATCGACGGACGGTTCGTTGCGGAAGGGGCCTTCATGCAGGCGGACTTGCAGGCGCGGGGGAGCTTCAACGGTTGCCATAGATGCACCTCAAAGGGATTTCGAAAATGAGGACCAACAGAACGAGTGTACGGGTAATTGTAGCACCGGAACTGCGTGTTCAGCGGGCGAGCGCAGCCACCAACGGTTCCAGGCGCGCTGTAAAGTGGCGCAGGATGGGCGCTTCGTGGGCAAGCCTTAAACCCTGAATCTTCTCCCGATTCTTCCAGACTTCCAGGATGACTTCAACAAGGTAATCGATATGACTCTGCGTGTAGACGCGGCGCGGGATCGCCAGGCGCACCAGGTCCATTTTCGCAGCGGCGCCAAACATGAGCGTGCCGATTTCGACTGAACGAATGCCGCCTTCCAGGTAGAGTTCGGCGGCCAGCGCGACGCCCGGAAACTTGTTCCGGCGGAATGTGAGGGAGAAATGCGCGCGCATCGATGTAGACAGCATGACCACCCGGGGGCTGCACGATCGGTACGCCCTGCTCCGCAATGTGATTACCCAGGTAGGCGGTGGAAGTAATCCGGTAGCGCAGATAGTCTTCGTGCAAAGCCTCCTGCAGCCCGACCGCGATGGCCTCAAGGTCGCGTCCCGCCAAGCCTCCATAGGTGGGATAGCCTTCCGTCAGAATCAACAGGTCCTTCTCTCTTTGGGCCAGCAAATCGTCGTTGGTGCACAGGAAACCGCCGATGTTCGCCATGCCATCCTTCTTCGCCGACATGGTGCAGCCATCTCCGTAACTGAACATCTCCTGCGCAATCTGCTTGGGCGTTTTCGATTCGTATCCCGGCTCGCGCAGCTTGATGAAGTAAGCATTTTCCGCGAACCGGCAGGCATCGAAGTAGAGCGGAATTCCGTTTTTGCAGCAGACGTTGTGAACGGCGCGCGCGTTCTCCATGGAAACGGGCTGCCCGCCGCCGGAGTTATTGGTGACGGTCAGCATGACCAGTGGTATGCGTTCGCGGCCAACTTTGGCGATCAGGTCATCGAGCGCCTCGACGTCCAAGTTGCCTTTGAAG
>Ga0307469_10000658_pt1 | contig 12590 bp, 10 predicted proteins | sample atmos_gasesAM2C__FD_203084 | JGI IMG/M metagenome (GOLD analysis project Ga0307469, IMG submission 203084) | Hardwood forest soil microbial communities from Morgan-Monroe State Forest, Indiana, United States - atmos_gasesAM2C_515 | ecosystem: Environmental > Terrestrial > Soil > Temperate...
TCAGGCCACGCAGTTCGACGACTCGGTGATCAAGCACAACCGCGATTTCCTGTGGGACATCAACCTGGAAGTCGATCACGAGCTGATGCACGGTCTCTCCGTGACCGCGGCGTACAACCACAACTGGGACGGCAATTTCATCGTCACGGAAACGCTCGTGAACGGCGCGCTCCTCGGTCCCGAGAGCTTCGACGAGTTCTGCATCACGGTGCCGAACGATCCGCGGCTGCCGAACGCGGGTCAGAGGCAATGCGGCTACTACGATGTGAAGCCGCAGCTCTTCGGGCAGGGCGTGCTGAAGGTGACCAACGCGAATCAGTTCGGGAAGGAGCAGCGCTACTGGGACGGCTTCACCTTCGCCGCGAACGGCCGGCTGCCGCGCGGCATCCAACTCGGCGGCGGCGTGGATTTGGGCCGGCAGGTCGACGACCACTGCTTCACGGTGAGCATCCCGAACCAGCCGTTCGACATCAACAACATCCCGCTCAACGGCGGCGCGAGCGGTGTAGGCGGGCTCAACCCGTTCTGCCGGATCGTCACGGCCTGGGGCGACAACCTCGACGCGCGCTTCCGCGGGAGCTTCCCGCTCAAAGCCGGGTTGAACGCCAGCTTCATCTACCGGAACACGCCGGGCGCCGTGGAAAACGGGCTGCTCACCGTCACCTCGTCGCAGGTGGCGTTCGTCAATCCGGCGCGCACCGCGCTCAACGCGGCGACGACGGTGGTGCTCTTCACGCCGAACGCGTTGTTCGGGCCGCGGTTCAATCAGCTCGACGTGGCGCTCAACAAGACATGGAACGTGGGGTGGGCGCGGCTGCGGACGGCGATCGACGTCTACAACGCGCTGAACTCCAATTCCGTCCAGAACGTGAACACCGCGTACAACCTGGCCGCCAACACGTGGCTGAAACCGACGGCGTTCCTGGATCCGCGTCTCGCGCGATTTACCGTGAGCATCGACTTCTGATCAAAAGGTCGCGCAGCGCGCCGGCGATTTCGAAACGCGATGAAGGGATAGCCCAAATGACCCGGTCCGTTGTCTTCGCCCTGATGTTGTCGCTGGCTGGCAGCACGCCTGCGCTCGCGGGAGAAACGCTGCTCGACTCGGCGATGCGCGCCGCGCAGAAGCTCGCCAGAGCTGACGGCCCTATTTCAGCGAAGGCGGCCGCGGGCAAAGCGTCGATCGACGGTGCTCAGGCAGCCCAGCCGCAGCAGCAGGTTGCCGGCCTCGAGGCGTCGGGCCTCCGGAAGCGGACGAAAATCCTGATCGCAATCGGCGCCGCGGCGGCGTTCGGCGCGATCGCGTACTCGATCGATCACCGCGTCGTGGACAACACGCCGTCGACGCTCGGCACGCGGAAGGATTGACCGCGTTCGGCGCCCACAGCGGGGCCAATCTGCTATTCTCGTATCGGGATCTGCGCCGCGGCTGAGATGCCGACGAAGGAGTAGGTTATGGCGGGTCGACAGAGCAGTTGGAGACTGGCCATCGGGATCGGCGCGTTCGTCGCGGCTACCGGCGCCGTCGCGCCGTTTGGACTGAGCGCGGCGCCGCCTGCGGCGGCCGACGACGTCACCTTCACGAAGCACATCGCGCCGATTCTGCAGCGCAGTTGTCAGAACTGCCACCGCCCGGACGGCGTCGCGCCGATGTCGCTTCTCACGTACGAGGACGTGCGGCCCTGGGCCAAAGCGATCAAGCAGCGGACGAGCGTCGGGCCGCACGCCGGCGTGATGCCGCCGTGGTACGTCGAGAAGAACATCGGCATCCAGCATTACAAGGACGACCCGTCGCTGAGCGCCGTCGAGGTCGCCACGATCGCGAAGTGGGCCGACAGCGGCGCGGCGAAAGGCGATCCGGCCGACATGCCGCCGCCGAGGAGGTTCCTCGATCTCGATACGTGGAATATCGGCACGCCCGATCTCGTCGTCAGAACCAAGGACATCGTCGTCAAGGTGAACGCGCCCGATTGGTGGGGTGAAATCGAAAGCGTGCCGATCGGCATCGACGAAGATCGGTACGTCCTCGCGCTTCAGATCCGGGAGGTCAACGACGTTCCGAAGGATGGCACCGGCCGGGCGACCGTCGGCGGACGCTATGTGTTCCATCACATGATCTGGAGCACGCGCGTGGAAGGGCCCGACGGCCACGTGGACACGACCCCCGACATCGGGATCGATCAGGAGAACAGCACGTCGTGGCCCGTGCACGAGGTCGGCCGGAACGCGGACTTCTTCGATCCGCAGGGCGCGCGGCTGCTCAGAGCGAAGTCGTGGGTCGTTTCGAACTCGATCCACCTCCACTCGAACGGCCGCGATACGAAGGCGCACCTCGAGATCGGCTTCAAGCTCGCGCCGAAGGGCTACAAGCCCGATTACAAACGATCGCTGACGCGTGGGCTCGGCAACGGCGTGGACATCGACATCCGGCCGATGGAAGCCAACCAGCAGCTGCATGCGTATACCGTGCTGCAGGAAAACACCAAGGTGACGACCTTCGAGCCGCACCTGCACGCGCCCGGCATGCGCATGTGTCTCGAAGCGATTTGGGGCTTCAACATCCAGACGCTGACGTGCGCGGGCTACGATCACAACTGGGTGCGCGGCTACGCGTACGAGGACGACTACGCGCCGCTGCTCCCCAAGGGCACGATCCTGCACATCATCGGGTTCATGGACAACTCGCCGTCGAACAGAAACATCCCCGACCCGCGCAACTGGCAGGGCTCCGGCAACCGATCGATTGCGAACATGTTCATCGATCTCGGAATGGGCGTGTCGATGACCGACGAGCAATTCCAGGAGGAGATGGCGCGGCGCCGCACCAAACTTCATCTGACGCAAAACGACGTCGTCATCGGCTGCCCGCTGTGCATGGTGATCCCGAAGCCCGGTTCGCAGAACGCGACGCGGTCGAGCGGAGGACGGGACTAGCCGGGACAGACGATCATGGGCGCGCGAACGCGGCTGACGCTCGTCGGTGCAGCGATTCTTCTCGCGGCCTCTGTGGCCGGGGAGCGGATGGGCGCGCAGTCGCTCACCTTTTCCGCCGGCCAGAACGTGTCGCCCGCGTTCGAGGGCTGGGAGCAGAACGCGGACGGCTCCTACAATTTCCTCTTCGGGTACATGAACCGGAACTGGGAAGAGGAGCTCGACGTCCCGATCGGCCCCGACAACAACGTAGAGCCGGGCGGACCCGATCAGGGCCAGCCCACGCACTTCCTGCCTCGACGCAACCGGTTCATCTTCAAGGTCCATGTGCCGAAGGACTGGGGCACCAAAGACGTAGTGTGGACCCTGACCACTCAGGGCAAGACCGAGAAGGCATACGCGACGCTCCGCCTCGACTCGTTGGTTGACGACGTCGTGAAGGCGTCCGAGACGGGAGCGCTCGGCGCCGGGACGAGCAGCCCGGAAGTCCGCGCGAACAAGCCGCCCGTCATCAGGCTCGAGGGCGACAGGCATCGCACCGCCAAGGCCGGCGAACCGCTGCCGCTCGTCGCATGGGTCACCGACGACGGCGTGCCCAAGCAGCGGTCGATTGGGTTGGACCAGACGTCCGCGGCCGTCCGGCGGGAAGAGGCCGAGGGGCGGCGGGTGTCGAATCCGATGATGGTGCCTCCTCGACAAGCGACGGTCGGGAAGCGTGTCGGTTTGCACCTGTCCTGGTTCGTCTATCGCGGCGCGGGGAGGGTGTCCTTCGATCCGCCACAAATCAAGGCGTGGGAGGACACGCGCACCGGCGCGAATTCGCCGTGGGCGCCGCTCTTCACCGTTCCGCCGCCGCCGAAGGACGGGAAGTGGATCGCCCGCGCCGTCTTCGACGAGGCGGGCACCTACGTTCTCCGCGCTCGCGCCGACGACGGCGCGTTGACTGCGGACGAGGACGTCACGGTCGTCGTCTCGCGCTGAAGCTCCCCTTAGACAGTTGAGCTTGCCCTCGGCGGTTTGCCGCCGAGCCACCCCTCCGCTCGCCTTGAATCTTCACGTCGGTCGGCGTAGAACATTCATGGCCCCCCCAGCCTGCTCGGAAGGAGCATCCATGCCCAAGGTCCAGGCCAACAATATCGCGATGCACTACGACCGGCAAGGAACCGGAGAGCCGCTCATCCTGATTCCCTACCTCGCCGCCGACCGCGCGTGCTACGCGTTCCAGGTAAGCGAGTACGCGAAGCACTTCACGTGCATCTCGCTCGATCCGCGCGGCGCCGGCGAGAGCGACAAGCCCGCAGGCGCCTGGTCGACCGAACTCTTCGCGGACGATGTTGCGGCGTTCATGCAGGCGGTCGGAATCGAGAAGGCGCACGTTGCGGGTCTCTCGCTCGGTGCGGCCGTCGGTGCGTGGCTGGCAGCCAAGCATCCCGAACGCGTCCTGTCTCTCTCGCTGCACGCGGGCTGGACGAAGACGGATCCCTTCATGAAAACCGTCGTCGAGGGCTGGCAGCTGATGGCCGAAGCGCTGGGAAGCGTGGCCGAGATGGTCGTGCTCGGGATCTTCCCGTGGTGCTTCACGCCGGAACTGTATGCCGCGAAGCCGGAGTACGTCCGATCGCTGGCTGACTTCGTTCGGAGCCGGCCGGCCCAGCCGCTGAACGCCTTTCTGCAGCAGTCGAACGCGGTGGCGACGCACGACGTGGAGTCGCAGCTCGAGCGGATCACGGCGCCGACGCTGATCACGGTTGGCCGCCGCGACGCGCTGACGTCGACTCGTTTCGCCGAACCGATGAGGAGCAGGATTCGCAGGTCCGAGCTCGTGATCTTCGAGGACTGCGCGCACGCGCCGCTCTACGAAAAGGTCGACGAGTTCAACGAAAAGACGTTGGAGTTCCTGCTGCGCCAGGTCGGAGCGGGCATCGCGTAACTCGACGGGTCACGCCCAGACGGCTGCGCGCGTGACGCGCGGCAGCGCCAGCTCTGCGACGGTTCACGCCCGCAATTCGTTCCATCCCTAATTAATGCCATTGATGGCAGCAATATTGCTGTGTTTGAGCCCTTAAGCACAAAAAGTCGGCTCATGCGTATCAGGGTCATACAGCGCCCGTCGGCGGCGTCGATAGATGGACTCGACCTCGGTCGTTTCGAGCCAGGTCATGTCTACGACGTCGGCACCTCGTTGGGGTGCCTGATGCTGTGTGAAGGGTGGGCGGAGCCGGAGGTCGCGGAACTACCGGAACCGTTCGTGCCCCTTCCGGAGACGGAGTTGGCGCCGATCGAGGCCGACTCGACGGTCGCGCCTGCGGTCCAGACGTCAAACGAGCGAGCACCAACGAATCTGGTTCGAGATACCGCGCCGCCGTTTGTCGAGGTGCTCGACATCGCTGCCGAGTTTCACCGGCGCCGCTCCCGTCGATGACATAACTCTTCCGCTCGCGCGAGCGATTCACGTTTCGGGAGCCGATGTTCCCCGTGACCGTTCCGAAACGTCCAGCCCCGCCCGCCACAGCCTGCCCGAGATGCGGCAGCCGCCGCACGAAGATCGTCGGACAATCGAGCAAACCGGAATTGGTTCATCGCCAGTGCGCGGACTGCGGCCACATGTTCAGTCGTTCACCCGGCGGATAATACAGAACGAGCCGCAGAGGCTTCAATGGCGGACTCCGGCGGCAGCGATGCATGACTCGATGATTCAGCGTTACTACGACGCCTTCAACGGCCGCCGCTTCGCGGACGCTGCGGCGCTCTTCGCCGATGACGCCGACGTTCAACTGATGCCTGGCGAGCCGGCGGTTGGCGGCGCCGGCTACGTGAAGTTTGCGGAAGCGTGGATCCGCGCGTTTCCCAACGCGACGTTCGCCGTTCAACGCATTCAACCGCGCAGCGAGACGATGGCCGAGGTGTACCTGCTTGCGACCGGCACACATTGCGGCGCGTTCGATTTCGGCGTGTATCGGTTCAAGGAAAGCGGCGCCGATGCGGTCCTGCACCTGCGCGAGCTGCTCGATATCCAGGACGGCCGGATCACGGTGTCCGTACTGACCGTCGACATGAACGATCTGGTCAGCCAGTTGACCAGAGTCGATTACGACGAGCTCGCGCGACGCATCAATCGCATTCGAGTGCTGGGCGACGAGCTTGCGCAGGCGGGCGGAGACGCCACACGCCAGCGACATGTCGCCAACAGGCTCGGCATCGAAGTCGATGCCGCGCGGCGGTTGCTGCGCCCGCACTTCAACCGTTAGAACACAACGCAGCCGTCGCCTCCCGAACGTCCAGCCGCGCCAACTGGGTATCGGACGACCCACCGCACGCGACCACATCGACACACAGAGCATCTCTTCCATGCTTGACAGCTCAAGCATACGAGCACCTATCGCACCACACACATCGCGCCTGATTCGCCGCGCACGATTCGCGACGCCTCTATTCGTGTCCTTGAGCGCTCTTGAAGTGGTTTGACAGTGCTCCGTTCACTGCCGCGGCCGCTGATGGAATAGAACGTGCGTCGCTCCGTTTATTCAATCGGATCGCGCGCAAGCATCCGCGTCGGTTCGTGCGGGCATTGGCCAACGTCGTCCATTCATCACAGTAAGGAGTTGAGACATGGACCGTAGCGATTCGCGCGTCGTGCGATTGGCGGTCATCGCCTCAGCCATCGTCGCGCTCGTGATGGCGGCGTCGGCGACCTCATATGGACAGCCGGGACCTTCGTTCGGCGGGCCGTCCTGCACCGCGCCGCCGGCCCCGCAGGCCGATCAGTGGCCGCGCGCCGGCACGGTGGATCTCGGCGCCACGGTGTTGGCGACGCCCGTCACCTTTACAGGCGCGCTTCTGCTTGGCGACAGCCACGGAAACGGTCTCCGCCTCGTGTCGGTCGGGCCGACGAGCCTCAACGGCGGCGCCGTGGCCGGCACGGATCCCTTCACCTATACGGCGCGGGCCGGTTTCGTGGGCGCCGACGCGTTCACGTACCAGATCGCCGACGGCGCCGGCGAATCAACCGTCGGTCTCGTGAAGGTCACCGTCAGGCTTCAGTAAAGCGCCGATTGGTGCGTGAGGCGTGCGCGCCGTCGCATCTCGGCGGTCACCTGGAACGATCAGGAGCAGACATCCGATGAGCCGAATCTACCTGCCGACCAACGCGTCGAGGGCTCGTAACCGGGAAGCCGAACAGGCCAGGCGGAATCGCGCGGAAATCGTGCGCGAGTTGTCCTGGGGCCGCGTCTCGCGACGCGATCTGATCAAGATGGGCCTGTTCACCGCCGCTGGGATGCTCGCGCCGATCGGCGGATTGAGCCCGTTTGCCAAGAGCGTCTATGCGGACGAGGCGAACGGCATGCCGCGCAGCCCGCTCTTCGGGTGCGAGGCGTTCACGCAGCCGATGCCGCGCTTCGACGTGCTGCAGCGCAACGTGATTCAGCAGAACGGGGACACGCTCATGTCGTGCCTCGACCCTGCGCCAACCGCCGAGGCCAACCAGACGATGCAGGCGGTCGACGCCGCGCTCGGCGGCGGCTACGGTCCAATCGAAGGCCGTCCGCCGGGGGCGATCTGGGCGCATCAGCGGTTCAAGGATTTCCCGCCGAGGATTGCCGTCGAGGCGTGGCAGTCGCCGGCCACGACCAATTACCGGTACAACCCCCAGGTGTCGAACGCGTTGAACTGCGGGATCAATCCGAGCGACGCGCTGCCGCTGCGCTTTCATCCCGGGATGCCGATCCAGAATCCGACCAACGTCTGGACGTTCAACGGCACGATTCCGCCGAAGCTCGTGATGGGCAGGTACGGCGAGCCGATTCTCTTCCGCCATCACAACAATCTGTCGCCCGACGTGAGGCAGAACGGCGGCTTCGGCCGGCACACGATCTCGACGCACGAGCACAACGGGCACCACGGCGCCGAGAACGACGGCTTCACCGGCGCGTATTTCTTCCCGGGCCAGTTCTACGACTACCACTGGCCGATCGTGCTCGCCGGTCATTTCTCGATGAACCAGGGCGCGACCGACAAGATGGCGAGTTCGCCGGACGAGAACGGCGGCCGCGTTCAGGTCCCGGGCGACTGGCACGAAACGATGAGCACGCATTGGTTCCACGATCACATGTTCAGCTTCACGTCGCAGAACGTGTACAAGGGCAACGCCGCGATGTTCAACATCTACAGCGGCCTCGATCGCGGCAACGAAGCCATCGACGACGGCGTCAACCTGCGGCTGCCGAGCGGGACGGCGAAGAGCTGGGGCAACCTCGACTACGACGTCAACCTCATGCTCGCCGACAAGGCCTTCGATCAGGACGGTCAGCTGTTCATGGACATCTTCAACTTCGACGGGTTCGTCGCCGACGTGATGACCGTGAACCTGGTCCACTGCCCGTACTTCGAGGTCGAGCGGCGGAAGTACCGATTCCGGATTCTGAACGCGAGCGTGTCGCGCTTCTTCAAGCTCGCGCTGAGCGACGGCTCGCCGATGATCCAGATCGCCAACGACGGCAACCTGCTGCCGCACCCGGTCACGTTGACCGAGCTCGACGAGCAGGGGATCGCGGAACGCTACGACATCGTGATCGACTTTTCGCGATATCTGGTCGGCGACAAGGTGCACATGGTCAACCTGTGCGACCACTTCGATCCGGGCGACGGGACGCTGGATGGCAAGAAGCCGGTGCGCGATCTCACGCTGGCCGAGGCGCTCGGCGGCGCATCGCAGGATCCGTGCGTCGGCCGGATCCTCGAGTTCCGGATCGTTCGCGATGCCGAGTCCGATCTCAGCCAGGTGCCGAGCACGCTCATCCCGAACCCGGACCTGTCATCGATTCCGGTGGCGCGCGAGCGTGTCTTCGAGTTCGGCCGCGGAGCGATCCAGACGACCTCCGATCCCATCTCGTCGTTCATCGGCCCATGGGGCATCGGCACCGACGGAGGCGAGAAGCTGAGCGCCGACTTCGGCCGCGTCTCCGCGGCGCCGAGGCTCGGCACGCGCGAGGTGTGGACGCTCAAGACCGGCGGCGGGTGGGATCACCCGATCCACATCCATTTCGAGGAAGGTCGGATTCTCGCGCGCGACGGCGAGCCGTCGCTGGTGCCCGCCTGGGAGCGAGGCCGCAAGGACGTCTATCGCCTGCATCCGAGTGGCACCGTCACGCTCACGATGCAGTTCCGCGACTGGGGCGGCATGTTCATGGAGCACTGCCACAACACGATGCACGAGGACAACGCCATGCTGCTCCGGTGGGAGCTCGACGACGGCGGCGCGCCGTTCCTTCGACCGCTGCCGACGCCCAACCCGACGCCGCAGGGCGTCACGTTCGAGGCGCCGACCGACGTCCTCCCAACGGCGCTGAAGTGATGGGAGAACGCGGTCTTGCGTGGTCGCGCCGCGTGATGATCGCGGCTGTTGTCTGGGCGATCGGCGTGGTGCTCGCCACGACGCCGAGCTCGGCGGACAACGCACGTTGGGGGGCCGACTACTTCCCCAACGTGACGTTGACGACCCACGAAGGCAAGGTCGTCCGTTTCTACGACGACTTGATCAAGGGAAAGACGGTCGCGATCGACTTGATCTACACGACGTGCAGGTTCGCGTGCCCGCTCGAAACCGCACGCCTCGTGCAAGTGCAACGCGTGCTGGGCGACCGCGTCGGCCGCGACATCTTCTTTTATTCGATCACGATCGATCCGGAGCACGACACGCCCGCCGTGCTCAAGGAGTACGCCGACACCTATCATGTCGGCCCGGGTTGGCTCTTCCTCACCGGCACGGCGTCGGACATCGAGCTGATCAGCCGGAAGCTCGGGCTCTACAGCGAGCCCGATCCCTCGAACCCGGATGGGCACACGCCGAACTTATTGGTGGGCGATGAACCGACCGGGCAATGGATGCGCAACTCGGCGCTCGACAACCCGAAATTCCTCGCGAGGACGATTGGCGACTGGTTGAGCAGTTGGAAGTCGGGCGCACGAAGGCCGCTGCAGTCCTTTGCCGAAGTTCCAATGCTGACCTTCAACGCGGGCGAGTACACGTTCAGAAATCATTGCGCCGCGTGTCACACGATCGGCGGCGGCGATGCGATCGGCCCCGACCTGAAAGGCGTGACCGCAACGCGCGACCCGGCGTGGCTCCGGCGCTTCATCGCATCGCCCGATCGGGTGCTGGCGGACAACGATCCGATCGCGCGGATGCTGAGGGAGAAGTACAAACAGGTGCGGATGCCGAATCTGTCGTTGACCGAGTCGGACGCCGCGGTAGTGCTCGACTACATCGCGAGAGAAAGCGTCGATGCCTCGACGGCCGCCGCGGCGACCGGCGTCGACCGGATGGCGCCGATGCCTCGTACGGGGGACGCGCGGACGCCGCCGCAGGCTCGAGGACCGGCAGTCGACTCCATGCGTCTCGTCGACGCGTACCTGCGGATTGCGCACGCGCTCGCCTCCGATCGGCTCGACGGCGTCATGGAGAGCGCGCTCGCGATCGCGAACGAGACGACGAAGATCGGCTCGCGCGCCGCCGCCGTGAAAGTCGGTGTCAACCCGTTCGCCCAGGCTGCGGATCTGCGCGCGGCGCGAGACGCGCTCGGCGGGTTGAGCGACGCGCTGCTCGCCTTTGTCCGAAGCGTCGACGGCGCGCTTCCCGAAGGCCTCAACGAGGCGTACTGTCCGATGGCGCGGAAGTCGTGGATTCAGCGGGGCGACGCGATCCGGAACCCGTACTACGGCCAAGCAATGGCCGAGTGCGGTCGAATCGTCGGGCCGCTGCGATGAACTGACCGCCCGTCGTTCGTCCCTTCAGCCTCAACGACTCTCACAGCTCGGCCCATATAGAATGCGCAGCGTGAAGCGCCTTGTCGTCTTCGCCATGACCGTCGGATCCCTCGCGCGCGCGTCGGCGCAGCCGTCGGACGTCGAGCGGTACGTCCGCGATCACCAGGCGGCCATCGTCGGCGAGCTCATGGAGCTGGTCGCGATTCCGAACGTGCGGACCGACCTGCCGAACATCACGCGCAACGCCGAGCTGCTCCGGCAGATGCTCGAACGCCGGGGCATGAAGCCGGAAGTCTGGGAGACGCCGTCGACGCCGCTCGTGTACGGCGAGCGGCTGGTTCCAGGAGCGACGCGCACGATCCTCTTCTACATCCACTTCGACGGACAGCCGGTCGACAAGGCGGCGTGGAAGCAGGCGGACCCGTGGCGACCGATCATTCGTGCCGGCACGCTCGAGGAAGGCGCAGAGGAGATTCGCGACTGGTCGACCAGGTCGGCGTTTCCCGACAACTGGCGGATCTACGCGCGCTCCGCCGGCGACGACAAGGGACCCATCCAGGCGTTCGTCTCGGCGATGGATGCGATCGACGGCAAGCCGGCGCAGAACGTCAAAATCATCCTGCACGGCGAGGAGGAAGGCGGCGGGCCCGCGCTCGACGCCGTCGTCAAGAGTCACCCCGACAAGCTGCGCTCCGACGTGCTGCTGATCGTGGACGGTCCACAGCATCCGAGCGGCAACCCGACGCTGTATTACGGCGCGCGCGGCGGCGCGGGGCTGACCGTCACCGTCTACACCGCGAAGAGCGCGATGCACAGCGGCAACTACGGCAACTGGCTGCCCGACGCGAACGTGCGGCTCACGCAGCTGATTGCGTCGATGGTGGGGCCGACGGGCAAGGTGGCGATCGACGGGTTCTACGACGACGTGCTGCCGTTTCCGCCGGCTGCGGTGAAAATGATGCAGGAGGTTCCCGACGACAGCGAGTCGATGCGGCGCCTGTACGGGCTCGGCTCGACCGATGGCGCTGCCGCGTCGCTGCAGGAAGGGCTGAACCTTCCGAGCTTCAGCGTGCACACGATGAAGGGCGGCGAGGTCGGCGGCGTCATCGCGGCGACCGCGACCGCTGAGATCGCAATGCGGCTCGTCAAGGAGAATTCGCCGCGCCAGATGGTCGATCGCGTGCTGGCCCACATCCGCAAGCAGGGCTACTTCATCGTCGACCACGACCCCGACGCGCCGACGCTGGCCGCGCATCCGCGCGTCGCGAAGGTGACGACGCGGGGCGGCACGGCGAGCGGTGCGTGGCGGACGGATCCGGACGTGCCCGAGGCGCGATTCATCACCGACGCATTGCGATCGCGATGGGGCGGACGACTCGTGCGGATCCGCACGCTCGGCGGCGGCGTCCCCGCGGGACCGTTCATCGACACGTTTCACGTGCCGACCGTCGGCGTGTCGCTGGCGAACTACGACGACAACCAGCACACCGACAACGAGAACCTGCGGCTCGCGAATCTGTGGAATGGGATCGCGACGCTGGCGGCGATCATGACGGCGAAGTGAAATGCGTGCACTCTCCGCTTCGCTCTCATCGAACCGCCGCGCCCGCGACATTTAGAGCGGCTTGCAATTCGACGTAGCCCGCCCGCCTTCGCCGAAGGCTTCGGCGCGTCCGCCATGGCTCGCGGCGCGAGCGGAGGCGGACAGCCTTCAGGCGAGCGTCAGACGCTTGGCTAAAGCCACCCGCTCGGCTAGAGCGGTTTGCAATTCGACGTAGCGCGAAGCCTTCAGGCGAGCGTCCGTCGCTCGGCTAAAGCCTTCGCGCTACGCCGTTGTGAAAAGCGCTGTAAAGCCACCCGCTCGGCTAAAGCCTTCGCGCTACGTTGTGAAAATG
>Ga0307469_10000659_pt1 | contig 12583 bp, 10 predicted proteins | sample atmos_gasesAM2C__FD_203084 | JGI IMG/M metagenome (GOLD analysis project Ga0307469, IMG submission 203084) | Hardwood forest soil microbial communities from Morgan-Monroe State Forest, Indiana, United States - atmos_gasesAM2C_515 | ecosystem: Environmental > Terrestrial > Soil > Temperate...
AAGCTTCACTGGTTTCGGCCGGCCGAGTAGATATCCACCGGCGACTGGGTGTCGTGGGATTTTTCTGGGCTTGTCTGATGGTGGTGGTCGGAGTGCTTGCGGCCACCGATTCGCTGGTGCGGGCGGACCGTCCGGGCAGGGACCCGCTGTTTTTCTACATCATTCCGCTCAGCGACATGTTGGTATTTGCGCCGCTGATTTTCTTTGCTTATTGCGCGCGGCGTGATTCGGCAACCCATAAGCGGCTGATCCTGGTGGCGACTATCGATCTGCTGATTGCCGCCATCGCTCGCTGGCCAGTGGCCTTCGTCCACCGGAATGCCGGACACGCCGGAATGGTCAGCTGCCTATTCTTGTTGCTGCTCGTCGCGTACGACCTGTGGTCCACTCACAAAATACATCGGGCAACTCTGTGGGCGAGTGCGCTGATGATTTTCGTGTATGCGGTCCGGATTCCGGTCGGGCGAACGCAAGCGTGGCACGCGTTCGCCGGCTGGGTACAATCTGTCGCCCGATAACGATTGAATCGTGAGCCTCTCGAAACAGCATCTTTGAGTGGATTGCGATCTACCTTGTCCGCGCCGCGCCTTCCGCGGAACATCCCGAGATTTTCTAGAGGCTTAACCCTATTTACCCGGTTTGGGTTGAGCCCTAGCCTCGCCATGACTGGGGCAACAGGTCTAGCACCTGCCCGAAGAAATCTTCGGGGCTAATGACGCAGGACCGCACAGTTCATGGGCATCGCACAACCATCCATAGTTTCGAACGGCGCGGCATCCGACGACGAGGTAGAACTTCTTCGTGGCACGGTGCAGGCGGGCAATGTCGCGCAGTTTGTCATCGCATTCGCGGCCGCCGTTGGTCTGATTTATCTGCTGAAGCCTGTTCTGGTAACCGTGTTGGTGGCCACGCTCCTGGCCTTCGCGCTCGATCCGATCGTCCTGGCGCTCGAGCGGGTGCGGCTTCCACGGCCAGCCGGCGCCGCGGCGGCCCTGCTTCTGTTGCTTGCGTTGTCCGTTGCGCTCGTATTCTTCTTCTATAACCGCGCGATTGATTTCATGGAGGAACTGCCCAGGTTCTCGACGACCATTCGCGAAGATCTGGAAAAGCTGCAGGCGCAGGCCGACAAGATCGAGACCAGCACTCGCTCCGTGTTGCCGGGGCAAACCGGGAAAAAGCCGATCCCGGTGCAAGTCCAAGAATCGCATGGGCTTGCGAAGTTGATCTCCACCGGCGCCAGTCAGTTCGGTGAGACCGCGTTGGCGATTAGTTTCGTACCTTTCCTGATTTATTTCATGTTGACCTGGAAGACTCACGTGCACTCGGCGACGCTGCGCGTCTTCCCCAAAGAGAAGCGCTTGGTCGCGTTCCGCACGATCGGCAGAATTTCCGAGATGGTGCGCAGCTTTATTGCGGGCAACCTGTTCGTTGGCTTGCTGAATGCGATCGCGTCGACTGCGGTTTTCGGAGCCTTGCACCTGCCGTACTTCTACTTCCTGGGAGCGATCAGCGCGTTCGTGGGATTGGTGCCGTATCTGGGATTGTTTTTCGCGCTGCTGGCGCCGATTGCGGCCGGAATGGGCGTGCTGAATAAATCGGAACTGGGCATCGTATTCCTGGCCGTGATCAGCCTGCATATTCTGACGATGAATTTGCTCTATCCGAAACTCATTGGGCGACGCTTGCGGCTCAATCCATTGGCGGTTGCGTTGTCGCTGCTGTTCTGGGCCTGGATCTGGGGCGCGTTCGGACTGATTCTGGCAATTCCGTTGATGGCGACGACCAAGATTATTTGCGATTACATCGAGCCCCTGCAAGCGCTGGGGGAGTGGTTGGGGGATTGACGGGGTAGTCGAGGTCGCCCATCGAGCTCCGATCTGACGCGATTCCAAGACTGCAACTCCACTAGCTTTCGTTTCTCTTCACACGGGCCCTCTTGAGCTAACGAATGGCTGGCGGCGGCGTCCAAGGTTGGCATGACTCACCTGCTAAGGCTGCGTTTTCCTCACATGCTGGGATTGCCCGTGCTTCGCCTCAGGTTAGCCAGATGGCGAATGACAGGAATAGTCCGAGTGGCTCTGAGCTGCCTGGGTCTCCTCGGCGCCGGGTACGCAGCAGATCAAGATCAACCGAAGATGGTCAAGATCAACGACGCCATCTCCATGGCGACGACTTCGTGCAACGTCTACGTCGTCAATACGTCCGCGGGGAGCGTGGTCATCGACACGGCGATGGCGGACCAGGCTCCGGAAGCCAAGAAACTGCTGTCCCCGGAGAGGCATGGGCCAGTGAAGTACATCATCCTGACACATGGACATGCCGACCACATCGGCGGCATCTCGCTTTGGAAGGAGCCTGGCACCCAGATCATCGCGCAAAGAAATCATGTTGAGTTTGTGAACTATGTCACAAGACTGGAGGGTTTCTTCGCTCCCCGGAATGCAGCCGCCTTCCGCCGTCCGCCGAAGGAGGTCGGCCTTTGGGCTGGAAACTTCGCCGCGAAAATTGAACCCACCATTTTGTTCGATGAGAAATACGACTTCACGCTGGGCGGAATCAAGTTCGAGATGTTCAGCACGCCAGGCGAAACGCCTGACCATCTCACCGTGTGGATTCCGGCATACAAAGCGGCCTTCATTGGCGACAACTATTCCGGCGTTGGCATCCCGGAGCCGAACTCGTTTCCGAACATCTATGCCATCCGGGGCACCAAGCCTCGCTGGGCGCTGGACTGGGTCAAGTCGCTCGATACCGTGCTGGCGCTAAAGCCGGAGATCGTGTTGAACGGACACGGGGATCCGATCGTCGGCAACGCTGAAATCACTCGCCGTCTGAAACGGTATCGCGAGGCAATTCAGTTCGTACATGACGAAACGGTGAAAGGGATGAATGCGGGGAAGGATGTCTTCACGCTGATGCAGGAGATCAAGCTCCCGGCGAGTTACAACCTTAACGAGGTCTTCGGGAAAGTCAGCTGGTCGGTGCGCGGAATCTACGATGGATACGCCGGCTGGTACGACCTGAATCCGTCCACTATGTATGAACTCCCGCCTTCGTCGATTTATCCAGATCTGGTCAAACTCGCGGGAGCCGATGCCGTGGTGCGCCTCGCAATCGAAAGAGTGGAGACCGGAAAGCCTGTCGAGGCGCTGCACCTGACCGATGTCGTGCTGGCGTCGGATCCCAAGAACACCGGAGCGTTGAACGCGCGCATCAAGGCACTCGAGGTGCTGCGCGATCGCTCGGAGAATTTCGTGGAGACCGGCTGGCTCGAGTATGGGATTGACAAAGCGAAGGGGCAGCTGCCACCCGCGCCGTAGCGAAAATCTTCAACCGCAGAGGACGCGAGATCTGCTGCAGAGTCCGCGGAGAGAAGCTCTTAACCGCAAGTTCGCCAAGAAAGGCCGCTAATGGCGGAAAGGCATCTGGTTCTCTCCGCGTTCTTCGCGGTTCTCTTCGCGCACTTTGCGGTTCAGGCTTTTGACGCGGCACTCGAGACTGCGTGAACCTACGTGCCGAATCTTTCGGCAGCGCGGGCTTTAGCCTTGGCGGCTTCTTCTTCACGATTCTTGGGAGGGGCGGTGGTTTCGAGGGAATGCAGCAGGCGCAACGAGATGTCGGCGATTTCGTCAATGGCCACCTGGAAGGCTTCCTCATTGGCTTTGGACGGCTTGTTGAAGCCGGTGATTTTTCTGACGAACTGCAAAGAAGCGGCGCGGACTTCGTCTTCCGTCACCGGCGGATCAAAATTGAAGAGGGTCTTGATATTTCGGCACATCGTGAAAAGCCCCTTGAGTTCTTAGGAACCGCCTCCTCGTCGGTCATGCCGATTGACGAGCGGCTCTTAATAGACTGAATCCATGATAAACGGGGTGCATTTTTCTGCTGCCCGGTTCACGGCGTGGCCGGCCTTTGACGCCGAGCTTTGTAACTCTTTGGAAAAGCAAACGTCTAACGTCCTCAGAAACCGGGAGGGTACGATTTGAGGTCCCGCAAAGTTCTATTGGGGATTGCGTTGGGGGTCGTTGCGATGCCCTTGGTCGGAAGCGGCCTTCGCGCCGAAACCACGGGGACGATCTCGCTCGAGGACCGGGTCATGATGGCCTCCCAGATTTATCACGTAGTCAGCACTTTCTTCCCGGCTCTATCGCAGGAAAAATTCGATGCTGCCTACAAGCACTATCTGGCGACGGTTTTGCGCACCGAGGACCGGCGCGAGTTTGACCTTGCGTCCATGGAGTTGGTGGCCGACCTGCACGACGGCCATTCCTGGTTTTATGACAACTGGCTCCGCGATGCTTACGGTCAGCCTGTCGGATTCCTCGCCTATCCGCTTGCGGGAAAATGGACGGTGGTGCAGAGCGCGCTCGCCTCAATCCATCTGGGTGACGTGATTGTGTCGATTGACGACACCCCGATGGACGATTTCTTCGCACGCAATCGACGCTACGTGTCCGCTTCGAGCGATCGCGACGCGGGCGTCAGTTTCTTCGATACTCCTCCTCTCTTTCCCGCAAGATTTACCATCACGCTGGCCGACGGCCGCAAGATTCCCATCGACCGGAAAAACGATAAGAAGGCTTCTCCGCCGCCCGCGAATACTGAAGGGCGCTGGCTCGTCGAAAAGTCAGTTGCGTATATCAAGATTCCGACCTTTCACGGCATCGAGACCCAGGCACAAGCCCTCGAGTTGCTCAAGCAATTCCACGACGCGAAGTCTTTGATACTAGATGTACGAGGCAATCCCGGCACGGGCGCGCCGGGAGTTCTACAGAGATCGCTCATGGTGAATCCGTATCAGGACTGGGCTGAATCCAGCACTGAACATGGCGGCTCTTTACTGCGCAACTACGCCCCGGCTTACCCGGGCCACGCGACCCTCACCATCAGCGATACGATTATTCAGCCGCGGGACACGGCATACTCGGGCCGCCTGATCCTGTTGACGGATCGTGTATGCTCCTGCGCCTGCGAGGACTTCGTGATGCCTTTCAAGTACTCGAAGCGGGCGACGTTGGTTGGAGAAACGACGGCGGGCACCTACTCGATGACCCGGCACGTCGACTTTGCCAACGGCATGATTCTCAATATCTCTGCCGTTCGTCACACGTTTCCCGATGGTTCGCAGTTCGAGGGCGTGGGCATCGCCCCCGACGTCCGGGTGGAGATCACTGCCGAGGATTTACGCACCGGAAATGACAGCGTACTGAAAAGGGCGCTCGAGATCTCCCAGCTTCCCTAGAGCACGAGATTCATGGTTGACGCAATACTTCTACGTTGAGTCCGAAGTCGCGGGCGGGTTGGGAAGAGATACGGTGATCGACCCGAGCGTCCATCCACCCATTGTCAGCAAACTGCATTAATGAGTTCGACGGCTGGCTTGGCGCCGCCCTTTTGGCAAGCTTTCCTTCCTTCATTGTCACCGAGGAAGCTGAGCGAAGACTTCAGGAGACTCGCATCAGTGGAGCACGATTCGATGAAGTGAAGATCACAACGTCAGGAGAATTCCGCGATTTTTATCCGAATCGTCGGCTTCCCAAGTTCGTTTGGCTGAGGGTGGATGGGCAGCCGGGAAAAGATGATTTTGGAACCACCCTCGGCGGCAAACTGATTATCTCAGAGCGGGCCCTGGAAGCGCTCAAAGAGCTTGGAATCCCTAACGCGTTGGTCACACCATTTGGGAGCTAGTCAGCACCCGCGTCCCATCATTCATACCGCTTCAGTCGTCGCCTGTGCGCTAGCAACGGGCCCGATCTTCCCCCATGCTTTCGGAATCTGCGAATTCTCTCCCCTGCTACAATTCCCTGCCGCATAATGACTTACTGGGCTGCTCTTGAACTTTTGACGGAACATCAACGTATGCAAATTGTGATGTCAGTCCAGGGGCGTGCCGGGTCTCGCACCGCCGTCTCCACTTAAGCCAGGAATTTTCGGGAGCGCTGGTTGGAAGACGCTCAAATTGTCAACAGTCTCGTCCGGCGCTGCATTGCAGGCGATGCGGTCGCGTGGGAGGCGATTGTCCAGCGCTATAACCGGCGTATCTATAACATCTGCTACCGGTTTGCTGGGTCATCGGACGACGCGCAGGACCTGACCCAGGAAGTGTTTATCAAGATGTACCGTACGCTCGGATCCTACGACGTGGACCGGGGCGCATTCATGACGTGGGTTACGACTATGACCCGCAATCTCCTGGTCGATCACTTCCGTAAAACCAAGCAGGATCGCGTTACGGACTCCATAGACGCCAACCCGTCGGAGCATGAGGATTCCATGCCCCTGAGCGACCAGATTCCCGATAAGGGGCCGGCCCCCGACACTAAAGTGCAGAGCCGGGAAACCGGGGAAATGGTGCATGAGGCGCTGCAAAAGCTGTCGCCGGAGCTGCGGGAAGCAGTGATTCTAAGGGACTTACAGGATATGGATTACCGGGATATCGCGGCGGTTTTACGGGTTCCGGAAGGAACCGTGAAATCCAGGATTAACCGGGGCCGAGCGGAACTTGCGAGGCTCCTACAACGTATCTACAGGCAGGTGATGTGATGCCAGGTGAAACCCATAACGGTATGCAGTGCAGTGAGTTCGAGGCACTTCTGTTTGACGCCCTGGACAACCATTTGACGGGCGAGAGACAGGAGCGTTTCCGGGCTCATGCCCGCGTGTGCGCGAAATGCGGACCGATGTTCGCAGAAGCGGAAGCGGGGCAGCATTGGCTGAAGTCTCTCGTGGAGGTGGAGCCTCCAGCCAACCTGGTGAATGACATTCTGGCTGCAACCAGTGGAATCCCGTCCTACCGGTTGCAGGAGATCGCGGCCTCGGCGCATCAGACGTCGCTCGGCGAGCGAATTCGCGAATGGGCGGATTCCCTGCTGGCGCCGGTCTGGAGTACAGTGCGTCAACCGCGTTTTGCGATGTCGTTCGGAATGGCGTTTTTCTCCCTGTCGGTCGCGCTAAGCGTCGCGGGCGTAAAGCCGGGTGACGTCAAGCCAGAGACCTTCACTCGGGCTGGAATGCGCCGGACGTACTACACGACGACTGCGCGTGTCGTGAAGTATTACGAGAATATTCGGCTGGTGTACGAGATCGAGTCGAAGGTACAGGAGATTCGGAAAGTAGCCCGACCCGCCCAAACGAGAGAAGAAAAAGAGCGGGAGCCGAATCATAAGAACAACACGAGTGGAGAACCCGAGCCCAGACAGGAGAGGAATTACAGCCGCGATGAGAACCAGCCCGCGCTGGCATCCGTGCCGGAAGCAACACCTGCCGTGTCGGTGACCACGATCAGGAGGTTGGTATGAACTGCGCCACGCACAACAATGTTGCCGCAGTGGCCTACTGCCGCACGTGCGGTAAGCCGCTGTGCGCCGTCTGCGCCCGCGACGTGCGGGGAACGAAATTTTGCGAGCAGTGTCTCGCCGACCGCGTCGGCGATGCCCTGCCGCTCACTCCGCCCCCACCCGTGCCGGGTGCGCCGAACCCCGCCGAACGACTACCCAGTCCGGGGCTGGCGGCCGTGCTCGGATTTATTCCGGGCGTGGGCGCCATGTATAACGGGCAATTCATGAAGGGCTTCGTGCACGTGATGGCCTTCGTGTGCCTGATCTGGATGGCGGACCGCTTTGGTCCCATCATGGTGCCGGTATTCTTTGCGTATTTCTTCTACCTGGTATTTGACGCCTACAAGACGGCACATGCTCTCGAGCTGGGACAGGCGGTGCCGGATCCATTTGGTTTTGAGCGGATGTTTGGCCCGACGCCACAGCCCATGGCTGGACATGCGACGAGCGCAAACATTTCCGAAATGACGGCGAGCGTCACGCCTGAAACCCCGCCGCGCCTGCGCAACAGCGTTCCGACCGGAGCCGTGATTTTGATTGTGTTGGGTCTGATCTTCCTGCTGCATACGGTGGGATTGTTTGAGTTTGGCATTGATCGCTTCTGGCCGGTGATCCTGATCGGATTCGGCGGGTGGTTGTTTGCGAGACGGTGGGGCCTTCTCGGTCAGGCGGACGGGAGCTGCGTATGTGATCGCTGCAAGACGCGGTGCATCATGTGGCCGGCGATCATGGTCACATTGGGGGTGCTGTTCCTGATCGACAACTTGCATGGACCCGGGTTTGAACGGACCTGGCCGCTGCTGCTGCTGGTAATTGGTGGAGTCAAGCTGATGCAGAGCAATGCATCGGAAGCCGGGCACATTGGAGGGCCGGGAACTTTGCCTCCTCCGCCACCGGCTGGGCCGGGCGCGATCGCGCCTCCGGCTCCGGACAGTCCGGTACAGGCACCGGGCGAGGTGAACCATGTCTAGCCCGGTAGTTGCTCCACCACGACGCCGTCGCTCGATGGCCGGTCCGGTGATCCTGATCATCGTCGGATTGATTTTTCTGCTGGGGAACCTGCACCTGATTTCGTGGGGACGGCTGGGCGTGTGGTTCGCGCACTACTGGCCCCTTCTGCTGATCCTGTGGGGCACGCTGAAACTGGTTGAGCACTACAAGGCCAAGCAGGAGGGAGTGCCCACCCCGGGCATTGGAGCTGGCGGTGTGGTGCTGCTGATTTTCCTGATCATTGCTGGACTCTCGGCGAGCCAGTTGGCAAGAGTGGACTGGAAAGGGGTGGGCGAAGAGATTGATATCGATGACAGTCACATGCCGTTCATGGGCGAAAACTTCGAGTTCGATGATCAGTTGAGTCACGAGTTGCCGGCCGGGGCGGCGGTGAAGATCGTGAACGACCGGGGCGCCGTCAATGTGAATGTCTCGAATAGCGATAAAATTGAAATCAGCGCGAACAAGAAAATCCGCTCGGACTCCAAAGATGACGCCGCGAAGTGGAATGAGCAGACCAAGCCGCAGATCAACGTCACCGGCAACCTGCTGACGATCAACGCGAACTCGCGTGGAGCGGGCGATCATCCGGTAACCGTGGATTTGAACGTCTCGCTCCCGCGGAAAGCTGCTGTGACAATCGCGGCGCAACGCGGCGACGTCAACATCATGGGACGCGACGGGACGGTTGAGGTTTCCAATCAACGTGGCGACGTGAGCATCGACGACATCAATGGAGACGTGAACCTCAACATGGATCACAGTTCCGTACGCATGGGACATAGCTTGGCGCGGGTGACCCAGGTGTCTGGGGATGTTTCCGTACAGGGCCGGTCGGATGAGGTCACGATTTCGGACGTAAAAGGCGCGGTGCGGCTGAGCGGCGATTTCTCGGACAGCGTAAAGCTCTCGAAAGTCGGCAAGTCGGTAAGTTTCAAGAGCTCGCGGACGGACCTGGAATTCGCGAAGCTGAATGGTGATCTGGATCTGGACTCGGATAGCCTGCGGGCGGATAACATCGTCGGCCCGGTGCGCCTGAACACGCGCTCGAAGGATGTGAACCTGGAGGGAGTGGCAGGCGACGTGCGCGTGCAGGACGAGAACAGCGGCGTCACGGTCACCCTGAAATCCCCGGGTAATGTCCAGATTGATAACCGCAATGGCGATATCACGGTGGGATTGCCCGAGAAGGTCGGCTTCAAAGTCGACGCACGCAGCCGGGGCGGCGAAGTGCAGGCGGATTTTCCCGGAGTGAACGTCACGAACGACGATCGCGAGGGAAAGCTGTCGGGTGCGTTCGGGAACGGCGCGATTCACCTGGTGCTGAACAGCGAGCACGGGAATATCACGATTCAGAAGGACCAGACGGAGAGCGCGCATTCGATGCCAGAGCCGCCTGCGCCTCCCAAGGTACCGAAGCATGCGCCTCCGGCTCCTCCGGGGCAACCGACGGAGAATTGACGGTGTCGTCTGCTGGGAAGCCAGAAGCGGACCTCAGCGGCTGAAGCCGCGTTACATTGACAGGTTTTGGCCCGGCTTAAGCCAGGGGCCCTTCCCGGAGACTCTGGCTCTCGACACAGGATTTGACGGGCGGGGACGCCCGTCGCTCCACCGTCAGCTTGGCGCCTGCGGTGCTGTGCGCTTCACTTCTGGTGGTGTGCGCTTCAGTTCTGGCGTTTGTACTTCAGCTCTGGTGTTTGCACTTCTGTGCGACGAGTTCTTCCACACGGGCCAAGACCTGATCTTCTGACAACATGGTGGAATCAATGAGGATGGCGTCCTGGGCGGGCTCCAGAGGGGAGATGGCTCGCGTGCGGTCGCGGCGATCGCGCTCGCGCAGGTCGGCAGCCATCGATTCGGCGCTGGGGCCTTTGATTTTCTGCTGGTCGAGACGACGTTGTTCGCGGACAACGGGGTCCGCGTCGAGAAAGACTTTCAGGTCGGCATGGGGGAAGACCTTGGTTCCGATGTCGCGCCCTTCCATAACGACGCCGCCGTCTTTGCCCATTTCCTGCTGACGCGCCACCATCCACTCGCGAACGGAGGGGTGGACGGACACGCGGGAAGCGGCTTCGGTCACGTCGCGTTCGCGGATCCGCGAAGAGACGTCCTTGCCGTCCAAGAAAACGCGATTGCCCCCGAGTGTTGGCTCCAGGGTAATGCGCGCGGTTTCGGCGAGTTTGCGCAAGGCCGGTCCGTCATCGAAGGAAATGTCCCACTCAATGGCTTTCAGAGCCAAGGCGCGGTACATGGCGCCGCTTTCGAGGTTGATGTATCCGAGCTTACGGGCGAGGCGGGATGCGATGGTGCTCTTCCCTGCTCCGGCTGGGCCGTCGATCGCGATGATGAGCTCTTTCTCGGGCATCCTGTTTCTGAGGGCACATCAGGGTAACAGAAGTCAGTTGACAGATCACAGGTGACAGTTGACAGGTCTCAGGGAAGGTCAATGGTTCTGCGACGTGGAGTCAAGAGTGATTGGCAGAGCTAACATCCGTCCTTCGAGTTTCCTGGGTTGCTTACGAGCGGTGGGGCGGGGAGGTTGTGGAGCGGGCGGATGATCTGGGTTCTCTCGGGTTGAGGGAGAAGGGTACTCGGGGGGGTGCCACCTGAACCAGCGACCGGCCTCCCACGTGGACGAAGCTCAGCTCCCGGGCGGCAAGCAAGGCTTTCACCGCTTCCTTGACACGTGAGCGTGAGACAAAGTTTCCGAAGAATGCTTCGAGTTCCGCCTGATCAGCTGCTACCACACACTCCAGGTACTTGGAAATCAGAGCGCTAAGCGCCTCGCCGACCGACAAACTGATTCCTTCCCGTACCGCATCTGAAGCCCAGCGATAGAGCACGTCCCAAGAGGCACCCTCTTCAGGGTTGTAATCAACGCGCGTGATGCGAAGGCGTGACCAGAGTTCGGCAAGGCCTCGATCCAGGGCCGCGGCGGACAGGCTGCCACCCAACTTTTCTCCCAGTTTCTGTTTGGAGATGGGCCCCTCACGGCGGATAACCTCGAACGCATCACAGGCCAGTTGGGAATATTCCGAACGCGACCCGCCTTTCGGCGCTTGCCTCGGATTCCTCTCGCCCACCAGGGCGTAGAAGAACGGGAATGCGGAAGCACTGACCAGGAAAGCGTTGTTCTCATCGAACAGGTTCGCCTCGAAGGCGGCGCGTTCCCGCAGAAGGCGCACCATCAACTCCCGGGCGTCCTGGGCGCGAGGGTCGGAGAAGGAGTGCTGCCAAGTAGGCAAGCGCTCGTCGGCACCCACCCACGCTCCCACGAAAGTCGGCACGAGCAATGCCGGACGCAGCGGGTAGAGCATGCAGAATCCGACGGACTCCATAAACGCACGAGCATCTTCGAGGGTGCGCACAGGCTGCCCGTCGAGGTGCCACTTGGTCGTGCGAGCCTGCTGGAGTTCGAGCTCGGTCATGAGTTCATTAGAGCACAGTTTGGAGAACAGCTCTAAGCGCTAAGCACTTCGCGGGGAAGGCTGCTGCAGAGCAGAGGCGCATGCTGAGTACCGACCGTTAAGTGTTAGATCCTCTTGAAGGCCTTCTGGATGTCTTTCATCGAGTAGCGCAACACGACCGGGCGGCCGTGCGGGCAGGAGAATGGGAATGCGGTTTTTGCGAGCGCCGCGAGCAGCCATTCCATTTTGTTTTGTTCCAGCGGCATATTCACCTTAATGGCCGCGTGGCAGGCGATAGACGCAGCGATGCGTGTGCGAACGGTTTCAAGATTCACTTTCTGTTCTTCGCGGGACAACTGTTCGAGGAGCTCGTGCAGCATGTGCTCGACCTGAGAGGCATCGATCCCGGCGGGGGCGACCTTGACCGCAACGCTGCGGGTACCGAAGGGTTCGACTTCGAAGCCGTTGTGGACGAGTTCGTCGGAAATTTCGGAGAAGATCGCGAGTTGTGCGGGGGTCAGTTCGAGAAGCAGCGGCATGAGCAGGCGCTGGCTCTCGACGCCTTGTGCGGCACGCTGCTGAAGAACTTTCTCGAACAGGACCCTTTCATGCGCGACATGTTGGTCGATGATCCAGAGACCTTCGTGATTTACGGCCAGGATAAAGGACTCGCGGATCTGTCCCAGCGGTTTGAGCGAGGCTAGCGAGGGTGCGAATTGGCTGGGGATTTCGGGTTCGTCGGCGACCGCAGGCGTGCAGTTGTCGCCGGGAACGATGTCGGCGCTGCGGGCAAGCGCAGTGGCGGCATTGGCTTCGACGGCGATGCCACCCTGAAACTGGAAGTGTTCC
>Ga0307469_10000660_pt1 | contig 12578 bp, 8 predicted proteins | sample atmos_gasesAM2C__FD_203084 | JGI IMG/M metagenome (GOLD analysis project Ga0307469, IMG submission 203084) | Hardwood forest soil microbial communities from Morgan-Monroe State Forest, Indiana, United States - atmos_gasesAM2C_515 | ecosystem: Environmental > Terrestrial > Soil > Temperate forest...
GGTGCCGCGGTGGTGCAGGACGAGACGAATTCGGACGATCGCTTCCGGCGCAATGCGATCCGCCGGGTCCTGATCGATCTCGAATCTATCGCGCCGGGTTCGCGTCGCGCGATCGCCCGCGGTGCCGCGATCGCGAACGATGACAAGGCGCTTCTCGACGCGGTCGCTGCATCGGCGTGGCGGCGCGTCCGCTCCCGCGACGGCGCGTCGCTCGTCGCGTCGGAACTCCGCCGGTTGCCCGACGCCCTCTTGCGGCGCGTCCTCCGCATCGAAGTCCGCCGCGTCTCAGGCAGCGCGCGCGACTTCACGTACGCGCATTGCGCCGCGATCGCGAGCGCGATCCGAACGCGTCGCGGCGGATCGTTTCACGCCGGACGTGCGAAAGCCGAACTGTCTGCCGGGCGTGCGACGTTTTCGCCGATCGCAGCGAGTCGCCGCTCGCGCGATGACGACGAACCGGTGACTATCGCGGCGCCGCGCTCGACGCTCAGCGTCGCATGGGGCGGCGGCACGATCTCCATGCGACGCGTCGCGGCCCGAGGCACCCGGAAACGTCGCGACGAGCGAGCGCCGGCTTCAGGTACGATCCTGCTCGATTCGGAGTTGCTGCCGCCGGGCGCGGAGCTCATCGTGCGATCGCCGCGGACGGGCGACCGCTTCGTCCCTGCGGGCAGACACGGCGCCGTCGGGATGGCGCGTTTTCTGGGCAAGGCCGGTTTACCGCTTGCGCGGCGCCGCCTGGTGCCGCTGCTCTGTAAGAACGGTTCGATCGCCGCTGCGGTCGGCGTGCGCGCGAGCGCCGCGTTTGCGGCTCGGCCGGGTCGGCGGGCGATCGAAGTCCGATGGGATCCGCCCCCAGCCTCGTTCGAGGCCGTTTCGCGCGGGTGAACGTGCCGATACTCCAAGTATGATGGTCGAGCCGGCTCTGCGACGCGGTGAAGCGCTCGAGGTCGTTTTCGACGCGGAGCAGATCGCACGCGCGATCGGCAAAATCGCGGCGCAGATCCGTGTCACGTACGCGGGCGAGGCGGTGCTGCTGATCGGCGTGCTCAAGGGCGCCGCGATCTTCATCGCCGATCTCATGCGAGCGCTTGGCGACTATCCCCTCATGATCGATTTCATGATTGTGAAATCGTATGGAACGGGCAGAAGCGTGGGCTCGAGCGACGTTCGGATCGTGAAGGATATCGACGGCGACCTCGAGGGGCGACATGTCATCCTCGTCGAGGATATCGTCGACGAAGGTGTGACGCTCGGTCACTTGATGGCCGCGATCCGAAGCCATGGTCCCGCGAGCCTACGGGCGTGTGTCCTGCTCGATAAACCGTTCCACAGGCACGAAGGCGTCACAATCGATTTCGTGGGCCTGGACGCCCCTGACGCCTTCCTGGTAGGTTACGGTTTGGACCACCAAGAACGGTTCAGAAATCTCCCTTATATATGTAAACTTCAGACGTCCGCCGAACGTATATAGTAGGACGGACGTACCGGCCACGGCTGGCCGGGCAGGAGACACCCCCTTTGGCGAGACTCGTTCGCAACATCATCTGGTCAGCGGTCTTCTTGGCGATAATCGGTTTGTCGTACGTCTGGTACATGCAGACGAAGGGCGGCCAGGCGCAAAAGCCTCCGACCTACAGCGATTTCATCCAGATGGTCGACACGCAGCCGCAGTCGTTCCAAGACGTCGTCATCATCGGCCAGAACTCGGTCACGTTCAAACGCAACGGGACGACCGAGACGATCCCGATCCAGGCCGGCGTCGAGAACGATCTCGCGAAAGAGCTGAAGTCGCACGACGTACGCTTCCAGTTCGACACGAACAACTCGAACCAGAACACGTACTTCTTGCTCACGACGATCGGACCGTTCGTCCTCGTCATCATCATCATTTTGTTCGTCTTCAGGCAAGCGCAATCGGGGGGCAATCAGGCGCTCTCGTTCGGGCGCAGCCGCGCGAAGCTCCATTCCGAGAACCGGTCGAAGGTGACGTTCGCCGACGTCGCCGGCGTCGATGAGGCCAAGCAAGAGCTTGCCGAAGTCGTCGAGTTCCTGAAGTATCCGAAGAAGTTCCAAGCGCTCGGCGCACGCATCCCGAAGGGCCTGCTGCTCCTCGGGCCGCCGGGCAGCGGCAAGACGCTGCTCGCGCGCGCGATCGCTGGCGAAGCGGGCGTGCCGTTCTTCAGCATCTCAGGATCCGACTTCGTCGAGATGTTCGTCGGCGTCGGCGCATCGCGCGTCCGCGACCTCTTCGACCAGGCGAAGAAGAGCGCGCCCTGCATCGTCTTCATCGACGAGATCGACGCGGTCGGTCGCCAGCGCGGCGCCGGCCTCGGCGGCGGCCACGACGAGCGCGAGCAGACGCTCAATCAGCTGCTCGTCGAGATGGACGGCTTCGACGTCAACACCGGCGTCATCTTGATCGCCGCGACGAACCGGCCCGACGTCCTCGATCCGGCGCTCCTCCGCCCCGGCCGTTTCGACCGCCAAGTCGTCGTCGATCGCGCCGACGTCGTCGGCCGCGCACAGATCCTCGGCGTCCACGCGCGCAACAAACCGCTGGCGCCCGACGTGAAGCTCGAAGTGCTCGCGCGCAGGACGCCCGGCTTCTCCGGCGCCGACCTCGAGAATCTGCTCAACGAAGCGGCGCTGCTCGCTGCACGCGCGAACAAGAATCATATCGAGATGGACGATTGCGAGGAAGCGATCGACCGCGTCATCGCGGGCCCCGAGCGCCGCAGCCGCATCATCAGCCATCGCGAGAAGGAGATCGTCGCGTATCACGAGGGCGGCCACGCGCTCGTCGGCAAGCTGCTCCCGAACGCAGACCCGCTCCACAAGATAACGATCATCCCGCGCGGCATGGCGTTGGGCTACACGATGCAGCTGCCGACCGAAGATCGCTTCTTGATGGCGAGAGGCGAGATCATCGACCGCATCACCGTGCTGCTCGGTGGCCGCACCGCGGAAGAGCTCATCTTCCACGAAGTGACGACGGGCGCGCAAGACGATCTGCAGAAGGCGACGTCGCTCGCGCGCAAGATGGTCACCGAGTTCGGTATGAGCGCGAAGCTCGGCCCGCTCGCGCTCGGGCGCAAGCACGAGCAAGTCTTTCTCGGCCGCGACATCATGGAAGAGCGCAACTACTCCGAAGAAGTCGCAAGCCAGATCGACGCCGAGGTCCGCGCGATCATCGACTCGTGCTACGCGAACGCGTTCCACTTGCTCGAGACGAACATCGACAAGCTCCATAGGCTCGCCGAAGCACTGCTCGAGAAAGAGACGGTCGAGGGGGACGAGATCGACCGGCTGCTTTCGGACAGCCCACGACCGAGCGAGGCGAAGCCCGCCGCGCCGGAGAGCGCCGTGCCGGATTCGGCAGCTGCGGCGACTGCGAAGCCGCCGTCCGAAAAACCGCGCTCTGCGCCAAAGGGCTTGCCGTTCCCGCCGCCCGAGCCGGCGTAGCGCACAGGGTTCGCGACCTTCTCGACCAAAGGGTTTGACATGATGGATCGACGGCGCGGCGTGCTCGCCGCGCTTTTTATCGCCGGGGCGGCGACGTTCGCCGCGCCTGCGCTGTCTTCACCGGCGCTTGCCGGCCCCGAACTCGCGCCAGGCGAGACGGTTCTCGCGGACGGCCTGACGATGGAAGTCCGGCACGCGACCGGATCCGGCGCGGTAGCGCTCGAGATATGGGTCCGTTGCCCCGCCAGCGGCTGGACATCGTCACAGCCGGGCATCGCTCGACTGACGGCGCTTGCGGTCGTCGACGCGAAGAGCGGCAACACGACGCTGCGCGACATCGTCCGCTCGCACGGAGGCGAGGTCGGCGTCTCGATCTTCCAGACAGCGACGGAGTTCGTCGTCTTGTCACCGGCGGATCAGGCGACGGCCCTCGAAGACGCGCTCATGCGCGCCGTGTTCCGGCCGTCGATCGACGCGCCAGCGATCGATCAGGCGAAAACGCGGTTGGCCGCCGAACAGGCGCTGTCGGCGCAATCCTCGGCCGCCGTGCTGCGCGATAAAGTCTTCGCGACGATATTCGCGAGCGGTCCGCTCCACGATGCGACGCTCGGCGACGCGAAGCTCTTGGAGTCCGCATCGTTGACCGAGGTCCGCGACTTCGCGGCGCGTTCGTACGTGCCGAGCGCTTCGGCGGTCATCGCGCTCGGCAACGCCGATGCAGACGTCCTGCGGGCGCACATCGCAGCCGCTTCGCCGAATTCCGGCGCCGGTTCTTCGATGCCGGCCTCCGCTATTGCCGGGCCTCCCGCTCAGCCGCTCAGCCTGACGAATCCCGACGTCGATGCGCCGGGCGTCGCGCTCGCGTGGTCGGGACCCCCGATCACCGATCGGCGCGCTGCGACGGCGATGGATTTCTTGTCCGACTACCTCACAGAGCCGCGCACGGGGGCGTTCGCGAATGCAGCGACCGCTACCACAGCCGGCGCGGCGATCGACGGGCAATACGTGACCTTGGAACAGCCCGGACTGTTCTACGTCAGTGCGACCGGCACGGGCGTCGATCCGGCGGCGATGGCGAAATCGTTGCGCAACGCGCTCGACCAACTGCTCGCGCGACCCATGGCGCAAGACCGGTTCGCGACAGCGCTCTCCGCGTACGAGACGCGGCTGCTTAGGCAGATGGATTCGCCGCAAGGGCTCGCGGACAACTACGGCTGGTACTTCGCGATGAACGCGCCGTCGTACGCGCCGAGCGCGACCGACGTCTCGCTGGGCGGCGAGTATTTCGCTTCGGCCTCATCGCTGACGCCCGACTTCGTGCGCGACGTCGCGCGGCGCTATCTCGGCGCGGCGCCGGTCGTCATCACGATCGCGCCGGCGAAGGCTTCAACTGCGTCGGCGAGCGGAGGGTCCTGATCGTGCGCCTCGCTGGTTCCATAGCAATCGTCGCGGCCGCGCTTGGCGTCATGGCCGTCGCTGGTCCCCAGACGTTTCCCACAGCGACGATGGAGACGTTGCCGAACGGCGTCATCGTCGCCACGCAAGGATCAGCCGAGACGCCGATCGTCAGCGTCAACGTGTTCTTGCCGGCGGGCGCTGCTCAGCAGCCGCCCGATCGCGGCGGCATCGCCGCTTTGACGGCGGCCGTAGTGCTCGGAACGCGTGTGGACGGCGGCAAAACGCTGTCGCAAGTCGCTTCGGACGCCGGAGCATCTCTTTCGTACACCATCGATCCCGAGAGCACGCGCTTCTCGATCGAATGCAAAGCCGATGACTTGCCTCGCATGATGGCTGGGCTTGGCGCCGCGCTGAGAGCGCCCGACGCTTCGGCGCTGCCGGATGCGCGCAAGGCGGCGCTCCAGTCGGCGCGCGACGCGATCGCCGACCCTTCGATGACCGTGTACGCGATGGTCAGGCAGTCGGAGTTCGCCGGCACGGGCTACGCGATGCTCGATCAAGGTTCGCCGACGGCATTGACGGCGATAACCGCATCCGATGTCGAGGCCTTCGCCGCGCAATACAGACACGGTCACGGCACGGTCGTCGCTCTGTCCGGCGACGTGACGCCGGCAGGCTCCGATGCGGTGGGATCGGCGTTCAGCGGTTTTGCGCCGAACGAGGCGCCGCACGGCTTAGCGCCGCCGAAGATCCGGGCGAACGAGCTCGTCGCACACAGAGCAGTCGCGGCACCGTGGGTCGCTGTCGGTTTTTCGGTGCCGTCGCAATTCTCGTCCGATTTCCCGGTCATGCTCGTCATCGAGGCGCTCTTGGGCCGGGGCGGCGACGTCCATTCGTTCTCGTACGGTTCCGACGCACAGCTGCCGGAAGGCTTTGTGGGCGGATACTACCAGTATGAGGCGGAGCCGGGGATGCTCGTCGAGTTCTACAACGGCGCGGATATCTTCAACGAGCTGCGCACGCTCAACGCCGGCGTCTCGCGATTGCGATCTTCGACGCTGCCCGCATCGCTCATCGGTGAGGCGAAATCAACGGCCGAAGGCACCTTCCTGACGTCCATAGCCACGCTCGACGACCAGTCGTGGCTGCTCGGGCGTTCGGCTTTGTCGCCGTCGGGCGTGGCGTTCGAGAATCAGCTGGCGGCGCGGATCAAAGCCGTGACGCCCGGCGACGTGCGACGGGTCGCACAGAAGTACCTCGGCACGCAGACGCTCGCGCTCGTCTCTCCCAACCAGGTCGGTCCGTAGGCTTCGCTCGTGGGCGTCGCGTTCGTCCACGATTTCCTGACGCAGTTCGGCGGCGCCGAGCGCGTGCTGCTCGAACTGCGGCGGCTTTATCCCGATGCCCCGCTGTACACGACCATCTACGAGCCCAGAGCGTTTTCGGGCGCGTTCGAAGGCGTCGATGTGCGGACGAGCTGGCTGCAGCGCATCCCCATCCGGCGGCGCGATTTCCGAGCCTTGCTCCCGCTGTATCCTCGGGCGATCGAATCGTTCGACCTGTCGGGCTACGACCTCGTCATCTCCTCGACGACGTCGTTCGCAAAAGGCGTGCGCACCGCGCCTGGCGCGCTTCACGTCTGCTACATGCATACGCCCTCGCGATTTCTCTGGCGCCAAGAGGGTCACGCCGCCGACGTCGTACCGCGATGGGCTCGCCCGCTATTCGCCGCCGCCGTGCCGTCGCTGCGGCGTTGGGATCTTGCGGCCGCAATGCGCCCGACGCGGATCGTCGCGAACTCGCACAACGTCGCCGGCAGGATCCGCGAGATCTATGGGCGCGACTGCGATGTCGTGCCGTGTCCGGTGACGCTCGACCATTTCGCGCCATCCGACGAACCGCCGGAGCACTATCTCGTCGCATCGCGATTTCTCCCGTACAAGCGTGTCGATCTCGCGATCGAGGCATGCGAGGCGATGAAGGCGCCGCTCGTCATCATGGGCGATGGCCCCGATGAAGCACGTCTGCGCGCTCTCGCAGGACCGATGACGCGATTCGCCGGCCGCGTCGATGACGTCGAGCGTCGCCGATTGTTCGCGCGCGCTCGTGCCGTCATCGTGCCCGGCACGGAAGATTTCGGACTCGTGGCGATCGAAGCGGCGGCATCGGGCCGCCCGACCGTCGCGTTCGCAGGCGGAGGGGCGCTCGAAACCATCGTTGAAGGCGAGACAGGGATATTTTTCCGCGAGCCGACCGCACAAGCGCTTAGCGACGCGTTGCGCGCGGCATCGCAGCTCACGCTCGATCGATCCGCCCTCACGGCACACGCGAAGAAGTTCTCGCCCGAGCGCTTCCGGCGCGACATGCAGGCGTTGATCGACCGCTACCGGACGGAAACGCAGCCGACGTGAATCGCAAGCGGCTCTTGCCGGAGATCGACCTCGACAAGCTCGCGCTGACGCACATAGACGATCGGCCGTCGAAAGTCTCAAAAGAATCGCTCGCGACGCCGCCGCGGGCCGGCGATTCGTTCGAGCAGTTCTGGCGCGGTCTTCCGGATATTCTCGCCGCGTCGGACCTGCGCGCGTTGGTGGGCCAGCTCGCCGACGCGCATCGCGCGGACAAGACGATCGCCGTCGGCATCGGCGGCCACGTCATCAAGACCGGTCTCGCGCCGGTCCTCATCGATCTCATGCGAGACGGCATCGTCAACGCGGTCGCGAGCAACGGCTCGGTCTGCATCCACGACGTCGAGCTCGCGATCGCGGGCAAGACCTCTGAGGAAGTCGACGTCGCGCTGCGCGACGGATCGTTCGGCATGTCGGCCGAGACGTCGGATTTCATCCTCGAAGCGATCGCGCGCGGCGGTCCGAAGGTCGGGCTCGGCCGGGCGCTCGGCGACGCGCTGCTCGCGCGGAAAGCGCCGAACGCCGAGACGTCGATCCTCGCTCAAGGCGCGGCGCTCGATATCCCGGTGACCGTCCACGTCGCGATCGGCACCGACATCATCCACATGCATCCTCAGGCGGACGGCGCGGCGCTCGGCGCGGCGACGCTCTTCGATTTCAGGACGTTCACGCGCGTCGTCGCGGCGCTCACCGATGGAGGCGCGTACCTCAATTGGGGATCGGCCGTCATCATGCCCGAGGTGTTCTTGAAGGCGCTATCGGTGGCGCGTAACCTCGGCTTCCGCGGCCAGTTCGTCACGGCGGATTTCGACTTCATCCGGCACTATCGTCCCCGGACGAACGTCGTCCACCGGCCGCACCTCGATGGCGGACGAGGCTACATGTTCACCGGCCACCACGAGATCATGATCCCGCTGCTCGCTGCAGGGCTGCGGCTGGCGCTGCGATGAGTCTTCGCTATGCACCGCTGACGATAGCGCTCGTCGTCATCAATATTGTGGTGTACGGAGCGGACCAGCTATCGCCGCAGTACGGCGATTCCGGCGTGCATCGTCTCATGTTCCTGGGCGCGATCATTCCGGAGCTCGTCGCGCGCGGCGAATACTACCGGATCGTCACCGCGGGCTTCTTGCAGTTCAACCTGCCGCACATCGGGTTCAACATGTACGCGCTGACGCAGGCGGGCATGCTCGTCGAAAACCTCTGGGGCAGCGGACGCTTCGCGATCATCTATTTCGCCGCGCTCATCGCCGGCGGTATCGCGGCATACGAGTCGACGATACACACCGTCGCGATCACCGCGGGTGCGTCCGGCGCTATCATGGGGTTGTTCGGCGCGATCTTCGCTCTCGGGTTGAAAGTGCCGAGGCTGCGAAGGACGCTCGTCGGCTGGGCGCTTTTCCCGATCATCGCGACGCTGGCGGTCGGTTTCACGCAGCCGGGGATTTCTAACGCGGGCCATATCGGCGGCGTCATCGCGGGCGCGATCGTCGGATTTGCTTTGCCCGCTGTCCGGCTCCGCAATAATGACCTAGAAGAAAGAGTCTAGGTCCTACTCCGAGTCCGAACCGATCGTCGCGGCCAATTGTGCGCGCGAGCGCAACCCGAGCTTCGAGAGCATGTTCGACACGTAGTGCTCGACCGTCTTCGTGCTCAGACCGAGCTGCGCGCCGATCTCTGCATTCGTCTTGCCGGCGCGGATAAGCGATGCGATGCGCACGTCGGATCCCGTCACGGCGAGTTTCGAGCGTGGGCGATGTCGCGGCCGCAAGCCGATCCCGCGTGCCTTGCGTCGGATGGACTCGGAGGCGATCTGCGCTCCCATCTCATCGAGCTCGCAGATAGCCGTGTTGATGAGATCGCGGTCGGCTTTCGCCAAACCCGCAGCCGCCTTGAGGTACGCCGCGCGGAATCGCTCCTTCGACGTGCGAGCCGCGTCGAGCAGCGATGCCGCGCCCTCGTCGACGCGCCCATCCGCGATAAGAGCATAGCCCTCGATCTCAGCGCGCAAGCTCGCACCCAACGGCCAGCCGCGCTCGAATCCCTTCTTGGCTGATTCCCACAGCGACCTTAGCTCGTTCAAGCGCCCTAGCTGATAAAGCACCCGAGCCTCACCAGCCTTGGCGCGCACGTCGGTGCCTTCAGGTTCGAACCGATCGATCCAGGCGATAGCGACCCCCGCGTAACACCCGAGCGCCGAATCCAAGTCATCTGACATCTCGAAAACTCGGCCCGCGACGTATTGGGTCGCCCGACGCCAGCGATCCGACACGTCGTAGCGCTGTATCTCGCCGACGATGCGAAACGCATCGGCGAATTTTCCAAGCATCGAGTACGTCAGCGCGAGAGAGCACCCGGCCTGGACACGAAGCGTTTTGCCGCCGTTGTGCGCGTCGATGTAGGCGACTTCGCCAGCCGAGAGAGCCTCCTCGAGCGCTCCTCGATCCTTGAGCGCTGTCGCTAGATTCAGGCGAAGGTGCGCGGCGACGCGCGGCAGCTTTGTGCCGCCCACTTCGAGGCCTCGGCGGCACCAGGACTCGTAGGCCTGGCGGTCGCCTCTAAGGTCGGACACGTAGCAACATTTCAAGCAGGCCTGAGCGAACTCACTGGTCAGCCCATGTGCAAAGGCCGTTTCTGCCGCCTCCACGACCTCCACCATGCCCCGGTCAGGGTCGCCGCGCCTCGCTCGAACGACACCCATCCACGACTTGAGCTGAACACGATCTCGCGACGGCGTCGAAGGCGTGAGGGAAGAAACCCCCATCGAAAGCAGCTCCTCAGCTGCGCTTGACTCGCCCGACCTGTCCGCGACGGCGCCGGCCACACGGTAGAGCCGTGGCAGCGCTTGTGGCGCCGCGACGCGCGCGTCGTCGATCGCGAACTTTAGGAACTCTAACGGCACGACTGTGTCGTCGGAGCCCTCGAACACGGCCTCGGCAAATCTACCTCGCATCTCCGCGCGCAACTGCGGTGTCAGCTTGTCAGACGAAGCCTCCACTCGCCCCATCAGCTCTCGTGCCAATTCGGTCTCGCCTGACAGGGCCACGATTGCGGCGAGCCCGGCGTTCGCCTGAGCTGACACATCTGATTTATCGCCGGCGCGCGAAACGGCGCCTTCGAGCGCCGCCCTCGCTTCCACACAATCAGCTCTGTCGATCATTGACAGACCGTGTTGGAGTAGCGTTTCTGCCGCTTCGTTTCTGAGGCCGGCGCCGTCCAAATGAAAGACGCGATGCCAGGTGTCAGGACAAAGTTCCGCCATCGCGCGGTGAAGGCGGATCCGCTCTTCAGAAGGTGTCCAGCTATAGCAGGCGCGCCTGAGCAAGTCGTGGCGGAACTGGACGCCCATCGGCGATGTTTTCGCGATGAAGCGAGCTTCGAGCTCGGCGATGAGGGAATCGATAGATTCGGGGAGCCCGGACAATTGGGTCAAGGTACGGACCGGGGTCGCTTCACCTATGACAGCCATCGCTCGAGCTACCCGAATTTGACCGTCGGAAAGCGATTGGATACGTTCGGCCAGCAACGCGTTCAGGCCCGCCGGCTGCGTCGTTTCCCCGGCTACAGCGGCGACGACCAATTGCTCCGTATACAGCGGATTGCCACCGGACAGCGCGTATAGCTCGCCGATCGCGGCCTCATCGAGCTGGTGATCGAACGCCTTGGATACGAACGATCGGAACTCGGCGATTCCGAACTCGCGAAGACGCAGGACCTCACCGATCTGCATTTGGGCGAGCCGGACCGCGAGCCGCTCGCAACGATCGTCGCCGATCCTCGCCGCGACGTGCCAGCGAATCGGCGCATTCCGAAGCCGGTCTGCAAGATACGCGACGCCGTCCAGCGTTTGGTCGTCAGCCCATTGCGCGTCATCTATTTGGATGAGCAAGGTTCCAGAAGCGGCCTCACGCTCAAGCTGATCCCTGATGACGACGAGCCGCCCGCCCTCGCTCGGACGCTCCCACTCGCGCGGTCGAGTGTTGCCGCTCCGCAGATCGTTCGCAACGGCGAGAAGGGGCTCCAGCGGGATCGTCTGCGCGCTTGGGTGGCACGAGACCATCGTGGAGGAAGCGCGCCCCCGACGAGCCGCCTCCACGAGCAATCGCGTCTTTCCGCCACCCGGCTCTCCAAACACGATGGTGACCGGAGGCCACGAACAGCGGAGCGCCGACAACTCCTCGACTCGCCCCACGAACGGATCCGAGCGTCCACTAGAACGCCGTAGGTCGATAAGAGTGGGGACTTTCCCGGTGACCGCCATCTAAAGCCAGCCTATGCTAGACAAAGACTGTGGCTAATCGTTGCGCGCAGTCGTTTCTAGAAAAGGTGATTGTTATGCGTCCGAGCATCCTCCTCCGGGCCGCCGCTGGTCTGGCGTTGGCCGCTATCCTGAGCGGTTGTGGATCCGCTGCCACGCCCTCGCCCGGTAACAACATCCATTGGGTCAACAGCCACGATGATCCGCAAAACCCGCACAAGTAGCGGGCTTTCGATCACGCGCCGCGTTGGTCCGAGGCCCGCATCCGCCCGCGGACCGCGTCGAGCGCCGACCGGGCCTCTATGATCGAGGGATGGTCGGCGGGATACGCGCGCTCCATTGCGGACAGGGCGCGCTCGTAAAGGGCGACGGCGTGCTCATCTCCCCCGCGGCGCGCGAGCAGCGCCGCTAGGGAGGCGGCGCTCGCCGCCGTCTCGGGATGATCCGGACCGAGCGCCTGCGCGCAGATCTCGTGGGCCCGCTCGAGAAGCGCTTGAGCCTCATCGAGGCGCTCCTGGCGCACGTAGAGATCGGCGAGCCAGTTGAGGCTCGACGCGACTTGAGGATGGCGCTCACCGAGCATGTGCTCGCGGATCGCCAACGATCGTCTGAAGAGCGGTTCAGCCCGCTCGAGATCCGAGGCCATCAAGCGGCACTTCGCAACCCCATCGACGCCGGCCGCGACGTATGGGTGCTCGGGTCCGAGCGCATTCTCGAAGATCCCGAGTGCCCGCTCGTAGTACGGTTCGGCCTCGGCATGGTGCCCCAAGGCGAATTCGACGTCCGCGATCCCATAGACGCTTAGTCCGTACTTCGGCGAGTCGGGGCCGACGGACCGCTCCAGCATGTCTCCCGCGCGCTCGAAGAACGGCCGTGCCTCGGCGTAACGGCCTTGATAGACGTAGACGTTCCCGAGGTTGTGCACGGCGATACCGATCCTCGCCCAGTTCGGCTCGGGCGACTGCTCGAGCATCGCGATGATGCGCTCGTACAGCACCTTCGGCTCGTCGTAGCGTCCCTGGTACACGTACGAATTGGCAAGTCCGTGC